>Ga0302200_10002279_pt1 | contig 17021 bp, 14 predicted proteins | sample II_Bog_N3_1_FD_194585 | JGI IMG/M metagenome (GOLD analysis project Ga0302200, IMG submission 194585) | Peat permafrost microbial communities from Stordalen Mire near Abisko, Sweden - II_Bog_N3_1 | ecosystem: Environmental > Terrestrial > Soil > Wetlands > Peat | place: Sweden: Abisko... | reverse complement strand
CTCGCCAAGGCCGTTGCTTCGCCCGCCAAGGCCGTTGCTGCACGCGCCAAGGCCGTTGCTACCGTCGCCAAGGCCGTTGGTGGTGATTCCAAGCCAAACAACCTGCTTTCCAAGCTGGTTGTCCTCGTTTTAAAGCCGTTTCAATAGAATTGTGGCCGACAAGCCGGATTGAGTTGATCGGCTGGCGCGCCAGCGTCTTGGACTGCGGCAGCCTCCTGCCGCTTTTGCATCGCCAGTCCTGCCGGGAGAAAAGCGGTAGAGGGCTGCCGCAGTCCAAAACCTCGCGGAACTTTTCCAGGCGCGCTGGCAAATCACGGCTGCAAGTTCATTGAAACCGCCATGGAGCGCGGAGGTGCCGGTTACGGACTCAATATGAAGCCTGCGGAGAACGGAGTTGGCCTCAATTGAAGCGTTTCGCCGGTTCAGAAGTCTGGGATGGCGGTCAATCCGTGCGAAGGTCAGGCCGATCCGTAGCCGGCAATCTTCATCCACACCGTTTTCAAATACGCCGGCTCGGCGCGGTTGACGGGGAAGTCCGGCGGTTGCGGGACGTAATGCCGCTGCAGAATCTTCCGGCCGGCCGCCTGGATGGCCGATTCCACGGTGGCAAGAAATTCTTCCGGCGGCCAGTCTGCGGCGTTGGTGGAGGCCAGCAGCACGCCGCCCGGTTCGAGCACGCGGAGCGCGACGGTGACCAGCCGGGTGTAATCCCGTTTGACGCTGAAGGTGCCGTGTTCCTTGGATTGTGAAAATGTGGGCGGGTCCAGCACCACGGTGCGGAACCGGAGGCTTTTTTTGGCGAACCGGCGCATCCAGTCCATGGCATCGCCGTAAATGAACTGGTGGTTCGAGGTGTCGAGGCCGTTGAGCGTGAAGTTGCGCTTGCCCCAGTCGAGATACTTTTTCGAGAGGTCTATGCTTATGGTCGCCACCCCGGCCCTGGCCGCCGCCAGCGAGAAGCCGCAGGTGTAGGAGAAGCAGTTTAGAAGCTGGAAGCTGGAAGCTGGAAGCTGGGCCAAAGAGAAGTCGGCGGCGATGTGGATCGTGGGCGTGAGCAGGCGGCGGCGGTTGTCGCGCTGGTCGAGAAAGAGGCCGACGGAGTAGCCTTCGCTGAAACTCATCTCGTAGCGGATGCCGTTCTCCCGGATCTCGAAGCGTTCGGGCGCGGCGGTGCCGGAGACAAGCTGTGGGGACGCCTCGGCGGTGGTGGAACGGCGGACCTGGCGGGAGAGGATTTTGTGATAAACGCCGCGTGCGTTGAAAATTTTGGCGAGCCGCGACAATTCCTCCTGCTGCGTGGCGCTCAAAATGGTTTCGGACTGGGAGAGCAGGTAGTCGCCGAGCTTTTCAACGTACCAGCCCGGCCAGCCGTCGCCCGCGCCGTGAATCAGGCGGCAGGCGTCCGTCGCGTCCGGCTCGATGATGGCGGCGCGCAGGCCGAGGCGCGGGTCGGCGTGGAAATTGGCGGGCGCGCAAAACCTCACCGGCTCGCCGCCAAGGGGATGGGCGAAGGAAATTTCCGCCGCGTGCAGGAAGACGCGCGTGGATGCGGTGCCGCCATACAGGGTGTCGCCAAGAATCGGAAAGCCGCTCTCGGCCGCGTGGACGCGGATCTGGTGCGTGCGTCCGGTGAGCGGGTAAGCTTCCACGGTTCGGAGTCCCGGCATTGGCCCCGCCAGGCCGCCTGAAGGCTGCACTGCAAACCTGGTCTCGGCGGGTTCGCCGCCGGGGCCGCTGGCGTATTTCTCACCTGCGCGGGCGAGCGAAGATTTCACGGTGAATTCCTTTTCCGGCACGGCGCGGTCGGTGAGCAGCAGGTATTTTTTGTGAACGCGGCGGTCGGTGAACTGTTCCGTGAGGGATTTGTTGGCGAGGGGTGTCTTGCCGAAGACCAGGAGACCGCTGGTTTCCTTGTCGAGCCTGTGAACGATGGCGAGCGTGGCCCAGCGCGGTTCGCGATGCTTCAACCAGTCGTAAATGCCTTCGCCGGCGTAGGGCGAAGGGGCGTGGGTGTTCCAGCCGGCGGGCTTGCTTGCCACCAGCAGATGTTCGTCCTCAAAAATCACGCACGGAACCATGCGCCATGAAAGCATGTTCGGGCGCAGGATTGAAGTTTGGAATTTTGGCGTGTGAAAAGACTCGCGGACGCGCGCGGCGCAATTCATTTTATTGCCGTGCATCTGGCCCAACTGCGACTCCGCGACTTCCGCAACTACGCGCGGTTGGACGCGGATTTTGCGCCGGGCTTCCACGTGCTGCTGGGCGACAACGCGCAGGGCAAGACGAACATCCTCGAGGCCGTTTACCTGATGGCGACGCTGAGGTCGTTCCGGGGCGTTGGCGGCGCGCAGATGATCCGGCACGGCGCGAAAGGCTATTTTGTCGGCGGCAACGTGGTGGGCCGTGGCGATCACGAGATCAAGATGTATTGGGCGCTGCGCGAGCGGAAGCTGTCGCTCGACGGCCAGGCGGTGAAAAAGCTTGGCGACTATTTTGGCGCGCTGCGCACGGTGGTTTTTTGCACGGAAGACTTGCAGCTGGTCAAAGGCACGGCGCGCGCGCGGCGGCGGTTCATGGATTTGCTTCTGGCACAGACGCAGCCGGGCTATCTGCCGCTGCTGCAGCGCTACATGCACACCGTCCGCGCCCGCAACGCGCTGCTCAAACAGTCGCGCCAGGGCGGCACCGACGAGGGGGCGCTGGAAAGCTTCTCCGCCGAACTGGTAAGGTTCGGCAACGAGATCATCCGCGCCCGGCGCGAACTGGCGCCGAAATTTTCACCGCTCGCGAGGCTGGCATATCGCCGTATTTCCAATAACGCGGAGGAATTGCGCATCGAATACCAGCCGAGCGTGAGAAACGATTTCGCCGTGGAGCTTGCGCAATCGCGCGCCCGTGAAAAAAATTTCCGCGCCACGCTCGTCGGACCGCATCGCGACGACCTGCAATTGCTGCTGAACGAGAAATCCGCCGCGCAGTTCGGCAGCGAAGGCCAGAAGCGCACGCTGGCAATCGCTCTGAAAATGGCCCAGGCGGAATACCTGGCCGGCATCCACGGCTCGCCGCCGATTCTGCTGATTGACGACGTGATGGGCGAGCTGGACGTGAAACGTCGCAGCGGATTCCTGCCGTTGCTCGAACATGCCCGCAAAGCCTGCGGCCAGGTTTTCATGACCGCGACCGAAGAGAACTGGCCCAGCGAACTTGGAAAAGACCTGCAACGGTGGCAGGTGCAGACCGGAACTCTAAAGCGATTTTAATCCTTCCGGAAAAAGGCCGCAAATTTTGGTTGCAAGACGCCATCATCCGAGTATTTTATTGCAATCACCCGAACTTAAATTTGTTAATCACATTAACGACAGAGAACTTTTTATGAAAACTCAGAACCATTCACGTCTAGGGGCATTCACCTTGATTGAACTGCTTGTAGTCATCGCCATCATCGCCATTCTGGCAGCCATGTTGTTGCCTGCGCTGGCCAAGGCCAAGGCCAAGGCGCAGCAGATTTCTTGCATGAACAATATGAAGCAAATAGGCTTGGGACTGATAATCTACATTGGCGACTACAACGACTCTACGCCATCAGCAGCTGCGGGGAGCACGCCTCCGTTCCTACCTTCAGACTGGATTTACTATCGCAACGATGGCGCTACGCTGAACGGCGTTCAGGATTATATTCAGAACAGCCAGATTTTACAGGCAATAGGATCAAAGGGCAGCACCAATGTGTTTGTTGATCCGTCTCAAAAAATATTCACTGGTTATGGCTTCAGCTATACTATGAATTTCGCCATGGCACCGACTTATACGAGCATCTCTTCGGGTGCGGTGACGCCAGTGAGCGCGTTTCATTATACCTCAATTGCTCGGGCATCGGACAAATTCCTGTTTGTGGAAGAACCATGCAGCACCGGCCCTACCGAGATGCCGCCGGGTGGAACCACACCATTCCTTGACGATGGCAAGTGGGAACCTGTTGCGGGATCACTAACACACAACTTAATTTCAGTCCGCCACAATCCAAGCGGCCCCAATGCCGGCAGCAATGTCACTTTCGCCGATGGCCATGCCAAGCTCACACCGTGGATGGAGGGAACTAACGCTTTCTATATTAATGCAACGCCATAGCAGCGAGCATTTGATCGGGTGAAGTGCAAAGGAATTACCGGCGGACGGTGTAAATAAGAACCCCGCATAAATGTGGAGGAAACTGGGAATTTTATTTTTTGAGATTCAGCTTCCTGCATTCCTACATTCCTTATTAAAGTTTCCGCATGCGAATTTTGTCAGGCATCCAACCCAGCGGCGCGCTGCATCTGGGAAATTATTTCGGGATGATGCGCCCGGCCATCGAGCTTCAGGAAAAAGGCGAAGCATTCTATTTCATTGCTGATTATCATTCCATGACGTCGCTGTTCGACGCGGATGAACGTCGGAAAAACACCTTGGACGTCGCCCTGGATTTTCTCGCGTGCGGACTTGACCCGAAAAAATCCGTCTTCTTCAAACAGTCCGACGTGGCGGAAGTCACGGAACTTTCCTGGCTGCTCTCGACCCTCACGCCGATGAGCCTTTTGGAGAAAGGCCATTCGTTCAAAGACAAATCCGCAAAAGGAATTCCAGTCAACCACGGCCTGTTCGCCTATCCCGTTTTAATGGCGGCGGATATTTTGATTTACGACTCAAATGTCGTTCCCGTCGGGCGTGACCAGAAACAGCATGTTGAGATGACGCGCGACATCGCAGTCAAATTTAACGAGCAATATGGCCAGACGTTTGCGATCCCCGAACCTCAAATCCGCGGCGAAGTCGCGCTCGTGCCCGGCGTGGACGGCCAGAAAATGAGCAAGAGCTATGGCAACACAATTGAGATTTTCGGCGACGAAAAAATCATCCGCAAAAAAATCATGGGCATCAAGATGGATTCGCGCCCGCCCGCCGAACCGAAGCCGGATGCGGACAAAAATCTCGCCGTGCAACTGCTCAAGCTCGTCGCGTCCATCGAAGTCGGAACTGATTATGAAAACCGTCTCCGCGCCGGCGGCCTCGGCTACGGCGATTTAAAGAAAGCGTTGTTCGAGAACTACTGGAATCATTTTGCCGACGCACGGAAGAAGCGTGCGGAACTCGCGGCTAATTTGGATTATGTCAACGGCGTCCTTGCCGATGGCGCGGCCAAGGCGCATGCGCTGGCGCAAACTGTTTTGAAACGCGCTCGAAGAAACTGCGGCTTGGAATGAATCCCTCCGCCGCAAATCAGACTGCGGCAACCCGCTTGCGTCTCCGCATCACCAGCGCCGCCGAATCCATTGTTCGCTCCGGCCATCCTTGGCTGTTTGCCGACAGCATCCACGAGGCGAATCGCGCCGGGCAAACAGGCGAACTCGCCGTCATCTATGACCGCAAAGACAAGTTTCTCGCCGTCGGCTTGTTCGATTCTGACTCACCCATCCGAGTCCGCATTTTGCATGCGGGCAAGCCGCAAACTATTGATTCCTCTTGGTGGAAGGCGCATCTGGAAAAATCGCTCACTCGACGCGAACAATTTTTTGATGAAACAACCACCGGCTATCGTTTGATCCACGGCGAGAGCGACGGCTGGCCGGGATTGGTTTTGGACAAATACGATTCCACGCTCGTGCTGAAAATTTACACGGCGTCCTGGCTGCCGCGGCTGGAGGAAACCGTTTCGCTGTTCAAAGAAAAAATTCCGAGCGAACGAATTGTTTTGCGCTTGAGTCGAAACATTCAGCCAGTCGCAGAAAAACAATTTCAATTGTACGACGGACAAATGCTTTTCGGTCTGACGCCGGACGCGCCGGTGATTTTTTCCGAAAATGGAATCCGCTTCGAAGCCGACGTTATGCGCGGGCAGAAAACCGGATTTTTTCTCGACCAGCGCGAGAACCGCGCCGAGGTCGAAAAACTGTCGCGCGGAAAAAAAGTTTTGAACGCGTTCAGTTATTCGGGCGGTTTCTCGGTCTATGCAGCGCGCGGCGGCGCAAAATCCGTGACCGACCTCGACATCAGCGCGCACGCACTGGAATCCGCCAACCGAAATTTTGCGCTGAACCGGAACTTTCCCGGTGTGGCCGTATGTCATCATGAAACTGTGCAGGCGGACGCGTTTGAGTGGATTGAAAAAACTCCGGCAAAGTTCGACTTGATTGTGCTCGACCCGCCATCATTGGCCAAGCGCGCGTCGGAACGGGAAGGCGCTATCCGCGCCTACGAGCGGCTGAATGCGCTCGGGATCCAAAAACTTGAGCGCGACGGAATACTGGTGGCAGGTTCGTGTTCCGCACACGTTTCAGCAACGGAATTTTTTGACGCCGTGCGGCGCGCGGCGGTAAAGCCAGGTAGAAAATTTTCGGAATTGAAAACCGTGCAGCATCCACCGGATCACCCGGCCAATTTCAAGGAAGCGGAATATTTGAAAGTAATTTATTTAAAGTATGCGGCGTGACTTGCGGTTTGCGTTTGACGGTGGAGTTGTAAAAAACTAGCTTCCGCGAGCGAAGAGCAGGAATTTTCCAAATGAGCCAAGACCAGTCCACATCCTCTAACCCTGCGTGCTCCGAGGTATCAATATTCAGGCCGGACAAATTTTGGGCCCGGATTTCGGGATGGAATGCGAAGCATCCTGTGCAAACAATCGTACTGGTTTCTTTTCTCGCGGTCATCGTCAACTGTTATCCGGTAATTTTCTGCGGAAAAAGTTTTGTCTCGCCCACTTCCACGCGCGACCAGCTCGTATATAATTGGTGGCCCTCGTTGCCGGGGATGCAGAAACTGGCCGCCGGTTCACCGAATCCGTTTCATAACACGCACGGCAGTGACATAGGGACGATAATGTGGTGGGATGTTCCGGCAGGATTTATCGAATCGCGCAGCCTGCTGGATCATGGCGAACTTCCCTTGTGGAACCGTTACAGCCATGCCGGCGATCCGTTCATCGGTCAGGCGGTTTCGATGCTGGGTGATCCGCTGCAATCCGTCGTTATCATCGGCTGCGGCTCAGCGGTGGCCTGGGACATCAAATTTCTGGCAGCGAAATTTATTTTTTGCGTTGGTTTCGGATGGCTCATTTTGCGTCTTTTGCGAAACCGCACGATCTCGCTAGTTTTCACCGTGCTCGCGGCCTATTGCGGGGCCTACTATTACATCAATACTCACCCGTCATTTTTCGTTTTCGCCTATGCGCCTTGGATTCTGCTGGCTGCGATTGGATGGCTTGATTTGCAATCGAAAAAAAATTTCCGCTGGGGACTGGTCTGGCTGCTCGCGAATCTCTCCTGTTTCAATGCCGGCCACGTGGAACTGGCGGTGGTCTTAATCGGCGGCCTGAACTTGGCCGCCGTCGCTCTCGCGTTGACGGATTGCCGCGACGTCGCCAGTTCCGCCAAGGTGCTTTGCCGCATAGGAATCGCCACGCTGTTTTTTTTCGGGTTGGCCGCGCCAGTATGGATACCGTTTCTGGCGGCGCTTGATGGCTCATATAGTGTTCATATGCAGGTCGAGGTGCGTCAGCTTAACCCAGTGATTTTACCGGGCGCTTTTGATGACCTATTTTACCTTTTGAGCGGACCGAACGACCGCATCGCACTTGCGCCTGGAACCAGTCTGCTGACTCTGGCGGGCTGCTGTTTTTCAATCTGGCGATGGCGGCAACTGAAAGCGGAAATTTTTTTTTGGATCAATAGCACCGCCATCGTGTTGTGGGGCGGCTGCATTTTTGGCTGGGCTCCGTCCTCGTTGCTCGCCGCGATTCCTTTGTTGAATCGCGTCGGCCACATTTACACCGATTTCTCCTATTTACTGGTCATCCATTTGATGATTCAAAGCGCCTATGGATTCACTTGCCTGGCAAAGGCGGAAAATCTCCGTAAGTCGGTGGACGGCTTCGTGTTCGTTGTCGGAATTTTCATAGCAGCATTTTTTTTCTATTCACGTGGCTGTTGGCATCAGCCAATCCCGTGGAATTATTTTTTGTGCGCCGCTGCCGGCGCGGTCGGGGCGCCGCTGCTGTTCGTATATTTGAAAAGCCGCCGCCAGCAAACGCTCGCAATCGGGTGGGCGGGCATCATCATTCTGGGATTCATCCCCAACATCCGCTTCGGACTCTACAGTTTCGGTGATGACACGCTGCTCATGCTGCCGGGGCCGCGCGTGGTTTTGAATCCGCCCAGTCCGGCGGTTGAAAAAATCAAGGCCGACAAATCAGGGCCGTTCCGCGTCGTCGGGTTGCAGCAATGTTTCATCGGTGATTATTCGGCCGTCTACGAACTTGAAGACATCCGCTCCTGCGCGCCGTTGAGCAATGGGGAATTCATCAGCCTCGTGCGAAACTTTCCCGGCATGGAATTGAGCGAAGATTGGAAAATCAAGGTCGTCAAACTTGCCCAGGCGCAGCCGCTCTTGAATTTGCTCAACGTCAAGTATCTGCTCACCTTGCCGGATGTCACCACGCGCGTAAATCTCGATTTCAAAATTACCGACCGCAGCGATTTTGGCGTCGTGGAAAACGAAAAGGTCTGGCCGAGGGCGTTTTTTGCGAACAAAATCACCACCATTGACTCCAACGAACAATTCATCAGGCAGCTTTCTGAAAACGGTCGACAGCCCTTCATCGCAATGACCGGCGCGGAAATTGAAATGCAGCCCGGCGTCCGGCAACTGGAAGCCACAAATTCAGAAATTATTTCTCCCGCAACAAATTATCTACTGTCCGTCAATTCAACCGAGTTCGATGTCCGCGCGCCCGCCGCAGGCGTTGTCTGCCTCACCGAAGGCCAGGCAAAAGATTTCACTGCCACGGCGAACGGCGAATCAAAGGAAGTTTTGACCGTCAACCGCGCGTTCAAGGGCATTTATCTGGACAAGCCTGGAAATTATCATGTCAAATTCACCTACCGCCCACGACACTGGCGGCTGGCCTGCGCGCTTTTTTGGATTTCAACCGGCATCATCCTTGCTCTGACGGCGGCTGAATTCTTTCTTACCCGAGTCCGGAAAATTGAAATGCCCGAACGCCAGACAACCGCATGACACATCCAGTAAACGAAAAGCATCCGGTTAAGGCCTGCCTAGTCTGCAACGGGTCGAAGTTGTATTATCTATTTTCCATTTCCGCCCACCGGATTGTGCGTTGCGACGATTGCGGGCTGCTGTTCATCAATCCACAGCCGTCCGACGACGAACTGGCGCGCATCTACGGCGCGGATTATTTTCTGGGCCGCGACACTGAAGCCGACCGCAAGGCTGTCAGTGAAATCAAACACGCCACGGCGCGGCTTTATCTTTCGGAAATTCGCCGCTACTGCGGTCTAAAAAATGGCCGACTGCTGGAAGTCGGGTGCGGGGACGGAGATTTTCTTGTCTCTGCCGAAGCTGAAGGATGGTTTGTCACCGGAGTCGAATATTCTACCGCCGCCTGTGAAAAAGCGCAGCAACACCTGAACAGTGGCGAAGTTTTTTGCGGGGAACTTCAATCTGCCCGCTTTGGGGCGCAGCAGTTTGACCTTTGCGTGGTTTCCGATGTCATTGAACACGTCCGTTCTCCTCACGATTTTCTCAAGGAGATCCATCGCGTGCTCAAACCCGGCGGCGCGCTTTTCATCGCCACCCCGTCAACTGATTCGTGGTCCGCCCGGCTGATGCGGCAAAAATGGATGGAATTCAAGATTGAACACCTGACTTATTTCGACCGGCACACGCTCCAAACCGCGCTCTTCAAATCGGGCTTTCAAGAAGTCATCGTCAAACCTGGCTGGAAAATCCTCAGCTTCAACTATGTGAAGATGCACTTTGACCGTTTTCCAGTTCCTTTGATGACGCCGGTTTTTAATTTACTCTCCCGCATCCTTCCAAAAAAATTACAACTCCGGCATCAGCGGATCGCCGCCAGCGGGATCATGGTATTCTCTCGAAAATCAGAGGCGCGACCGCAGCAGATGCTTTCCGTGATTCTTCCGGCGTATAACGAGGTGAAAACTTTTGGTGTTTTGATGGAAACCCTCCTGCGAAAACAAATCCCCGGTATCCAGACGGAAATCATCGTGGTGGAAAGCGGCTCGACGGACGGCACCCGCGAACTTGCCCTGAAATACAAAAATCATCCGGGAGTAAAACTCTTTCTCGAAGATCAGCCGCGCGGAAAAGGTCACGCCGTGCGGACCGGCTTAAAAGCGGCATCCGGAGACTATGTGTTGATCCAGGATGCAGACCTCGAATACGACCTCGAAGATTACGACGCCCTGCTCGAACCGCTCATAGCGGGACGCAGTGCGTTCGTGCTCGGCTCACGGCACGGCGGACGCAACGTCTGGAAAATGCGGCGGTTCACCGGGCAACATGGCTTGAGCCTGCTGGTCAATCTTGGTCACTGGTTCTTCACAACACTCATCAACGTGATGTTCTTGCAGCGGCTACGCGATCCATTCACCATGTTCAAGGTCTTTCGCCGCGACTGCCTTTACGGGCTGGAATTTGAATGCAACCGTTTTGATTTTGATTTTGAACTGCTCATCAAGCTCATCCGCAAGGGATATCACCCGATAGAACTGCCTGTGAACTATCGTTCGCGCTCATTCAAGGAAGGCAAAAAAGTGAGGATGTTCCGCGATCCCCTGACATGGTTGAAAGCCCTGGCATGGTTGCGGTTTGTGAAGATTGATCCGATAAAAGTTGTCGGCCAAACGCACGATGCCAATCATGCGACAGATGAATTTATCACCACTCAAACCGACAACCATAAGTCATGAGTGCCCCCTTCAACACGGTAGATGGAAACTATTACCAGCATACTGGAAGCATGGGGTTCGCCCGCCGTATTTCAACAATTGCCCGGCGGCGCGTGCATGAACTCTTCATGCAAAAATTACAGCCCAAGCCTAAAGATCTCATTCTGGACATCGGAACCAGTGATGACACGGGCATCGAAGCAAATATGCTCGAACAACTTTACCCGCACCGGGAAGTACTGACCTGTGCCAGCCTGAGCGATGGTAAATTGATTCTCGCCGCCTACCCCGGCGTGCGCCATGTCCGGATTGCGGCTGGCGAACCGCTTCCATTTGATGACAACGCCTTCGACATTGTTTATTGCAATGCCGTGCTTGAACACGCCGGCTCGCGGATGCACCAAAACAAATTCATCGCCGAAATGTGCCGCGTCGCACCCCGCCGTTTCCTTGCGGTGCCCAATAGCAGCTTTCCCATTGAAACCCACACTTGCCTGCCATTGATTCACTATCTGCCAAAAACATGGTTCCGCTGGTTGCTTCGCAAAACTCGTTACGATTTCTGGTCCCACGAGGAAAACTTGAATTACATTTCAGCCCCGGAATTACTGGCGATGTGGCCAGCCGGCCGGCAGCCTGCGATTGTTCGCGCCGGCATCGGCCTTGGATTTTGGAAATCTAATCTTGTCGTTTATCAAACCTGAATCGAAGCCGATTGCTAAACAATTTTCAACTTCGGTAGATCCTGCGAATCTACCAAGCCGACCGGCTCCTGCTTCGCGTTCACCACAATCAAGTCGTCAATATTCCGCTCGTTGAATATTTTCAGCGCTTCGACCGCCAGCGCGTCTTCATAGATGCAAATCGGCTTGGGTGTCATCACTTTTTTGAGCGGCTGTGAGAGCAGATTGTCGCCGCCTGCCATGTGACGCCGAAAATCGCCATCGGTGAAAACTCCCGCCAGTTTTCCACGCGCATTCACAACGCTCAAACTGCCGGACTTCGCGCGCGTCATCACAAGCAGCGCTTCCTTGACAGAAATGTTTTCATCCGCAATCGCGTTGCGATTTCCCGTGCGCATGATGTCGCCGACGCGCAGGAGCATCGCGCGGCCAATCGCACCGCTCGGATGAAACTTTGCAAAATCCTTCTGCTTGAATCCGCGCGCCTGCAAGACCGCCATCGCCAGCGCGTCGCCCATGACGAGCATCGCCGTAGTGCTACTCGTCGGCGCGAGGTTGAACGGGCACGCTTCCTTCGGCACTTTGACGTTGAGCGAAATGTCGCTGTGCTTGGCGAGCGACGATTTCAAATTGCCGGTGAACGAAATGATTTTGACGGAAAAACGTTTGAGCGCGGGCAGCAGATTCAGCAGTTCCTCCGATTCGCCGGAATAGCTCAACGCGAGAATGATATCGCCGTCATTGACGATTCCCACGTCGCCATGCAGCGCATCCACGCTGCTCAACACAACACTCGTCGAGCCGGTGCTGGTGAGAGTCGCGGCGATTTTTTGCCCCACGTTTCCGGATTTTCCGATGCCGACGATGATGATTTTTCCGCGACGCTTGACCGCTTCGACAATTGTTTCAACCACGCGATCAAAAGATTTGTCGAGCTGCGCGCGGACGGCTTTGAGCGCGGCCAGCTCGATGTCGAACACTTCGCGGGCTTTGGCGAGATGATTCACAACTTCAAGATGCAGGTATTTTCAGTTCGTTTCAACCAAGAAGCAAAACTGTTCGCGCAGCTTCAGTCTTACCTGCTGGCTGTGAATTGTTGCGTGAGACGGTCGAGGCGTTTATTGTCGGCACGGATGCGCGCAGAAAGGGTTTTGACCGTGGATTGCAGGAACGGCGCGGCGAGGTCGGGAGCTTCGCGCATAAGACGTTGAAACGAGAACGTCGAAAGTTTCAGCGCGGTGCTATCCTTGTTGGCGACCACGTCCGCCGAGCGCGGCCCATTGTCAAACAGCGCCATGTCGCCGAAAAAATCGCCAGGCCCGAACGTCGCGAGAATCGTCTCTTTGGAATCGGTCATTATCCGCGCACGCAACTCACCGTCTATGATGAGATACATCGCGTCGCCGGGATCGCCTTGCTTCACAACCACCTTCCATTGCGGCACGCGTTCCAGTTCCATGAATTGCGCCAGATGCGCAAGCTGCGCATCGTTCAAGCTCGCCAAAATCTTTATGCGCCGCAGCGAGCCGGGCTTGATGCCTGCGGACGAAACGGCCGTGGCGAACTCCGTCGCCGATATCGGCTCGAGAAACACCTTAAGTTTGACAAGTTCGGGAATTTCCGCCGCACGCAGCCAGCTTCCGGTGGCGCTTGTGAAGACCCACGTCTCCGCCAGCACGCGACCGTCCTTGATCCACTCGACGAGCGTCGGCAATTCCACCGGGCCGTAGGCGGCAAGGTCAACTCCCCAGATGAAAAACTCATTGGCGGTCGCTGATTCTGACATAACTCCTGGCGCTGAAACTATTCCGTGTTTGGATAAGAGCCAAGCACTTTTACAAAATTACAATGCTTGCCGAGAATCTGGATTGCGCTCGCAACCTTCTTGTCCTGCGCGTGGCCGTCGCAATCAATGAAGAAGAAATATTCCCACGCCTTGCGCTTGCTTGGACGTGATTCGATTTTCGTCAGGTTTATTTTGAACTTGCGGAACGCGGCAATGGCCTCGTGCAGCGCGCCGACCTTGTCGGAAACACTCACCATCAAACTCGTGCGGTCGTCACCCGTCGGCGGGCTGCATGTGCGGCCGAGCACGAGGAAACGCGTCGCGTTCGCGGCATTGTCCTGGATGTCCTGCTCCAGCACGCGCAGCTTGTATTTTTCAGACGCAAGGATTCCCGCGATGGCCGCCGTGTTCTTTTCCTTCGCCGCCAGCTCCGCCGAACGCGCGTTGGACGACGTTTCAACAATTTCCACGCGCGGCAGATGGTTTTGAATCCAGCCGCGGCATTGCGCGAGCGACTGCGGATGCACGAACAGTTTCTTAATCTGCGCGCGCGGCGAGTTGCTCATCAGACACTGCTGCACCTTCAAAACAATCTGCGAAACGATCTTCAGATCGCTGTCCACGAACATGTCGAGCGTGTGCGTGACGACGCCTTCCGTGGAATTTTCCACCGGCACCACGCCGTAATCCGCGCGGTTCTTGGCGACCTCGGTGAAAACGTCCGCGATGGTTTTTTGCGACCCGTAGCGCAGGCTCGAACCGAACCGCTTGATTGCCGCCTGATGCGTGAACGTCGCCTCCGGGCCGAGATACGCGATGGTCATGGTCTTTTCGAGCGCGAGCGCGCTGGACATGATTTCGCGGTAGATTGCGCGCAACTGCTCGTCCGTCATCGGTCCGGCGTTGGACGCGCAGACGCGCTCGAACACGGCGCGTTCGCGATGCGGTGCGTAAATCTCCTCGCCCGCCGCGAGCTTGATGTCGCCGATGGCCAGCACGTGGCGCGTGCGTTCGTTGAGCAGCCGGACGATGTGCGCATCCAGCTGGTCAATCGCCTTGCGATGTTTGGGAATGTTCAAGCGAAGGTAGAATGCAGAATCTACAATGAAGAATCAAACCTGTTTCGCGCCCGCTGCCCCGCACGGCGAAATGGAATCAAAGCCCACGCGGACACGCGTATAAGCTTTTTTTAATTACGCATTAAACATTTTGGCCTGCGCAACGATTGTATTCTATTCAAGTGCTCTGCATCCCAAGCATCAGAAACAATCGAATCGCCCATCATGATAAGGCGCATACATCCCCGACAAGACAAGCCACGCCGAGGAGAGCGTAAGCCCAATAACAAAGCAGTTTGCAAAACGGGCGTCTGCCTTCTGTTATCGCATAATTTTGTCAGTTGGGTGCAGATCACACGGCAACCACGTGAGGCCTGTAGTTTTAGATAATCGCCTGATGGGAGGTTATAGCTATTTGAAGTTCCCACTGAAACGAAAACTTTTTCGGGCGTCAATTTTTCAATATGCTCTTTGAAGTCAGGCTTTTTACGATCTATTGGGCCGCCATGATGAGGTCCGTGGAGCAAGTGCGGCAGCGAATCGGCGCATTTTTCACCCACAACCTGCATCGGTGCATCTCCAGACCACACGATTTTAATTTTATCTTTGTGAAATAAACATAAAACAGCAGATGTTTCATTGGGTCGGCTTGCTTCGACGTTTTCTGAAAAACTTGGATAGACCACTTTAAGTAAAGTTTCTCCGCTTTGCCAAACAACGGTGTCTTTGGATATCCTGGCAAATGTGTTCTGTGTAAAATGCCGAGGCGCAGTTCAAATCACCAATTTTACCGGGGATGTTGAAAAGAATGGCGACGTCATTCTAAAAGGCTCATGTGCTGTTTGTGGCCATGAAGTTGTGCGCGTATTGGAAACTTCAGAAAACCGGAACGAGAACAATTAGCTCAGAATCCGAAGATCATGACTGGCTGGCGTAGCCTATCTGCTGGTCAGTGGCCAAATCTTTCAACATTGTTCGCACGCCCTTTCCAGATCACCTGAAACTTTTCGAACTGGTTCATGATTCCAAGACATTCGTTGGCCAGAGCAAACATCCTCTGGCTACTTGGATATTTTTTGAGAATCACGTTTTTCACCACCAGCCGGTTCCTGACGATGGTTGAATCCGTTTCGATGACCAGTGACAATGACTTCAGTTCGATGGCTTTCTCCTGGAACCATGCGTCCGCCTCATCCAGCGCCAGTTTCAGGGAATTGAATTCAGCCTCGTTATTTGTGCCGAATCCAAAATCAACCCGACTGCGCTTAACGATTTCCTTGCCGTCCAGTTTGACTTGAAAGGAGCCATATTTCTGGCCGGGATTGCCGAGACATCCGCCGTCAAAAAAGATTTCCGCCTTGCCAGATGTTTTGATTGGCTGTGACGCTGATTTCGGCACATCACCAAACAGGCTCATCGTCTGGTGTTCACATTTGCTCTCGTCGAGTTGCATATCAAAGAAGGGATTTTACGACGGTTTGATGGAGCTGGTTTTTGACTTCCATTCGCTCCGGGATGACGCTCGATTTCACAAGGGTTTTAAGAAGTGAATCAATCCATTCACGCGACACCTCAATTGCGACTATTTCAAACACAGGGTTTTTGCCGTCTTCTTGAATGAGCCTGTAATTTGAAAGCCTGATCTGAACGCTCTCTTTTTCTCCGTTCAAATCCAAATCTGCGCTGATTGTCTTGTTTTCCTTGTCAATTTCCAGTTTAGTTACCTTGCCATATTTTTTCAAAAGGCCGCTGTTGATTTCGGCTCTGACCTTTTCGATTTGTGCTCCCCTCGGCAACATTCTAAAAAAGACAATTTTAACCGAATCCACCAAACCACCTCCGGCACTCAAGAAATCACTAAATTGCATGTTTCAATATGAGTCCGGTTACGTGGTGCTGCAAGTTCTCTATTGGAACTGCGGATGAAATTAAGCTTATGAAGACTGAAATGGAGAATGGCTAGTGTGGGCGTATTTTACCGACTGACCGACTTCAGACACAGCAACCGATTCTGCCTGCTACCGTCAACTGCACTCACGTCCACACCAGCCAATTTTAAGGTCTGCCTGTTTAGAGGGGTGTCAAGGTGGTCGGGACAAAATGAAATATCCTCAACAAATGCTCGGTTTTATCTTGGCTCGCAGTTCCTGAATCGCTTTAATGTGCCGGTAAACATTAACCATCAACAAAAAAACGAACTGACTAAATTATGGCCAAAGCCCTGAGCAAATCCCAAATCGCAGCTGAAATCGCAACCAAGAACAACATCTCCAAGAAAGCGGCGGTGGAGATTCTTGAACACCTCGCAGACCTCGCTTACAAGAACGCCAAAAACACTTTCACGATCCCCGGTCTCGGCAAATTGGTGCTGGTCAATCGCAAAGCCCGTGTCGGCCGTAATCCTGCAACTGGTGAGACAATCCAGATCAAAGCTAAACGAGTTGTGAAGTTCCGCGTAGCCAAAGCTGCCAAGGACGCGATCCTGGGTGTGAAGAAATAATTTTGTTACCAACTTCCAAGGCACTCTGTTTATTCAGGGTGCCTTTTTTTGCTTTCGTTTCAAAACAACGCCAACTGCTGCGTCGTTGGTTCTCTCAAATTGCTGACCCCAAGCCCGAGCAGACGCAGAGGTCGATGAACGAGCTTTTCCCTGGCTAAGGAGACGCTGATTTAATTTTTGGTTTTACTGATTTTAATGGAGACGAGCTGAGGATGAATTTCTAAACTGGGAGGCATGACCCACCAGCCGAGT
>Ga0302200_10002278_pt1 | contig 17025 bp, 12 predicted proteins | sample II_Bog_N3_1_FD_194585 | JGI IMG/M metagenome (GOLD analysis project Ga0302200, IMG submission 194585) | Peat permafrost microbial communities from Stordalen Mire near Abisko, Sweden - II_Bog_N3_1 | ecosystem: Environmental > Terrestrial > Soil > Wetlands > Peat | place: Sweden: Abisko... | reverse complement strand
AAGCGATTATTGAGGAGCGCAATGAGCGCGGGCCTTATAAGTCGGTTTATGATTTCGCCCAGCGCTCCAACACACGGAGCGTAAACCGAAAATCCTACGAAAACCTGATCTATGGTGGCGCATTCGACGGCATGGGATTGAACCGTGCACAGTTCTTCGCTAAAACAGAAAATGGGATTTTGACGGGTGTTGAGCGTTTAATAAAATACGCCAACGATTACCAAAATACGCAGAGCAGCAACCAATCATCCTTATTTGGCGGGTCGGTGGCATCCTATGTTCCGGAACCTGCTATGCCGGAGGCTGATGAGTGGCCGCTGATCGAGAAGTTGAAATATGAAAAGGATGTGATCGGTATTTACCTTACCGGGCACCCGCTGGATAACTTTAAGCTGGAAATGGAGCGCTATTGCAATACCAACATCAGCGATCTGAAGAATATGCAGAAAGCCCGCAGCGGTGAAGGTGGCGAAGAGATTATGAACGCCTTTAATGAACTGCGTAAGCGTGGCGATATCCGTGTGGGAGGATTAGTATCAAGCGTGCAGCATAAAATGACTAAGAATGGTAAGCCATTCGGCACTTTTGTTTTGGAGGATTACAAGGAGTCGTACGAATTCGCGCTGTTTGGTGAGGATTATATGAAGTTCAGGTATCTGCTGGTTGATGGTTATTTCCTGCATATAAAAGGCATCATCGAAGAGAAATTCAGGCAGAAAGATAACTGGGATATGAAGATTTTGAACATGAGTCCGCTATCGGAAATGCGTGACAAGCTGACGAAATCTTTGACGGTATGTGTCGATCTGCAATTGTTAAATGAGCAGTTAATGAATAATATTCAGCAGGTTCTTGATGTGAATATTGAGAAGTACTCCGTTAAGAATTGTTCATTACGGTTTTTGGTAAAGGATAGGGAGGATACGATTGTACTGGAAGCGATTTCTAAAACTTTGAAGATCAACCCGAGTGATGATTTGATGGCTGATATTTTTAATATTACGAATGTGCAACCGGTTTTGAATTCGTAAGATATTTTATTCTTTATACTTGTCATTCTACAGTTTCCGCAGGGTCTCTCGAAGAGGACCCTGCGGAAACTGAAAGCTGTCACTTATCAATAGCGACAGCTTTTTTATTGTTACATAATTATGATTTTATAAATTCCAATAAATCCTTATTAATTGTTGCTGCTTCGGTAGCAGGCATGCCGTGCGGGAAGCCTGGATAGGAGATCAGTTTACCGTTTTTTAGCAGTTTTACAGCCTTTGCTCCTGAGATGGGGAACGGAACGATTTGGTCATCTTCGCCGTGCAGGACAAGTACTGGGATATCTACGCTCTTAAGATCTTCTGTAAAATCTGTTTCCGAAAAAGCTTTGATGCCTTCAACATGGGCTTTTACGCCACCCATCATTCCCTGGCGCCACCAGTTTTTTCTGATACCCACTGATATTTTAGCGCCCTCGCGGTTATATCCGTAAAAAGGGATGGTGAAATCTTCATAATATTGTGCCCGGTTAAAGGCAGTACCTTCACGTATCTCATCAAAAATAGACATCGGCACGCCATCCGGATTAGTCGCAGATTGTACCATGATCGGCGTAACCGCGCTAATAAGCACCGCTTTGGCTACACGGCCTTTGCCATGGTTTGCAGCATAATGGATAACCTCGCCGCCGCCCGTAGAGTGGCCGATATGGATGGCATCTTTTAAATCAAGGAATGTTGTAAGCTCGGCAACATCGGCTGCGTAGGTGTCCATGTCGTGACCGCCTGATGCTTGGGTTGATCTTCCGTGTCCGCGGCGGTCATGTGCGATAACCCTGTAACCGTGCTGAAGGAAAAACATCATCTGTGCATCCCAGTCATCGCCTGATAAAGGCCAGCCGTGATGGAAAACAAGTGGTTGCCCTGTTCCCCAGTCCTTGTAATAAATTTCGGTTCCGTCTTTTACTTTAATTGTACTCATGGGTGTTTGAATTTGGTGATTAATAAAATGGGTGTTTTTATTTTCTTCCAATAGTTTAGGGGAGGGGACTTAAAATTAGGAAATAAAAATTTGATATATAAATATTGTACTGTTAAAAAACTGGTTGATTATTAACAAAGGTTGGCCCTAACTGGCGCAAGAATCCGGGCAGGCCAAAAGTGTGTGGGTTCTCGTGACTATGTAAGCGATAAGTAACAAGTAAAAACCGCGCCTGTTCAAGTGTCCACACTTGAATGCTTTTAGTTTTGAGCGTCCACGCTCATTTAGCATTTAGTAAGCGTGGACGCTTACTAATACAGTATTCAAGCGTGGACGCTTGAATGGGCGAAGGGCATTTACAGTTCCCGAAGGATCTCTCGAAGAGGACCCTGCACACGCTAGCAAAGCAAACAATGGATATTGAAACGCAGGGTCCTCTTCGAGAGACCCTGCGGAAAATGAAATCTTCTTGCGGAAACTGAAATCTTCTTCGACATAAAAGCACGACTATTTAATGGATGTTGTTAAATTTGGATATGGAAGACCTAACCGAACCACTAATTATTTGCGCCTTACTTCTGATCTCTACGATTGCAATTCCATTTTGGCTACCCAGGAAATTAAGGGTCGTTAAATATTTGTGTTGGGTTATTGCCGGATTTTTGATACTGTTTCTTGGTGTCATAACTCCATATAATATTTACAATGATAATAAGGAAGCAAAATATCGGGTTGGCGTTTATCAATTGGATATAAGCAATTCAAACTATCACCACCTCAACCTGTCAAAATTCAAATCTTTAACGCTTACGATGAATAAGGATTATACTTTTTTTGTGAATGAGGATGTGCCGTTCCTGGCTTCAAAAAAGGGAACGTGGATATTTTGGATAGATGGAGATGCAGAAAATATAGAATTCAAATTTAAGAATGCAAAAAACGCCTATCCCGTTAGCGGAGTAGACCCGGTTATTGTGCTTGAGAGTAATTTATTAAAAGATGGAAAACCGGGTGATAAAATTGCTTTTAAACCTAAATAGATTATTGGATTTGTTGAAATATCATCGCGATCATCCCCGCCTGTTCAAGTGGCCACACTTGAATGCTTTTAGTTTTGAGCGTCCACGCTCATGTGACATTTGGTAAGCGTGGACGCTTACTAATACAGCATTCAAGTGTGGACACTTGAATGGGCGAGGTTTCCGTCAGGCCTTTGCCCTCTTAGTAGTTTAATTTAACGTATCCAGCCCTGACTTTCAATGTAGTTTATTAAACGTGGGTCGCTATCAGAAAGCACGGGTAGCCACTCGCTGCCAGCATCGCGGGTCCAGTAAAGGCCGTTGGGGTTGTTGGGTTTCGCAAATTTGTAATTGTATAGTATTGCCCGTATGTAACGGGGGGGCTTTTGCGGAAATGGGTTTTGGGCAAACAATCCCACAGCATCAGGGTCATTATGTAGTAGCTTCCATACTAAGTTATAAGTCCATGGGTATTGGTCGGCGGTAGACATGGAGGCAAACCACATTTGCCAGTCGAGCCTAAGCTGGTAGGGGGCAATTTGCGGCGGTCGCTTATCAAGCAGCACGGGCAGCCCTTTGTAGATATAGGGTTGCCATCTTGCTTTATTACCGGTGGTATCATCCGAAGTCCCTTCAAAAATCACGTTCATCCGTTGCTGGCCAACACTGCCGAATGCACCGTAGGTATTTACCAGATCGAGCGGATCATAGGAGGAATTCATCGCCTGGTTAGGCGACAGCATGTTCAATACCGGCTGAATGCTCAGCAATACGATCAAGCCTGTTGCTATCCATACGGTAATTACCATCGATTTTGATTCTTCGGCTATGGTGGCAGCAGTTTCCGCTTTACGTACCAGTATAGCGGGAAGTAATTTCGACCAGAAGCTGTCATCAAAGCATGCTAAAGCGGGTATAATGGTTAGCCAGTTTAAAAATGAAAGATTACCGCTAAGGATAATGAAGAGTTGAAATGCAATAATAACCGACCCGGCAATGTGGCGCGATAACCGGGGCCACCATATAAACCAGGGCGCTATCAGTTCGGCCAGCCAGTTGAACCACACTCCAATCTTCAACAAGGTATGTGGTAAAAAATGAAACCAGCGGGTTAGCGGGCCGGGGATGGGCTGTGTTTCAAAATAGTAATAAAGCGCGGTAGCATTGCGCCATGTAGCATCGCCACGGAACTTGATTAGCCCCGCGCCCAGCATAATACGAAAGGCAAGCCAGCGGAATAAAATAATGACGAGAAAGGGTGGCGCTTGTTTTGGGAATGGCCGCATGTTGATTAACGGACAGAGGAATATTGCCAGGAAACCGGTTTCATTGAGTTGGATCTCCCAACCATAGCCATACCAGTCTTGCCCCACGTGAACGAAAGACATATAGAGCAGCCAAATGACTGTGAGTAGCGGCACATTGGCATAGCCAATTATTACCACACATGAAAGCAGGAACCCCAGCCATGCTACCGTTAAAAGCCCGGTATCTGAATGCCAAAACCAAAAAACGGAAGGCAGCCTCACAAAACCGGCACCTGTTGAACCGAGCGCCGCGGTTATTTGTTTAAGATAGAGTCCAAGGGGCATCAGTCCGTTAGCACCAATTAGCGGGATGATTTGGTTAATGGCGACTAAAAAAGCAACAGCATATATGATACCCAGCAGCCTAAGAATGACAAAGCGGGTAAGCCAGTAGCTTGGCTGATTGCTGTTTGTTATGCTGTTTGGTTCCATCAGATGTTTTCATTAATAGTACATTAATGATGTGATATGGTTTTGCGTTCGTGATTTATTTAAATGTCATTTTGAGTTATAAAATCCTGTGGAATCTGAAGGTGAAATGACAAGAAAAGGGTGTCATACTGAGTTATAAAATTTCGCGAAATTCTGAAGAAGAAATGACATGTTCCGACAGAATTAAACTTACTAAGTTTTAAAAACTTCGTGAGTTTTGTCCACTTTTACAAACATGTCATGGTAATGGAACGAAGTTGTTTTTTGGTGCAGTTTTAGCTTTTATTTGCCGCTAACAGTTCTTTAATTTTCTCATTTCCGCGAACAGCTTTCAGTCCTTCTTCATAGCCGATCATGAAGATTTCGTCGGCAGCATCGGTGTCGAATATGCCGTAGCCGCCAAGCCCCTGCGGTTCAATAACAACATCGCATAGCAGTTTATGGGCACTTAGGTTGGAGTTGATGCTAATCATTGCCGCGCGGTCGATCATATTGGCGAAGGATTTGATTTCGGTAACCACCGGCAAATGGTTGCAGGAAGAGCCGATGATGAAGTCGCAGTTACCTACCAATGGGTCAACCGGGAAGTTGTTGAGGATGCCGCCATCCACGTACATGTGTCCGCTGATCATTATCGGCTTAAATATACCTGGCAGGCAGCAGGATGCTAAAATGGCTGTATCCAGTTCGCCTTCGGTAAAGTATACGAGCCTGCTTTCGCCTAAATCTACAGCGGCAATGGTTACCTTGATTTGAAGTTCCCCGAAAATATTATGCGGAATATATTTTTTGATCAGGGAGCTCACGTTCATTATAGAAACCAAACCAGTACTGCCAATCGCGGGTCTAAGCAGCTTAAATAGTTTAGCATCTTTAATAACCTTGAGTATTTCCCTGGGTGGCATGCCCGCCGCGAAAAAAGCCGCGGCAACGGCCCCGGCACTGGTGCCCGAGATATGCGAAAATTGTACGCCGTAGTCGGTAAACGCTTGTATCACGCCCAAGTGCGCAACACCTCTTATGCCGCCGCCAGAGAGCGCTAAGCCTATTTTTTTTGATCCATTGGTCTCGCCACTTGTGTTCATATATTCGCTATTTCAATTCATCCAAAACTCTGAATATCTTGGATTTGATCTCTTTACCTGACCCGTTATAATTGTTCACCATGATAGAGAAGCATAGTTGCTTGCCATCATGCGTTTGGTAACCGGCATAGTTAAGCACGTTGTTGATACTGCCGCTTTTCATGTGTATATCGTTGTAGATGGGTAGGCTCTCATAAAAATCATGATACCAGGGCGCGTTAATTGCTGAAAGCAATACGGTGGCCATGGTACGAGTAGTTACACGGTCGGCGGGGGATAGGCCCGAGCCATCAAATACGTTTAATGAGTTTGGGTCGATACCGCGCTGTTTCCAGAAATCCTGCAATACCCTAACACCATTTGCAGTAGATGGTTGTTTACCGGCTTTCCATGCGATGGTCTTAAGTAATTGTTCAGCATATAGGTTGATGCTTTTCTGGTTGGTCCAGTAGATGATCTTGCTGAGTTCGGGCGAGGATATGGTTAAAATATTTTGGCTTGCTATCGGCGTAGATTCTCCTTTTGCCGTTAGGGTAGAGGTAGATTCGGCTGCGCCTGATATGGAGATGCCTAACCGCTTCAATGTATCCACCAAGCGAAAAGCCGCGTCATAGGACGGATCGGGTAGTGCCAGGGCGATGCTTTTTTTGGTTTGATCCTCGGCATAAATGCCGCGCAGGTAAACTAAATTACCGTTTAAAGGAAGATAAGCATAAGATTGATCGCCTGTATGAGCGGGAGCATTCAGCAATTCGCTTTTAAAGGTAAGATAAGGCATTGTGGGTACGGTGCGCGATACGGTTATTGGCGTACCGACCTCGCCTGTATGCAATTTAACGTCATACAGGTTCTCGCGCCAGCAAAGGCCAGATGTGCCCGCGCCGTAGTAATTGCCCATATCCTGGTAGATCCATCCATCTGGAATAGACTGTGACCCAAATATCGAATCATCGCCGATAATCCTTCCGTTTATTTTTTTTATGCCCGCTTTGCGGATGGCATCAACCATTAAACTTAAAATGCGCTCTTCCTTGCTGCTTTCATAGCGCCAGCTGCCCAGGGTTGGGTCGCCGGAGCCTCTGATGATGATATCGCCATTCAAAGTGCCATCGGTAATTGATCCACTATAACCGAAAGTAGTTTGATATTTGAAATCCGCCCCCAAAACGTTAAAAGCCGTAATGGTGGTAATGGTTTTCAAGGTAGAGGCAGGTGCCAAACCCATACTTGGGTTGGCAGAGAATACTTCCTGCCCTGTGTTAACATCCAATACCGTTAATGATATAGATGCATACCGGCACTGGCTATCCGCTTGCAGCCTGTTAACGGCTGCCTGTAATTTCTGCTGAAGGGATTGCGCGGAGGTATATCCCGTTATAAATAAAAAACTAAGCGTTAGTAATTGTGGTATCCTCATGCTTCACGTTGCGTTGCGATATATAATAAATAGGAATGCCTATCAAAACAATAATCAAACCAGGCCATGTAAACTGTGGCTTATATTTTATTAATAACGCACAAAAGCTTAATCCCATTATAATATAAATAGCGGGTAGTACCGGGTAACCAAAGGCTTTGTATGGGCGCTCAGCATCAGGATGTTTTACTCTTAGAATATATATTCCGAAAATGGTAAGTACATAAAACAGCACAACTACAAAGGAAATCATGTCCAACAAATCGCCGTATTTGCCACTTAAGCAAAGTATGCCTGCTACTATGCATTGTAACCACAAACCGAATTCGGGTACTGCAAATTTGTTTAATTCCCCAGTGCGTTTAAAAAACAAGCCATCCTTTGCCATTGTATAATATACCCTCGCGCCCGATAATATCAAACCGTTATTACAGCCAAAAGTTGAAATCATAATCATCAGCGCGATTATTATAGTGCCAACATTCCCAAATATGGCATGTGATGCGGATACTGCAACACGGTCTTTGGCAGCGGTAGCAATATCATGTAAGGGTAATACAGCAGTATATACAAAATTGGCAGATATATAAATAATTGTAACGATCATCGTACCTAAAAAAAGACTTAGCGCGATGTTTCTTTTGGGGTTACGCATTTCACCGGCTATAAAGGTTACGTTATTCCAGGCATCACTACTGAATATAGAACCTACCATCGCGGCAGCAACAGCACCTAATGCCGCGCCAACTGTATATTGTGAAAACGTACCATCGGTATTTAATTTTTGCAGGTGCCATGCATTGGTCCAGTTGGCGTGCCATACATCGCCCTTGAGCATTATAAAGCCGAAGATGATCAACCCAAACAAACTGAAAAGTTTGGTTAGCGTGAATGTGTTTTGAATGATCTTGCCGCTTTTAACACCACGGGTGTTAATAAAAGTTAACAGGATAATAAGCAAGATAGATACTACTTGCGCCGCGCTTATTGTAAAGAACTTAGCTGCGCCCGCGCTATCAACGCCGGTTTGTAATTTCCATAATATATTATCTTCGCTAAAAGCAGGTATCAAATAAGCCGTAAATTTCGAAAACGCAACACCCACCGCCGCGATAGTCCCGGTTTGTATTACCGCGAAAAAACTCCAACCATATAAAAAGGCTATTAGTTTGTTGTACGCCTCTTTTAAATAAACATATTGGCCACCTGCTTTTGGGTACATGGCGCTTAGTTCACCATAACTTAAGGCTGCGGTTAAGGTCATGAAACCGGTAAGTGCCCAAACTACTATTAACCAACCGGCCGAACCAACATTGCGGATAATATCAGCACTTACTATAAATATACCCGAACCTATCATTGATCCTGCTACGATCATGGTGCCATCAAGCAGGCCTAAAGAGTGTTTTAATTTGGGTTCGGTAGTTTTTTCGGACATAAAATGAGGTTCGTTTTGTGGGTTAAGATAGGAATAATGTCGCAAATTTAAATAGTAGTGGTTATACAAATTGCAATCCAGTGAATTTCTCCTCATCTATCCTAATATTCAATAACTGTCTGTATAACGCTTAAAGTCAGCATAAAAACTATTGCGCTTTCCTTTTGTAAATAAATTAATTTGCTAATTTGCAGTCCATTTATAACCGAAACTAAACTAACTTTTATAAACTAAATTTTTAACATGGACTTTTTGTACACCAATTTAATTTACTTGATACCCGTTTTTGGGCTCATCGGGATTGCAGTGATGGCCGTTAAGGCAGCATGGGTTACTAAACAGGATGCGGGCGACGGAGATATGGCGCAACTGGCAGGTTATATTGCCGATGGTGCCATGGCTTTTTTACGTGCCGAGTGGAAGGTATTAAGCTACTTTGTTGTTGTTGCAGGTATATTACTTGCGTATTCGGGCACTACGGTGGCTACCTCTAGCCCGGTTATCGCTATATCATTTGTTGTTGGAGCATTCCTTTCGGCATTTGCCGGTTTTTTGGGGATGCGTATAGCTACCAAAGCTAACGTACGTACCACACAGGCTGCACGTACCAGTTTAGCGCAAGCATTAAAAGTATCGTTTACAGGCGGTACGGTTATGGGCTTAGGCGTTGCAGGCTTGGCAATCATCGGTTTGGGTTCATTGTTCATTGTTTTCTTTACCATCTATGTTAAAAATACTGGGGGCGATGTAAACCGCGAAGCAATGGCTAAAGCATTAGATGTTTTAGCCGGATTTTCGTTAGGTGCTGAATCTATCGCGTTATTTGCCCGTGTAGGTGGTGGTATTTATACTAAAGCAGCCGACGTAGGTGCCGACTTAGTGGGTAAGGTTGAAGCTGGCATCCCCGAGGATGATGTGCGTAACCCTGCAACTATTGCCGATAACGTGGGTGATAACGTAGGCGATGTAGCAGGTATGGGAGCCGATCTGTTCGGATCGTACGTTGCTACCATGCTGGCAACTATGGTGTTGGGCCGCGAAATTGTATCACATGATAACTTTGGCGGTATAGCCCCGGTTTTATTACCGATGGTGATTGCCGGTTTAGGTTTGGTGTTTTCGATAGTAGGCGCATCCTTCGTAAAAATAAAAAGTGAAACATCAAGTGTGCAGAAAGCGCTTAATATAGGTAACTGGACATCAATAATTTTAACAGCCATTGCAACTATATTCGTTGTGAATTGGATGCTGCCAAACGATACTTTTCATATGCTAAGGGATGAACTTCCGGGCGGTGATTTAAAAGAAGGATCATTAGAATTTACTAAAACGGGTGTTATCTACTCGATAATGGTTGGTTTGGTAGTTGGTACTTTAATGTCGATGATAACCGAATACTATACCGCTATGGGTAAACGCCCTGTGCTAGGTATTATCCGCCAATCGTCAACAGGTCACGCTACCAATATTATCGCTGGTTTGGCCGTAGGTATGGAATCAACCGTGTTGCCTATTTTGGTATTGGCGGCAGGTATTTATGGTTCATACCATTTTGCAGGTTTATACGGAGTTGCTATTGCTGCGGCAGGCATGATGTCTACAACAGCCATGCAATTAGCTATCGATGCTTTTGGCCCCATCGCGGATAACGCTGGTGGAATTGCCGAGATGAGCCGGTTGCCCGAAGAAGTACGCCACCGTACAGATAATTTAGATGCTGTAGGTAACACTACCGCGGCTACAGGTAAGGGTTTTGCCATTGCTTCGGCTGCGTTAACCTCACTGGCTTTATTCGCGGCCTTTGTAGGTGTAGCAGGTATTGAACATATTGATATTTATAAAGCAGATGTATTAGCCGGTTTATTTGTTGGCGGTATGATCCCTTTCATATTCTCGGCATTATGTATCTCGGCAGTAGGACGTGCAGCTATGGCGATGGTTGAGGAAGTACGCCGCCAGTTCCGCGAGATCCCGGGCATTATGGAATATAAAGCTAAGCCTGAATATGAAAAATGTGTAGCCATATCAACCAAAGCTTCTATTCGTGAGATGGTTGCACCCGGATTGATCGCTTTAATAACACCAATTATTGTAGGCTTTATTTTTGGCCCTGAAGTTTTGGGTGGATTATTGGCAGGTGTTACCGTATCTGGTGTGTTAATGGGCATCTTCCAGAGCAACGCCGGTGGTGCATGGGATAACGCTAAAAAATCATTCGAAAAAGGTGTAGAGATCAACGGTGAGATGTACTACAAAAAATCAGAGCCACATAAAGCTTCAGTAACTGGCGATACCGTTGGTGATCCGTTTAAAGATACCTCGGGCCCGTCAATGAACATCCTGATCAAATTAATGTCGATCGTATCCTTAGTGATCGCGCCGCATTTACATAAAGATTTAAATCATAACCCTCGTTTGCAAAGGGAAATACATATCCAGTCAATGGTTATTCCTGCGAAACCCGCGGTTAAAAATAAAATTTAACTATTTTTTTCAACCTGAAAACAATCTGGAGGGGTGCAGCAATGCATCCCTTTTTTGTGGGATGTCATCGGGGGCTCACAATAAATGGAGAGCATGGGTTGGTAGAGGGATTTTGAGTAAATTTACATTATATACCCCTACCGTCATTGCAAGGAACGAAGCAATCTCTATACTATGCAGAGCTAACCTATAAGATTGACCTGCCATTGTAGAGATTACTTCGTTCCTCGCAATGAACTGTATTAAGAACAAAAACAGAAAGAAAAATATTGAACACCGCACGTCCTCCAAAAAATAAAAGACCCGACCCCTTAACCTTTAAGGAGCGCCTTGAAGCATTGCGCAACCTGCCCGCGTTTTTTAAATTGGTATGGCAAACCAGTCCGTGGATGACGGTGGTTAACTCCTTGCTGCGTATTTTGAAGTCTGCTATGCCTTTAGGCTTGTTATATATTGGCAAACTAATTATTGATCAGGTAATTTCCATCGCGCATAAACATGGTGCCAGCACCCATTATTTATGGCAATTAGTGGCGGCCGAATTTGCAGTTGCTATTTTCTCCGATGCATTATCCCGGGCTATAACTTTGATGGATAGTTTACTGGGTGATCTGTTCAATAACCATACTTCGGTAAAACTAATGGCGCATGCCGCTACGCTTGACCTGGATCAGTTTGAGGATGCTGTTTTTTATGATAAACTGGAACGTGCAAGGCAACAAACCGTAGGACGTACAATATTACTTTCACAGGTAATGAGCCAAGTACAAGATTTGATAACCATGGGCTTTTTGGCGGTAGGCCTAATGGCCTTTAATCCTTGGTTGATTGTTTTATTGCTGATCGCCATAATTCCAGCTTTTTTGGGCGAGTCCCATTTTAACGATCAAAGCTATGCGCTAACGAGAGGACAAACACCTGAACGCCGTGAACTGGATTATATCCGTTACCTCGGCGCAAGTGATGAGACCGCTAAAGAGGTAAAGATATTTGATCTTTCAGGATTTATCATAGAGCGGTTTAAATTGCTTTCGGATAAATTTTATCTCGATAATAAGCGCTTGTCTATTAAACGTTCCTTGTGGGGTGCGTTCTTCGCTATGTTGGGTAGTGTCGGCTATTATGCGGCTTATGTGTTTATAGTAATGGAAGCCATGGCAGGGAAGATAAGTATTGGACAATTAGCGTTTCTTGCCGGATCATTTCAACAATTGAGAAATTTATTAGAAGGGATTTTAACTCGCTTCACCGCGGTGTCTCAGGGAGCGATTTATTTGAGCGACTTCTTTGAGTTTTTCGACATCAAGCCTAAAATAAAACTGCCGGATAACCCGATTCCCTTCCCCAAAACAATTAAACAGGGCTTTACTTTTGAAGATGTGGGTTTCCGTTACGTAAATTCCGAACGTTGGGCAAACCGGCATTTAACATTCACCCTGCATCCCGGCGAAAAACTGGCTTTGGTAGGGGAGAACGGAGCAGGCAAAACCACTTTAGTGAAATTATTGGCCCGATTATACGATCCATCCGAAGGTAGAATATTATTGGATGGAATAGACCTTAAAGAATATGACCTTGCCGATCTGCGACTAAATGTCGGTATCATCTTCCAGGATTATTTACGCTACCAAATGAGTTTCGCGCAAAATATCGCTGTCGGAAATATCAATGAAAAAGAAAACCGACCGTTGATAGAATCATCTGCCCGCCAAAGCCTGGCCGATGTACTGGCTGCGAAATTGCCAGCCGCATACGACCAGCAATTAGGCAAACGCTTTGCCGATGGTGTTGAACTATCCGGAGGAGAGTGGCAGAAAGTAGCATTAGCACGTGCCTACATGCGTGACGCGCAATTATTGATATTAGATGAGCCAACATCAGCATTAGATGCCCGTGCCGAGTACAATGTTTTTGAACGCTTTGCTGAGTTAACCAAAGGCAAATCAGCGGTATTAATATCGCACCGTTTCAGTACTGTACGTATGGCTGATAGGATTTTAGTATTAGATAAAGGCGAATTAATAGAAATTGGCAGCCACGAAGAACTGCTCATAAAAGGTGGCCGCTATGCCGAGTTATTTGATCTGCAAGCGATGGGGTATCGGTAGTTCATTAGCTCATTAGTTCGATGGTTCGATGGTTCGTTGGTCTTTGCATACGGTTATACGTGATGCAGGTTTCTGCGCCATACCACCAATGAATTAATTAACAAGTGAACTAATAAACCAAGTTAAACAAACTGCTCAATAATTTGCTGTAATTGCTTTGCTTGTACCACACCGCTTTGGCGCCATTTGGTTTGCCCGTTTTTAAATACGATTAGTGTCGGCACTCCCTGTACCTTATATTCACTTGCCGCGGAAGGGTTTTTGTCTACATCTATTTTTAATATGGTTACTTTATCGCCCATATTATCTTTTAGCTGTTTAAGTATCGGTGGCATCATCTTGCATGGCCCGCACCACTCTGCCGAAAAATCTACCAAAACAGGTTTGTCTGATGTTATTAACTCTTTAAAATTTGCCATTTCAATGTTCCTCAATCATAATAACAATAGTAACTGCAATACGTTTTAATTATTCTGCAGTTCATTTTGCATTACACCCCATTTATGAATAATCGACTTTAGCCTGTCAATTGTAAATGGTTTGCTTAAAAAGTCTTTCATTCCTGCTTCACGGCATTCCGCTTCATTTTCACTTAATACATTGGCCGTCATCGCAATAATAGGAGGGGTATCGTCGCCGTATTTCTCAATAATATGTTTAGTGGCCTGTAAACCATCCATTACAGGCATTTGTATATCCATAAATATCAGGTCATAATTTTTTTCGGCAACCATATCTATTGCTATTTGCCCATTGTCAGCAAAATCAATCTTATAACCTATTTTTTCAAATATTCTACCTGCTACCAATTGGTTCATTTTGTTGTCTTCTACCAATAAAATGGCTAAAGGTTTTTTAACAAAATCTGCCTGTTCATAATAAACGGGTACATCTTTCGTAACACTCTCGGCAATGGTAAGCGGCAAGCTAAAGCTAAATACCGATCCCTGCGACTCTTTGCTTTCTACCCAAAGTTTACCACCCATCATTTCCACTAATTTCTTACAGATAGACAGACCCAAGCCCGTACCGCCGTATTTGCGTAAGGCAGTGCTGTTAACTTGTGTAAATGGTTTAAATAATTGTGTGATAGCCTCTTCGCTAATGCCTATGCCGCTATCACTTATCTGGAATTTAACTTCTTGCAAATCAAGGCGATTGCGGGTTACTATAACTTTTAACTCTACAAATCCTTTATCCGTAAATTTTATGGCATTACCCAACAGGTTTACTAAAATTTGCTGTAACCGGCTTTCATCTATATTAACATAATCAGCCAATCGGTTATCAATGGCGTATTCCAGTATTAAATCTTTATTGGTTATTCCCGGCCGGCAAATGCCAATTACTGTTTTTATACATTCACGTATATCAACCGTTGTGGGTATAATTACCAACCTGTCGGCCTCAATTTTTGATAGATCAAGTATATCACTAATAATATTAAGTAATAAACTGCTGCTTGTGTTTAGCGTTTGCAATAACTCCTGCTGCCCGGGCAATAATTCCGAGCTGGATAGTAATTGCGCTGTACCAATTATTCCATTTAAAGGTGTGCGGATTTCATGGCTCATGTTTGCCAGGAAGTTTGATTTGGCAAAAGTGGCAGCTTCGGCCTGATCTTTAGCAGCTGATAATTCTATTTGTGATGATTTTAATTCTTCGCGCTGTTTAACCAATAAAAATTTATCATTTTCATGGCTTTTCTTCAATACGCTCAGCAACAGGCCGATTATCAAAATATCCATTACTGCTGACGTAATAATATCAGTTTCTTTTTTAGCAAGTGTGGGTGGTAGCGAAACTAAATGCGGATCGAGTTTTTCCGTAAAAAAACAGACCAAAAACATCGCGATTATTATACCGATAAAAGTGAAATGATATTTGCGCTGAAGCAAGATAATGATCAGTGAAATTAAGAAAATACCCTCTTGCGGGGTAGATCCTTCAATACCCCCGTTAAAAAACCAGCCAGGTATAAATAATAATGTCCCTACAGTAACGTAGGCAATAACTGTATTTTCCTGATAGCCCACATAGCGGCAGCGGTAGTATGCAAAGAAGGATAATATTCCTACTAATACAATCGTTAACTCTAAATAAACACTGTATCGTAATATAATATTGATAATAAAAGATAACAGCATGTAAAAGCTGATAATTAAGGAAACGGCATTAAATAGTTTATTTTCTAAGGTAAGTTCCGGGTCATCGTACCCTATTAAAAGCTTTAATTTATTCATTAAGTAGCTAAATTCTTTGTGTGTTAGGTATAGCAATGTAATATAAGCAAAATGCTATAATTACATCGGTTTATTCAATAATGGCCAGTTTTTTTATTTAAATAGTCGACATACTATTCAAGTTGTAATCGTTTGAAGACGGGTTATGTTGGTTCCAGTCTTCCAGGTCTATTAGTCCCGGTTGGGTGTGGTAATGTTTGTCGCTAATTGGGCATTTTACTATGTAAGCGCCTTCATTTATTAAGGCAATAATAGGCCGCGCACCACACTCCTTGCAACGCTTTACATAAATATTTTTTGGAATATTAACATAGCCCTTCATAACACCTATTACGAATATGGAATTGAATAAGTTATCGTTAAATAATTAATTAACTATTATGAAACACAAAGGCTGTTAATTATCATCCGATTAAATATATAATGCTTAGAAGTGAAAATTGTTTACAAAATAATAACCTTTCCCTGCTCCGGGAAGATAAGATTTAATTTAAGGTTATTTTCAGCTTCAAGCTGTGCTTTCCGGTTAATTTTGCCAAATTATTCATTTCGTTCATTAACCAATGAGGCGTTAAATGGCCAAATAATGTCTTATCAGGCTGTTCATCAGGGAAGGATGTTTCAATCATTATAGCCCTTAATTTATTTGCTTTAATCAGCGGAGCAATAGCCACCCACAAATTATGAAGGTTTTGGCTTTTCTCAATCTCATCAGGGCCGGTATCACCCAGGTACAAAATATAGGCATCGTTACTTCTAACTAAAAAAGCAGTGCTTGTTAGGTTAGAGTGGCTTAATGGGAATGCGCGAACCGTCATCGCTGTATTTTTTATGGCAACGATGCTATCAGGCATAAGCACCTCATAGTGATATTTCTTTATTTGGGGCGCTTCGCCTTCATCGGCAAAATTGGCCCAGCTTTCCCAGGTAAAGTAATCGGTTTGGATGGTTTTTATGCAACTGGCCAATGCATAGATGTTTTTAGCAGTATCATCGGGCGAGTTGATAATTAGTCCAGCTATATGATCTAAATGCGCATGCGATATAAAATAATCTTTAATATATCTCCGCAGCACTTGTTCTGCAGGTATATTAAATACGCCATTGCTTATGGCTTTTTCAATGCCATAGTGTAATGTACCGGCATCCAGGCAAATGTAATTATTGGTACCAGCTGCGGCTACCATGTAAGCCGATAGGTTACTCTCATCAATACCACCTTTTACACCAAGTGGAACAATTTTAAATGATGCCTCGGATTTGATTTGTGCCTGAGCGGTAATTGCAAATACAAGTGAAAGAAGGGTTACAAGTAGGGTTTGGGTGCGAAACATATTTGGATAAATATTTTTTATTTAATTTAGGCCGATCATGAAAATCAGTCAAATTGCGGCAAAAGCTGTTGTACGTGTATTTCTTTTGTTATTGCTTATCTCTACCGTTCCTTTTTTAGAGGGGAACAACCCAAAGTTACAAAACTTCCAGTTCGTTGTCCATCAAAAGTGGACACTGGTGTTCCCA
>Ga0302200_10002273_pt1 | contig 17073 bp, 8 predicted proteins | sample II_Bog_N3_1_FD_194585 | JGI IMG/M metagenome (GOLD analysis project Ga0302200, IMG submission 194585) | Peat permafrost microbial communities from Stordalen Mire near Abisko, Sweden - II_Bog_N3_1 | ecosystem: Environmental > Terrestrial > Soil > Wetlands > Peat | place: Sweden: Abisko, Stordalen... | reverse complement strand
TATACGAAGGGGCAGGTGCTCTTCAACCTGGACAAGGCGAAGGCTGCGATCCGCGAGATGGACTTCGCGCTGCTGGTGGAAGGGCAGATGGACTGCATCAGCGTCTTCATGGGCGGGATTGCGAATGTGCTGGCGACCAGCGGCACGGCGTTCACCGAACACCAGGTGCGGCTGCTGGCGCGGTTCACCAAGCGCGTGGTGCTGAACTTCGACCCGGACCAGGCGGGCGCGAACGCCGCTGAGAAGACGATTGCGCTGCTGGTGGAGGAGGGCTTTGAGGTTCGCGTGGTGACGCTGCCCGGTGGACTGGACCCGGACCGCTTTGTGAAGGAGCGCGGGATTGCGGAGTACTCGGCTGCGGTGCGCGGCGCGACGCGCTATGCGGACTACCTGATTGAGCGCGCGCGGACTTTGTTCCCGGCGCGCACGCCAGAGGCCAAGGTGAAGGCGCTGAACTTTCTGCTGCCGCACATCCGGCGGATTCCCAATGCAATTGCGCGCAACGACTTTGCGGAGAACGCCGCGCAGAAGCTGGGTATCGAGAGCAGCCTGATGCGTCAGGAGCTGAAGCAGGCCGCGCAGCAGCGGCTGGAGAGCGTGCGCGCGGCTCAGCCGAGCGCGGTGAATGAGGTGGAGCGGATTCTGCTGTGCGCGCTGGTGCTGCCGGAGGCGGACTCGGCGCGTGCGCGGGCCGCGGCGGAGCTGGGAGCGCATCCGGACTGGTTTGCGGAGCTGCCCAGCGCCGCGGTGATCGAGGTGCTGGTGAATGCGCCGGCGCCGGACAATCCGTTTGACGCCGCGCCGGATGAGGCTTCGCGGACGCTGCTGGCGCGGGCGTTGCAGGCCCCGGCGGAGGACGCGCAGGAGAGCACGGCGGCGACGGTGCAGAGCGCGCTGGATTCGCTGCACGATAAATATCTCGACCGGCGGCAGCGCGAGTTGCGCGCGCAGATGGACGAGGCGCAGCGGCGCGGCGATGAGGCGGCTTTGCTGCGGCTGGCGCAGGAGAAGCTGCGGCTGGACCGCGAGCGGAAGCGGTAGCCGGGGCTAAAGCCCAATTCCTTCGCTGCAACGTAACAGGGGCAGACCCAAGGCTAAAGCCTTGGGCTACCAGTCCCCTTCTCCCTTCGCTCCGCATGGCGGATGGGACGCGTTGGTAGAATTGCGGCCATGCGACTCCGACCAGTCTTTGCTACAACTGCTGCTTCGCTGATTCTTTTGGTATCTCCTATTGCAATGGCGCAGCGCGTGTATACCGCGCAGGACTACGCGCAGGCAGAGCGCTGGCTGAGCTCCAACGCCGACCAACTGGCGCTACACACGGTGAGCGATGTCGCCTACCTGCCGGATGGACGCATCTCGTTCACCGAGTCGAACGCCGGTGGAGGGGAGGCGGCGATGGTCGCGGACCCGGCGCGGCGGTCGGTCACCGAGGAGGGCACTTCCGCGAAAGAGCCGCGCGCGCGCAGAGCCGCGAGCGTGGACACGCTCTCGCCCGACGGGACGCTGGCTGCGTTTGTGCGCAACAACAATCTGTGGGTGCGGACCGTTGCGACAGGCGCGGAGAAGCAACTGACCCTCGACGGCGTCCCGGACTTCGGCTATGCGACCGACAACGCCGGCTGGCAGCACTCCGATGCGGCGGTCGTGACGTGGTCCCCAGACGGCAAGAAGATCGCGACCTTCCAGCAGGACCAGCGCAAAGACGGGATGATGTACACCGTGCAGGTGACCAACAAGCATCCGGAGCTGACGCAGTGGCGTTATCCAATGCTCGGCGACAAGGATGTGACGATGATTTCGCCAGTGGTGATTGATGTGCCAAGCCGAAAGATGACACGGCTAAAGATGGACCCCCAGTTTCACCGCGGAACGGTGTGCGACGATCTGCACTGCGGCGCAGAGAACACCTGGGACGATGTGCAGTTCGCTCCAGACGGCAGGACGCTGATGATGGCGTCGGGTTCAAGGGACCATAAGGACGTGTGGCTGCGCGTGGCGGACACCGCGACGGGCACCGTGCGCACGGTCTATCACGAGCATGTGGCGACGTACTTTGAGTCGTCGGTGGGCGGTGAGGGAGAGCCGAACTGGCGCTACCTGGCGGAGACGAACGAGTTCCTGTGGTACTCCCAGCGCGACGACTGGGCACAGATTTATCTCTATGATGCTGCGACCGGCAAGCTGAAGAATCAGGTCACGCAGGGCATTGGCGCGGTCAACCAGGTGATGTTTGTGGATGCGAAGAACCGCGCGCTGTACTTTACGGCTACAGGCAAGGAAGCGGGACACGACCCCTACTATGTGCACTACTATCGCGTGAACTTCGACGGGACGGGGCAGCAACTGCTGACGCCGGAGAATGCGAACCACAAGGTGACGCCCTCCGCGGATGGGAGCACGTTTGTGGATGTCTTCTCGACCGTGGAGACGCCGCAGACCGCGGTCGTCCGCGACAACACGGGCAAGACTTTGGTCGAGCTGGCGAAGCAGGACATCCGCGAGCTGCTGGCCGCGGGATGGAAGCCGCCGGAAGAGATTGTGGTGAAGGCGCGCGATGGGAAGACGCCGCTGTATGGCTATCTGTGGAAGCCGACCAACTTTGATGCGGCCAAGAAGTATCCGCTGGTGGACTACGTCTATCCCGGGCCCTTTACCGGCTCGTGCCCCGCGCGCAACTTTGAGGTAGCGGACCACGACAACCAGTCGCTCGCCGATCTTGGGTTCATCGTGGTGTGCATCGATGGCCTGGGAACACCGTTCCGCACGAAGACCTTTCAGGACGCGTTTGCGGACTCGCCGGCGACGCTGGCGGAGGACACGATTCCGGACCAGATCGCCGGCATTCGGGAGCTGGCCGCGAAGGACCCGTGGATCGATCTGAATCGCGTGGGAATATGGGGGCACTCCGGCGGCGGCAATGCCACGGTGTCTGCCATGTTCCGCTACGCTCCCTTTTTCAAGGTGGGCTGGGCGGAGAGCGGCAACCACGATAACCGCGACTACGAAGATGATTGGGACGAGAAGTATGGCGGCCTGGAAGTTATCGGCAAGGACGGCAAGAGCAACTATGACGTTCAGGCGAATCAGAACTTTGTCAACGGCCTGCAGGGACACCTGATGCTGGTGCATGGAACGGCGGATGACAACGTGCCGGAGAACAATACGCTGATGGTGGTGGATGCGCTGATCAAGGCGAATAAGAACTTTGACATGATCATGGTACCCAATGCGCACCATAGCTATGGGGCAGCGACTCAATACATCATGCGGCGGCGGTGGGACTACTTTGTGAGGTATCTTGCGGGCGGCGTGCCGCCGGAGGGGCAGTGAGGAGTGGGTAAGGAGTAAGGAGTAGAGAAGGCAAAAGCAAAGGCAAAAGCTTTAACGCAGAGGGCGCGGAGGAAGGCGCAAAGGGCGCAGAGGAATACGCGAAGATCAGAACATGGCGTGGACCTGGGCGGGGGTGAGGCCTTGGTCGCGCAGGGTGCGGAGCGAGAGTGCATCGTGGCGTTTGGCGAGGCGGACACCCGCATCGTCGCGCACCAGGTCGCAGTGAAAGTAGCCGGGCGTGGGCAACGAGAGAGCGCGTTGCAGCAGAATCTGGCGCGCGGTGGACTTGAGCAGGTCGCGGCCGCGGACGACTTCGGTAATGTTCATGGCCGCATCGTCGACGACACATGCAAGCTGATAGCTGGGCAGGTTGTCCTTGCGCCAGAGGAGGAAGTCGCCGAAGTCCACGCCGGGGGTGAAGGTCTGCGGTCCGGCGTTGGTATCCGTGAAGGCGACGGGATCGGTGGTGGGGATGCGGAAGCGGTAGTTGGTGGACAGCGAGGGTTCAGGGCTTATCCACCCCACCGACGAAGACCTGTCGGCGGGGACCCCGGCCAGGGTCCAGGGTTCAGAAGACGTTGGACGGCAGTGCCCGGGGTAGATGGGTTCGTCGTCATCATCATGAGGGGCGGCGAGGGACTGGGCCAGGTCCCGGCGGCTGCATGTGCAGGGATAGGCGAGACCGGCGGCGAGCAGATGTTGCAGGGCGTCGCGATAGAGCACGAGGCGGATGGACTGGCGAAGTTCGGCGTCCCACGTGATGCCGAGCCAGCGCAGGTCCTCCTTCATGGCGGCGGAGAACTCCGCGCGGGAGCGCTGCGGGTCGAGGTCCTCGTGGCGCAGCCAGAGCTTGCCGTGGGCGGCGCGGGCGCGCTCAAAGGCGGTCCAGAAGGTGCGCGCGTGGCCCAGATGCAGGAGTCCGGTCGGCGACGGCGCCAGGCGGCCGATGTAGTTGGGGCTGGATTCCGGCATGGCAGCTACCAGCCTAGCGCCGTTTTGCCCTCTTGCGCGGGTGTTGGCGATGGTCAAAACGGGACAGTGGGCACTTCGCAGTTAATCGATGAGGGCTGGACTTCGGATAGACTGAGGACTATGACTGCCGCGAACCCGCTGCGCACTTCGTTCAGGCTGCTTCTCCTTATCTCCCTGCTGGTGATGGGCGGCGTACTCTCCGGTTGCGGAGTCGGCACGGTCGCGACAGGGGGCGGGACGGTGAGCCTGCACCTCCAGGGAACGGTCCACGGCGGACAACAGCCGGTCAGCGCATCGAGCCTGCAACTATGGCAGGCAGGTAAAGGTACGGCAGCCACGCCGCTGATCCCGGTGGGCTACTATCTTCCCGGTGGAGTGCCCTGCACCTCGGGCTCGCCGAACTGCACCCAGGGCAATGTGCAGAGCGACGGCAACGGCAACTTCAACATCACCGGCGATTATGTCTGCCCGGGATCGAATCCGCAGGTGTACATCACAGCCACCGGCGGCAGTCCCGGAGCGGGTACGCCGAACAATCCGGCGCTGTTGATGATGGCTGCGCTGGGACCGTGCAACAACCTGAGCGGCTCCACGAATATCTGGATCGACGAGGTGACGACGGCAGCGGCGGCGTGGGCGTTGTCGCCGTTCATGCCCACGGCCACGAATGTGACCTCCAGCAGCAGCAACTACGCCGTGGGGCTGACGAACGCCTTTGCCAATGCGCAACTGCTGGCTAACTTCTCCACTGGGCAGGCGGCGACGCTGCCCAGCAACCTGACGATCCAGACCGGCAAACTCTATGCGCTGGCGGATGCGCTCTCCGGGTGCGTGAACTCGGACGGAACGACCGGCTGTGCCATGTTGTTTACCGCGGCCACGCCGGCCGGCGGCACTCGCCCGACCGATACGATGACCGCCGCGCTCAATATTGTGAAGCATCCGGGGCAGAATGTGGGACCGGTGTTCAGCGCAATTCCCACGTCACCCCCTTATCCAACAACGCCGCTGACGCAGGCGCCGAACGACTGGACGATGAGCCTGAGCGTGAGCGGAGGCGGTCTGTATGGGCCGACGCAAGTGGGCGTGGATACGCAGGGCAATGTTTGGGTGGCCAACTACTTTGGCGCGGTGAGCGAGTTCAACCCGCAGGGTACGGCGAACAGTCCGACCGCTACCATGGGAGCGCCGACCAGTGGCGGCTTTGGCAATGGAAATTTAAGTGGAATCTACGGCCTGGCCGTGGACACGAACGATAACGTCTTTGTGACCAACGAGCTGGCCACAGGCACAAGTGGCAGCGTGGGCAGCGTCAGCATTCTGAATGGAGTGACCTCCGGCAACACGCTGGGCAGCCTGTTGAATAATCCGGCGAACAGCACACCCTACTTCTCTGACACCAGCATCCAGTACCCGGAGTCGCTCGCGACCGACACGAACGGCAACATCCTGATCGGCAATGACAACGGCGCGGCGGCGTCCTATGTGACGGTGTACAGCAGCAGCGGCACGGAGGTGAAGGCCGGGCTGGGCATCCCGCTGGGCAGCGGCATATTTGGCGTCTCGGCAGACCAGTCGCACGGGGCCTGGATGGCCAACAACGCCAGCTCCACGGTGACCCATGCGGACGCCAATGGCGCTATTCTCTCCAGCCCCAATTGCTGCAGCGAGCCGGCAGGTGTTGCCACCGATTCGCTGGGTAACGCCTGGGTGAGCAACTACGGCTCGAACTCGATCAGCGAGATCCTGCCGGGATGTGACACCAACACCATCAATCGCAGTACCCTTTGCACCGGCGCGGGCGGCAACGTGATTGCGCTGAACCAGCTGGCAGTGAGTGGGCTGTACTATCCGCAGGGAGTTGTGGTGGACGCGGCGCAGAACGTGTGGGTGTTGAACTTTCATGCGACGGCGTCGGGAGTAGGCGCGGCGTTTGTGGAGATCGCGGGGAACTCGAATACACTGGCCGCGGGCACTGGCATCTCGCCGACGACAGGCTATGGCGTGGATGCGGGAATGGCTGAGCCGTTCTCGCTGGCGCCGGACCCAAGTGGGAATCTATGGGTGGCGGATGAGGGGAACAACCAGGTCGTGATGTTCTTTGGGGTGGCGGCGCCGACCGCGACTCCGGTGGGGCCGACGCCGACCGCGCCGTAGAGAGCGCGCGCTGCAACATCGCAGCAAATGGTGGATGATAAGAGAACGTGCGAAACGGACTTCTCATAATATGGGTGGGCGCGGCGCTGTGCGCGCTGGGGCTGGCGCTGCGTCATCCTGCACCCGTGAGCGCGGGATCCAAGGCGAAGGCACGGGGCGCGGAGTTGTTTGCGACGCGCGGCTGCCTGCACTGCCACGGGCCCGAGGGTGTTGATCTCGGGCGCGGGCCGGATCTGAGCGATGTGCGCCGGCGCCTGAAGGCGCGCGCGATGGTCGCGCAGATTCATGACGGCGGCAAGCAGATGCCGGCCTTCGGCGACCAGTTGAGCAAGGCGCAGATTGATGACCTGGTGGCCTATCTAAGAAGCAAGCGCAAACCGCAGGCGACAGCAGTAGCGCCGCAGCCCTGACCCGGCGCGTGTGCCGAGGTACGGGGGCCGATGCTATAGTTCGGAGCGTTGCTAACGAGGCTCCCCGGAATGTCTCCAGCAGTTGGAAAAAGATGGCTTGCGCTGATGGCTGCCCTGACGATGGCGGCCGGAGCGCCGGCGCAGACGCATGACTCGCACGATCCCTGGTGGAAGCACGCCGTGGTCTACGAGATCTATCCGCGCTCCTTTCAGGACTCGAACGGCGATGGCATCGGCGACCTGAATGGGATTACGTCACGGCTGGACTACCTGCAGCGGCTGGGCGTGGATGCCATCTGGATTACGCCGATGTATCCCTCGCCGCAGGTGGATTTCGGGTATGACATCTCCAACTACGAAGCCGTGGACCCCCAGTACGGCACGCTTGCCGACATGGACCGCCTTATCGCGCAGGCGAAGGCGCACCACATTCGCGTTGTGCTGGACATGGTGCTGAATCACACTTCGGATAAACACCAGTGGTTTCTGGACGCGGCGAGTTCGCGCAGCAATCCGAAGCACGACTGGTATGTGTGGAGCGACGGACGTCCGGAGAACGCGCCCGGTGTGACTGCCTACGAGCGGCGCTTTGCGCATGATGGCATGGCACCGCCGAATAATTGGGTGTCGCTCTTCGGCGGGTCGGCGTGGGAGTGGGTGCCGGCGGTGCACCAGTTCTACTATCACGAGTTCTACAAGCAGCAGCCTGACCTGAACTGGCGCAATCCGGCAGTGGAGAAGGCGATGTTCGGCGCGATGCGCTTCTGGCTCGACCGCGGCGTGGCGGGCTTCCGGCTGGACGCGATTCCGCAGTTGTTTGAGGACCCCACACTTCACGATGAGAAGGAGCTGGGAGGAACGAACGCGCAGGGCGATCCGCGGCTGGATGACTCACTGACCAGCAACCTGCCCGAGGTGCATGACGTGATTCGCCGCATGAGGACGATGGTCGCGGCGTATCCTGACAATCGCGTCCTCATCGGCGAGACCTACCTGCCCAATACCGCGGAGCTGGACAAGTGGTACGGCGGCGCGGCGCATGATGAGCTGCAACTGCCGATGGATATGCTGCTCGGCTTCTCCAGCGACAAGCTGAATGCAAGTGCCTTCCGCAAACATATCGAGGAAGCGGAGACGGAACTGCATGGTTCGCAGCCGCTGTTCGTCTTCGACAACCACGACAACGTCCGCGCGATCAACCGATTCGGCGACGGCGAGCACGATCCGCAGATCAACAAGCTGCTGGCCACGGTGTTGTTCACGACACGCGCCACCAGCCTGATGTACTACGGCGAAGAGCTGGGGATGGTGACGAGCACGCCGACTCGCAAAGAAGACGTGAAGGACCCCATTGGCATCACCGGCTGGCCGAAGGAGAAGGGCCGCGACGGCGAGCGCACGCCGATGCAGTGGACGCCCGGACCGCAGGCGGGCTTCAGCGCGAATCCGCACACCTGGCTGCCGATTCCACCGAGTTACAAGTCGACCAACGTGCAGACGGAGCAGAGCGAGCCGAACTCGCAACTGGCTTGGTTTGAGGCATTGATTACGCTGCGGCGCTCCAACCCTGCGCTGCATGATGGCAGCATCACGATGCTCGATACAGGTGACCCGAACGTACTGGCCTATGCGCGTTCAGCCGGAGACCAACGGGTGGTGGTAGCGATGAATTTTGCTGCGCAGCCGCGGACGATCTCGCTCGACCTACAGAGCAGCAAGGTGACAACGTTGCTAACCGATGCACCCGCGCTGCGCACAACGACTTCGCTCAAGAGCATCACGCTGCCGCCGTTTGCTTCGTGGGTGGCAAGCGTGCAGTAAGCCCGCACGAAAGGGATTCGAGTGGCGACTTCAAGACGTGATTTTCTAAAGACTTCCATCATCGCTGCGGGAAGCGCTGCGTTGCCTGGTCTGCCTGTGATGGCAGCGGCGGCGGACGCGCAGACTACAGCCTCGAGCGCAGTGGTGCATGCGGCGGCGGGCAGCCGGTTTACGCGCGGTATTGGGATGTATCCCGGCGCGCCGGACGAGAACTTTGCGCCGGAGCTGGTACTGGACACCACGACCTACCGCAACCTGGCGCTGCGACGGCCGGCATCGCACTCCAGCAGTTACGACTACAACCTGACCGCGCAACTGGTGACCGACGGCATCCGGGATACGAACCCGCCGCAGTGGGTTGCGGTGACGACGAGCTCGCAGGGGAAGCTTCCCAAGACCGATCGCGAGATTCTGCTGAACCACTCGCACGTGAATATGCTAACGCTGGAGGGAGCGCACGCGTGGGTGGAGGTGGAGATCGGCGGGGGCGTGGACGCTCCGGCGGTTGATCGGCTGGCGGTGTTCGTGGTGATGCCGGAGCAGGTGGACGCGGGCGCGATGCGGTTTACCGTGTTGAGTTCCGAGGACGGCCGCACGTGGACCGAGATGGGCGTTGCGGGTGCCGGCGCTGCGCTCTCTCCGGCGAACTATCCTCCGGACATGGTGCGCGGGACCAAGCTTTACTATCCTTCGATTGCGCTGAAGGAGCTTTCGCAGCGGCGCTTCTACCGGGTGGACCTTGCGTTGGAGAATCCGAAGGTCAAGCCGCAGGCTGAAGCGCACATGCCGGAGTGGAAGGTTTGCCAGGTGGAGTTCTACCACGGCGGCCAGCGCGTGGAAGTCGGCGGGCCGTACAACTTTACCAGTGCATGGATGAGCGCAGGGCTGGATGAGGAGTGGGTCGCGGTGGACCTGGGCGCGCGCTGCTCGATTGATCGCGTGGCTCTCTACTGGATTGCACGCGCGGCGGAGGGCGGCGTGCAGGTCTCCGACGATGAGCAGCACTGGCGCGATGTGCAGACACTCGCTGGACGAACTGGATTGGTGGACGACCTCCATCTGGCGCAGCCGGTGCGAGCGCGCTATGTGCGCGTGCTGATGACGCGACCGACATCCCCGCTGGGATACATCCTCAGTGAGCTGGAAGTGTATGGCCGCGGCGGGCCGGTCGCGCGGGCGAAGGCGATGGATGAGAGTCCCGATGGAACTCTGCATCTTGCCGGTGGAGCGTGGCGCGTGGAACGCAGCACGCAGGTGCAGGCCGGCGGAGAGGCGCTTTCGACGCCGGGGTTCAGAGACGCGAGCTGGGTGGTGGCAACCGTGCCCGGCACCGTGCTGACCTCCTACCTGAATGCGGGCGCGATTCCCAATCCTGACTTTGGCCAGAACCAGTTGTATGTTTCCGACTCCTACTTCTATTCGGACTTCTGGTACCGTACGGAGTTTGCTGCACCGGCACGCGGCGCGGAGCAGCGGCAGTGGCTGATCTTCGACGGCATCAACTGGAAGGCGGAGGTCTGGCTCAACGGCGAGAGGCTGGGGCGCATTGAAGGCGGTTTTATGCGCGGGCGCTTCGATGTGACCGGCAAGCTCAAGGCGCACAACGCGCTCGCCGTACGCATCGAGAAGAACGCAACGCCCGCGAGCGCCAAGCAGAAGACCTACGAGCGCACCGGCCTGAACGGCGGCGCGTTGGGAGCAGACAACCCGACCTATCACGCGTCGATTGGCTGGGACTGGATTCCTACGATTCGCGGACGCAACACTGGCATCTGGGGCGACGTCTCGCTAACGACCACAGGCGCGGTCGCGCTGGAGAATCCGTTTGTCTCCACGTCGCTGCCTGAGACCTCGCGCGCGGACGTTCGCATCGAAGTGGATGTCGTGAACCACGGCTCCGCGGCGATTGCGGGTACGCTGCATGCGCGATTTGGTGCGGTGATGGTTGAGCAGCCGGTGCGTGTACCGGGCGCATCGAGCGTGAAGGTCGTGCTTGATCCGGCGACGCACGCTGCACTGCGCCTGAAGGACCCTCAGCTCTGGTGGCCCGCAGGCTACGGCGAGCCGCATCTGTATGACGTGGAGCTGAGCTTCGTCGCCGCAGGCGCAGCGAGCGATCGCAAAGAGTTCAGAGCGGGCGTTCGCCAGATGAGTTACAGCGAAGACAGCGGCAAGTTGCGGATGTTCATCAACGGCCGCCGCTTCATCTGCCGCGGGGGCAACTGGGGGTTTGCGGAGTCCATGCTGCGCTACCGCGCGCGCGAGTATGACGCTGCCGTGCGCTATCACCGCGAGATGAACTTCACCATGATTCGCAACTGGGTGGGACAGATTGGCGATGACGCCTTCTATGAGGCATGCGACCGTCACGGCATTATGGTGTGGCAGGACTTCTGGCTCGCCAATCCGTGGGACGGTCCCGATCCCGATGACGATGCGTTGTTTATGAGCAATGCGCGCGATCTGTTGTTGCGAATTCGCAATCATGCATCGATCGGCCTTTATTGCGGGCGGAATGAGGGGTATCCGCCACCGCCGCTGGAGTCCGGCCTGCGTGCAGCGCTGAAGGAGCTGCATCCGGGACTGCACTACATTCCCAGCTCCGCGGACGATGTCGTGAGCGGGCACGGCCCGTACCACGCGCTGCCGACGGCAGAGTACTTCCGCATCGCCGATCCCAAACTGCATAGCGAACTCGGCATGCCGAACATTCCGCCGATTGAGAGCGTGCGGCTGATGATGCCGCAGAGTGCGCTGTGGCCGCAGGGGCTCGAGTGGGGACTGCACGACTTTACGCTGGCGGGAGCGCAGGGAGGAAGGGAGTTCCTCGACATCATCGAGCAGGACTACGGCGGCGCGAAGAGTGCCGAAGAGTGGATTGAGCTGGCGCAGTTTGTGAACTACGAGGGCTATCGCGCGATGTTCGAGGCGCAGGGCAAGGACCGTGCCGGGCTACTGCTGTGGATGAGCCACCCTTGCTGGCCGAGCTTCGTGTGGCAGACCTACGACTATTACTTCGAACCAACTGCTGCTTACTTCGGTTGCAAGAAGGGATCCGAGCCGCTGCACATCCAGTGGAACCGCTATGCGGACACGGTGGAGGTGGTGAACTACAGCGCGGGCAGCGTGAAGGGCCTGAGCGCGCGCGTGGAGTTGCTGAATATAGATGGCGCAAAGATGCAGGACCGTAGCTTCGCGCTGGACAGCAGCGAGGACAGCGTGGTGACCTGCCTTCGAATGGAGTATCCCGGCGGACTTTCGCCGGTCCACTTTGTGCGGCTGACGCTGACGCGTGGAACGGATGTTCTCCCCAGCAATCTGTACCTGCGCGGAGTGGAAGAGGGGAACTACCGCGCGATCCGCCAACTGGGCAAAGCGCACGTAAGAGCTGCGACGACGGTTACGCGGCAGGGCGACTTGTGGCGGCTCACGACGGAGATTGAGAATACCTCCGGTTGGCCTGCCCTGATGACGCGGCTGAAGGTCGTGCGCGCGACGAGCGGAGATCGCATCCTACCAGCAATCTATAGCGACAACTATGTGACGCTGCTGCCGGGCGAGCGCAGGACGATCCAGACCGAACTGCGCGATGCCGATACTCGCGGCGAGCGGCCGCGCATGGTGGTGGGCGGCTTTAATGTGGAAACAGCTTGATGCCCATGTGCCTTCGCGTTCTTTGAGTTTCAAGGAAGGAAGCAGAGTGCTCTAGAAGCGGACCAACAGGTCGAGCAGGATCACGCGGTTGGCGTTGCTGCTGATCGAAGAGCCATTAACGCTGTTGGATTTACCGAAGAGCGAAGATCCAAGTACGCCGACCGGCGTGCCGAGGTTGACGTGGTTGATGGCGTTCTGGGCCTCGACGATCAGGAAGAGGTTGTACTTGCGGGCGATCTCCGGTTTGCCGGGAGAGGCTTTGGCGCCCGGTGGCGGCGGTGGAACGGGCAGCGCGGGGCCGAAGCTGAACTTGCGGTAGAGCTCGGCGTTGAATGAGAAATACGCGGGGCTCCGGCCGTAGTTGATCGGGATGGTCGCTTCGCCGGGCTGCGGGTTGGCGTCGAGTGTGCCGTAGGGAGTCGAGTAGAGCATGGAGTTGGCCGTGGGCGCGGTGGCGAAGGCCGGGCGGTCATTGAACTGGGAGTCGCCGTTGAGGTCCTGGCCGACGGTGATGTTGAAGGGCGCGCCGGAGGTTGCCTGCATGAAGGCGTTGAGGTCTATATGGCCGGGCAAGGACGGAGGCTGCGCCGAAAGGAACAGGGTGTGGCGGACGTCCATGCTGCCGCGGCCATAGTCCGCGCCATCGTTGTATTCGTTGGAGGGGAAGCCGCCGTTCGCATCGGAGGTACGGATGCGATACATGTAGTAGCTATAGAAGCCGGCTCCATTTCTTGCGTGATAGTTCGCATTGAGGGAGATGCTGTCGCTGCGAGCGAGGCCGATGGAGTCAAACTCATCGATGTTCTGGGTGCCGCCAAACGGACGGACGCCGCTGGCGGGGTTCGCGGGATTGTAGGTGCCCGGCAGCGGCGAGTTGATGTTGCGCGGCACGAGCAGGTGGACCACGCGGTTGCTGTAGCCCTGCAGGGAGAGATTGCCGCGGGTGCCGAGGGGGTGGTCCAGCTCGAGGGTGTCGATGATCGAGTATTGCGTGCGGAAGGTGGGGCTGATGCTGTAGGTCGTCGGCGATGAAGCCGGACCGAGCGTGGCGGGGTCTGTGGGAACCTGCGGGTAGAACGCCGGAGAGGCCACCGAGTATTGCTGCTGCGTTACTCCATTTTGGCGTTGGGCCTGCAGGATGTACGGAGAGAGGATGTGCGTGTAGAAGATGCCGCTGCCACCACGCAGCACGAAGGGCGCGGGCTTGTTCTTCTTCGCGCCGAGGCTCCATGCAAAGCCGACCCGGGGAGCGAAGTCGCCTTTGTCGGAGATGTAGTTCTGGATCTCGTAACGCAGGCCGTAGCTGAGGGTGAAGTTCTTGCGCAGCTTCCAGTCGTCCTGGAAGAAGGCAGCGACGTCGGCAACGTCAATGAGCGCAGCGGGGTTGCCGGTGGTGACGGTGTACTGGCTGGCGCCGGGGATATGGCACGGTGGCGTAGTGCAGGCAGCCAGCGCCTGCGCGGCGGCCTGATAGGCGTTGAGCGAGGAGAAGGTGTACTGGCCGTTGAAACCGGCGCGGGAGACGTTGGCGTCGCGGTTCACGCGCAGACGGACGCCGGGGCTGACGTAGTGCTTGCCGGCCTGGATGGCTATGTAGTTCTGCAGCTCGTAGCTGTCCTTGTTGTCGTGGAAGGCGCCGGCGCTGTTGCCGCCGCCGTTGAAGGCGCCTTCCACCACGACCGCAGGTGTGGTGTTGAGCGGCGTCTGGTTGGTGCGGGAGCGGGTGTACTGGAAGCGGGTGTCGTTGACGACCTTCGCGCCGAAGACCTGCGAGTTGCCGGCCTGGAAGACCTGCGTGATGGCACCGCTGTTGTAGCCCTGTTCAGAGAGGTTGAGCTGCCCGATTCCGCCGTTGAGCTGCTGGCTGTTGTTATAGGAGTAGCGCAGAGTGATGGTGCTGCGCGTACCGAGCTGTAGATCGAGACGCGGCGAAAATTGTGTGGACGTGTTGGGGCTGGGAACAGCCTGGGTGAAGGAGATCTGGTTGGCAAGACTGGAATCGAGCTTCGTGGCGTTGACGACGGCGTTGCTCTGCGAGCTGAAGCGATTGAAGTTGAGCGCGTAGGAAGCCTTCTTACTGACCGGGCCGCTCAGGTCCGCACCCACGCGTGTGCTGTAGTAGGCAGGCTGGCTTGCGGTGAACGGGTTCTCCGTATTGAGGGCCGAGTCGTTACCGGAGAGGATGAGGTCGCCGTGGAGCTTGTCGGTACCGGGCTTGGTGAAGATCTCAATCATGCCGTTGCCGGGACCGACATCGTTGCGAGCAGAGTAGGGGTTCTGGTTGATGCGGATCTCGCGGATCTGGTTCTTGGGCGGGATGGTGCCGTTGGAGAATCCATCGACGTAGATGGAAGGCGAGTCGCCGCCGGAGATGGCCTGCAGCTCTTGCTGGAGGAGCGAGGGCTCTGTGGGGAGATCATCGAGGGCTTTGCCGGAGAGCACGACCGCACTGCCGTTCTTGTTGGGATCGGTGGCGTCGGAGCTTTCGCTGGAGACGTCCATCTGCACCTGCTGGGTCTCGATCTGCAGGCGGATGTCGAGGGTCTGAGGTTTGGCGGAGACGATGTCGATGACCGGGCTTTCAAACGGAGCAAAGCCGGGAGCAGTGGCACGGACGGTATAGGCTCCGGCGCGGATGCCGGAGAAGACGTAGCGGCCGTCGGCGGCGCTGTGGGTAGTCTGCGCGGGAGCTCCGGACGCGGTGGACTGGAGCACGACCTCCGCGTGCGGAATGAGCGCATTGCTGGGGTCGGAGACGGCACCTCGCAGCGTGGCGCCGGCGGAGTTGGCTGCCAGGGATGGAGACTGCGCCGGCGACACGACACACGCCAACAGGACAGGGCTCAGCAGGGGCAGGACGAGTTTATGCACAGCGTTCTCCCTCTGCATCTCTGATCGTACTTTTTGGCCCGTAATCTTGATACGTACAGGACGCAGGAAAGAGAGCCACCGCTCGAAAGATTTCGACTATTTTTTCGAGAGTCACCTTGTCCGCAACAGCGAAGGTTGCGCCGCGGTGGTTCCCGGGCGCATCCAATGGGCTCTAAGGTAGCAGCAACCCTTCCCCTGCTGCGATACTGAAGCAGAAGAACCTTCCGGACGATGCCGACCCTGATCCCCACGCGCGAGAGTTTTGACAGCACCCTGCGCAGCGCGCGCTCCACAGTGGCGCTGCGCGAGACAGTCCACCTGGCCATCGACAGCTTCAAGAGCAGCAAGACGCGGTTCCTGCTCACCATGCTGGGCATGGTCATCGGCTCGGCGTCCATCATCCTGGTGGCGACCCTCGGGCTCACCGGCAAGCAGTATGCACTGAACCTGATTGCGAGCATCGGGCCCAACATGGTGGAGATGCAGTTTAACGGCGGCAACGTCGCGGGGCCGGACAACGTCTCCACGCCGGACTACATGACCCGCGAGGATGAGGCCGCGGTGCGTGAGCAGGTTCCGGGCATCGTGGCGAGCTCGCCGATGCTTGAGTATCACGACACCATGAGCATCGGCAACGGCGTGACCAAGGACGTGATGCTGCTGGGCGTCTCGCCGCAGTATCGCGAGGTGCGCAACCTGCAGATTGTCGCCGGCCGGTTCTTTGACGATCAGGATGCGCTGCAGCACGCCAATGTCGCGGTCATCGTCGAGTCCTTCGCGCGCGAACTATATGGAGGAGCCGGTTCCGCAGTCGATCAGACGATCAGCGTTCGCGGAATTCCCTTCACGGTGATCGGTGTCTTCAAGATGCGCATTGACACCTTCGGGCAGTCCGAGGTGAACGACCATACCATCCTGATTCCATACCCCGTGGCGCGTTACTTCACCGGCACGGACATTGTGAAGGAGATCTTCTTCTCCATGGCGCAGACCGGCGAGGTGATGCCCGCCTCGCGGAGGATCCTGGATGTCATCCGCAGTCGCCATCGGCCCAACTCGTCGTACACGGCCTTCACCATGACGCAGGTTCTGACCGTGATGGCGCAGATCGCGAACATGCTGACCATCGTGCTGACGCTGGCCGCCGCGATTACGCTGGTGGTTTCGGGCGTGGGCATTATGAACTCCATGCTGGCCAATGTGAGCTCGCGCATCAAGGAGATCGGGATTCGCAAGGCGCTGGGTGCTACCAGTCGCGAGATACGCATGCAGTTTCTCACCGAGGCCGTGTTCCTCTCGCTGAGCGGAGGCCTGGTGGGTACGGTCATCGGCCTGGCGATTCCCCTGAGCGTGCGCGTCTTCACCAGCTTCAAGATTCCCGTCTCGGCATGGAGCGCGGTGATCGCGCTGGCGACTTCGGTCATCGTGGGCGTGATCTTCGGCACGCTGCCGGCGAATCGCGCGGCCGAACTCAATCCGGTGGAGACGCTGAAGTACGAGTAGCTAACGAAGAACAGCGCGCCCGAAGACCTGGATGCTGTCTTCGGGCGCGCCGTTTGTTTCGTGAGCTTGAGAACTACTCCTTTTGGAAGTCCACTTCGCCGTGGTAGGTCGACTTGAAGGCCGTGTCGTCCACTTCGACCTGCTCGTTGTCGGCCTTCTCCGGCGCGTCGCTCTTGATGTTGACCTGCAGGTGCGCGGTGACCTCGCGGTGCAGCCGGATGGGCACGTGGAACTCGCCGACGGTGCGCAGCGGGTTTTCCAGGTGGATCTTGCGGCGGTCGACCTTGAAGCCCTGGGCCTCGAGCTCGTGCGCGATGTCCTGCGAGGTGACTGAGCCGAAGAGGTGCTCGTT
>Ga0302200_10002272_pt1 | contig 17077 bp, 35 predicted proteins | sample II_Bog_N3_1_FD_194585 | JGI IMG/M metagenome (GOLD analysis project Ga0302200, IMG submission 194585) | Peat permafrost microbial communities from Stordalen Mire near Abisko, Sweden - II_Bog_N3_1 | ecosystem: Environmental > Terrestrial > Soil > Wetlands > Peat | place: Sweden: Abisko... | reverse complement strand
AGCGCTGACCCGTTCGACACCAACAAGTCGACCACCAAGGGCAGCGATCTGATCTTCCTTCGAGTTGCAGGCTGTCTCCAGAGACTTCAAGCCGGCGCCGTTGAACTCGATGATACCGGGCTTGGCACCCTTGCCTACTTCCCACACGACGGACGGCCCGACCGAATACTCAGCCTGCTCATCGCCGCTTTCCGTCTGGCAGTAGTAGACTGGCAGCGCTGTGTAGTAGCGTCCGTGCTCCAACTGAGCATAGCTCTTGTAGTGCGAATGGTTGAGCAGAACGATGTCCAGCAGCGGACTCTTGTCAATGTCTGGGGTGCAGTCATACGGACCCAAGAACATGAACGGAATGAACTCGAAAGGCTGACCGCGCCACGTCGGCGTGAACTTGTAAACCGGCGTGCCTTCTGGGCTCGCGTCACCACGATCTGAGGTATGGTAATACTGACGGTAGATGCGTTTCCCGGTCGGATCACTGAAGTCTTCCGGCTCCAGGCGCAGCACGCGATACGACGCAAGCCAACGACGTGCAGCCCGGGTCACCGTTGTGTCTTGGCTGAAGAACGTCTGGTCGGCCTTCTTGATCCTCGGGAGCTTCTGCCCAGCCGGCGTCAGCGAGATCGGGTTGAGGATTGGACGCGCAAGACGTAGCTCGCGGAGGATGACCTCGGTCACAACCCATCGTCCGTCGATCTCTTCGATGGTCCAGTCGACGATGTTTTCTGTGACATAGCCCGCCATGTAGGGCGGGCGCACGCCGTGCTCATCCATGTCCAGCAGGACGCCGTAGCGTCCCATCGTGATCAATTCCTTGGCGGCTTCCTTGACGAACTGACCGAGGGTCTGGCCTTGCTTCGAGATGCTCGACGTGTCCAGGTGCTCAGGCAGATTGGAGATGACCGGATTGCGACGAAACAAGGTCCCCATCAGACCTGTCAAAGTCCGCTGGCTCATGTTGAAGAAGACAGCCCGATCGAGATAGGCTTCGTATTCTTCCTTCGTCTGGTCCGACATCTTCTTCAGGTAGCGCTCATTCTTCCTCTTGACTTCGATCTCGCCGACCATCGTGTCACGAATCATCTGCCACCAGAAATACCAATACTGATATTCAGGATGCACAAACGACGTGTGGACCGGAGTGGTCGCTGGATAGTCATAAGGAACGCTCATCCGGGAACCCCTTTAAGGAGGCTCCTGGTAAGCAGGACTTACTCTACTATGTCAACAAAAGCGACACAGTGGCTCAGTGATAGCGTATATCACCTCGCTCGTATGCTTCACGCTGATCCATGGAATTATGGATGACCACACGCTTTCGCATGCCTGCCGGGCTGGGATCGTCGTCCTCGGTCGGCTTGCACCAACAGTCCGTGTTGGGTATGTGCGGACGTAGGTCGTTGTTTGGAACGACGTGGGTAGGCAGTCCTTCGGGCTGACGGTCGACCGCAGTCCATCCGTTCGGAGATCGCTCAGTCATTCCGAGGTAGAAAGTGTCTGACCAGGAAGATGGCGATGAAGGCGATGGAGAGGAAGATGGTGGTGCTAGTCACACAGCACCTCGATCTCAGCACCGGGCCTCAGTCTGAGCCTCAGACACTCGTTGACCCACTGATGGAGTCGAGTGCGTTCCAACGCATACTCTGGCGGAGACACCGCGTAGACGATCCGATCGAAGCGGTGTCCAGTGAGCGCAGTGAATGGCGTCGTAACCATCCAGCCTGGAAAGACGCGTTCGACTGCTTTCCGGTCTCGGCGGCTATCCACGACGATGAGGCATTTCTGTTCGGGAACATCACCCGGGGTGAGCGCTATGCCGTGCATGTCGATCACTTCACCATCGATCGCATGGTCGTAACCAGCTTTCAGCAACGCAGCCTTAACGAAGGCGTGAAACGCGGGTGGGACGGGGAGCAACGCATAGGTGTGGGTCTGACTCATGACCGAGCAGGCCATGCATAGGTCCCTGGACCTTCGCCCACGACAACATAGGACGCCCATAACGTGTCGGTTCCGTCCAGGAACACTGTGCCGTTGACGGCGGAGTGCGGATCACTTCCCCATGTCCGAGTGATCACCATCGGAAAAACATCGCCGGCTTTGGCGCTGTTGCCGATATGCGCCTGGGCGCCGACAGGCCCACGCCAGAACCTTGATGCGTTCAGCGATGCTTACGCCGGTAGTCCGACGACGGTTGATCTGCGCTGCGTTGTCCTCCGTCAATGTGTAAATGACGGTGCGTCCGATTGTTGGTGTCATATCGATTTGGAGTCCTTTTGCTTTTGTGCGTTGAGATGATCATCCAGCTTGGTCAGCACCCAGCCGGCGATCAGTGCGAAGATGATGATCTTGAAGAAGGGGCTCATGCGGTTGCGCGTGCATCCAGAGACGGAGAAACACCTTCCCTGCCCTTCTGGTCGTGCTTGATACGAAACTTCTCCGGATCGACGTTCAGCACACGTGCCAGTTCGATAGATTCCTGCTCGTCGGCATCGAGACCGGCAGCTTCGGCGTAACCGAGTAGTGTCACGCCGAGCCCACCAAGCTCCTGCGCCGGATCACCCTTTGGGCGCGACCAGACGCGGTCGATAAGGCGATGGATGGTATAGAGGGGGAGATCGTGCGCCTGTGCCAGTTCGAGGGCTTCCTCCAGGACGCGGGCGACGCGCTCTTGGATGTTCATCAGGCAATCCTGCCCGAAGGTCTGCGCGACCCACACAGCGGTGATGTTCTGGCGTGATGCTCGGAACAATCCGTGGATGGACTCAACCGATGTGATTACCGGCTTGCGCTGTTCGTCTTTCCCGCAGGTTAGGCACTGCCTAGGGCAGTGCTGCTCGATCGCTTTGCTGTAGATGCAGTGTTCGCAGCGAAGGCCTAGATCAGGCATGATGCACTCCTACCAAGTATCCGATTGTGAAGATGAAAGCGAAGAGGATTGCCATCACACCAAGAGCCAGGAGGATTGACCCGGCGCCGGATGGCGCGTCGTAGACGATGGGTCCCTCCGGTTTGTCACCCACCGCTGAAACGGGGACGATGCCCCCATCCCAATACGACTGAGCCCCGTCAGGGAGAATGTCCCTCACAGGTTCCCCCCACCGATCTCAGTCCACAGCTTGCGTGCTTGCTTCCAACTCTTTGCCAGCCCGGCGAAGTCGACCGATGGGCTGTCGCCATAGTATCCAGCGAAGGCGTTGCGCAGTGTGCGAGACATCGCCTTGAGTTCCTGGCGCCTGGGCTGCTTTGGCTCCAGGCCACGCTCCATCAGCCGATCGGCGAGAGTGGGAATGGTGATGTCTATCATACCGGTGGGTCCCTCCGGTCGATCGTCACGTCCACCACGAAGGCGTAACCACCTCGGAAATAGAGCCAGAGGCGTTTCATGGATGATGGATTGTTCAGCGTGATCGTCAGAATCTGTGCCGAGGCTAGAATCGGATTTGATATCTTGCCGTGCTGCGTCGCGTTGCGCTCCCAATGCGCGAAGGACCAACTGAAAACGATCGGATAGCAGTAACGCAAGCGTATGATCTTACAGTTCACACGCCGACCCTCCCCCGATCCCGGCTGCGTTCGCGCTGACGCTGCACGAACCGCTCGTTGACTTCAGCGCCTTGATCGTTGTCTGGAACGTCAAATAGGCGACTGGTAGGCGTGGCGACGAACTTGCGTCGGTCACGCTTGGCGGCAAAATGCGACCGTAGCTCTTCCGGCGTGGCGATAGTCGCGCCGCGTGCAGCCATGTTCGGGTGCTTCGAAGCCGGCACCATATAGTGTTCGTCGGCTGCGTCGCCTTGGTTCCTCGCCCAGTCGAGATCGAGCCGGAGTGTCTTGGCGAACTTAGCAAGCTCGCGAGAGCCGGCGAAGCCGAAGGTGTCGGAGATCATGATGCCGGTGGGAGGGCAGAAGATGATCATCTCAGGCGCCGGTCTCGCGTTCGATGATGGTCTCGGTGCTGTCTCGGGTGACGGAGCCGGGCTTGCTGTCGATCCCGCTCTTCTCGATTCCCTTACGGAATTCGGCGGTCCCGCCACCAATACCCTCGACGATCGTCTCTTGTCCTGTGCAGCGCATGCCCTGTCTCCTCGTGTGAGATCACAACGTAAGTCTGGCTTACCATGTTCGTCAAGCTATAAAGTTTCCTGGGCATATCTTTTTTCTCTTGCGTGACGTAAGCCGATCTGACACAACGGGATCGAAGCAGGAGGATATCATGTGAGCGATCAAGGCAAGACCAGTCAGGCTGTTGAGTTGCTGATCCGTGAACGCCTTGTGCTTACGCAGATCATCCAGTCTATTGACGCCAACCCGGGCGGCATTGTCGTTCAGGTTGGTAACGTTGGCTTTACTCCTGGACTAACTGTGAAGGTCGCAATCAAGGCTGAGTTGAACCAGCGTGTAGCTGACGTCGATCGGCTGATGAAGCACACGCAATGAGCGAGAAGGAAGCTGACATCTTCGCGCTCGTCTATGTGCTCGCGATAGTTGCCGCAATCATCGCCGGCTTCCTGTCTGGTCCCCAACGCGATCGACCTGTCTATACGCCACAGATGGAGAATACTTAGCATGATTCCTCTCCGTATCGAAGGCACAACACACAAGATGATTCCGCCGACTGGGATGGAGGACACCGTTCGTCCGCTCCACATCCGAGTGACTGACGGTTGCTGCGTGTCTCGCTGGGAACCTACCAGGGAGGAGCTTGCTGTCCTCATGGAAGGTGGCTCGGTCGAACTCTGGGTCGTTGGTTGTCAACCTCCGGTGAATCTCGTCGTGGCTCCTCACGCGTAACAGGGAAGGCCCCATATGACCCCAGAAATCTTCGCCCAAGCCACTGATATAGTCCGTGTTCCGGAAGGGTGGGACCACGAAGAGTATGGCGTGTTCCGCCCGTTCGGAGCGTGGAAGCTGTCCCATGCGACGCTCTCAGTGTGGCGCCCGACGCCGGAAGAACTGGCGCTGCTGATTGGTGGGGGTGTGGTTGTGATTCGGACGATCAGTCCGGAAATGATCCCGTTGACGATAGACGTGAATAAGACGCGGGTGATGGCGTTGGGGATGGGGGAGGCGTGAGCCATCGTTTCGTTGAAGGCGATCACTGCCCTGAAGCTGAGTGTCCCGGTGAACTGGTGGTTCCCGAGACGGTCGATTGTTCGTGTCACCTTCGAGCGCCGTGTCTTCGTTGCGTGGTGGTTATGCTGACGTGCTCTGAGTGTGGTTGGGAGGTGCCGGCATGAAGACCGTCGACTGGGACCTTATTTCAACGAACCTGAACATCGCCTGCGGACGATGTGGCAAGCCGTTCTACCGCCTGAGCGTGATGACTGACCATGCCTTGGCGTGTGCTGCGCCCGAGACGGTGTGCCCAAGGGTCCCGTGGATCAGTGCGCAACGCGTCCTGGAGCTTGCCACAGCGGGCGTGACGCTGACCGGGCAGGCGCTGGGCAGCACGACGCTCCATGGGTCCCTGTGCTACGCTATGGCGACCGTGCTGTGGGTTGGTTTGACCGTGCGACAGCGTATGTGGGGGTTGATGCCGATGAACGTCGCTGGGGCTGTGGTGGTGGGTTGGACGTTGTGGGGGTTGATGCATGCCGGTTGATGCTACCCACGCGTCGCTCGTCACTCTGGCTGAGAAGTGGCTGTGGCGTCAGAATTGCGGGGTCGTGTTTCGCGACGCGTTCCGAACTCCAACCACTTCTGGAGAACAGCCGGACGCGATTGGCTGGCGCCATAGTGTCTCGATCCTCATCGAGTGCAAGGCTTCTCGATCTGATTTCTTGGTGGACAAGAGGAAGGTGTTCCGTGCCAATCCTTCTCTCGGTGTTGGTGACTGGCGGTTCTATCTGTCTCCGCCGGGAATCATTTCCGTGGATGATCTACCGGATGGTTGGGGCCTTCTGCACGCCAACGGTAATCGGGTAGAGCCCGTCCACGGGGTCCCTGGCAATGCTCAATGGAGGTCGGGTCGACCGTTCATCGGCGCCAAGGAGTCCGAGATACAGATGCTTTATTCGGCGCTGCGGAGGATGGTGATCCGAGGTCACTTCGATTCAGTTTATGAGAAACTTGATGCCGGAGTGTGACGACGTATGCTTCGGGCTCGACGTCCCGCTGATGGATGGCTGGGGAGCGGAGGACATCAAGTTCTGGACCCAGCTTCCATCTAGATACTGCCCCTGGAAAGACGTAGCTGCGTTCTTCAAAGACACCACGCCGGATGGGTCCCCTGATGCTCCCACCTGACTGTCCCCTAGGCGATCGTGTGCTCGTCACGGGTGGACGGGATTACGGCAACTGGCAGAGAGTGACTGCCGTCCTCGACGAGCTATATCGCCGCCACAAGATCACGCATCTGATCGAGGGTGAGGCGCGCGGCGCTGATCGGATGGCGAAGCTGTGGGCGATCTCCAGATACGTGGAACTGGTGGACATGAAGGCTGATTGGACCGGACATGGTATGTCGGCTGGGTCCCGTCGCAATGTGCAGATGATCGTCCGTGGGTCCCCCGACGTTGTGGTGGCGTTCCCAGGAGATCGAGGGACCAGGAACATGATCCTCCAGACGAAGAGATTCGGTATCCCGTGCATTGATCTGAGATACGAACTGTATGGGTGGGGTGGGTCCTTGTGAAGCCGATAATTTAAAAATACAAAATTTTGTATTGGTGTTTCGACCTATGAAAAACTGAAGATGTGAATCCTCGGGTCCCCCGTGGGGTCCTGTGTCTTGGAAGGTAAGCTAAAGTGACGGATGACGGCGCCAGGATTTACACGGGAGAGGCATGCCCGAATGGTCACAACGCAGGTAGATACGCCGCCACAAACGCGTGCGTAAAGTGCTATCAAGGTTCTTACGAGCCTACGAAGGTGGAGTCGCCTGCTGCGAGAGAGCGGAGACTCGTTAGGATGCGCGAATATCGGCGTGATAACTACGTCCCAAAGTTCCGTCCTGTAGAGGACAAGACAACCCTCCCGACGACTAAAGATACCGCCATTGAACTTGGCGCTAAGCGCTATTTCACTGGGACGCCCTGCATCTATGGGCACATGGCGGCTCGATATACGAATGGAGGCGTGTGCTGTGAATGCACGCGATTGACGCACCACGAGGTCAAGCTAGGGAAGAAACTCCGTGTGGTTCCTCCTATGGTTCCTGTCGATGATCCGCTGGACGGATTGTTTGATGCGGCGCTCCCCCGCAGCCGGGTGGCGGAGAGTTCAAGGTTCACATGTGACAACCCACTTCCGCATATATTCGGTGCAGGCTCTGCGAGAGAGCGCGGGTTGGTGCGCTATTTCACCGGGCTTCCTTGCGTGTATGGTCACGTATCAGAGAGGACAGTTACCAAGAACACATGTGTGGAGTGTCGGAACATAAAGTCTAGAAAGAAGAATAAGAAGAAAAAACCTTTCTCGGAATTATCCGAGAGTCAAATAGCCAAAATAATGGCACACAACCGGAGATGGAAACTTAATAATCCAGAGAAGAATAAAGAAAACGAGAAGAGACGCAGAAGAAGAGTCCAGGAAAGGAGAGAACTCGATCCCTTATATGCTGATAGAGTGCTAACGAAAAATCGGGAATACAACAGCGAATGGGGCTCCCCGTCTCCAGCGAGAGACGCTGTTAAGTTGAAATGGAAGAAGCCAGGATACGACAAGAGGCAGATACCTGCGTGGGCTTCGCTTATCGAGATGTCTGAGATTTATCTAGAGTCTCGCGCTCTCTCCAACATAACCGGCTGGCAGAACAACGTCGACCACATCATCCCTCTGAAAGGTATCGTGACGGACGGAGAGGATAGTTGGCCTGTAACTGGTCTGCACGTCCAGGGCAATCTCAGGATTGTTCCCGAAAGAGATAATAACAAAAAATCTAATAAAATAAATATACACGAGATACGGTGGCTATATAATTGTATGGCTACCCGAGTGGTTCCCTGAAGAAAATATCGAAATATAAAAAATACACCGCGCCATATCCGAGGTGAGAGTAGCACAGGACGGCGCCACCCGGTATCCCGTCTCGGGTCCCTAGACGAATCTCCAGGGATGAGACAAGGGCAGGTTGCTTAGACGTTGCCCCCCGCCCACAGTTCGGATAGCGAAGCGCCTAGCCTTTCTAGGCCGGTCGCACGTTCGACACGTAATAGCGCGCGTCCATTCCGGACTCGCTCATGTCGCGCGTTGCGGCGCGGAATGCGTCAGCCGTTGTTGCCGCTCGGAACACGCGCTCAAAGCGCGAGACACTAAAGAAGCATTGGGCCGTTACGCGGAATGAAATCATTTGGGTTTTCTCCGGTTCAGTCAGGTAGTTATACGCTCGCCTGTCCACCTTGTCGCCATAAAAAGATGCGTTACGCTTCTTTTCATCGTCTCAAGATTGACACGCTAGACGGATCGATCCGTCTAGCGTTGCCAGTGTCACGCGTTCCGGAATATCAGCCATAGCAGGAAGAGTCCTGCTAGTTCGATCATTGCCGCAATGATTTTCCCCATTAAGACTCCTCGCCTAGCACTGCCACACGGTGCAGTGCGGACACTTCGGCGCCGTTGCCGATCCTGTCCGCAATCCACCCGAGCGTGCGTCCCATGCGTGCGCCCGACCGTGCTGCAAGCGTGTCGCACCATGTGTCCCACCAATACGCGGAGTCGCCGTGTGCGCGCCACACTGCGTTATAGGTCGCGATACGTTTGACAACGTTTGCAACCTTGAGTCCTTTGGACAGGCGGAATGTGGTATCCGGCAACCCGAGCGCTTCGAGATTGTGCATATCAAGGCACGCACCATCGCCTACCAGCATTTGTGCCAGAAAGCTTGTCTTGACGATTCCGAGTCCTGGAATGGCGAGGAATCGCAGGATCAAGCCTTCTAGATCAAGCTTGCCAGCGTGGTAGGATTGAACGTTCTTGAGCAATTCGCGTTTGTGTTCTTGCACGTAAAGCCATCCGCCACGCTTCGAGCCGAATAGAAATGTGGATTCGGCGCCGTTCCGATCGATGTCCGTCAATTGCGGCGGGACAAGCGCGAACCATTGGCGGATTGTGCAAAGCGTAAAGGTTGCCGTTCTGGCGACAATGTCCGGATTGTCGATTGCGGCATTGACGATCGCCATGCAATCGCGGTGAAAATAGGAGTCGGGGTTGACCCTGCGATTAGACATTAGACGACTCCGGAATCGGCGATTGCATGGCGGACGTTAGGATCACGAACTCGCCTTTTTTCCAGACGCGCGGCTTACCCCAGTCAGACTCCTTCTGAGGGTTTGGAGTCCAGCTTTGGACCTTTACCCCGTTCCCTTGGCGCGTGATCTCGTAATGATATTCCGTGTCACCATGCGAATCCCGACCATGGGAAAGGTAGATATTTCCGCCTTGCGCATATGGTCCGGACGCCGGTTTTTTTAACGCGGCAACGATAGCGGCGGCGAAGTCTTCTGCTTCGAAGCGTGGCAAGCGCCATGCGTAGGACAATGCCGCTTTAAGCGTTTCAAGGACTCCATGTTCCGTGCCAGGATATCCGTCCGAATGACGATAGAGCGAAAATTCGCCAGAGTCATCTTTGCAAGTGATAGAGCAACGAGTCGACATGTTCTTATCCTTCGATTGTGAAATAGGGAGTCACATCTGGGTCAATCGTCGGCTCAACCTGAATCGACGTGCAATCCGCATAGTCGCCGTCAGCAAGCGCGCATGACGGTCGGAAATATACTTTCCGGAATGCTAGGCTAGGATTGCAAAGTAAGAGCCACGCAATCCCGCGTAGCAATTGGAGTCCGTTCATTTCGACTCCTAATGCTGGAAATGTTCGCGGAACGAAGCAACGGCGGATTTTCCGGCCGAGTAGGACTCCGCCTTGGCGCCATGTTTGGAAACGTGTCCGTTGTTTCCGCCACGCGCTTCGGCATTGTGGGTGCCGATAGCGAGTGTCACGCATAGTGCCATGCCAGCGGCGAACATTGCGCGCCGGACGGTGCGGCGGAGCGACTCCGCCGGTTCTACGGGCTCCGGAGCGACGCGGATTGCCATGGTGCGAATTGCTTCTTTCGCACGAATAGCAAGGCGACGTGCGCGCTTGTGTGACTTATTATCGAAAGGTATTTTTGACATTGTCAGTTTGCCTTGACAGGTTGCGCCGGTTTGGCGTGATCAGACCATACAGCGTAATTTTTTCTAACGTCAAGCGATTAAATTAGCTTGACGCATGTTTTATGGTAAGCCTAGATTGCACTCACGCCAAACGGGCGGACACAAGAAAGGCCTTAAAATGCGTATCGCCTCTTTAATCCTTCCCACACATGACAATGATGGAGTCGAGCTAAACGACTTCCATCATGCTTTGAAGCTTTGCCTAATCGACTCGTTCGGCGGATTTTCCGCCTTGGCAGTGTCCGGCGGATGGCGCGATGACTCCACCGGTCAAGTCTATATCGAACCATCTGTTAGGTATGACATTGCGATGGAAGACTCGGCGGACAACTCCGCCAAATTGGAGTCCATCGCCCGGTTCTATGGGCACGCCACACGCCAAAATAGCGTGATGATTGTTCACGCGTCTGGCGTTGCTGACTTCGTTTCCCCCTCCGTCTCGATCCGCCATTTGGAGTCCGTATAATGTTGAATTCCTTCCTTCCCCACATCGCTGTTCTGTCGGGACTTTCCTTTTTTGCCGCCGGATACATCGCGCCGATTGCTTTCCCTAAAGCATCTTACAAGCGAGTCGGCGCGCTTCATTTTTTCCGTGTCGGTCGTTTTGGTGGATCGCTGTATTTCGCTAAGGCGAAGGTAAAGCCGGCGGAGTGATACACGCAAGGCGGACTCGTCCGCCTTGTTTCTTCATAGGCTGACATCGTGCCAGCCTAGCAGGAAACAAGGTTAAGCATCATGGCAAGGCAAACCGACGCACAATTCAACGCTTGGGTTAATCGTATCAATAACGTTGCGCTGCCGCGTTTGCGAGTATCCGAATTGATTTGGATCATTCGGGCGGATGAACGTGATAACGCTGATTTTTCCATGACTCCAACAAACAAGGCGGAACAAAAGCGCGCGAAAGATGCGGAACGCGAACTTGTCCGCCGGATACGCTTAGGCAAGGTGAAACGGTAGGACTCAAGGCGGACTCGTCCGCCTTGTTTCTTCATAGGCTGGCATCGTGCCAGCCTAGCAGGAAACAAGGTCAATCTCATGTCCACACGCTCTATTGCCGCTATCGCCCGCGAGATTCGCGCCGATTGGAAAAAGGTCTATTTTGGCGCAGTCCCGTATCTGTCCGCCATGCAATCGCTGGACTCCGTGTCGGATCGCTATGAGATGGACAATGCGCGCGTCATCGTGCGGTATTTCCTAAGCAATGCCGCCGCATGGCGCGGAGATGTCGCGCGGCGTGTCAAGACTGAGTTAAAGGCGATGATAGCTTAGGCTATCCAAGGCGGACTCGTCCGCCTTGTTTCTTCATAGGCTGGCATCGTGTCAGCCTAGCAGGAAGCAAGGTTGCACATGACTGACTTTGAATATCAGGCTCTTGCGTCGCTGATTAGGTCTTACGGACTCGTCAGGGTAATTCAGGCTGTGGCGGACATTGCCACAGAAGAGGAAGGATCGAACAAGCCGGACGTTTGCGACGCGTGCGGCGCACCGCTCGCGGACGATGCAGAAGTCAGCCAAGATGGTGACACAATCGTCACTGTGATCTGTCTGGCATGCGAGCATGGGAACGAACGAAACAACGCAACGTGATCGATCCAAGGCGGACTCGTCCGCCTTGTTTCTTCATAGGCTGGCATCGTGCCAACCTAGCAGGAAGCAAGGTTAATCCAATGAACGTTACCTATAGGACTCGCGCGCTTGCGGCGACACGTGGGACGCAATTCGGCGCGATTCTCTCATGCGCATTTGGTGCGAACCATGGCCAGACTCCGCGCTTCGAAGGCAAGGCAATCATTACGAGCGATTCCTTCGTGCAATGTTCTTTCGTCGACTCCAACGGCAATGCGCGCCATATGGCTTTCGTCGGTTCGGTGTCCGATCTTGTCCGGAACGTGTCCGTCCTGTCAGATCATTTGAACCTGTCGGAAGAGGACAGGACAGACTTGCGAGCATGTGTCACGGCATGGGTGGCGACAGACTACAGCGGAAAGATCAAGAGCGCTCTAGCAGGCTAGGAACGTCAGGATAGGCTAGACGCCGTTGGCGTCTAGTTTCGTCTAATTCTTGGAACAAAGAAAATGATGCGTTACGCATGTTTTCGTTGGACTCCAGCGTAAGCATGAGTTACCATGCTTTTATTGAAGAGGACGAAAGGAAGCCACCCACCCAGACATCGCGCCAAGCCAAAGCCGCCACCACCCGCGCCCATGGCGTAGGATCGGACGGCAGACACATAGCGAGAGCCACGCGTGGCCCCGGCGGACGGGGCGGGAGAAGCACCCGCAGGGGGATCATGCTCCGCGCGGGCGGAGCGGGGGGTGCGCGCTACCTGGGTGACCCCAGGAGGGCTGCGTATAGCAAAAATGAGAAACCGACTCCAGGATTCCTGAGCAAAAATGAGACTCCGACCCGGGGAATCCTCATCGAAATAGCAAAAATGGCAACCCGGCTCCAGGATTCCACCGCAAAAATGATGTATCGACCCCGAAAATGTCCATCAAAAACGCGGGATGGTTGCATAATGAAAACTAGCAGAGCGGAATGCCTCGTGATATCCTGACGTCGTCGAAGCTGGTGTCGGCGTCTCTAAACAGGCGTTGCGCCTAAAAATAGTGCCTGTGGCAGTTTTTGGAGTCGAGATGACACGCAAACCAACGAAACGAGGAAAGAAACCAACCACAGCGGCTAAAAATAGGAGCAAACCCACTCCTAAAACGATCGCTACGCCTCCGCCGCCAGTCAAAAAGGAACGCAGAGCCATCATCGACAGCCCTCAGATCGGTTTTCTGACACCAGAGGAGTTCGAAGCGATCGGTCGAGCGGCTCTGGGTGGTCGAGGTTGGCAGCGGGCGCTCCGCCGAGGCACAGGAATCGCTCAGACCACGATCACGCGCTACCTGCGGGGGATTTTTCCGATCCCGAAGACCATCGCGCTGATCATGAACATGCTCCAGACGTTGAGAAACAACGGATTGCCCATTCCGAGTGAGTTTTTTGATGATGATGAGCAAAAAGGTGACGAAACATAGGCTATCAGCCCTAATAGCAGCGGTTTCAACTCACGCCCGGTTCGAAAGAGCCGGGCGTTTTTGATTCCAGGGCAATCCTAAAAGCGAATCGACTGGGTCCTACCCTCGGCGTGGAGGGTTACCCTCCCGATCTGCTGGGACCTCCCCGAGGGGTGGTTTCGTTACGCACCCGTGGTAACAAAAGGTGTGTTTTGTTACACCTTTCCCAACAGTATGATTTATATAGGCTTTCTGCTCATTCATTCCGGTTTCGATGCGCTTGTAAGGGCTTTACACGCGTCTATAAATCGAGACTACCTAAATGAAATCAATGACTTGCAGACGGGATGATCCGTGCTTAGCTGTCAGCCAGCGATCTTGGAGCTAGGCGTATGCTGATTGGAGCCGGCAAAGTTACCAGCACCACGGGAGCCGCCCATGCGTCGTCCGCCTCGGGGAGTGGATTGCGCAGACACAGCGTTGCCGCCGAGCTTCCTGGTGCCACCAGCACGTCGCACACGCGCCCAGGCGAGGTATTGCGACGTCATGTCCACCTGATCGTCATGGTTGGCGTAGGGGAAGCCCAGAAGCTCCCGTTCATAGTCGGGAAGCCAGCCGGTAGCGGACGGCAAGAACACCTCACCGCCTTCGAACATCGGGCAGACGCCGTCAAACCGGAATTCTTTGCTGCTTGTGCCTACCTCGATGGCGATGACTGGAGCGGGTGCCAGAGCCTTGCGGGTCTGGATGTATTGGGTTCCCGACCCTTTGTCCTCGACCAGGATGGCGGCGACCTGAGTGCCTGGGATGAGCCTGTTCCACTTGGTCGCCGTGTCCTCGATCGTGGTTACCATCTCGTTGAACTCCAGACGCTTCCGGACGACGTCGACGAGGTAGTGCTTCCGATTCAGGTCTTCGATCCAGACGCCAATGACCGTGTAGTCGTTCCGCTCTCCGATTTTGCTCGCACAATCCACAGAAACAACCATGCGGCGGATATTGATCTTAGAGACCACACCCTGATCATTGACATCATTTTTGGGATAATCAGTGTATCGGTGGACCCATTCGACCTGAAACGACCCGCCCGCCTCGTCCATGGGCTTTCCCTGGTAGAGGCTATTCCAGTCACGGGCAGGTAGAGTTGATCGGAGATTAAGTAAATGCTCCAGGTCGTAGAACCCGGGCCACAATGGTAAATCGGGTCCCCGGCCTAATGGATCGTTTATACCTTCCGATATTGCAGCAAGGTTAACTACTTCCCAAGGAATACCAAGTCCTTTTGCATTTAATGCTTCAAGTCGCCCGCACAGGTCATCAGAATGCCATCGTGTTGCAACCACGAATAGCGGACTCCTTGGTAGAAGTCGCGTAGTCAAATCCGCCATGAACCAGTCGAATACTTTCTTTCTGGTTGTCGGACTCTCAACATCTTCTCGGCTTGCGAACGGATCGTCTACCGCAGCGATGTTTGCACGGAAACCGGAGATGCCCTGTCCTACACCGCGACCGAGATACTTGCCTTTGAACTTCGCCAAAGCGAACCGCGAGGCAGCTTTCGAGCCAGGATCAAGTCTAATTTCTGGGAACACCTCGCGATAGTCTTCGCTGTCAATAATGCCTCGAACCTTTTTACCAAACTCTTCATCGACAAAGTCTTGCGTGTGCCCTGCTTGGATGTATTTGTGCTTGGGATATTTTCCGAGATACCATGCTGGAAACAGGTGGGTGCAGTAAGTCGATTTTGCGTGCCCAGGCGGCATGCTCAGAATCATCCGCATGATCTTGCGGGTGGCAACCAGTTCCAGGCGCTCACACATCCAGTCATGATGGAAGGCTGGAGGCTCTTCCATGTTCATGAACTCAGCGAAGCAGGACAGGCTGTTCTGAGCGCTGCCTCGCAGCTTTTCGCGATAGTCCTGGCGTGTGTTGTCTAGCCATTCACTGATCGCGTTGTGTTGCGTATCGATCGAATCAGATTGAGTGACCTGACCGAGTAGAAACTTTACCTCTGGATTGATCTCGGTTCCGCGTTCAAGCGCGTTCTCGACTGTCTCCAGTAGGCTCGCTAAGCGTGATACCGCAAGCCTGGATTGTTCACGATCGTGCAGACTTAGAATTGCCATGAGTCTTCTCCCCAGTTAGTGCGGGAAGTGCGATGGAAGTCAGGTCGATAGGTGGACCTTTGTAACCAACGGAGTCCAGCAACAGATTGATATTTTCGACAGACACCGGAGGTGGAAGTGCTTTCTTGCCTTCATCGTCGTCAGCTTTCTTGCCCTTCTCTTGGAACATGCCGATCTCTTTGCCGAGCATCTCCAGCGCCTTGTTTGACGCCGAGAACTGGCCGGCTTCCCGAGCATCGCGGACGTTGTCCATCAGGTGTTTCATGACCCAGCGTCGATCAACTTCGCCAGTCTCAAGCATATTCTCGATCTCACCTAAATGTTCGAGATTGCCGTTCTGTGTGTAATTGGCACGGAACTGAGTGCGCTCTTCTATCAACTCAGCGACACGCGCTTTGATCTCAGGACGCTTCGATAATGTGGTTGCGTTGCCTTGGCCTTCAGAAGAGAACCCGGCGTCTTTGTAAGACTGCATCTGGTTCTTGCCTTGTGCAATGCCCGTGCAATACATCTCCCATCGGGCGTTATTCAGTGCGGGCATTGGTGTGTTCCTTCAGGTTCAAGCGCCAGTAGTTCGTTCCCTCGCATCCCCACGACGTTCCAGCTTCAGGACGAAACATGCGGAAGCCCGAGGCGATGAGGTTGTTCGATGAGTGTGGGTTGTCGTAGGTGGTCGACCGAAGCTCGGTGAACTTCAGAGTCTGAGCCTTCGCAATGCGAGCCGCGATGAGGTCTCGTTGCAATCCATGACCACGATGAGAGTTGAGCACGCCGGAACGAGTCAGGAGTCCCGTTTTCTTTGTGAACCGAGCCTTACCTGTTGCTTTGCTCCGCGTGCCAAACTCAGTCAACCCGGCATATGCAACAGGCACCAGACCCTGGTAGGCAATGAACCACCATCCATCGTCAGGTAGACGCACCAGATCGTCCGGCAGCGTCACCGTGTGCATGCGGATGATTGTTTGCCACGCTCTTAGATCGGTATCCGGATCGACCTCTTCGATGGTGTAGGGCTCAGGCATGCGAAGCCTCCGACGTCCGGATGAGCGCCTCTCTGGCAATCGCCAGTAGTGCGTCGCGAAATTCAGTAGGCGTAGCGCTTGCTGCTTTGCCACTGATTGTTGGCTTATTGCGCTCTTTTCCACGCTGATCGTGACCACCAATTTGATGGGATGCATCAGGTCGATCCCACCGCATTGCAGGAGGTGCGATAGTTCCGCAATAGAATAGCCACGTTCTCTTTCTGGCTTTGTGTCCGTATGCTACTTGCCAGACCTCGCAAACATACTCGCTAGGGGCAGCACGGAGCCAATCCCCAACTACAGTTGGACGTGGAAGATTGTATTTAGCCCATGCACTACTGAATGCGGGGTGCTCCAATATTCCGCCCCACTTACGGACGGATGCAAGCGCTGCTTCGAAGCATCCACCGTCGTTTCCAGGCCGGTTGTGCTCTCCGCCCCAACGAGCGTAGTTTACGTGGCAAAATTTACCCCAAAGCTGACATGGGGGATGAGCGACGACTGAGTGTGGCCCGTAATAGAGTCTCGCGTCACGCTCTCGATCCCACAGATCGACTCCAGGAAGATTGGCGTAAGTTCCGTTCGACTCAACATAGAGCGCAGCGATCATTGGTTGCGCTCCTTCCACGGTTGGATGCGCTCGAATATCCAATTCGTCCGAAGCGAGCCGTAAAGTGCGATCATCGCAGCCTCGGCCTTGTCAGCACGGGTGAAGAGCTTGACGCACTCCGGAAACAGGTCGTTGGCACGCTTTCTGGACAGAGCCTTG
>Ga0302200_10002260_pt1 | contig 17145 bp, 17 predicted proteins | sample II_Bog_N3_1_FD_194585 | JGI IMG/M metagenome (GOLD analysis project Ga0302200, IMG submission 194585) | Peat permafrost microbial communities from Stordalen Mire near Abisko, Sweden - II_Bog_N3_1 | ecosystem: Environmental > Terrestrial > Soil > Wetlands > Peat | place: Sweden: Abisko... | reverse complement strand
GAAAGAGCCATACCGGAAGTTCTGGGGTGGAATGGCAAACACCGAATAACAGGGTTCGGCGTGAACACGGTGTCCAAGATTTTGGCAGCAAGATTTCCCAACGAATGGCCGGTCTACAATTCGCGAGTTGCTGAGGTGCTCGTGGATTTTGGATACACCGCTCCACGTGGGGCAGGACTCGATGGGCGTTACATTGCCTTCCGGAACACGATGAAGAAGTTCATGGCTGCGTGCAAGGAGCGTGGTCTACCGCACGTGGACGCAATCAGCCTCGACGCATTCTTTTACGACCGTTCGAAAGAACTGGGACACTAAAGGGTTGATGTGACTGACGCCCCTATGGGCTCTTCAGGCTGAGGCCAAATTCGTAGAGAAAGAATTCAAGCTTCTCCGCCTCTACTTGCAGAGTGTCCGCGACTGAATGCATTAGTTCCAAGTATGTCGGGTAGTTTTCTTCCGAGTAACAGACATAAGCTTGGACTTCTCCCGCTCCCTCACCATCTTCTTGCAAAAATCGAGCTTCTCGATAATCTTGAGCGGACGCACCCAATACATCTGCTTGTCCTTAAGCTGGGTGATAGCGATGATGTCAGCGAGAGCTTGAGGCGTAACGGACTCCAACAACTTCTTGAAGTCGGGCAGACGACATCATCGACCGTAGATAACCCCACGCTGATTGCAGTCCGTGCCGCGTTGGCGGTAGGTTTCAGCGTGGATAAATCTGGGAACATTTGTGGGAACAATCTGGGAACAATAAGAGCCTCGACGCGCCGTTTAGCGGGTTTTAGATGTTCCCAGATTCATATTAGTAATTGAAAACAAATGATTTAGCACCCTTGGGGTGGGTGAGGTCGCTAGTTCGAATCTAGTCGTCCCGACCATTACTTTCAAAAACTTAGCTCATCTGGATGTGCCCCGTGGGTCCACAAGGGTCCAATGAGGCTGAACGGCGCACGGAGAGTTGGGGCCGTGGTTCACGCTGGGTGTATCGGGGCGCGACGGCTCACCGCGTCTGAACACGTCGCATTGCCTCGAAGGCGGACACGGGAACATCGATCGCTCGATCGCGCTCCCTTAGCCGCCTGTCTGTCTTGCTGAATCTGGATCACCGCCGAGCCACGCTGCCCGCGCGGCTGAATCCGAATCGCGGCTTGGACCCGATGCGACGCCACCTCAGCTGTTGCGACTCACAAGGTCTGGTTTAAGAATCAAAAGTTCGCCCAAGATCTATCGCTATCAACATTAATCAACGTGTGCCGGCTACGTTCAAGGTGTACGCGCGCGAAGGGCTGGAACCTTGAAGAACTACGGTGTAGCTATAGTCTCCTGCTGAGACAGTCGGAGAGATAGTGCATGTGGGGTTTGTTCCGGACAACACGAGCACTCCGTCTGAACAAGGAGAACTCTGGAATGTGATGACCAATCCTGGACCTTGAGGCATCCAACTAACGGCCGTCGTTGTGGAAGGAACGTCGACGGTTTGGGGCACTGGAACGCCATTCTGATCCACAACGGTCGGGGTGCTTCCATCTAACACAACATATTCTTGCAAGGTAACCCCCCCAGCAGTCAATTTTTTGAACTTGTCGGCTTGGCTGTTTCCGCACCCATAGCAAGACCCAACAATGGGGGACAGTTGAATATTCAGCTGAGGAGCCATGAGGGCCGGTGAAGGACTATCCCCTTGGGCGGCCCCGAACTGATACTTGTAGAACCATGGAATCGGCGGTGTTGAACCGCTGGGTGGATTCTTAACCGTGCATTCGAGGCCTCCTGGTTGGACGTCGACCACATACACATGGAATTCCCCATTGTATGTTCCGGGCGTTGCCACACAAAGTCCTTCCGGAATTGTTAATGTCAGCTTGCCGTTTTTCGGATCTTGTCCCTTCCACGTGAGCGTATCGCCAGGTTTGATCGTGGTAGGCAGCATGACATAGTTGTCTTTGTGAGGACAGCCCCGCAGCGTCTCCGCCAGGGCGAAGCCAATAACCAGGGCCAAGATGGGAATTAGAGTTGTTCGATAGGCTTTCATAGAAACTCCACACTTACTCAGTTAGAAATGCGCTTGAGTCGTAGAAGCGATCGAACTCAGGATCTCCTGATAGCGACGATCGCTTCGCAGCGGCCCCATGTCCGTCATCGATTGAATCTGAAATGCTGTGGCGCCTCGCTTGAGGCAGGCGACCACTACGGTAAGCGCCTCGTCACGCTTGCCAAGAAGTTCGAGCGTCCTTGCTTTGAAGAGCTGGGAATCGATGTCGTCAGATGGATACTTGGCCGCATTGTCAATCAACGCGGGAGCTGTCTGAGGCGCGCCCGACTTGACCCGACAGAGAGCAAGGAGCATCCATCCCGGTCCGTCTATGGGGTTTGTCAGCAATTGTTCCTGCTGTGTTGCCGCGGCTTGAGAGTACGCTTTTTGGGCTTCGCTGCGACCGTGCACCAGAGAGTAGCAGTCCCCTAATTCCAACCAACCGGCGCTTTGAGCCGGGTTCAAGTCAACCGCGCTCCTTGCAGTGCGAAGCGCTTCGGAATACTTTCCTTCACAGCGGTATGCTGCGGCCAGAGTAATGGCCGCGAGATCGTTCGGCTGCAGCGCTGAGCTTCTGGACGCAGCATCTTCGGCTTCGGTAAGTTTGCCCTGTCGCAGATAGACGTCTCCGATATTGTTCAAAGGGAGCGAGCCCTTGGGTGAGGCCAGACTAGCCAATCGAAACTCTTTCATGGCTTGCGTGTATTTGCATTGGAGTGTGTATGCAACTCCCAACTCATTGTGACCAAACCAATAATTAGGGCGTAGATCTGTAACCCTGCCAAGCGCCTCCTCAGCTTCGGGCCACCGATCAAGTTGTCTATAAAGCTGTCCCTGATAGACCAGCGTCCGAGGATTCACCGGATCGAGGGCGAGAGCCTTTTCAATTTCGCGAGACGCGCCTTCCATTTCTCCCGTCTTTACCAGCACTGCGGAAAGAGCCAGATGGGCTTCAATTGAGTTGGGGTTGAGAGTGAGAGCTTTGTCACAGTTGGCGCGGGCCAGCGACAGCGCGGCTGGGTCGCAGTGCAGCCCGTAGAGTCGACAGTAAGCCAACGCCAACTTTGCGTAGGCAGATGCGTAACGAGGGTCCAGTTCAACGGCCTGCTTGTACTTATCTATCGCAGCATTGAGACCTGAATCGTTAGGCTGCTTCATGAGAGTTTCGGCTTCCTGAAAGGTTGCGTAAGCCTCACTTGACTGAGTGTCTGGCACTCCAACCTGCTCATAGCTGCTGATACCGAGAAGTTCGGACGCCACACGAGCTGCTTTGGCAGGTAACGATATCTGCTGATCGAACGGAAGGGTGATACGTTTCTCTCTGAGCGCACGGGTAGAAGATGGGTCAAGGAGGCGAAGAGTAAGGTCAAGCTTTCCGGAGGAAGGAACACCCGAGGCCGCGAGAACCAGATTGGCTCCTAGCCGGTCGCGAAGATCATTGAGTTCCGCAGTTGTCTTCGACCCTGGATCGAATATCGGAGAAACGATGTAGAGGTCGCGATCAAATGCCTCGGCACGCTCAAGCTCTTTTCCAATAGCGTCTATCGCTCCCGCTACCATTGGCTTTATCCGGATGTCTGACGTTGGCGGCCAGTTGAGCAATGCGACGAAGCGCCTGGCTGGGAGCGGGTGGAGAAGATCGTAGAGGTTGTCCCATTTCCATACCACCGCGCCGGCCGCGGAGCAGGCCACCAAGGCAGACCCGAGTGCGAATTGGCGTCGGGAAAGCAGTCGCGAGGCGGAGTGGTTCGCGACTCCCCGGGACGGCCAGGACTCGAACGGCCGGCTGGAGATCAAGGACGAATGCAGTTGATTGAAGGCAATGCTGCGGCGGTTGGGGTCGATCGACAGCAACTCCTTGACTGCCGAGATGAATTCGGGTGCGATATCTGCCATGTCCAGTGCCGGAGACGGTTCGGCCGCGCGGTTGACCGCGCCAACGCGCGGGCGCTCGCCAACCAGCACCTCATGCAACAACACGCCGAGCGAGAACAGGTCGGTGGCCTGCGACGGTCCAAGGAGAATCTCCGGCGCCATGTAGCCTGGCGTTCCCGCCACCAGGCTATGCCCCATGGTCTCGTCCGATTCATGGAGCTTAGCCAGTCCGAAGTCCATGATGGTGAGGCGCAAGTCCGACCGCGATTTGTCGAGCATCACGTTATTTGGCTTGATGTCGCGATGAATGACGCCCGCGGCGTGAATGGCTCCGAGTCCGGCCACCATCTGGCGGACAATTGCGATCGCCTCTTCGCGCCGGATCGGTTCAGGTTGCCGAAGCCTCGAAGAGAGCGTTTCACCAGCCAGCAGCTTCATGGTGAGAAACAAGAGGGGCGGCGGGGGATCGTCGTATCGTGCGATGTCGTAGATCGGGCAAAGATTGGGATGGGTGACCTTGCGGGCGAGGAGTACTTCTTGCTCGAAGCGACGCGAGGAGCCGGCATCGCCTGCTATCTCCGGCAGAATTATCTTGAGCGCAACGCGGACGTCCTGAAGGAGCCGGTCTGCAACTTCGTAGACTTCCCCCATTCCACCGCGGGCGATGTAGCGGATCACGGTGAAGCGGTCCGCAATGACCTGGCCGGGTTCGAAGCGGCTGGCCGCGCATCGATCAAAGGGATCAGGACTTACCCGCACGCCATTCGTTCTCGGGATGTTGGCGGTGCCTGTCGGATTTGCGGGGCGTGGGAGCGGTGGGGTCTCGAGAAAGCTACCGGCTTGTCCATCTGCAAATAGTAGGTCTTCGACGCGGTGTCTGAGTTCTGGGGCTCCCTTGCAGGCGCGGTCCAGGAAGGCGCAGCGGTCCTCCGGTCTGCAATCAAGAACATCACCAAACAACTGCTCAACGGTTTGTTCTTCACTGGCCATAGTTCCCATCCGGAAAAGGAGTGAGGAAATCTATTGCGGGACCCAAAGACTGGAGTGCCTGGCCGCTCAATAGGCCCGAATCCCGGGCCGCCGAGCTTGGATAAGAACAAGGAGAAGACTATACGATTCCTGGCGCCAATGGTTACACAACGCCCGGCGAATCTCCAGCCGATCAGGCGAATACAATCATGGGCCTGATCTCTTCGTTCATAGTGTTAATGCGTGACTTATCGTAGCAGGGGGCCATACCAGCTCATCACACCTAGGCCGGGGGAAAAATTCCGCCTCTCAAGCGACTGCAACGAATTGATGTCTCGCGGCTTAGGATGCAATAATGCGAGCCACCTGGTTGGTGATGCCGGGATTGATCATTATGACAAACGACAAGGATGATGTCACGCAACTTCTCAAGGCAATGCAGACGGGAGAGCCGTCGGCCGCCGAGCGCCTTCTGCCTTTGGTCTACGCCGAACTGCATCGCCTCGCCGCGTCGTACATGCGTAGAGAGCGGCAGGGCCATACGCTACAACCCACAGCCCTGATCCACGAAGCGTACCTTCGTTTGGCCAAGAGGGATGTGGACTGGCAAAATCGGGAGCACTTTTTCGGAGTTGCCGCCAATGCGATGCGAAGAGTGTTGGTCGACCATGCGCGAGCGCGCGCCGCAGAAATGAGAGGGGGCGGCCTAAAGCGTGTGGAACTAGAAGAAGGAATGGCGGTTTCTGGCGGGGGTGTGGAGGACTTGCTGGCACTCGACGAGGCACTTAGTGGATTGGCAGAAGTCAATGCACGACAGGCGAGGATTGTGGAGCTACGATACTTCGGCGGTCTATCCGTAGAACAAGTTGCTGCGATTTTGGCGATTGCCCCGCGTTCAGTGAAGCGTGATTGGGCCCTAGCAAGAATCTGGCTGTTGAATAAGCTTGGGGGAAGACCCAAATAACGAACTGATCTCGGAGGATTTTCATTTCGACACAGTCCACCCTGTTTCTGATCGAAATTCCGTAAGCCGCGCCAAGGCGCCGTGGGCCGCAAACCCGTCAATCATCGATCACGGTACGCCATCAGATCTTCCCCCAATGTCACCTATGCCGCTTCGGCTCTACGCCTCGCGACGGTTCTAAACACGCTCCAAGGTGGGTTTGCTTTGACCCATGTCACCTTTTCTGTTCTCCCTGCGCCTTACAGGGTACGGAGCCGATTGGCCCCGATATCTGAACCGAAAAGGAGATCGTCATGAAAAACGTCACCGCAATCGCACTTTTCATCGCATCCACCTTCATCGCAGCAGGTTCCGCTCCTGCGCAGGACCACCTGGTGAAGGCAGCCGTTCCGTTCAGCTTTACTGTCGGCGACCAAACACTGCCATCCGGCACCTACACCATTGATTCCAGGATGACGAGTCCAAACCTTTTGGCGATTCGGAACTGGGACAAGAAAATCAACATCCTGACCATGGGACACCCCGATCAGAGTGATCCACGGTCCGAGAATACGCTGGTGTTTCACAAGTGCGGGGACCAATACTTCCTGAGCGACATTCATTCAGAGGGCGCCTCGATCAATGTTCATTTCCCCACGACCAAGGCGGAGAAGCGGGCGAGGGCAGAGGTTGAAGAGGCGGGTCTCCACGTCAATGACCCTGTTCTGATCGCACTTCGGTAAACGCGTGATGCTGCCGCCGACCTGGGTGCATTGTGACAGCGGCATTCACACTGCGGGTTTTGTCTTGGAAACCCGCAGTATTTCACACCCACAGAAGATAGAACGTCCACCCAACTCGCCCGCTCGCCTCACGATGGTGCGAGCGCCTAACCGAAATTATGGAGGGACCACAATGAACGCAAAAATCAACATCCGTCACATGGAAGGGGTTACCGTTCTCGCAGCGAGCGGCAGGATTGTCCTGGGCGAAGGAGCAATTACTCTGCGCGATTCCATCCAGGAGGCCCTTAAGACAGGCACCAGAAAGCTCGTCGTCGATATGGGCGGCGTCAACTACATGGACAGTTGCGGTCTAGGCGAACTGACGAATGCGTACACTGCGGCCAAGGCCCGAGGCTGCGATGTCAAGCTTGCCAGTCTCACCAAGAGACTCGATAATCTGATGCAGATCACCAAGCTGGCCACCGTCTTCGACATCTATCCGGATGAGATGGAAGCCGTCGCCGCGTTCTCCAGTTGCCAAACCGCAGTGCAATGAACTCGAACAGGCCGCGCCGATGGACCTTATGATGCTCTTCTATTCCGACTCCTGACGGACGGCCCAGGATCGCTCTCGAACGCGCATCAACGTCCATCGGCCGTTCACCATATTCGGAAAATCGGGGCCGGTCGCTGGGTTAGCCAGCGTAATGACTACCCTTAGCTGGTTGCGATATGCCTCGCGGGTCCAGCTGCGGGTCTATTGTCCAGCTCTACGAACCAGCCACCCCATGCGAGTGAACTGGCGAGGAGCGTCTTATATAGGCGCGCTCAATTCGCGTTTCAGGCGCGGATGGCGGTGACCTGCAGGTATTCGTTGCGGATGAGGGTGTGGCTGGTTGGGTCAGTGGCCGTGTTGGCGCCGGACCACAGCGATTCGAGGTCTGCGGCGAAGGCGGCCTGACCGGCTGGGTCAAGCTTGCTGAAGGCTACCTGGGTAGGGCCAAAGTACTGGCGGAAGTATGCGACCGCGCCGGCGGGACTCATAGGCAGATCGAAGTCGATCTGGATCAGCTCGGCTTGAATGTCGCGGAACCCGGCGGCGAGGCGCTGGCGTACGGTAGCTTCGTCGCCCCACAGCACCGGCGGCTGCAGGCCGGGCGGCGGCGGCACATGCTTGCTGCCCAGGCGGAACATGGCGCCGGTAAAGCTGGCGGGGTTCCAGTTGGCCATGGCGAGCCGGCCGCCGGGCTTGAGCACGCGCGCCAACTCCGCGGCGACCAACTCCGGCCGCGGGGCAAACATGGCGCCAAACATGGTCACCACCACGTCGAAAGAGGCGTCGGCAAAGGGCAGGTCTTCCGCGTCGCCCTCCACAAAGACGGCGGACAGGCCCGCAGCGGTGGCGCGTTCCCGTCCCTGCTCCAGCAGGTTCACAGCGATGTCCGCGCCGGTGACGGTGCAGCCCTGGCGGGCTAGCGGGATGGCCAGGTTGCCGGTTCCGCAGGCGACATCGAGCGCGGTTGCGCCGGCGGGAATGTTCAGGCGTGCGATGAACGCTGCGGCGGCTGCGGCGGTGTTTCGGGCGATGACGCCAAAGTCGCCGGCCATCCAGGTGCTGCGCATGGCGGCTTTCACTTGCTCGATCGGGAGTGCAGAGCCTGGCATGGGAACCCTCGGAGTGGAGTGGGATGTGCGTAAGCATGCCGGAGCGGGGAATGCCGCGTCAAGCAGCGGTCGGGATGCGTGGCACGCGTTTCGCATGGCGGCGCAGGCAGGATCGCTGTGCCGCCGTCCTACGGCTTGGGCGGCACGATGAGTGGTTCGTTGTCTTCGATCTTGCGATCGCGGTGGCGGCGCTCCAGCACGAACTCCGTAAACAGGTGCGCGCCCACCCGGGTGGCGGCGACGGTGCGTGTGCCGACGACGCCGCCAAACGGGTCGTGGTTGGGATACCATGCGGCGTTGGCGATGATGGGGCCGGAGAAGTCTGCAATGGCCGGCGTCAGCGTAAAGAAGCGGTGGCCGTCGGTATCGTGGCGGGCCGTGACCTCGGAGAGCAGCGCGTTCTGGAGCTTTCGCCGCACCGAGCAGCCGTGGCACGGAATGTAGCGCAGGTCCTCGTGGAACAGCTCTTCCATGCCGTAGCGCACGTTGCCGTCGATGGCGGTGATGGCGACATTGGAGCCGAAGCGCTGCATAAAGCCAGGGAAGTCCTGACCCCATCCGGACGGACCGCCGCGGGCCTGGGCGTACAGGGTGCGGACGGTGGAGCGGGCAAACGCGGGCCAGCCGTAGGAATCGCGCAGGTAGTCCGTGAACTGGTCCCGATGCGACGGCTGGTCGTAGGCTTTCCCATTGACGGTGCCCAGCCTGGTGATGCGCTCCGCCTCAATCTCCGCCGGCGTGCGCGGCTGGCGCGATTGCAGCGCTGGCGCGGGCGGGGAATTGGGCAGCGTCTGCGGCGGTTGGCTGGGAGCGGGGGCGGTCGGAGCTGCCGTCTGGGCTTGCGCGCCAGCCAGCAGCCCGCAACCCAGGGCCGGGAGCAGCGCAATGCGTAGGCATACCGACAGACAATGCATGGGAAGGCTCCCGGGTGCGGCACGGCTCGCGCCACTCACATCCCGTTGGATGCAATTGGCCGAAAGAGATTCTTAAGATACAACATCGGCCGGGAGATGCCCACAGGGATTTGCAGCAGCACGCTGCCCGGCGCCTACTGGTCTTCGGTCTCTTTCAGGTAGATGGCGACGTAGTCCACGTAGTTCTCGGCGTACTTCATGATCATCTCGCGGTCTTCCGGGCCAAGCGTGCGGCGGATCTTGCCGGGCACGCCGGTCACCAGCGAGTTGGGCGGAATGATCGTCTTCTCGGGGATGACCGAGCCGGCGGCGATGATGGAGCCCTCGCCGATGCGAGCGCCGTTCAGAATGGTCGCGCCCATGGCGATCAGGCAATAGTCCTCCACCACACAGCCGTGGACCGTTGCGTTGTGGCCAATGGTCACCCAATCGCCGATCAGCACCGGGTAGACATGGCGCATGCCATGGAGCACGGCGCAGTCCTGCACGTTGGAGTTGGCACCGATGCGGATGGAGTTCACGTCGCCGCGGACGACGGCGTTCATCCAGATGCTGGCGCGTTCGCCCAGCACCACATCGCCGATCACCTGGGCCGAGACATCAACAAAGCAGGACGATGGAACAGTGGGGCGGATTCCCTGATAAGGTCGCAACATTTCAAGTTCTATTCTACGCATCCACGAGCCTATCCACTTGCTGGCTGCACGCGGGCGGATAGGGATGTGCCCTGGAGTGCATTTTTTTGCAGACGGAAGCGCCGAAATCGACCAGAAAAACCCGTTGCAGGCCGGCGATTGTGCGCTATTCTGGAATCTGCCCAATCGGGACGATTTGGAGGTGTATTTAGCCTTGGCAGAGATTCGAGTGCAGGAAGGCGAGCCTCTCGAGAACGCATTGCGTCGCTTCAAGCGGAAGGTTCAGACGGAAGACATCATCAAGGAAGTCAAGCGTCACAGCTTTTACCTGAAGCCCGGCGAGAAGAAACGCGTGAAGGAAGCACTGGCACGCAAGCGCAATCGCAAGAAGATACGGAAGGAACAGGACTAAGCCTGTCCCGACCACAAACCATGGCAGGGCCGCCGCCGCTTCGGGCAGGTGGCCCTGCTTCCACCAGGCCAACCGACCCCACCTCCCCAGGTCAAACAGGCCCCGGCACCGTCGTAGCTGCTGGCCGGCAAACTGGCATGCGTCTTCCTGCGGCATAGCACCGCAGTACCTGAATCAGGATCAATTGAGATCGCTGTATCCGCGCATTATTTCAAGTGAGTTGCGCAAGATGATCTTTTCCGTACGACGGGAGAAGCGGTATGGAATTCGTGGACAGGCTCTTAATTTGTGCAGACTGTGGCGGTGAGTTCATCTTCACCGCGGGCGAGCAGCTTTTTTTTCTGGACAAGCAGTTCAAGAACGACCCCAAGCGCTGTAAGCCCTGTAAATCCAGGCGCAGTGCGAACGGCGCGGCGGCCGCCCCAGGCAGTCCGGCGGCGGCTGGCATCTCGCGAACGGAGACCCGCACGGAGTGCTCGGAGTGCGGCATCTCCACCACCGTTCCGTTCAAGCCGACGCAGGGTCGTCCCGTGCTGTGCCGCCAGTGCTTCAAGAACAAACGCCCGGAGACACCGGCAGCAGGCGAAGCCGCTGCCGCCCCGCTGGAGGCCGTCGCTGCACCGAGTGTGCCCTGCACGGAACAGGTGCAGTCGGCCTCGTCCGATCTGGGCGGCGCATCCGTGCAGGCCGCTCCGGCTTAGCCCGCTTGCCGTAAAGTAGTAGGGCGATGCCGCACACCCCACCCCCGCTTCCATCCCCGCTCCCATCTCCACTCACGGACGACGCCCTGATTCGCGCGCGCCGGGAGCTCGGCGACTTTGAGGTGACCGTCTGCACCGATGGCGTCTACCTGCTGGACGGCGGCGCCATGTTCGGTGTGGTGCCCAAGACGCTGTGGCATCGGCGCATCCCGGCGGACGCGGACAACCGCATCCGGCTGGGACTGAACTCCGCGGTGGTGCGCACGGGCCGGCACACCGTGGTCATCGAGACCGGCATCGGCAACAAGCATCCGGCCAGGATGCGCGAGATCTTCGGCAACCAGGAGCTGCTGCTCCAGTCCTATGCCGCAGCCGGCGTGGACCCGGCGGAGGTGGACATTGTGGTCAACACCCACCTGCACTTCGACCACTGCGGCTGGAACACGACGCTGCATGCGGACGGCCGCGTGACCCCCACCTTCCCCAACGCCCGCTACTTTGCCCATCGCGGCGAGGTGGAGCACGGCCACCTGCAACTGGAGCGCGACCGCGTCAGCTACCTCTCGCCCAACTACGACCCGCTGGTGGAGAGCGGCCAGATGACGCTGCTGGATCTGGCCGGCGCAGGCGCCACGGCGGAGATATGCCCCGGCATCCGGGTGGAGCTGTTCCCCGGACACACGGCGCAGATGATGGGCGTGCATATCGAGCCAGCCAGGGCGGCGGAGTCGCGAGCATCCGGCGCGGGCGCACCGCACGCAGTCTACATCGGCGACCTGATCCCCACGGCGCACCACCTGGACGCAACCTGGGTGATGGGCTACGATCTGGACCCGCTGCGCTCGATCGAGGAGCGCAAGCGGTTTTACCAGCGGGCGATTCCGGAGCAGTGGCTGGTGCTGTTTCCCCATGACCACGACACGCCCATGGCGCGGGTTGCGCTGAACGACAAGGGCAAGCCGGTGGTCCGGACCGAGTAGAGCGGATGACGCACACAAACGTCGTACAAATGGGTCGGTGCGGCTCGCTCAACGCGCATCCCGCAAGAAGTAAGCTCGGCTCATCGGCGGTTCGCGGACAGTGCCAGGCCGCGCGCGACGGAGGTGAACTCGTTGCCGCTGCTGACGCGGTCGTCACCAAAACGCTTTCTGAAAATGTGGCGGACAGCGGGGACGAAGGAACTCCCTCCAGTTAGAAAGACACGGTCCACCTGGCCTGGAGCGATGCCCGAAGACTGCAGCAGTGAATCGACGGAAGCTTCGATCGCGTGCAGTTCGTCTGCGATCCAGCCTTCAAAGTCGGCGCGCGCAACCGGGATGCACAGGTCTAAGCTGCCATCGGAGAATCTGAATTCCGCGGCGTCGGAGCGGGACAGCTCGAACTTCACTCTCTGAACCGCCTGGTGAAGCTGGTAGCCAAGGTCCTCTTCGATGAGGTGATTGAGGGCCTCAACCTTTTCCGGTTCAAGCGCGCGCAATTGGGCGCTTCGCAGTATCTCTTTCACGTCGCGAGTGCGCAGGAAAGAAAGATAGTGCCAGCGCTCGAGATTCGAATAGATCCAAGCCGGAACGGCGGGCAGCATTTTATTCATGGAGAGTGCGAAGGAGTTCGACCCCAGCGCGGGCGAGACGAGCTTGCGGACAATGCGGGCGTCGAAGGCATCGCCGGCAAGGGCTACGCCGCTGATGCCGAGCATGTCCTCGGGAGAGCGCCCGCGCCGGCGCACACCCGGTCCGACGCGGAGCAGGGAGAAGTCGCTGGTCCCACCCCCAAAGTCGCCGATTAGGATCAGCTCGTCATGGCCCAAAGTTGATTCATACGAGTATGCGGCTGCGACCGGTTCGAGTTCGAACTCCACACTTTCAAAGCCGGCCAGAGCAAAGGCACCGCGCAGGCGCGAAACCGCGTAGGCATCGTCTGCGTCGCTCTCTGCTCCGACAAAACGTACCGGGCGGCCTGCCAACGCATGGTGAATGGGTGTGCCGAAATGTCGCTCCGCACTCTCGCGCAGGTCTGAGAGCATCTGCGCGATCAGGCATTCGAGCGTGTAGTGGCGGCCGAAGATGCCTGTTCCGGTAAACGTGCGACTGGACAGATAGGACTTGAGCGACTGGATCAGCCGTCCCTTGTATTCTGCGTCAAGGTAACGTTCGATCGCTCCAGGGCCCGTCGATGAGTGCAGTCGCCGCGCTCCGCTCGCAGTCTCCACCCGTTCCAGGTAAACGACCGAGCGGGAGGAAAACGTGTCCTCGCCCAGGAGGGAGAACGAGGCGAGTTGCACCGTCGAATCGTCCATCGCCAGGGCCACTGAGCTATTGGTTGTGCCGAAGTCGATCCCGACAACGGGTGGATGGGTTCGCATTCGCTGCACACCTTATTCTCGCAGCAACAGAGTATCCTCGTCCCGGCGGAGCGCGAAGCCGGGCAATGAGAAGCCCCATGGCCGGCGCGGAACAGCACGCGACGAACATGGGGCGCCCGGGGTAAACCTGGGTAAATTTGGGTTAGACAGCTACGGCGGAGACTTCGGCGGGGTCGATATGTACGAAGCGGCCCTGCTGGCCACGGTTCTGGAAGCGGACAATGCCGGAGATCTTGGCGAAGAGGGTGTCGTCCTTGCCGCGGCCCACATTGGCGCCGGCCTTCAGCGGTGTGCCACGCTGGCGGACGATGATGGTGCCGCCCAGGACGGCCTGGCCGCCGAAACGCTTGACGCCGAGCCGCTGCGCGTTGGAGTCGCGGCCGTTTTTGGATGAACCTAAACCTTTTTTATGTGCCATTGGGATTGCCTCTTGGGCGGCCTTCAGATCCGCCGGGGTTATTGTGGGCCAGCGCGGGAGATACAGCCGCCCGCCGGGAACCAGGATGAGTGGAAACTACTTTGCTGCCTTCTTCTTTGCCGGAGCCTCGGCCGCGGCGTCGCCTTCGGCCTTGAAGCTCTTGCCGTTGACGGTGATCTCGTTGATGCGCACCTCGACGAAGTTCTGCCGGTGGCCCTGCATCTTCTTGTACTGCTTCTTGCGCTTGAGCTTGAAGACCAGGATCTTGTCGCCACGGCCCTCGCCCAGCACTGTGCCGGTCACCTTGGCGCCTTCAACCGACGACTCAAACTTGCCCTCTTCGGGCGAGACGGCCAGAACGTCGGAGAACTCGATGGTCTCGTTCTCGTGGGCGGTGCGCTCGATCTTCAGCTTCTCTCCGGGAGAAACCAGGTACTGCTTGCCGCCGGTGCGAATTACTGCATACATAGCCAAACCCTCGTTGCGCGGACGAACGTGCCGTCCCACTGCGCATGCTTCCGAATCATGAATTGTGTTGCCTGGGGCGCATACAGAAGAACTGCATCGGACCCGCAAGGCCTATCGCGACCGATGCTGCAAGCCGCCACAGTCTCTCGGAGGGTCCTGCAGCCGGAAAGACGGGCTGCATCGCCAAACTTAAAGAGTGTATCAGGGCCCCGGAGCAGGGTCAATGCAGGAAATGGGACCTCTCTTGTGGCTAGTTCGAATGCAAGGGACCTCTCGGCCTTGAATCGCCGTCACAGTGCAAACTGCGCCGCCGCTGATACACTCCCTTGCAAGCTCTTAACCCGGCATTCACGCACGGAGAACTCGATTTCCATGGCCACCGAAGCGCCCGCAAAACCCGTCTTCAAACCCTTTGTTCCCGCAACCGAGTCACGCCCCGAGTTGACCTTCCGCGCGCTGCTGCTGGGCGCGTTCTTCGGCATCGTCTTTGGCGCGGTCACGGTGTATGTCGGCCTGCGCGCTGGACTTACGGTTGCAGCCAGCATTCCCATCTCGGTGCTCTCCATCTCCATCCTGCGTGTGTTTGGCCGCGCCAGCATTCTGGAGAACAACATCGTCCAGACCACTGGCAACGCGGGCCAGTCCATCGCCTCCGGCGTCATTTTCACGCTGCCTGCGCTGGTCTTCCTGGGGTTCGACCTGGAGGCGAGCCGCATCTTTGCGCTCGCGCTCTTTGGCGGCTGGCTGGGCGTGCTGTTCATGATTCCGCTGCGCCGCCAGCTCATTGTGGAAGAGCACGGCACGCTGGTCTATCCCGAGGGCACGGCCTGCGCCGACGTGCTGATGGCGGGCGAACGCGGCGGCAGCTTTGCCTCGCGGGTCTTCCTCGGCCTGGGCATCGGCGGCCTGTATACGCTGTTCCAGAACGATGGGCTCTTTGCGCTGTGGCCGGGCAGCCCCAAGCGCGACTTTGACATTGGCCCGCAGCACCTGCTGAAGGGCGGCAGCATCCGCGCGGACTGCACGCCGGAGTATCTGGGAGTGGGCTACATTATCGGAGCTCGTGTGGCCGCCATCATGTTTGCCGGCGGCGTCTTCTCCTGGCTGGTGCTGATGCCCGCCATCTACTTCTTTGGCTCGCATCTCTCCGCGCCGCTCTATCCCGGCACCGTGCCCATTGCGGACATGGCGCCCTCCGACCTGTGGCGCACCTATGTGCGGCCTATGGGCGCGGGCGCGGTGGCCTGCTCCGGGCTGATCACGCTGATCCGCACGCTGCCCACCATCGTCGGCGCGCTGAGCCAGGCCATCCGCAAGAGCGGCAACAAACTCGCCGCCGCGCTTCCCATCCGGACGGAACACGATCTGCCGCCCAGCGTCGTCTTTGGCGGCAGCGCCGTGCTCATCGTGCTGATGTTCCTCTTTCTGCAGTTCAAGCCGGTCCCGGGCGCGTACGTGGGACCGCTAGCCAACATGGCGGCAGCGCTGCTGATCGTGGTGTTCGGCTTCCTGTTCGTCACGGTGTCCGCGCGCATCGTCGGCATTGTGGGGTCGTCGGCGTCGCCGGTCTCCGGCATGACCATTGCCACGCTGATGGCGACTTCGGCGATCTTCCTGGTCAAGGGTTGGACGGCTCCGGCCTTCGGCGCTCTGGCCATCACGGTCGGCGGAGTCGTCTGCATCGCCGCCTCGAATGCCGGCGACACCAGCCAGGACCTGAAGACCGGCTACCTGGTGGGCTCCACGCCATGGAAGCAGCAGGTCGCGCTGATCTTCGGCGTCATGGTCTGCATCTTCTCCATCGGCGCCACGCTGAACGCGATGAACCGGGCGTACGAGCAGTTCCATCGCATGCAGCGGCCCATTGTGCTGTCGCTGGCCAGCCTGCCGGACGGCGTGCAGAACCAGGGCGCATTCCCCCGCGACCGTATCGAGCTGACCACGGCCGGCGACAGCCGCACCAAGCAGCCGCTGGACGGCGCCAGCCACTACATCCTGCTGAACGCGATCGGCTCCAACTCGATCGAGGACGGCAAGTATCTCTACAACCCGGTCACCGGTGCGATTGAGGTCCAGTGGATTCAGGGGATTGGCAGCGAACGAGCCGCGGCGCCGCAGGGCCGCCTGATGGCCACGGTCATCAACGGCATCCTCTCGCGCAAGTTGCCGTGGACGCTGGTGCTGCTGGGCGTTGCGCTGGTGATTGTGGTGGAGCTGCTGGGCGTGCGCTCACTGACGTTTGCCGTCGGCGCGTATCTCTCCATCGCCACTACGCTCGCCATCTTTGTAGGCGGAGTGATGCGCTGGATGGTGGACCGCGCCATGCTGCAGCACGCCGCCAAACTCGCCGCCGCCAACCCCGACGTGATCGACCCGGCAACCGGCCTGCCCGTGCCCACCAGCGTGACGCCCGCGCTGGACACGGAGAGCGAGATCTCGCCGGGCAGCCTGTACGCCTCCGGACTGATTGCGGCGGGCGGCATTGTGGGCCTGCTGGGCGTGTGCGCGCAACTGGCCGAAGGCCTGTCGGAGGAGCACGGCGGCCATTGGCAGCTCTTCCAGTTCAGCCACTCCAACCCGCTGTACCACGACTGGATCGGCGTGGTGATGTTCGTGCTGCTGGCGTACAGCCTGTACTACTTCGCCCGCAAGCCGCTCAACCAGCCGAAGGTCACTTCGTGACGCGCATTGGGCTTCGCGACGGTGCTTCCGACGGTCGCAAGCTTAGTTCCGTGCCGACCAGCGGGAGGACTACGCGAAGCTCGGCATAAGTCACGAAGTGACCGCAGCCTGCGCAGGGCGCCCGTCCGGCAGGACAAGTTGTGCCCTATCGCAGCAACTCCTCCAGCATGGCCGATAGGTCTGTCTTTTCGTCGCGGTACTTCACGATGTCTGGCGCCGCTGCTAAAAGCGCACGCGCGCGGAGAAGATCGGCGAATGGTTGTAGGTGTTGAAGTGGGTCAGCGCGATCTGCTCGCCCACCGCCAGCGTTATCCTCAGTTGCACCACCCCGCCACTCGTGT
>Ga0302200_10002249_pt1 | contig 17201 bp, 9 predicted proteins | sample II_Bog_N3_1_FD_194585 | JGI IMG/M metagenome (GOLD analysis project Ga0302200, IMG submission 194585) | Peat permafrost microbial communities from Stordalen Mire near Abisko, Sweden - II_Bog_N3_1 | ecosystem: Environmental > Terrestrial > Soil > Wetlands > Peat | place: Sweden: Abisko, Stordalen... | reverse complement strand
TCATCTTTGTCCCCGGTGTGGACGCGGTTCAGGAATTCAAAATCCAGAACAACTCGTTCACGGCTCAATATGGATGGAGCACGGGCAACGTGGTCAACGTGGTCACCAAATCGGGGACGCACGACTTCCACGGGTCGGGATACGAATTCTATTCCAGCAACAATTTCAATGCACTCAACTACTTCCAGGGGCCAGGCAGTTGCCAGGGTCTGCTCAACACGAACCTTTGCACGTTCAGCCGGAACCAGGTTGGTGGAACCGGTGGCGGGCCGCTTTACATTCCTCGAGTGTATAAACAGCGGAACAAGACCTTCATCTTCGGTAACTACGAGCACTTCCATGCAAACACTCCAGCCCCGTCGCAGTACACGGTGCCAGACACGAACTTCCTCGCCGGAAACTTCTCTGAGCAACTGTCAAGCACGTCCGCGGGCAACGACGCTCTGGGCCGGCCCATCTATAACGGACAGATTTACAATCCGCGCAGCGGCCACGCAATTACCGCCGGTCAACCGGATACTTATAATCCCGTGACCAACCCCTACGGCACCAACTTGACGGCCACCAAGACCGGATTCATCCGGAACCCGGTCCCTGGCAACATTTTGTCTAACATTACCGGCTACACTCCGGATGCTGTCGGCGCCAAGCTGCTGAGCTACTTTCCTGCGGCGCAGAAGCCGGGCAATGTGGCCAACAACCTGACTCTGGCCGGCGAGGCGCCCACGTATTGGAACGAGTACGGGATCAGGGTCGACCAAAATATCAACGACAATACCAGCGCCTATTTCCGCTACTCCTACAAGGAAGAGGCAAAGACCGGCGAAGCCGCTAACTGGGGATCGGATCCGGCCGGCCAAGGTAATCAGCGGCCCAACAACCGCTGGGGCATTTGGGCGGGTCTCACGCGGATCTTCAGTCCCACCTTCACCATGAATATCACTTCGGGTGTCCAGATTTGGCATGAAACCTCTACCAATCAGTCGGTTGGTTTTGACCCCACGACCACCCTGGGACTTCCGCCGTATGTTAACCAGGTGGATCCGATATTTCCCACCGTCAATTTTGGACAAGGGATCTCGCAACTCGGTCCAAACACCGGGAACACAGAGGGGGTCACCAACCATGGGCCCATCGGCACAGTGAATGCCGACTTCATCAAGACGGAGGGAAAGAATACCATCAACTTCGGGTTCATGGGAGTAGAGCAGGTCTTCAGCCAGTACAACTTCTTCTCGAACCAACTATCGTTTGAAGGAAACTTCACTACCGGACCGAATCCCCTGGCTGGAACCACGGGTGTCAGCTTCACTGGAAACGGAGTGGCTCAGGCGCTACTCGGCGTCCTGGACTCTTCCGGCGGCGATCCAACAAACATCGGAACACCGACCACCCCCTATGAGTCCAACCATCTTTTTGGCGAGTACTTGCAGGACGATTGGAAGCCGGTGCACAACCTGACACTGAATCTCGGTATCCGCTATGAGATTCAGACTCCATACACTTCGCGCCATAACGAGGGCTCGATCTTCGACCCGACCGCGCTGAATCCTCTGAGCTATTCTGCGGGGATACCCTTGCGGGGCGCGCTCCAGTTCCTGGGGCCCGGCAACCGGTATGTCTACGACCCGAATTACCACAACATTGCGCCTCGCTTCGGCTTCACATATCAGGCGGTCCCGAAGGTAGTCGTCCATGGCGGATACGGAATCTTCTTTCCGGAATCGTTAACCAGCTCGGGCGCAGTTGATGCGGATGGTTTCACCGCCAGCACCGGCTTCAACCAAAGCTTGAACGGCGGCGTGACGCCCAACCCGAATGTCAGCACCAGCAATCCCTGGGGCGGGCAGTACGCGCAGATTTCCGGCAACATCAACGGCTCGTTTCAACAAGACGGCAATGGCGTCGGCGGTACCTTCCGGAGCCGTCCATCTCCATATGTTCAGCAGTGGCTGCTGGGCGTGCAGTATGCTTTCACCCCGAACGATCAACTGGACGTAAACTACATTGGCAACCGCGGAGTTCGCATGGTTAGCAACTGGAATTACAACCAGTTGAATCCGCAGTACCTGTTCCAGGCGGATGGGACAACACCCAATACCAGTTTCCTCAGCGCGAACGCAACCTCCAATCCTTTAGCGATACCGCTCCAGAACCTTGAGAAGAGCGGGACAATCGCGCCGAGCTCCTGCAATATCGATAGCGCGACAGCGGTGCTAAACGAACAACTGCTACTGGCTTATCCGCAGTATTGCGGCGTAAGCCAGACCGACGCGCCTATAGGCCAGTCCCTTTACAACAGCCTGCAGGTCACCTACAACCACCGCATCAGCAAGGGGCTTACCGCGCTTGTGTCTTACACCTATTCCAAGTTCCTTGATAACGTCGAGGGCAACAATTCCTGGTCGTACAACGGAGCGGCGAACTGGGGCGCCACGGCAAATTACTTCAACCTGGCGGGCGAAAAGAGCGTGGACGCGGGTGATATTCCGCAGGCGCTGGTGGCCAGTTACGTCTATAACCTCCCCATCGGTCGCGGCAAGGCGGTTGGATCGGGCATGAGCCGTGTAGCGGATGCCGTGATTGGGGGCTGGGAACTTTCAGGAATCGCAACACTCAGAGGCGGAATTCCACTCAGCGTGTTCGGCAACAATTGGAATTCCTACGGCGGCGATCCAAGGCCGGATGTTGTTGGGAATGTGAAGCCGTCCCATCAAGTAATAAGCAGCACTGTGCCCAACTCCTGGGCCAATAGCAGTGCCTTCGCGTATTCGGCGTATGGCACTTTCGGCACGGCCTCCCGGTACCTCTCAGATCTGCGTGGACCCCATTTCACGAACTGGGATAGCGCGCTTGAGAAGAACTGGACATTCAAAGAAAGCATGAGAGCCCAGTTCCGCTTCGAGACCTTCAACTCTCTCAACCATCCAAACTTCTATGCGCCGGGACCCAATAACATGAGTCTCTATAATCCCGGTGGTTTCGGAGAAATCACAACCGCGTTTCCTGGTAGAGTGGTCCAGCTTGCCGGAAAGTTCTACTGGTAACCCACTCGTGAACAACTCCTCCAAATTGCTGTTGGTCATCGTGTTGGCCTTGTTGGTCGAGCCCTTCGCGGGGCTTGGCCAGCAGCCGGCGGCGTCCACGCTTGAATCGCTCGTGGCCATCGCCCAGCAGGCTGAAGCTGCGCATGACTATGCCGCGGCAGTAAAGGCTTACAAACAAGCGGTAAGGATCGAGCCGTCGATGCCGGAACTTTGGGCCAATCTCGGACTGATGCAGCAGGAAGCGGGAGACATTGCCCAGGCAATTCCCAGCTTTCAACAGGCCAACCATCTCAATCCTTCCCTATATGTTCCCAATTTATTTCTTGGCATCGATTTCCTCCGCACGGGGAAGGCGCAGGAAGCAATCCCATTTCTGATGAACGCGGAAAAGATCAACAAGACAGATCCCCAGACGCCGCTAGCCCTGGGGCGTGCTTACTACGCAGTTGGCAAGTTCACCTTTGCGGCTCAGGAATTCACGCGCGCCATCGCGCTCGATCCCGACCTCGGCGCGGCCTGGTTTGGCTCGGGGATTGCACGTCTGAACCAGGTGGAAATGGACGCTCGCAAGATGTCAGTGGAAGCGAAGGATTCTCCATTTGCCGGGGCGCTTTATGCCGAGTCACTGGAGAAGCAGGCAAGATTCAACGAGGCCGCAACTCTCTACCGCAGCTTGCTTGATTCCCAACCTCAACCCCCATGCCTGCGTTCAGCGTTAGGCATTGCGCTGCTCAGGCATCGCGATCCGGAGTCTGCTGCCGGCGAATTTGCCACTGAACGCACGGCGCATCCGGAATGCGGCTTGGCGCTTCTTGGTCAGGCGCGCATCGCAATCGACCACGGAGACAATGAGCAGGCAGTCAAGCTGCTCAAGGAGTTATGGGGGCGCGATCATCGCTTTTTTGTCTTCAACGCCAACGTCCTGATGGAGGGCTTGCCGAACGATGCAGCGTCAACGTTTGTCGCATATTTCTCTCAACAGACGACTGCAGTCCCGAACGATCTGCGCGAAGCTCTCCTGGCTGCCTTCAACGGCGGTGGACAGGCTGCGGACAATCGGCGCGATAACGGCGATCCTAGCCTTCCCAGCGCGCCTCTGGCCGCCACGCCGGCTTCCACTGACCGACGCACCGCCGAAGAGCATTATGCGGCTGGGGAGTTCGGGCAGTGCGAACAGCGGCTCCGTGCTGCAGTTGCCGCGGGGAGCGGCGAAAGACTCCGGCTGCTTGCCGCATGCTCTTTCTTCGCCGGAGACAACGAGGGCGCCGTCCGTGCCGCAACCGCAGTTGAAGCGTTGCAGCCGCATTCTCCCGAAGCTCTTTACTGGTTGATTCAAGCCAACGAACGGCTTGCGGTCCAATCGCTGGCGCGATTCCAGCAATTGGAATCGGGCTCCGCCAGAAGCCATGTTCTGCTCGGTGACATTTACCACCAGCTTGAGAGGGAGGATGATGCGCAGGCGGAATACCAGAAGGCTCTTGCTCTGGAACCCGGCAATCCGGCGGCCATGCTCGGGTTGGCCTCGGCATACCTGAGCAACAACAACATTGAGAAAGCCGAGGATACAGCGCGTGCGGCTTTGGAGCGGAGTCCGCAGGACCCTGAACTGAACCTGATCGTGGCGGAGACAATGGTGGCTCAATTTCAATATTCGGCGGCTGAACCGTACCTGATGAAGAGCCTCAACGTGAAACCGCAAATGCTTGGTCATGTGCATGGTTTGCTCGGGAAGGTCTATTCGGAGACGGGGAGAACCAGCGATGCGATTCGCCAATTGAAGATGGGCGAGTCAAGCGATGAAGACGGCTCCATTCACTACCTGCTGGCGCGGCTGTACCGCCAGATTGGCGACACCAAAAACGCATCCGCAGCGCTTGAACAGGTCAAGACGATCAAGCAGCGGCGCGGCCAACACGTCAAAATCGTCGAGGATCCCGATCTCTCCTCGCTCGAGTCTCCGCCGGGTTAAACCTCCACTCCAAGGCCAGGCGATGGCTTCGGGTTCTCATTCGAAAAAACAGCAAAGACGTTATTTCATTCCAGGAGCCATCATGCCCATTTTTCGCACGTTTCATCGAATGTTCCCTGCTTTGTGCCCTGTTTTCCTGTTGTGCTCGATATCTAACGCAGCTTTTGGTCAGTTCAAACTGCCTTTGGGAGAAGCAGATGTTCTTAAGCGGCAGGCAAGCATGGCGTCGTTGCCGAATGGGATTGACGTGCAGACCGGGGAGATGCGGCTGAAGGTAGTTGCCCTGCGCGATGACGTGTTACGCGTCACCTATGCGCGCGGTAACTCCCTTCCTGAAGACGCTTCCTGGGCAGTTCTTCCTACCGCCCGCCAAAGCGCTGTCCCAGTTTCAATCGATACCAACAGCGATCACTTTGGATTTCGAACTCACGCGCTGATTGTCGAAGTGGATAAAAAGACACTTCAACTCACAGTGCTTGATCTTGCCGGAAACGTGCTTGAGCAAGATGCGCGGCCAATTCGCTTCGACGGTGACGCATTTCGGATCTACAAGACGATGCCCCTGGACGAGCACTACTTTGGTCTTGGCGATAAGACTGGGCCGCTGGATCGACGCGACGAAGCTTTCACGCTATGGAACACAGATGCCTACCGCTTTCAGGAGTCCACCGATCCACTCTACAAGAGCATTCCGTACTTCATGGCCTATCGCGCAGGGCGCGCAATGGGCGTGCTGCTCGACAATACCTGGCGCACAAGTTTTGACTTTGGCAAAGAGCTACCCAATGCTTACTCGTTCGGATCAGTGGCGGGACCAGTGGATTACTACGTCTTTTATGGACCGTCTCCAAAGCAGGTGGTCGAAACCTATGCGTGGCTCACCGGAACTCCGCCGCTTCCGCCGCTCTGGGCACTGGGCTTCCAGCAATCGCGATACAGTTACATGACGCAGGCACGCGTGCTTGAAGTGGCGAATCGCTTGAGAGCCGATTCGATTCCCGCGGATGCGATTTATCTCGACATCGATTTTCAGGAAAAGAATCGGCCTTTTACCGTGAACACAACGACGTTTCCGGACTTTTCCGGCATGATCGCGCAACTTCATGCTGAGAACTTTCACGTTGTTGCCATCACCGATTTGCATATCGCCAGTCTGCCAGGGCATAACTATTATCCCTATGACAGCGGCATCGCCGGCGACCACTTTGTCAAGAATCCAGACGGCTCAAACTATTCGGGCCGCGTGTGGCCGGGGCCCAGTGTTTTTCCAGACTTTACTCGCCGCGAAACTCGTGCGTGGTGGGGCACGCTCTACCGCGATTTGCAACACTCGGGTGTGGACGGTTTTTGGAATGACATGAATGAGCCGTCTATCTTCGACTCTCCCACGCACACCATGCCAGAAAATGTTGTGCACCGTATCGACGAATCGGGATTCGCGCCGCGCACTGCACCCCATGCCGAAATACATGACGTCTACGGCATGGAGAACTCGCGTGCAACTTTCGACGGCGTGAAAGCCACCGATCCCGAAGCACGTCCATTTGTTCTCACCAGGGCTACCTACGCCGGCGGGCAGCGATACGCAGCAACGTGGACCGGAGACAACAGCAGCAGTTGGAGTCATCTCCGCTCTACGACGCCATTGCTCGAGAATCTGGGACTAAGCGGCTTTGCGTTCAGCGGGGCCGATGCAGGCGGCTACGCAGGAACTCCAACGCCGGAGCTATTGACCAAATGGCTTGAAGTGGCGGCTTTTCAGCCCATCGACCGGGATCATGCAGAGAAGGGAAAAGGGGATCAGGAACCATGGGTCGGTGGCCCTGAGCAGGAAGGCATTCGCCGGCATTTTATCGAGACGCGGTATCAGCTGATGCCTTACCTCTACACGTTGGCGGAGGAGGCGTCGCGAACTGGACTTCCTTTGGTGCGGCCTCTGTTCCTTGAATTCCCCGATGCCGCAGCCGATGGTCATCCAATCGATACCGACCTCGCGGCTTCGGGCGAATTCATGCTGGGACCTAATTTGCTGATTGCACCTTCGCCGTATCCTGACGAGCAGGATCCGTATGTGGTCGAGTTTCCTTCCTCGGGTTGGTACAATTTTTGGTCTGGCGAAAGAATCTCCTTTCCTGTCCCCCCCACCCCAGCTATTCCAGATCCCCTCGCTGTCCTCGACAGAGACGGGCAATTCTCGGTTCGCGTTGCTCCTGAACTGTCTCAGCTTCCGGTCTTTGTTCGCGCCGGTTCAATTTTGCCCATTTCCCCTGTAGTTCAAAGCTCAGGCGAGACTCCGCGAGGCCCGTTAACTCTCCGTGTATATCTTGGAGACGGATGCTCTGGCGAACTCTATCAGGATGATGGAAAAACCTATGCTTTCCAGCGTGGAGTCTATCTTCGGATGAATTTCAGTTGTAGCAGAACCGCAGATGGTATGCGTCTCGACATCAGTTCGCATGAGGGATCCTATCCCGCGTGGTGGAAGCAAGTGCATGTCGAGATCTTTGGCCTCACGCCCAAACAAAGCGGTCTCTACATAAATGGGAAGAAGACCGCAGCAAAGATGGACGGGAATCCTCAGAGCGCCGGCTTCACAGTTGAGGATGACGGCAAGGGTGAAGTAATCGAGATCAAATAGCACCTGGCAGCGCGTTCATTCAACATGCCGAAGAATGAGCGCGAGTTTCGGGAGGTGAGGGTTCTTCACGGCTTTACCTCCTGAAAAGAATCGAATAAGCGCACGAACGATACTTGGGTCCCTTCGAAGAATGCTTGCAAGAAACCAGGTGGCGTCGACGAATCGTGAGCATAGGGCGATCCTAAAACGACCACCACGCGTAGTACACACGCCAGATTTGCTTGGATGGTAAACGATCGATTCTAAATAGAATGAGTTGGTGCCGGGAGGGGGCGAACCCCCCATGACCGCAAGGGTCGGCGGATGTTGAGTACGATTTTTGCAATATTGCAGGACGCTGCTGCACGGAGCAGTTTATCGAATAAGTCATTTATTATGAATGTATTAGTCCGATGATCATCGTTGCACCATGTCGCAAAGACTCGCAGGATAGTCCGGTACAAAGAATCCCCAAAAGTATCACCAAAATCGATTGCGGACTTCTATGAAACTCGTTGAATTGAAAATGGCCTTGAGCCGTTCAATTGGCCTGGAGCCGCCGCTTCTGCCGTGTTTTCTCGCAAAGCAAGCGGGCCCTAGTCGCATACAGACAATGCTACGTAGAATCAACGATTTATAAAATTCAATCGTGGTGCGTCGGTCGCGTAAGTCCTTTTGAATCTTATGAACCTCTGTGAGTCATTCCCAGAGGGGGACCCCAGCGCGGGAACCCCTTGGGGTCCAACAGGCTGTCGCTCCGATCATCGATGATCGAGCAGCATTAACCAGGTTCTCATTGGGTATTGACCGGGAGGTCAATCGAAGAAGTCCAGGCAGGATCAGGACTGCAGGTTCAATCCGAAAGTGCCCCCAGCGTCAGTTCTTAGCCTCGGGCTTAACCAATCGGAAGAGTGCCATTCAATCGCATTTTTTACCAGTTGGCTTCGCGTATGAACGTCCACCATTGGGACGCGGATCTGGCGCATTGTTAATCCTGCCTTCAGGCAGTTGGACCTTCGCGCTATGCCATTTACTGCGGCCATCGCCCAATAATCACGAACAGCGCCAGGAGAAACGCCGCTATGGTGTTCCCAGTGTGCTCCTTACGGCGGGCGTGGTAAATGACGGCAACAACTGCCAGCAGCGCGAGCATGGTGGCAGATAGCCGAATGAGAATGTCGGGTGGCCAAAGGTCGATGGGAACAATCACGCACAGGGCTCCCGCAATCTCCAATAAAGCGATAGCAGCAGCCAACTCGTTCGGCATTCCATCGAAACCGGACATGACCGGTTCCTGTAGCGCTCCCACAGGGCGCTTTCGGACAATAATCTTACTTAATCCGGCAAACAGAAAGACGGCGGCGAGCGCGATCTGCGCGATCCAAAGTAGGCTGTTCATTGGTTCAACTGCCCTCCAGGCCAATTCCCGGACTTCCGTTGAAAAACCATGATTTCGTGCGATGGTAAAACGAAAGGTGTACAACAGATAAAGAAAATATAACGATTACATAACGTATATGTCAAGAACGCATATTTTCGATGATTCAGCTTGCTGCCATATAAGGCGTTGGAATTCTTGATTCCATCCAGGTGTTGTTCCATCAAGCCAGATGTATTCGAGCTTGTACCTGGTCATGAATCTCCTTTTTGAGCGAAAAGAAAGGTGGTACTCGATTACAAAACTAGTGAAGACGACATAAAACAGACATCAATAACAAATGACGATGTATTGATTTGGGAGTCGGCTAGCGGTGATGCGCAACCAGGATCATCAGGAGCAGGATCACCACAGGGATCAGTGCCAGCCCGGCGTAGTAGATGACCTTGCGTGAGAGCTGCGACTTCCGCTTTTGCCAGTTGCGCAATTCCGGCCGGTCCTCCACGCCAACCTGATCCTGATTGGCGAGATCGTGCGCGAATTCCTTAGCTTTGGCATATCGGTTTCTGGGATCTTTTTCCAATGCGCGGCAAAGTATCTCCTGCAGTTGAGGGGAAGCGGAAGGATCGGCGACACGAAGCGGGACGGGATAGTTCAACAATCGCTCATTCATCAACGCCATTGGCGTGGGTCCGGAAAATGGCAATTTCCCTGAGAGCATTTCGTAGAGAATCACCCCCAGAGAATAGAGGTCGGAACGGCCATCCCCCCGCTTGCCCTGCACCTGTTCCGGAGACATGTAATTAGGAGAGCCGAAGACGGCGGTGAAGTTGGCATAGGTCAGGCGGCGCGCGGCGGAGTCCCCGGCAATTCCGAAGTCGATGAGCTTTATGTTGTCCTGGTCATCGACCATGATGTTTTCCGGCTTCAGGTCGCGATGCACAACGCCATTGGCGTGAATGTACTCCAGCGCTTCCAGAACGCCAATGGCGATCCGAACAGCGTGGCCTTGAGCAAGTTTTCCCTCATCAAGCATCTGGCGAAGCTGCCGGCCCTCGCACCATTCCATCACCATATAAAGGCGAGAGCGCTTCTCGCTCAAAAAGACCCTCATTACTGCCGGATGGTTCAACCTCTCTCCGATGCTCGATTCACGCTGGAAGCGGTCGAAGAGGACGGGGTCGGCTTCGAGATCGGGATGCGGAATCTTGAGGGCCACAGTGCGATCGTCTCGCAGGTCAACGGCGCGATAAATTGAGGCCATGCCGCTGCGGGCCACCGGCGCTTCAATGCGGTAGGAATCGATCTGCGAACCTGCTTCTAAAGTTTCGAGAAAGCCCATTCTGCCTTACACTCCATCAAAGTCTCACTCTTTACTGTAGGGGAAGCAGCATGCAGGCGCTCTCGACTCGGCGGCGCGCTCCGGATTTTGGCCTTGCACGAGTCGATGGCCGATCGCCAAGCCACCCTATGCGGGCAGTCGATAAGGCCTGCCGCGATACATGCCCACCTGCTCCACCGATCGAATGCGAATAACCTGCGCGGTTGTGTTGTCGTTGCCGTCGATCTCCACAGCCCGCGCCACCAATTCGCGGGCCACTTCATCGACGCTCTTGTTCTGGGAGACGATGGCTGCGATCGCCGTTTCGCTCATCTCGTCGTGCAATCCGTCGGAGCAAAGGACCAGCACATCCCCTGCTTGCATGGTCATGGCTGTGGTGCTTGGAGAAACGAACATCTCCGGGCCGAGCGACCTAAGAAGCACATGACGCGATTCGGATCCAGCCATTTCGCTTGCGGAAATAATGCCCATCTTCCGCTGTTCGTTTACCCAAGTGTGGTCCTGCGTAACTTGCCTGGCTTTTCCGTTGCGGACCAGGTAACAGCGGGAGTCGCCCACATGAGAGACGATGGCCTGGTCGTGGCGGAGAGCACAGGCCACAACCGTGGTAGCCATACTTTTGCCTCGATACTCAGGGGCAAGAGTGCAATCGTGGACAGCGGAGTTGGCGTGCTGGATGATCCTTGGCAGAAGGCTGATGAGCATGGTGCCCGCCTGGGCCTTCGCAAACTGCTCGGTGATTACCGAAATAGCCGTGGCAGACGCCACCTCGCCCAGGTCCATGCCGCCCACCCCGTCGGCTACAACAAACAGATAGCCGTGGGTCCGAGCCTGCTGTCGTGATGCGGGGATGAACGCACCCATGGCGTCTTCGTTGTTGGTGCGCACTTTACCGAAATCACTTGCCTGGCCGAACTGAACATCCAACATGGGCGCCGCCGCCTGATGCATCTTCCTAGTTGCCAAGTGGAAGATGCTCTTTAGAAATTGTTCGACATCGAATTCAAGAAGCCACTGGGTGGTTCACTATCCCAGCTCTCTCGGGAAGAGATCGGGAATAGAATCCACCCAGTGGTTAGCCATCGGCTGCAAGCTTGATCAGGCCGAAGTGAGCAAGACCGCTTTGCCCTTTTGCTTGGATGAGCGAATGAAGTAGATGCCTCCGTAAAGGCCCCAGGCGACTGAAATGCCCAGCGCGCAGAGCGGCTCCATCTTGGTTCCCAGGTTGAAGAACGGGCCCGCTACGTAAAAGCCCATGCAGACCAGGTTTGCGAGCAGGCCGAAGCCGGGAATCAACCAGTGCTTGACCAGGTTGAAGTCTGGACGCCCGGTGAAGGCTATCATGCACAGCAAGCAGCTTAGCGCGTAAAGAATGAAGGTGCCAAAGTTCGATGTGAGTGTGATTGCGAGGAGTGAATTCGGCAACGCGGCCAATCGATCGTGCGACAGATAGCCGACGCTGGAGAAGAGGCCGTGGGGAAGCGCGGCAATGGTTGCATCGGTGGGCGCAGCCGCGTCTCCGAAGACAAGCGAGACGGCGATGACGCCGATGACGGCAGAGATGATGGCCAGAGTCCAGATGGCCTTTCGGGGAGACAAAGATTCGGCATGAAGAATGCCAAAGTGCTCTGGAGCCTCATCGTCCTTGCCCATGGCATAAGTCACGCGAGCGCCGGTGTTCATGCAGCTAAGTGTGGTGCCGATCAGCGCCAGGAAGACAGTGAAGGCTTCCGCCAGCATGAACCACTTTCCGTTCCCGTGGCCCAGCAGCGCATCGCCGACGATGATCATCATGTCGCCGATGGGAGCCGCAGATCCCGACGCACTCGCCATCGAATAACCCGAGTTCAGAAAATAGTTGGCCGCGAAATACTCGAACAGGTAACAGATCAGTCCCTGGATGAGCAGCGAAGCGATGACGGCGATGGGAATGTGTTTGGTGGGATTCTTTGCCTCGCCTCCCATCGAGGTCACAGATTCAAATCCAACCAGGATCAGGATGGCCACCGTGGCCTGGATGAACATGTAACTCAGCTTGTGCGGCGTTACGACTGAGGTCGCAGACGTGTGGGTGAGGAAGTTGCCCGAAGCGTCCGTCTCAGGGTAGGTAATGACATACGGAACCGGCTTGCCCGCCGAGTCGAGCAGGGGCATCGGGTTGCCGCTTGCGTCGCGAAGCGTGGTGCCGTCCTTGGCGGTAGCGAACTGGAAGTTATAGGTGGCAAGCGTTTGCCCGTCGTATTGGTAGGCGGTTGGCCCGGTGGTTCCTGAGGGATGGCTGGAGCGATAGCCCAATGCCAGAACACTGAAGACCACGAGCGCGGAAATCTGCACCACATTGATGGCCAGGTTGACAGCCGTCGAAGCTCCCGCGCCCTTTGAGGCAATCCACGCAACAAAGAACGAGAACAGCACAGCTACCAGCGCCATGAAGACGGGGCCGGGGTTGGAGCCGCTCATGACGTTTGGCCACAGGAAGCCAACTATATAGCCGCAGAAAACACCTGTAACAGCCACCATCACGCCGGGATACACCCAGTAGTAGAGATGCGAGCCCCAGCCGACGATGAACTTGGCGATGCGAGCGTATTTGAACATCTTGTCCTGGGATAAGAGAGCCTGCTCAGCGTAGTAGTAGCTGGAGCCGGTGCCGGGATAGAGCTTGGAGATCTCCGCGTAGGAGACGGCAGTGGCCAGGCAGAGCAGCAGGGACACAAAGATGCCGATCCACATAGCTGGCGCGGTTGATGGCTGGCCGGCGACGCCGGTATTTGCCTGGATTGCGAAGGTGAGCCAAAGAAAGGCGCCGGGGGCGATAAGAGCCATTGCGTTGCTGGTCAGCCCGGTTAGACCCAGGGTGGCCTGCATCTGTGGTGCTTTTTGATCTGCCATGAGCATTCTCCTGAGAAGTGAAGTTCGTAGGTCTGCTCCCGGCGGTTGGCCCCCGGGAAATCCATGAGATTCGCCCGTCTTGATTACTCAATCGGGGCGACTGCGTAAAGGCTCTTGTCTTGGCCCTTCCGCCAAAAGAGGCGGAAGGAGCCGGTTAGCGCTTGGGTCCGAAGAAGGCTATGAAGGCCACCGTCAGCGTCTGCTGCTGGTCCACTGCCCCAGTTGCGAATGGCGCGATGTCCTTCTTGGCGAACGAATCCAGGTTGGAAAAGTCGCCGCGGTACTCGACCCTGGTCAGCAAACCTTCGACCCACTTGTACTCATAGGTCGCGGTGAATTCGTAGAGATGCTGTACTGCGCCTGTCTGTGCGCCGTTTGGGTCGTTGAAGTATTCAAACCTTCCTGAAAAGGCTTGCTTGGCCGAAGCTTGTTCGTGGAAGGCGCCAGCGATGCCCTGCCAGTGAACCAGGGCATTATTGCCCTCATCTTCAATGGCATTGCGATTCTGGCCGTAGTCGTAATTGAGGTAGGCGTTGAACTTTCCGGGCGGCGTCAGCAGCAGCGTGGTATCAATCAACTGGCGGAGTCCATACGAGCTGTTGTTGTTCTCTGGGCCGACGAGATAGTTGATGTTCCAGGTGTACTTTGGCTTAACGTATGCGCTGGTGAGCACGCCGGTAACGCCGCCGTTGTCCTTGGTGACGCTGTTCCAGCCGTTCACAAGCTGGAAGCCAATGGTCTCGGTCTTGGAGACCGGCATCGAGGTGCGCACGCCAAAATGCCAGTAAGGAATAGCATTGACGAACAGCAGCGACCGCGAATAATTCCAGTTATCCTTTGCCTCGATGACCTCCGCGCCGGCCGAGGTTACAAACTTGCCGAAATCGAGTTCGAAACCTTTGGCCTTCGGCGGCTTCAAGCTGAGGAAGGCCTGTTCGATAAAGTTTCCCTGATCCCCGTTGCCATTCTTCGTGGCGACGCCGCTGTTAATGTCGGTGTTCGTGCGCCCATAAAGAAAGTCCACATGCGCACCGACCGGATCGGGGTCGTGATTGAGCGTGAGCTTGGCCGCGCTCAGACTGAACTGGTCGGTATTGTCGTTGAAGTTGTAAAGCTGATTGATCTGGCCGTTGGCGGCGTTGCTGGGCTGGTTGAAGTTCACGCTGTAGTACCCGTCGATGAATCCGCTGATGTCCATTGGGCCGACGCTCCACGTCGGCGCTGCCGGTGCCGCGGGAGCCGCGGCCGCCTGATCTGGCGCCGCCGGAGCCGGAGTGGCCGGTGCTGCGGGAGCAGGTGTTGTGGGAGCCGGGGTTTGCGCGCCTGCAATAAAGGCCATGGTCATCAGGGCGCCTGTCACTGTTTGGAAAATGCGATTCGGATTAAAGCTCATTGGCACTTTTCCCTCCAAAAGAAAGTTCGTTGTAAGAAAATCCGCGAATTCAGCGATGAATTTCGAGCGCAAAGCCGCGTCTGTTCCGGCGCTATCTAACTGCCGGCCAAGTATTTACTGCTGCACGGACACACTTATGGTGTTGAATCCCCAGGAAGGGATCCACGGGTTGACGTGTTGGTCGAATCGTTACGTCTTAACTCTAGTAATGCAAAGATTCCATAAAGAACACCTTAAAAATAAGAAAAGATTTCTTCATGCGTTTCATATACAATTCATCATAATCTGTAAGTGATCGCCTTGTACCTGGCATCCGTTGTCGAGCAAGTCGAGAGCGGACACTCCAAAACAACCGCAGCAAGAAATCCATCGACGGCCCAACCAAATCTATAATTCTGTCGGACTGAAGGGATGGTGGCTGAGTGTCTGAAACCGTCACGCTTGCCAGCTCCACTGGAGCCAGAGTCTATAAAAAGAAGGCCAGTAGTCGAACCGAGCAGCTTCGATTCTCTGTGCTCGACGGCTTGGCGCAGGCATACAAAACGCCCTTGACGGCAATTCTCGCGGCCAGTGCCGGCCTCAGCGAAATCGGTAAGCTCTCACCCACGCAAGCCGATCTGGTGGCGCTGATCGATGAACAGGCTCGCACGTTGAGCGAACTGACAACACGCCTATTGGTGACTGCCCGCCTGGATGCAAGGGAAGCTCAAATCGATGTGAGGCCGGTGGGAGTGGAGCCGATCATCGATGACACTGTGGCCGGCCTTAGAACTCGTCTCGCTGGCAGAAAAGTTGTAATTAACCTTGAGGACGACAGCCAGGCGCTTTGTTGCGACCGCCAGTTGATCATGATGCTGCTGACCCAGTACATCGATAACGCGTGCAAGTATTCAACTGCTGGAACCCCCATTACCATTCACGTCGCGTATGCGAATTCGGCAGTGATATTTTCGGTGCATAACTTCGGTCCTGTGATTCCCCTGGTTGAGCGTGACTGTATCTTCGACCACTACTCCCTTCCCTCCTCCCTTGCAAACCGGACGGGAAGCGCAGGATTCGGCCTGTCGGTTGCCAAGCGAATTGCGTCGGTTCACGGCGGATACGTCTGGGTCACAAGCGATGAAGCAATGGGAACCACGTTCTTTGCGGCCATCCCATCCACACCACAGCAGAGGAGCTGATAATGAGCGAGGGTGCCATTCGCGTACTTATAGTAGATGACGAATCATCCATCCGGAGGGCGCTGCGCCCGCCCTTCGTTGAACTTGGCTTTCAGGTAACGGAAGCCTCGCGCGGCGAAGAAGCTTTGCAACTGCTGCGCAGCGTCAGCTTCGATGTTGTATTGCTCGATATCAATATGCCAGGCATTGGAGGCATTGAGACGTTGCGCCGCTTGCGATCGGTTTATCCCAAGCTGCCCATTCTCATGCTCACCGTTCGCGATCAGGAATCGGAGAAGGTGCAGGCGCTGGAACTAGGCGCCGACGATTATGTCACCAAGCCATTCAGCACGCGCGAATTGATTGCGAGGATGCGCACGGCTGTGCGGCGCATCCAGGCCCCGTCGCGGGTTGAAACCGCTCCAATCGAGATTGGGGAGATTCGGCTCGAACCTGTTAGCCGTCGAGTTACAAAGCGCGGTGAGCCGGTGCATTTCACACGCAAGGAGTTCGGCGTTCTGCACTGTTTGATGAGCCGCGCCGGGCGGGTTGTACCGAACGCGAAGTTGTTGACGGCGGTTTGGGGAGTCAATTGCCGCGAAGAGATCGAGTACCTGCGAGTTTATGTCAACCAGATCCGCAGAAAGATCGAGGACGATCCCTCCAACCCCGCGTACCTGCTGACCGATCTCTACGTGGGATACCGATTTGTGGACCCCAGCGCATTTGATGCAGACGCTGGCGATGAGGACATCGCTCCGCGCCGCACGCAATCGGAGGAGAGTGGAGTTTGCACAGTGCAGTGATCAGTTTTCCGATTGCTCATCACTGAACCGATAGCCGACATAAGCATCCGTCAACAAGTAAACGGGATTCTGCGGATCGTCTTCAATCTTCTTGCGCAGCAAGCGAACAAAGGTTCTAAGGTACTCGAGCTCATTGCCATACTCCGGCCCCCACACCGCTTTCAACAGCCGAGCGTGCGGAATGGGCTCGCCTGCGTGCATCATCAAGTAATGAAGTACCTCGAACTCCTTGGGCGTGAGGTGAATCGACTTCCCCCGCTTCATCACGCGATACTTCACCGGATCCAGTTCAAGATGGCCTTGTCGAAGCGGGGCGTCCCGGTTGGTGTCCTGCGCATTTCTTCTGCGCACCGCCGAGCGCAATCGCGCTGCCAAATCGCGCAATTGAAATGGCTTGGTAATGTAGTCGTCGGCGCCGGCGTCGAGCGCGAGTTCTTTGTCGTCTTCGCCATCCATTACCGTCAGCATCAGAATGGGCAAGCGTGGAATCGCGCGCCGGATGCAACGGCAGGTTTCAACACCGCCCATACCTGGCATATCCACGTCCAGCAACACTGCATCGAACCATGACACGCGCACCAGCGATAATGCTTCCTC
>Ga0302200_10002241_pt1 | contig 17234 bp, 12 predicted proteins | sample II_Bog_N3_1_FD_194585 | JGI IMG/M metagenome (GOLD analysis project Ga0302200, IMG submission 194585) | Peat permafrost microbial communities from Stordalen Mire near Abisko, Sweden - II_Bog_N3_1 | ecosystem: Environmental > Terrestrial > Soil > Wetlands > Peat | place: Sweden: Abisko... | reverse complement strand
AATATGGTAGGCACGACTGGACTCGAACCAGCGACCTCTTCCGTGTCAAGGTACTGACGTTAAGCATTTCAACAACTTACAAGACCCCGGTGGCTCCCTAAGTCCTTGTAAGCACGTAGTACCCCGCCATTCGGCGTATCGCAAAACGTATTGCGATTCCAAGATGCGGCCCATTCCGTTGGCTGCATTTGTGCCCCACCCCGCCTTTGCCAATTGCCCAGACACGTCTGGGCAATCTCGACTTCACAAACTGTCTGACCTATCCTCAGCAACTGTCGGTTGGTTCCATTTTACGTGCCTGTCATCGCGCTACGCAGGCATTGGGAGCCGCTTTTGAAACCCATGACAATGATACCTTCGCCGCCATGAGAGCAGCACATCACCAAAGTGGTGTAAAGTGGTGACGGCACCCAAAGGAGCTAGTGCTATATAGCCGACTGGCGCGCACCCATAGCCGAGAGCAAACGTGTCCAGAGTAGTTGGCCAAAATGATCGCAGGCGCTTCATTTCGGTTGTACTGATACGCCAAGCCAGGCACGCTGCTATTCGATCAATTGAGATGATTGGACGGCCCCGAATAAGAAACTCCTTCTATTGCAAACGTTTGAAGAGACCACCATGGTACGTGAGCAATCTGTGCCCTCCCATATCCCGACTAACGCCTGAAGACAACCTCAAAATTGAAACGCCCAGATGCCTCCACGCATGCCGATTCCATCGATCCGTCTGGGCAACAAGGGATTGTCTGGAGGTAAGCCAGCGACTTTGTCTCAGGATTCCAGTCGAGAAACTCATAGTTGTCGTTCAGCAACGCGATCACAACTCCACTCGGATACGGCTCATCGCCACAAACATCCTGCCCCATGGTGAATTCAAGCGGCACGTGTTCCGCCAACACAAAGGAGTATTGAAAAAGACCGCCGTCCTTGCGCTTTGGAATCGGCGTTGAGTTCTTGCTAGTCTGTAGGATTATGCCGACAGGTTCAACAGGTCCAAGGTATTTGTCCCCACCGCCCAAAACAAATGTGTTGACGCCCCTTGTGATCGCCTCTAACTTACGAAACTGCTCTGAGAGATTCTCCATGACCACCACCCTCCGATATTGGCGAACTACGCAGACGCACATCGAACATCGCCGCTTTGGATCAAGTATCAGTGACCGCGGTTGCCCTGCAGTCCAGCCGAAAGATGGCGACAGACGGTTACAGGTAAGTACAACGGGTTTTCCATTCCGCTTTCCCGGCCACGAAAGAATATACCTCCGATTGCCCCGCTCGCAATCGTCCTCACATTTGTGCCGAAGCCAAAGCCTCGACCGCCTCAAAAGGTGTCTTTGCAACTGTCAGCCGCTCCGACAACGAAAGGGTCCGCATCTCAAGAACTGGACCCCTTGCGCGGCGCTTTCTGGTGACCGAGCGCTCACCAGCTTATCGACGAATACCATGCAAATCGCTTTCTGAAGTGATGGGCCTCACAGCATTACAGACAGGAATACCTTCACGCTATCCCAGGTAGCTGGTGCTGAGTTCTCCGGGGAGGGATAAAGTGAAGAGCTCCCAATACAATTTGCTGATACCCGTAGGCAGCGGCCGTACTGTACTGTTTAATACGCTTTACGGCAGCGCTTCGGTATTGGAAGAACACGAATATGCTGAAACTACCGCGATCCTCAGTGGCGCCCAACCAGGAGTGCAGAGCAGGAAGCTCTACACGCAACTCAGCGCTCAGAAGCATTTGATTGCCGAAGAAGTGAACGAGTTTGCCCTCCTGGAGAGTCGCAAGCGGGCTGGGATCAACGATTCGAACACGCTCGATGTAATCGTGCTTCCAACGCTGAATTGCAATTTTCGTTGCATATATTGCTACGAGGACCACATTCCGTCCAAGATGAGTCCAGGTACGGTAGACGCGCTGAAGAAGTGGCTGCAAGCCGAGATCCCTCTTCACAAGCTAGTGATGCTGCACTGGTTCGGCGGAGAACCGCTGTTGGAATATGACACGGTGCTCTCTGTATCCCGTCACGTCAAGTCGATAGCTGAGCGATGCGGAACGCCCTCCGTGTTGCACATTACCACAAACGGTTACTTGCTCACTGCTGACCGTGCCAAGGAACTCGCATCTGCCGGAATTCGCGACTATCAAATCACGTTAGATGGTCCACCCAGGACTCATGACAAGCTGAGGGTTTTGAAATCTGGGCGCCAAACATTCAAGCGGGTCTTTGACAACGCCTGCATGCTCGCGGCCTCTGACAAGAGCGTCAAAATATCCTTGAGAGTGAACTTTAATCATACAAATCTTGATTCGATTCCAGAATTGCTGGAGATGTTTCCACTGTACTTGCGCGCTCAGATGCGCATTGTTTTCGAGCCCATCTTTGGCGACCGCGCCCTGAACGCCATCTGCAACATTGCTCCAGCCACGATCTCAGGCAGGCTGGCCCAGTTTTCCGAGAAAGCAGCGGCACTCGGCTACGACATCGTGTTTGGGATGAGCGCCGTGCATCCAGGGAAGCTAGTTTATTGCTATGCCGAGCGACAGAGTCAATATATGTTCAACTTCGATGGCAATGTTTTCAAGTGCAGCGTTTGCGATTTCAAGCCCGAGCATCGAGTTGGCAAGTTGGGCCTGGACGGGATTCTGAACAAGGATGAGGCCGAATGGAAGAAATGGACGGGCGGCGAACTATTCGCTCCCAAGTGCCGGTCGTGCGCATATCTGCCGTTATGCATGGGCGGTTGCCGGAAGTCGCGGAAGGATACTGAGTCGAGCGAGGAATGTGCTCTGGTTGCAACGAATGCTTCGTATCTACTGAAACAAGTTGCGCTCGGTAACCTTGGCGCCATGTTCAACCGCGTATGAATTGCAGCTTCAAATCGAAAAGGAGAAAGCAATGAAGGTCGTAGCGAAACCAGTTTCGGAAAAAGCCGTGCTGCAACCCACAAGGAAGAGCGCCGATCCTGTGAAAATCCATGCAGGAATCATTGCCAAGGCGCAGTGTTGCGTCGATCATCTCTGCGGATGCCAGAAATAAGAGCTCGATTGACACGTTGTAGCCTTGTAGATCGAGGTTTTCGCGGCGACACGCACAGCGATTAATCGAACCTGCAAATTGCAGTTCGTTCTGCAACTGAAGCCGATCTGCCGAACCCACAACCATTTACCAGTCCTGGCCACCGTGACAGGAAGAGGGAGTGGTGTGTCTGATAGCTGACATTCTGCGGCAACTAACTAACTGCACTTCTATGCAAATCCAGTGTTCCTGATAGCACATCCAAAGCAACGGCGGAAATGAAGATCTAACAAGACCAAATCTTATGAGAATAACCGTCTCGCATCAATCCGACTGCTCGATCAGTTAGTCGCCGACCATTCGCTTGGCAACGTATCTGGACCCGTCCCAGCGAAAAGACCCTCCGCCAGATCCGCACCAGTACTCGACCTGCTTGCGCACCGGGTGATACAACATCCCGTCGAAGCAGACTCCCCACTGGTCCTCTGAGGCAATCACCGGAATGAAATGACCGTCCGCAGTTCCCTGAAATACAACAAGAATCCATCGACGCCAACCCCAGTTATTAACAGATGTTCGCCCGAAGAATGGGACAGCAAAATCCAGCAGGCCGTCGTTATTGAAATCACCCCACGCAGCATACGGATATTGCAAGTCGGCTTTGGCATCGAGTGCAAGCGCTTTCCAGTCGTTGTACGCCTTAGCGCACGCTTCAGCTGTATGCTCAAGAGTCTGACAGTCTGTCGTTTGCATGTCGGGGTGGGCATTGAGAAAGAGTGCAACTGCTGATTGTTGATTTTGAGTGAGGTGGAGCGATTGCTGACCATCTCCTGACGCAACCACAGTTGGAGGCTGGTCCAAGCCAGCGCTATTTTCTCCAACCACTGCCGAACCCTGCGCAGATTCACTGGCTACACTATCCTTCTTGATTCCCTCCGCGAGCTGCCAATCGTTTTGCTTATTCGATACCCGAAAAGCCGCGAGGACACCTTCGAAGCCACCCTCATAGCGATGACGCTGCCAGAAGTGTGAAACCGTTTCGCCGATCGTTGGGATATCGAGCGGCGATTGTTGATTGCCGGCCCGTCCAAACGTCTGTGTCCGGCTTGGAGAAGATGCTACGAGCTTTCCGTCCAGCATGATGTATTGTCCTTGTTTCCCGTAGCTCACGCCAATGGCATGCCATTCTCCAAAGCGAAACATAGTTTTCCGCGCTTCTGTCGCCGAAACATGATTTTCGCCCTTAACAGTCGCCATCCAAATGGACAAACCGCCATTCCGCGTCACGATAACCTTCGTAGTGCCAGGCCAGGTAACATCACCGCCTTGTACATCGCTCGAAAAGATCATCGCGTCATTCTGGTTCGTCTTGAATTGGTAGTTCGAATATTGGTAGCCGTCATCAACTTTGATCCAGAACTCCAATGTGCCTTCCGGCGGAATTAGACCGGGATACTCAATCCGGCTAGAGTTGGCCGCCGAAAATACAGCCCCACTGTCTCCAAGAGCGTGCGCCCAGTGGATGCCGGAAGCAGAACCGATAGAACTCCCAACAAATTTGTCTTCTATTGGCAATTTCGTCGCGCTCAGGCTCGGAGGTGGTTGTAGCCGAAACGATACCCCGATTCCAACGAGAAGAATGGCTGCTGTGAGTCCAAGTCCGCTAACCGCCGCCCAGATTCTTGTGCGCGAATCCCCTGAAAGCTTCGCGATTAACAAAGGTTTTGCCCAGAAGTACAAGAACGCGGACACAATCTCTGCCCATGCAGCGGCAGAGTAGCCACGCATATATGTGTGCGTCAGTATAGACTGCACCATTGAAGCGAAGAAAAACCCACCGATACCGCCAGCCCACTTGCCAGCCTTCGCACACACGACCACGAATCCGACAAAACCTATCAGTCCAGCGATCAGAGTCACAGTGTCTGCAGTAGATGCCGGGGAAATGAAAGCGTAAAGAACGAATCCAAACGCCAGCCCAACGAGCGCGCCTATCCAAAACAACTGCTTCCGATAGCGCGAGATAGCTGAAGACTCCAACTCAATTGACAGATCAACCCGAATGGATTGTCGCCCGCCATTGGAATGTATCTCAACCGCACCCACATAGCTCTTGCCAAGGTCGAGACTCGCTGTATTGATATGAATGTGAATGTCCTGATGATGGCGCCTGGAGTCTATCTCTGCCGGGGACACGCTCAACCAGTCTGGATGAGATGAATGGATCGATCCGGCAAGGACTCCGCCACCTCGGTTGTCAATGGTGACTCCGCAGTCACGCCGCTCACCCTTGTGGAGAGTTCCCAATGAAACGGCTGTCTGCCCCAGAACCAGTCGAGGGCTGTCCCCACCGAGAGCCACCGGGGTAGACACATCACGTTGCGCAAACACTCCGGCAGATGGATCGGCTCCGTCGATAGCTCCGGTCTTCTTCATCTCCTGCTGAATAAGTTCTTCGGCCCGTTCGCGCAGGATTCCCAACTCCTGAGCCTGATTCAGGAGATCATTTCTCTCTGTGGGAGTAAGTATTTTGTCGCGAAGGGTGAAGCGGATAAACTCATGGAGCTTCTCTTCCTTCGCCTTTGCCCCATCATGTTCAAGCTGACGGTCATATGCGGACTTTCGATCCACATCCGTCAGAACCGCGAATGCCTGTTGAAGGTTCTCTTCTGCTGTAGTGATGAAGGGAGCGAGTTCGGCGATCAAAGGATTGTTCTTGCCACTCTGCGCTTGAGCCCCTCTCTGCCTCCACCAGTTTGCCCTTGCTTTGTGAGCTTTGCCCACTTCTGCAGCATTCACGTGAGCAAATGAATCGAGCCCTAATCGCTGGTAATGTGTATACTGCTTTTCGACGGCCGTCCGCCATCCCCCGCTCCTGTATTCGTCAGGGTCGAACGTTTCCGCTGTAGATTGGCTACGCTGAGGCTTGGGCTGTCGCCGTCCGGGCTTATAGATGATCTCCCAAGTGAAGTTGCGCCCGGTTTCCTCGGCACATGCTGCTTCCATTGTTCCGTCTGAACACCAGAAGATAGCCTGAAGATACCCTAACGTTTTCGTCTGAGGAGACCAATCCGCAAACTCGTAATCGTTGGACAGCTTCACGAGCGCAATTCCTGTTGGATAGGGCTCGCTGCCGTCCGCGCATCCAAACAATTCCGTAGGTACGTGCTCCGACAACACCAAGAAGAGAACAGACCGTTGACCATCTTTTGGGGTCAGCCGGCCAGGATTGCCGGTCATTACGATAATGCCAGCTGGATGAATCGGCCCAGTGTATTTGTGCCCGCTAGGGAACAGATACTCGCTGGCGCTCCGTGCGATCACATCTAGCCGACGAAACTGTTCGGTAAGATCTTCCATGCCCTCTCACTCCACAATCATCGCTCGGGGAACGTTCAAACTTGAACCTCCCGCGTCGGATCAAAAGCCAAAGTCCACATCGCTCCCCAAGTCTACGTTTGCAGATTGTAACGAGGCGAACGCCTTCACAAATCATGCCGGTGAGATGCTGCAGACAAGGGAACGGAAACTCTCGTCTCATGCGCGCATTGGGACTAACTGCTTACGGTCAACTTCCCTATGTGCTGAACGGCGGCATCTCTGTTTTTTTGCCCGAGCCCTCCCGGCCGAACAACCGTGGCAGAACTATTGCGCCCTGACGGTAGATGTTTTGCACCCACCTCAAGGATCCCGTCAGCGGTATACGAAAAGGTTATCTCGATAGGGCTACCCTTCGCTGACGGCGGAATATCGACAACCGGCGCGTCTCCGATCTTTGTCGCTTCCTCCATGGCGCAGGTGTTATCCGGCCCCATCTCTCCCCCTTCCATGACCAGAATAGGAATGCGGCTCTGATTCTCCACTGACGTGAAAAAGGTCTTCTTCACCTTGCACGGTACCGGAGTAAATTTCGGAATCATCAGAAAGTCTCGGACTTCCGTTTCGTTGCGAAGTGCATCCGTTCCCAGATTGTGGGTTGTGACCTTTTCCACCGAAAGACCCAATGGTATCCACTTTGCGAGGTCGCTTCGCAACGACCCGTCCCTCCCCGCTAGCAATAGAGCCTGCCAGGCTGCTCCATGTGCTACGCACTCATCCGGATTGAGTTCTTCTGAGGGCGTCTTGCCGGTCACCTCATGTACCATCGCGCGTATCATGGGCATCCGTGTTGCTCCCCCAACCAATAAGACCGTATCGATCCCACTCCATTCCAATCCCGCCTCGCCTAACACAACATCGCAAAGAACTCGGCACCTCCCCACCAGGGTGCGCGTGAGGTCTTCAAATGTTTCTCGGGTGATCTGTATTGAAAGCGCGTTGCCTGCGTGGTTGCACACTAGCTTCGCCGAACCCATTCTGGACAGCGTCTCCTTTAGCGCAATGACGCGCAATTGTAGATCCTGGTACGAAGAGTTGTCGGTCAGTGGATCGGACCCATACTTCTCAGAAAACTGTGAAGCGACATACTTGATCAATGCGTCGTCCCAGTCCTTTCCGCCGAGCCGATGATCTCCATTGACAGCGATTTCCCGTATCTTCCTGTCTTTAACTTCCAAGATCGCTACGTCGAAGGTTCCCCCGCCGAGATCGAAGACAAATACTGTCTGATCACGGTCCAGCTTATCCAGACCATAGGCCAGAGCAGCAGCCACAGGTTCGTCCAGGACTCCGAGGACGTTGAAGCCCGCAATGATGCCGGCCTCCTTTGTAGCTGCGCGCTCATTGTCTCCAAAATAGGCTGGGCACGTGATCACCGCATCAGAGATCTCTGCACCCAGCCGAGCCTCGGCATCCAGCTTCAGCTTTTTTAGGATCAAGGCAGAAATCTCCTGGGCACTATATTTCTTCCCGAAGAATGTTCTGCTCCAGCCGCTGAATTCTAACTGGCCCTTTTCGGATATATCTTCCAAAGGCTTACCCATCTCACGCTTGACAAATTCAACTACATTGTCAGCATCGGCTACTGCATTTTGTTTGGCAAGCTTTCCTACAATGACATTGCTTGCATCCTCAAACAGAACGACTGACGGAGTGATTCGCTCCTGTTCTGGACTGGGAATGATCTCGGCCTTACCGGTATCGGGGTTAACAAAAGCAATTGCCGAAAAAGTGGTTCCCAGATCGATTCCTACGACGTGAGCTTGGTTTGACATGATTAGCCTCTCTCCGATTGCAACGTTGGATCATATCTGCTAATGACGACTTCCTCGGGACGCAGGACCTTATTCCCAATGAAGAAGCCGGTCCGTACCACCTGCAGGACGCGATTATTATCTTCGGATTCCGAAGTCAGGACAGTTTTCACTGTCCGGTGCATTTGACGATCCAACAGGGTAGGGCTCTCATCAAATGGACGAATATCGCGACGAGCAAGTATCTCAAGCAACTCAGACTCCAGAATACCTAGGCGAAGCAAGATATCCTCTATCGACCTGTCAGATGAACTGCCAATCCATTCCACTGCCTGTTTCATGGTGTCATGAAGCATGATTAGATCAATAAATAGGGGTCGCTGAGCACGAGAGATAGACTCTTCACTCATTGTCGTGAGTCTGGAAGCCAGGTCCAAAAGAAGCCCGCGATTCGACTTAATCAGAACGGTCTGTTCCCTAATCTCCGACATCACGCAGGCCGAATCGTCCCGGAGAGCAACATCGTCGGGAGCGGTGGGGGAGCTCTCTGCGCCCGTTCTCTCTAAGACGAGTGCCGGATCTATTGACTCCTGGCTAGTCTGGACTTCGCATGACGTTGGCAATATCGGATTGTCCTCTTCCACGATTGAGCCTCCTGCCCTTTCTCATTGATACATTTGCGCATAAGTCAGGCCCAACCGGCCTAGACCTCAGCGCCGAAACACCTCTGCAATGGCGTTCGTGATGTCTCGTCCCAGGTAGCCTATGGCATCCCCAACCAATTCGCTCTTTCCGTGGGCCACATACCACAACGACTGCGCCCCACAGGCGAGAGAATATCCCGTGATTTTGAAAATCAACAGCATCAGCCGGAAAAATAGCTTGAAGGGGTCGAGCATACACTTGCTCCCTAATGTCTCCAATATCTGATTTGCAGGAACGCTTCTTTGTTACTTAGCCCCGCTCGTTTCGTTCCCCCTTGGGGATTTGCCACCGCTTGCCCAGAATGGTGATTCATTTACACCAGACCTTTCAATACCTTTTCGAAGAAGAAGTGTAGGCGCGCGGTCTCCGGAAGAAACATTCCAAGGGAAACCACTCACCCATCGTTCTCATGCATTTTCGCAAGGAGTCGCCGTGACGCGACAACCATATCTGAGAGATACCTCTGCCAACGGTCCACATAAGGTGGATGGGTCAGAATACTACGCACACATGTCAGCGAAGCGGCTTTTTACAAATTGGGCAGTGAGCTTTCTCAGAAATGAAAATGACTCCGCTATACACACAGTGCTTGCAGATGAAGTGACCCTTCTCACAAGTCTTGCCACCGCTTATGTCGTGTTCCTTGCCGCATGAATCGCAGGTTCTTCTAGACATTCATTCATCTCCTTCAGTGCAAACTTCGTCGGCTTGAATGATCTGAGGCAAATAATAGTCATTCGTATCGCGGGAATTCATTTGCGACAAAGATCAAGTCACAGGGTCCGGTACTGTATCCTCAGCGCACTCAAAACATTTGTCTCCCGCAATATCCCGAACATCTCTGTCGTCGTGACCTCTTCAAGCTGAACTGTGGTTTAGTATCGCGGAACTGAGCCGCTCCCACCGGCAACGCCGACATGTCTTTCCGTCTTTGCTGCCTTTCCCCTGACAATCAGGGCATGTCTTTTCCCGTTCAGGACCACGCTCCGGACCTCTTTCTGGATTTCCCATTCAATCTCTCCTTTCCAATTCGTGTCAGTTGTCACACCAATTCGCCAAGGGCTCCTCGGATATAGCTCAAAGTCGCGTCACGTTCTTCCGATGACTCGGTTGCCCCCAGTTCTGGAGCGCGCTCGCAGCAAATGCGGTACGTTTGTCGTGCATCTGCGGTCAAGCCGCATAGCGCCTGCAGGCTTCCCATAACGGCGTGAGACGACAGTGTGGGCCAAATGTCGTTAGCCTGCTTGAGGCTTGCAACAGCGAGGGCAAGCTTTTCATTGGATACCTGCAGTTGTGCCGATTTCTGCAAAAGTAAGGCCTTGACTGATTCAAGTCGGAACCAGCATGGAAAGTCGTTAATGCTGCATAGCGCCCATGCGTATGGGTCAAGGCGCTCTGCCATTTCAACTTGTGCCGCCGCACGCTCGATCGGGTCTGCGTATCTCCGGCCGGCTCGTCGAATCAGGCTAGCAAGTTCTTCCAAATCTGCGCCACCGGCTTCGAACTGTTCTGCTTCCAGAATGAGGTTGATGGCTTCCAGTAAGTACCGGGAAGCTCTCAAAGAGGCCCCCTCAAGTGGGACGGGCAAGTTATGTTCTGACAATCTGGACTTCGCCTGCTCAACGGATGAGAAGGCCAACTGGCCCCAACTATCTACGTCGGAATCGATCGACACGCACAGTTCCAAAGAACGCACTCTCTGCCATGCATCGGCCGCCTTCCCTTTCTGGCCAGTTGCCCAGTAGCAGTCGCCTAGAAGGTTGCGGGGCCAAGCCCATTCGATGCGCACAGGTGAGTTTGCCTCGTACCTCCGAGCGATGAGAATGAGCCGCTCCAGGCAGTCCGCCGCCTCGGCGTATTGACCGTTGGCGATGAGGAGGTATGAAAGCGCCCCTCTGATTGGCGTGAGATCGCTGAAGAATTGCTTCCAAGCCTCCATCGCACCCTTGTGCCGTTCAGATTCGGTATCTCCGAGAAAGGTGCTTGGCAGACGCGGCCCGATCGCGTGGCCGAGAATAAAGTACAGCCAAGGCGTCTCTTGAATGGCACGGTCGCCCACAGGCCGAAGTTCGTCGATGAAGCTACCCTTCGCCACATACTCTGCGGCCAACTCCGCCGAAAGGCCCAGGTAAATTGCATAAAACTCTCGTGCCTTCATGAGAGCCGCTTCTGCCTTCTGGTAATCCCCGAGGCGCGCGTAGCTTGACATAGAAATGACTGAGGCAAGAGCCGCATACGATGGGAGTGGCGCCTGTTGGAGGCAGGCGGAACAAGCCTCCAAGATTGGATCAGGCTGAGACTGCTTGACAAGGAGCTGAATTGCAGTGATCAAGTGGTCCAGAGCGCTGGCGTTCGGCTTCCGTTCCGGGCTGCCAACTGCCGTTCCGCAACCCGTGCAGAACCTGGCGTCCTGCTTGAGCGGCTGATGGCAGGACACACAAGCAGAGGTGGACAACGGGCTCCCGCATTCCCTGCAGAACCTAGCGTCCACCCCGGCGACGACGCCACATTTTGAACAGGCTATCGCTACTGACACGATGTCCCCCCACTTCCATTCCGGCCAGACCATGACTTGATCTAGGAGCCTTCATACTCCCGCTTCACGTCCAGGTAGTTTTGCTTGAATGCCAAAAGCATGAATATTGGGCTGAAAATAACCATGAACGCAAGAGCGAACCAACCGCCCCATCCACCAGTCACAGAATCGAAGAAGTCAGACACTTTTTCCATGGCACCGCCCATTTTGGCGCCAGCACCCGGATGCTTACCCGTTTCGATGGATTTCTTGTAGTCAAGGTTAATCAGAAATGCTGGACGACGATTTACATACCACCAGATCACACCGGGGAAAATGTAGAACAAGCCAAGAATGACGATCTGGACCCAATTTCCGGTATACTCGCGCTGTTCCATGCTATCTGTCACTTTGCGGAGCTTCTCAATACTTGCACGAAGTTCCGGATCATTGAATCGCAGCGAGGCAGCGCGATTTAATTGCATTCTTGCGTGCCGGATCTGCCCAATGGAAGTGCATAAATTCTGACCGTCTTCGGGATTGCGCCACCAATCCTTCATGGCATCGTCATGCAGTTGCACAGCCAGCAGCTTTTGGTAGCTCTCATCCTCTGGATGCGCAGCAGCGATACGCTCCATCTCAGAAATCTCGTCGCTCGCAGGTCTTGCGCTCACGACGATAGACGGTTTGACAACGGGTGCCGGTGGCGGGAGGGTGCCAGTTGCAACCCCGCACCCAGGACAAAACTTCGTGCCCGGCTCCAAGGGGACTGCGCAATTGGCACAGTTGGCAACAACGGTAGTTCCAGATGGTATCGACGACATATGTCATATCTCCAAGTTGAACCAGTTTTTTCAAACGGTTATGAATGACCACTTCCGCCACAGAGAGGACATTTCACTTCTCCACTCCCGTGGCAGTGCGGACACTTTGAGGTGGCAACAATGAGCGTGATCTCGACCCCGCTACCCTTACAACGTGTGCAAGTGATTGTTCCATTTCCGTGACACCGTGGACATTTGCTGGCCATCTACCTTTCCTCCTTGCGTAGCCACCGCCGTTATCGCTCATTCGCAGGCGTTTGGAAGCGTATTCGTTTGGGCAAACACAGCTTCTTCCACGCCTTAACCCATTCCCCACCAATGGTTTGCCTGGAGGTTGGGAACATCGCTTGACTGGAAAATTTGTCGCCGTCATGATATACGAATTGCAAGACAACGTCAAAATTGAGTTGATCATCAACTTGGACAAGCAGAGCGCCCAGTCTCCAACAATGACCGACTGCTCCCCGCTTAAATCATTGATTCTACAAGCCAATATATTCTTGCGGTAAGGGGGCAGGAGCCCCAGGATGCCGACCGCGCTCAATATGGCAAGGAGATCGATCGTGAACTAGCTACCCGGCTGACCAACGAGTTCTCGGAACCGGTTTCTCGATACCAGTCTTGAATACATGCGGCGGTTCCCATCTCGCCTATTCGGGGCGAACGTCTCAGATTGCCCAGACGCCGTCTGGGCAATTCGGGATGACTGCCACGTCAGGACGGTAGCAGAAAACCACACAATCGGCATAGTCCATTACAAGAAGAAGAATTCCGCCCTGGTCGAGATTACCCTTCCCAAAGACGCCAACATTCATGCCCGCGAGTACCAGCTCTACCTGCCCAGCAAGGAGGAGTTGCAACAAAAGCTTGTCGAATGGATGGGAGAGCAAGATGGGCAGGCTGAGTAGCGTCCGTAGGAACCCGGAATGATGCTCTGATTCCGCACGATGCGATCAATGACACGCCCAGAATCTGCGCGATACCAACATCTCCACTGCCACAGGGCATTGAAACTTATCACATAAGGCACGGAGTCCTATGGCAGGGATAAAATGAAGATCATCAATACATTGCGGCTCCGGACGGCCGCCAAGGAGTTGCTGTGTCACGACTGACCGACTTGATTGCCCATGCCAAAGCCAAAGACCCACGGCTGGGGGCGGATTTGGACAGGGAGTTCAAGGTTCTGTCGTCACGGTTGCCGTTTGGCCTGAACTTCGAGCACCACCGCCCGGAGGCTGTGGAACTGCCTCAGCGCCCGGTTCGCAAGGGTGACAAGGTACGAGTGCTTCCAAAGCGCGGGTCTACTAAGAAAGGTGACCAGCGGCTGTGGCAGGTGAAAGCCATCACCAAAACGGGCGACGGTAAGGTTTCCGACTTGGAATTGCAGGGGGCGGAGGAACTGGAAACTCAATCCGTGGCGCTCGATGACTTGGTGGTCGTTGCTGAGTTTCGAGACACAGTTTATCCGGGTTTGGTCAGCACCGGAAAAGTGGAGCGCAGCGGCGACAAGCCGTTCCATTCGGTCATCAATGGCGAGAACTACCACGTCCTCAAGGCGTTGACCTACACGCACAGAGGTAAGGTAGACGCCATCTACATCGATCCGCCGTACAACTCAGGGGCCAGAGACTGGAAATACAATAACGACTTCGTTGAAGGCGACGACCTTTATAGACACAGCAAGTGGCTGGCAATGATGGAGCGTCGATTGATTCTGGCGAAGGAGTTGCTGAATCCGGCGGATTCGGTCCTAATCGTTACTATTGACGAGAAGGAATATCTGCGGCTTGGCTTGTTGTTGGAACAGGCGTTTCCAGAAGGTAGCGTTCAGATGGTCAGCAGCGTCATCAACCCGAAGGGAACTGCACGAGCCAACGAATTCTCCAGAATCGACGAATACATCTTCTTTGTCACGCAAGGTGATCCGCCGCTGATACGTTGGAGCCGCGATATGCTTACCGACCGTGACTATTCGGAAGATGAGAGCGTTCGTTGGCGCGGCCTTGCCCGTACCGGCAGGAAAGGACTTCGCCCACATAATCCAGGATCTTGGTATCCAATTTATGTCAATGCCGATGGTTCGGGCATCCATTCGGTTGGCGATACCGTTCAACTCGGAACCGATGATCCGACCGATGCGCCCAAAGGCACGGTCGCTGTCTGGCCTCCGTCCAGCGATGGGCAGCAATACAGTTGGTCAGTTGTTCCTGAAACGCTAAGGCAGTTGATAGGCCGTGGCGCGGTGCGAGTAGGGCGAATCGATTTGTCACGCAATTCGGTTCCAATTTATTACTTATCTTTCAACCAGCTTCAGATGATCGAGGATGGGTTTATCAAAGTCACCGGACGCGCTGCGGACGACTCCTTGGAAATTGCATACACCGAAGGTAGTCGCTCAACTGCGCCGAAAACTGTTTGGAACATGACTTCCCACGACGCGGGTAGTCATGGGACAAACATCGTTCGTGCGCTCTTACCCGGAAGGCGCTTTCCGTTTCCCAAGTCGCTATATGCCGTTGAGGATGCTTTGCGTTTTTTTGTCAAGGAGAAACCCAAGGCGGTCATTCTGGATTTTTTCAGCGGTTCCGGCACAACAGCCCACGCGGTCATGCGCCTTAACAAGCAGGATGGTGGTCGCCGCCAGTGCATATCTGTGACCAACAATGAAGTGGCTGCCGATGAACAAAAGGGGCTGCGTGAAAGAGGGCTGCGCCCCGGTGATGAAGAGTGGGAACGGCTGGGAATCTGCGACTACATCACTAAGCCCCGCGTCGAAGCAGCGATTACCGGCAAGACGCCGGATGGGGAACCCATCAAAGGGGACTACAAGTTCACAGACGAATTCCCGATGGCTGATGGCTTCGAGGAAAATGCTGAGTTCTTCACCCTGACCTACGAGACCCCGCTTTCGGTCAACCACAACGTGGCCTTTTCCCGCATCGCTCCGCTATTGTGGTTGCGTGCCGGTAGCCTTGGCAAGCGAATCGACAAGCTACCCGCAGAAGGCTGGGCCGTGGTGGATGCTTATGGTTTGCTGGTGGATGTGGATGCCGCCACGCCCTTTATAAGGGCCGTAAGTAAGGCGAAAGACTTGCGCGTGGCCTACATCGTTACAGACGACAGCCGTCGCTTCCAAGCCATTGCACGGCGCTTACCCGAAGAGGTGGAGCCTGTGCGTTTGTACGAATCGTATCTGACAAATTTCAGTTTTGCGAACGGGGATTGACGGATGAAGTTCACGCTAAAGGACTATCAGACCGACGCTGTGCGCGACGCCTTAACTAATCTGCGAATGGCACGCGAGGACTGGCATGGCAAGAACAGCCGCAAGAGTGCCTTCTCTCTGACAGCCGTTACGGGCGCTGGAAAAACCGTGATGGCTGCCGCAGTGTTCGAGGCTCTATTTCACGGTGACGACGAATTCGATTTCGATGCTGACCTCGGCGCGGTGGTGATCTGGTTCAGCGACGATCCCGCGTTGAATGAGCAGACACGCTTCCGATTGATGGAGGCCAGCGACCGCCTTAATCACACCGATTTGGTTCCGGTGGAGAACACTTTCAACCGAGATAAATTTGAAGCGAAGAAACTCTATTTTCTCAATACCCAGAAGCTCCGCGAAAACGCACTGCTGGTGCGCGGCTTCGATCAAGAGGAGATTGAAACCAAGGCAGGAATGCGGTTGCTGGAACTCCGCCCTGACCTGCGCTCGTACACAATCTATGACACCATCCAGAACACGATTGATGACCCGGATTTAACTCTGTATCTGGTGCTGGACGAAGCGCATCGCGGCATGGGTAATCCTACAGCCGCTGCGCGAAACGAGAAGGCCACCATTGTCCAGCGACTCATTAACGGCTCCAAGGGAGTACCGGGTATCCCCGTGGTCTGGGGCATTTCGGCCACGGTGGAACGCTTCAACAGCGCGATGATTGTTGCGCTTCAGCGAAGCCGCTTGCCGGATGTGACTGTGGATTCGGCGAAGGTGCAAGAATCCGGGCTCATCAAGGACACCATCCTGCTCGACATCCCCGATGATGTTGGTGATTTCGATACCGTGCTTGTCCGACGCGCAACGGACAAGTTGAAAGCCTCTACCGAGGCTTGGTCTGAATACGGCAAGCATCAGGAAGAGTCGCAGACGATTGTTCCGCTGATGGTGTTGCAAGTTCCGAACACGCCTGACCCGAACGATATTGGCCGTGCGCTGGACACCATCTATCAGCAGTGGCCAGAGTTGCCCAGTGGCAGCGTGGCGAATGTATTGGGAGAGCACACCACCCAGCAGTACGGCAACCGCAACGTCCCGTACATCTCGCCGGAACTTGTGCAGGATTCGACTTGGGTGCGCGTGCTTATCGCCAAAGACGCCATCAGCACGGGCTGGGACTGTCCGCGTGCCGAGGTCATGGTGTCTTTCCGTGCCGCAAATGACCGTACCCACATCACCCAGCTACTTGGCCGCATGATGCGTTCTCCGTTGGCGCGTCGCATTCCCGGCAACGAGCGTTTGAACGCAGTGGACTGCCTGTTACCGAAATTCAACAAGAAGACGGTGCAAAGCGTTGTAGACGCGTTGATGAGCGGGGATGACACGCTGCCAGCCACGCCAGGCCGCATTCTGGTAAACCCGGTGGAGATGAAGCCCAATCCAGCGGCATCAACGGCGGTATGGGAGATATTTGCGGCATTGCCATCTCAATCTCGTCCGCAGAAAGGAGCCAAGCCCGCAAAGCGTTTGACTGCCCTTGCGCACGAATTGGCTTCCGACGGCATCCTGCCAAATGCCGGTAAGTTGGCTCATGCGGAGATGCACAAGGCGTTGGAAAAGTTCCGAGAGAGTCAGAAGGCGAAGATAGATGCCGAACGCAAAGCTGTGCTGACGGTAGACGGCAAGACTGTAGTTGCCGACCTGAAGGGCAAGAGCAAGAGTTTCGATGAGTTCTGGGAAGACGCAGACATGGCGGTGATCGAGGATGCTTATCGCCGGGCTGCACGCATCTTCAGTCCCGACATTTCCCGCACCTATGCCGACTTCC
>Ga0302200_10002233_pt1 | contig 17257 bp, 9 predicted proteins | sample II_Bog_N3_1_FD_194585 | JGI IMG/M metagenome (GOLD analysis project Ga0302200, IMG submission 194585) | Peat permafrost microbial communities from Stordalen Mire near Abisko, Sweden - II_Bog_N3_1 | ecosystem: Environmental > Terrestrial > Soil > Wetlands > Peat | place: Sweden: Abisko, Stordalen... | reverse complement strand
TCTTCGGCTTCTTCAATTTCTTCCAGCGCCGCGGGCATTTCGGCGCGGGTCTCAAGGCACACCAGATGCACCTCCTGCGCGCCGAGCCGCAGGGCAGAAAGGGAAACGTCCATCATCTCGCGAGCGGCTACGGCGTCCATGCTTCCCTGAGACGGCTCAAAGTTCTCCACACCTCCGGCATGTTGACGCAGCACCTCGCGTGCAGCGGAGCGGGCAACATCCATGGCCACATTGCCGCCACCAATCACCAGGACCTTTTTGCCAATCGTGAACCGATAGCCGAGGTTGACGTTGAGCAGGAAGTCGATGCCCTTGTAGACTCCGTCCAGGTTCACGCCGGGAATGGTTAGGTCGCGGCTGCGGTGCGCACCCACGGCAATCAGGACGGCGTCGAATTCGCGGCGCAACTCGGCGACAGCGAAGTCGCGTCCGGCTGCATGATTCAACTTCAGCGTGATGTCGCCTGTGGCCAGGATCTCGCGCACCTGCGCTTCCACTACATCGCGCGAGAGGCGATACTCGGGCAGGCCAAGATACAGCATTCCGCCGGGAACCTGGGATGCCTCAAAAATCGTGACAGCATAACCCATCAGCGCCAGGTCGTGCGCCGCGGACAAGCCGACCGGCCCCGCTCCCACGATGGCAATGCGGAAGTCAAGCCTGGGCTGCACGCGACCCTTGTTGACGTCGATTGGATTTCGCGATTCAGGTCCATGCCGTTCAGTAAGGAACCGCTTCAGCGCCCGGATGGCGATGGGCTGATCGATCGTTCCGCGACGGCAGGCAGTCTCGCAGGGGTGCGCGCAGACACGGCCGCAGATGCTGGCCATGGGATTGGGCTCACGCGCTGTCCGATAGGCTTCTTCAAAATCTCCTTCTGCGATTTGCGCCACATAGCGGCCGGCATTGGTATGCGCGGGACACGCCATCATGCAGGGGAAGTTGGTGTTCAGCCAATCCTTGTCAACCTTCTTGTCGACAAATCGCTCGAGCATCCCGGGACCTCATCCAATTGAACGCAGAAACTGCGGGCGACCAGCCAGCGCTGTGCCGCCCGCGGGGTTTACTTGCTGAGCGTGAAGTCCGCGGCGGCATCGCCGGCGACATTCACCGGGTTGGTTTTGCTCTTGGCGCCTTCGTTCCATGCGGTCACGCTATAGGAGCCGTCAGGCACGTTCTCAATCTTGTAAGCGCCGGTCTTGTCGGTGGTTGCGAAATACGGCGTCGGAGAGACGATGAGGTAACCAGCCATGTCCGGATGCACATTGCAGAACAGGGGGACCACACCTGAGGCATCGAACTTGAACGATTGCCGCTGGCCCTGCGGCCAGGTGCCCAGGTTGTGGCCCAACTTTTTGTTACCGCCGACGGAAGGCCAGAAGACGTTGTGCGCAACGCTATCGCTGTTGAGGAATTCGACGGTGGTCCCCTGTTGTACCGCAACGATGTGGGGCGCAAACATCAGGCCCTTCTGGTCGATGGTGACGTGTTGCGAGGGAGCGGGAAAAGTCTTGCCGGCAACGGCTTCCACGTAAACGACGGACTCGCCTTTGACGCCGGATACCTTGCCATGAATGCTGCCGGCGAGCGCGGCGGTGCTGCACGCGGCTATTGCCATGATTACTACGGGAGCGAAGCGTTTCATAGAATCTCCTGGGGTTGATTGCGTGTGAGTTCGGTTGGGTCCGCTGGGGAATTCAGCCCGCATCAGAAAACGAAGCGAGCCAGTAAATAAAGCGTGTTGTTGTCGCTGGCGTTGCGCCCTGAGCCGTCGTAGTTGGTGGTCCCGCCGTTAAACCGTGTGTAGTTGGTGTATTGTGCGGCAAGGTCGATGTTTTGATACGGCCAGTAAGAGACATTGCCGATGAAGCCTTCACTGCGCGCCCCGCCATTCGCGCTGCCCGAAACTGAGGCTGGCGCATATAAAAGGGGATCGTTGGTTCCGTCGGTCAGGAACCATCCATAGGCCCCGGATAAGCGGTTGCCAAGATGGTATTCGACGTTGGCATTGCTGGCGTTCAGATGATGCGAACCTGGGCTTGCGGCTCCGTTGGCCGTGCTCGCAACCAGGGCCGCGTTCTCCCGGACATAACTGGCGCGCACCGAGAGGACATCTTTGCCGAAGTTGCGCTCGTAATCGATATCGGGACCAAAGTCTGTATAACTGTCTTCTGCTCCGGTCACCGCTCCCGGAGTCGATTTCATGTGGATGCCATAGGCGCCGACCTCCAGGTTTGCCGTTCGCCCGGTCTGCTGAAATGCCAGCCGCCAGTAGGGAGCGACGCCCTGGACCGTGTAGGAACAGCACGTGCCGGTGGTCGGCTGGTTATCACCGATATGGTCGGACCGGTAAACAGTTCCCGCGACATACACATGCTGGTCATACATCGCGTAGCCGCCCAAACCTGCCACGTCAGCCGCCAGCATGCCGTTGATAATCGGGCCTGCCGCCGGGCCCGGAGCTGCGTCATTCGCGATGAATGGATAGCCCCATGCCGGCGTGGCGTTCCATAGGTCTTCCAGGGTCGGGTTGTTGTTCAGCGTAATGCCGTAGTCCAATTCCTTGTCGGCAACTTTGGTCTTATTGGCGTAGCGGATGTCGGTGTTATCGATGCTGAAGTGATCGCCCTTCGGGTCATAGGTGATCTGCAGGAAGCTGCCGACGTGGGTGGCCCAGGCTCCCGCGAGGAAAAGAGAAGCATCCTGGGGAAATTCGTAGTTCCAGTTCTGAGTAGCGGGTTGCGGAACCTTGGTGCCCGTCATTGAAGTTTCGAGGAATACGCTCAATGGAAGATTCTGAAGCAAGTTCAAGGATGCGCGGCGCGTAGTGGGTTCGGCGGTGATGCTCGTGTTCTGAGAGCGATCTGTATACCCCAGCAGCTTGAACAAGCGTCCGGCGTTGTTCAACTCCGGAGCTGTAGTGTGGCAGCCACTGCAGGGCAACCCGGTCTGGCGAGCGTAACTGGGAAGCGCGTTTGCGCTTGGACCTAATCCCACGGCGCAGGCTAACAGCCCGACCACACAAATTGAGATACGACGCCTCATGAACCCTCCTCGGCAAAATCGTCACTCCGCTTGGCGTACTCAACCGCCATTCGTGAATGACTTTTCGTGATCCAGCACACCGCCTGGAGTCTCGATAGCAAATAAGTGTGATAGGGCTCACATGAATTCGGATGTGATAAAGGTCACAGCAGTTAGCCAACCCCTCCGGTACAGGCTCCGGTTGCGGCATCGTCATCCACCATCTGCCTGAAAAATCAAGTTACAGCTTCGCGAAAACAGTGCTTTAGAGTCGCGAATCCTGAGCCGAATGCAGCATCGCCAATATAGGCAGCCTGCACAAACGCTACGTCGGCTCCCGATCCTGGAAGTTAAGAAGCAAAATCTCGGGAAGGGCCACGCCGATTCGGCCAAGTGAATACGAGACGATCAGGTTCAGGGAACGGCACGGGAGCCAGAACCAGGCCTTGCACCACATTCACAAATGCAGAGTTCGAGCCACCTTAAGTCGCCGATGCACCTGCGAAGAATCCTAGCTTCGCGCAACCCAAAATCTCTTGTGCGGGGCCGGGGCCGATTCAGCGGGCTTGTTGGGGTTTGTGTGACGCCCGGGCCTAAAGGCCGCAAGGAATCTGTCAGCTTTCAGGGGGTTGAAAACCCCCTACTCCCTCCAGATGGAAGGACAGGCGCAGGGGCTAAAGCCCGGTTCCTTTTATGGCCTTTTCGGCACGACTGAAGTCGTGCCCCTTCGCACATCTACGTCCAGATGCAGCTTAATGCCGGGGATGAATCCCCGGCCTACCGCCGGACGAGTTCTTCCGCAGCGTGCTACTGCGGCCGATAGCTTCCGTCGCCCCAGGGCACATCCACTGACACCGAGCATGCCTTGATGGTCATGGAAATCTTGACGACTCCCGCATTATTCCCGGCGACCATGGGAGCCACCACCGCGACTGCATGCCCTTTTCCATCGGCGATCACATTAGGGGATTGCGTGACCGAGCCGGAGACAGTTTGCAGCGGAACAGCGGAGTTGGGCGCCAGGCCGTCGAGATACACCAGCACGCCGTCCGCGTCGGGGAAGCCGAGCCTGGCCTCCATGTGGCAGGCGTTGTTTGTGCTTTCAACCGGGTACGGTACAACTGTGCCCGGGAACAAAAACTTCGCATCCGGGGAGACCAGGATGTAGCGAATCGGTTCGCCGCGCGAGGCTCTCAGGTCTACTTCAATCTCTTCTTTCGAACTCAGGGAATCCTTGTTCTCCTGGTCGGGCCGCGGCTCATGCCACATGACCAGCCCCCTGGCGTTGGTGTAGACCTGCTGCGGCGTAAGCCGCGCTTCGGTTCCAATGCGCCACACTTCAAGAACATAACTTTGGTGCTCCGGCGCGCCCGGAACCAGCAGCCGGTAACGTATCGAGTGGCCCTCCGGCAGTTGGAAGTCCCCGATCTTCTGAAATTGAATCCTCAGCCCGTTCGGATTCCGTTCGTTCGGCGGGTTGGTGTCCAAGGCGATCTGCTCCTGCATCAGCTTCATGGCTGCAATCTGCGCGCCGGTTCCCATTTCCTTGCCCATGCCCTGGGCAACACCGGTTCGCGCTCCCAGCACGAGGAAAACACACACAACGAGTTGAATAAGGTTCACTGTCCGCGGAACGATGAGATCGATCTTGCCGTTCAACAGCTTCCTCCTGTTGCCGCGAGCGTTGGCAACAATTCCCTTTTGTGCGACGCCGGGCAGGACTCCGGCGAGGTGCTAGAGCGGTTCTCCAATACACATGCACTGTCCAGCGGCATGCAAGGTGGCTTTTTCTTGAGGAAAAAGCCACTTGAGTGCGTGTCTTCGGTGTACAGCAATTGGAGAACCGCTGTAACGCCCAGCGCCGCGCGATTTCTTTCTACACCGCTGCATACTCTGACCCGCGCGAAGAATCGGCCCGAATCAACCAGAATGCGAAGCCAAAGGGCCAGTCTACTACCCAGCCTTTCCTTGAGGATAGAGCACACAAATGAGAGGGCCCGGACTCGTAAGTCCGGGCCTTCCCTTTTCCAGCACCGGTGCATGAAGCGCCGGCGATTGCCGCCTGGATTATCTGACTACGGTCAACGTAATGGTTGTGGAGTGGGTGGTGGTTCCGCTGGTTCCGGTGACGGTGATGGGGTAGGCACCGGTCTTCGCGGTTCTGGCTACCTTGAGGGTAAAGTCCGACGTGCCGGAGCCGGTGATGGATGTTGGGCTATAGCTTCCTGTAATTCCGGTAGGCTCGCCCGACGAAGTCAGCTTGACTGCCGAATCGAATCCGCCCGTTGCCGTCACGGTCACTACCGCGTATCCGCTTTGGCCCTCGGCAAGCGATCCCGAAGTGGGCGAGATGGAGATGGTGAAGCCGGCGGTTACCGGGGCGGTGACAGTGAGGGTGAAGGTGGTTGTCTTGGTGAGGGTTGAGCTGGTGCCGGTTACCGTAATGGTGTAGGTTCCGGCGGTTGTGGTGGAGGCCACGGTGAGGCTCAAAGTGGATGAGCCGGAGCCTGTGATGGATGTGGGGCTGAAGGTTCCCGTAACACCGGTGGGCAAGCCGCTTACCGACAAGGCAACTGCTGAATCAAATCCATCCGCGACAGTGGATGTGACGGTGGAACTGCCGCTGCTGCCCTGGACGATGGAGACAGATGTTGCACTGAGGCTGAAGGTGGGCGATGTTGCTACCGGAGCCAGGGCATTGATGAGCCCGGTCCCGTTGGGGCTGCCCCAGCCTGTGACGAGATCATAGCCCACTGCCGCCGAGTAACTGCCGGAAGTGCCGCTAGTGATGTCGTGGAAGTCCGTGGCGTATGCCGAAGTAAGATTTTGCGGGTAGATTGTGGGGTCAATGAAGCCAATTAATGACCCGCCGCTGTTGACCGATTGCTCATTCGCCAGCGCGATGTAGGCGGCCCACATGGGAGCGGCGAAACTGGTGCCGCCATACTCGTTGGCAAGGCAGGTGGTTTGGTCGGCGCAGGTATAGAAGGTGAAGTTGGCGTTGGCGGAAACGTCGGGGCCGTTGCGCAGGGTGGTGGATCCCTTGTTGGTGGACGTGATGACGCCCGAAAGCGACTGCCACGAGGGGATGGGAATGCTGTCAGGAGAGATGCCGCCGCCCGAATCCGTCCAAGCCGTTTCCGACTTCCAGGGACCGGCCGCGCTGGCGGTCACCAGGTCTGTGCCGCCGACAGATACCACGTACGCGTTGTCAGCCGGCCAGGCCTCGTTGCTTGACGACCAGGTGGAGCTGTCACCCGAGGCCGCAAAGAAGTTTTGCCCCTGCGCTGACATCTTCTCAAAGTATGGGTTCAGCGTAGAGGGATCAGCAGGCGTCCAGCCCCACGAGCAGCCAATTGTGGTTGGGAGCGGGCTGTGCGTTGTCATGGAACTAATAATGGCCGTGTCAGTTGACCCGATATACACGACCAGGCTGGCAAGGCCCGGCGCCATGCCGATTGCCTGCGTCATGTCCAACGTCTGTTCGGTGTCGTCGCAGCTTCCGGCCGCCTTGGTATCCACACACGATGTGCTGGTCCCGTCGGTCGAGAGCAGCGTGACGGGCACGTTGTTGGTCTGGCCAACGTTTTTAAAATAAGTGGTCAGGTCGGCGAGATCGGTGCCCTCGTACTCGAAGAGTCCGAGGTTCTGGCCCGCGCCGGTGAGGGCCGTGCCACCGTAGTAGGCTGCGCGCATGTCGCTGCCCAGGAAAGACGCCGATGGCCCAGAACCTGTAGTGGCATGGGAGACTACATCCTTCACATCCATGCCGTGCGCTTTCGCGTAGTCGCTTCTCTTCACCAGCATGGGATGCGGAATGGAATAGTTGTCGAGCCCTGAGACATGCCAAAGCGGGAATGGGAGATCGGTGGTGGGTTCGCTGTCAGGACCATAGAATATGCGGTTTTCAATGGGATGCTGATACGTGCGCATGGTCAGGTGAAAGGCGCTTTCAACCGCCGACGCAGGGCCCTTGACCTGCACATCCATGCCGTCGCGCGAACCGCCGACAATGGTCAGCCCGTTTGCCTTCGCATAGGAGACCACGGCCTCGTAGTCCGCCTGGCTGGGACCAAACCGCTGGGTGAACTCCTGCACGGTGAGGAAATGCCGGTACGAGGGACTGGAAGGATCGGAAACCGCCTTCACGAATGCATCCAGGCCTGCCTGATCGCTCACGGGCAGAACTAGATCGAGCTGCATTGTTTCGCTCGCGGGAAGGCGCCCGAAATACTTCGCCTCGCCGGTAAGAACTGCGGAGCGCACGTGGCGGGTGAGGATCGTCTGCGCTTGCGTAGAAACTTGTGCAACCGACAGAAACGCTGCGAGTGAAAGCAGATAGAGACCAATTCTCCGAACCATGGATTCTCCTTGAAAGGGTTGTCTTAGGGGTGTCCGGTGAGCGTGCGTGGGGATGGACTGCCCCGCAGTCCACGTAGAGTATCACCACCGAACTGGAATCGGCGAGGAAATTCTCCCCTGTTGATCCGTCTGCACAGCACTCGATCGATGCGCATAACACCACGCCCCGAAATGGGCATGGGGAGCGCGGGCCGGCGAGGGGTTAAAGCATTGAGGAGATCGAAATCAGGGATGATCGGGGCGGGCGAGGTTGAAGCCCTCGACAATGATGCGGGGTCGCTCGCCGCGCGCGTCTGCGTTTTCCATTTCGATATGAATGGTCTTGCGCTCATCGGGCATGAGCGCCACGTAGTTGTCATCGTAAAGAGCTGGCAAAATGGGATCGCCTGATTTCTCGCGGATCGCCTTCACCCGCACCATCAACGCCGGTGTGGTGGAGGAGTTGTGAAGATCGATTGCAATTTGCCACTGGGCGCCTCGCCGCACAATCCGTGTTTTGGCGTTTACTTTAGCGGTAGGTAAGCTGCGAATACCCGCGTAGTCCTCTTCCGCAACACCGTGCAAGTAGAAGTTTGTGGAAAGCACATTTTGTCCGCGCGAGAGCGTGAGGCGAATGAAGTGCGTGCGTGCAAGTCCGGCGGGAAACACCATCTGAATGGGCGCGACGGTGCTGTCTTCGGAACTATCCACCTCTACGCTCTTCGCCCACTTCGGCGAGCCATCGATATCCAGCACCTCAGCGTGCGCCGTGAGGCCGGTCTGATTGCCCGCGCTCATGTTCACCACTTCAACGGCATCGGTGGCGGCGTTCCACTGAATATGCAGCGGCTCGGCGCCCTTCTTCGCGCCAAAATAACCAGCGTCCGTGTCGAAGAAGTAGTCATAGGTTTGCCAAAGTAGCGATGGCCACGCAGGATGGCTCATCCATATCAGCAGACCGAGACGGCTCTTGCTCTGGCCTTCGAACATGCCGCGGTATGCGTTGTAATTGACGAACTGCGCCAAACCGTCCCAATCGCCTATGTTCGACGCGCCGCCATAATTCCGGTCGATCGCTTCCCTGAACGGGTTGTGGTTATGGAAATCGTGCAGGGGCCACTGGCTGCCCTGCGGCCATAGTGCGGAGTCCGGCATGGTGCGATGCAGGATGTCCATCTCCGGCACATTCGGCGCACCCATCTCGCTGTGGAACTTCACCGGCGCGTGATCGAAATAGTATTTGAGAGGCTCTACGCGATAAGGACCATGCCCGCTCACTGGGCCGTCAGCGGAACTGGAGATATAGTGCGATCCGGGCTCCAACTCTGCAACAAGTGCGCGCAGGCCTTCGTCGATGGACTGCGGTGGAAGGCCTTCGTTCCGCCCGCAGAAGATGCCCAGCGAAGCATGATTGCGGATGCGCAGCAGGTAGTCTTTCGCGTTCACCAGGAAAAGATCATTGTTATCCGGATCGGGACCGTCCCACGGATTGGCTAGCCAGAAGTCCTGCCACACAACTACGCCGTTGCGGTCGGCTGCTTCATAGAAGGCCTCGTCGCCAGTTTGTCCCACCCAGTTGCGAATCATGTTGAAGTGTTCGTCGCGGTGGTAGCGCATGGCGGTCTCGTATTCGCGCGCGCGATAACGAAGCATCGATTCGGGAAATCCCCAATTGCCGCCGCGGGCAATAAAGCGACGTCCGTTGATACCTATCTTCAACGAGCCGTCGTCTTCGGAGTAGGTGAATTGTCGAATGCCGGCCTGAAAGGACTTTGTATCAGAGACACTGCCGCCGACGACAAAGGAAAGCGTGACGGGATAGAGGTTGGGGTCACCATAACCCACCGGCCACCAGAGCTTAGGATTCGTGAGATGAAGCGCGGGGTACGCTGATGGCGTGAGATCGACGGTCTTGCTGGAGGATGCATCGATGGTCACTGGCAATTCGATGGCGATGGATCCGAAGCGCGCATGCAACACGCCCGAGACCTCATGGTCCTCAAGGTTGCGGACCGTCGTTTGGATGCTCACGTCGGCATGGGTTGTGTCTGGAAGCGGCAGCGTGGTGGTCACCAGCGGATCTTGCAGCGTGACCGAGCCACTGACCTCAAGCGTGACGTTGCTCCAGATGCCTGTGTTGCGGCCGCGGATGGTCGACATCCAATCCCAGCCCGCGGATGCGTGATAAGTGGGGTTGTCGCGGCCAAGGGCTCCGCCATTTACTGTTTCGCCGGCCTTGTCTTTTGTGCCTCCGGGATTTGCATTGCGGATGATGCGCACGGCAAGAGCGTTCACGGCTCCGGGATGGATCAGCGCAGTTACATCGAAGCGACCGCGCATGAAGCCGCCATCGATGGTCCCAACCTTTTGGCCGTTCAAGTAGACTTCGGCCTTCCAGTTGATTCCGTCGAAGTTCAGCCAGATGTGCTGTTGGCTGCTCAGGGCCGGCGCCGTGAATTCGTCGCGATACCAGAAATCCGCGCAAAAGAAAGAATCGGAGATGGCGTACTGATTGTCCCCAAAGTCCGGATTGGCGATGGCTTCATCGTTCAGATAGCTGGTGAGCACCGTTCCCGGCACCGTGGCGATCATCCAATCCTTGTCGGGAAAACCCGACTGCGCAATCTGCTCCCCGGCGGCATGCGCCAGCGACGCGCGCTGCACGCGCCAGATGCCGCCGACAAGATTCAACACTCCGGAAATCGATGCAGGCGCGGGTTTGGCAACAGGCACGGGGCCGCCGCGCCCGAAGACTTCCAACTCGCTCAGGATGTACCGGCCATCCGGTTCGGACGGCTTGTTCATGAGGACGCGAACATAGCGGCCATGGGCAGGTGCGGCAAGGTGAACGTCGTCATCCCCAGGGACGCCTGTAAGGGTATGCAGACTTTGCCATTGCTGGGCATCGTCCGAAACCTGAATCTCGCCCTCCGTGGCTCGACTAATCCATGTCAATACAACACGATCAAAAGTGCAATTCGCGCCAAGGTCGACATACACCCATTCCACACCGCCGCCCGCGCTCATCCAAGCGCTTGAGAAATGCTCAGGTCCGGCGACTCGCACCTCTTTGTCCTTGTCGAAAAGAACAACCTCCGCAACTCCCCACGAGTGAACGTTGTCAGCTGAGAGCAGGACCCGGTAGAACCGGCTTTGCGAAGGCGCAGTAAAGACAATCGTCTGTTCGAAGCTTGGGCCAGGCTCATTCATACTCGGCCACGTTGTACCGCTCACCGTGCCAAGTTCTTTCCATGTTGTGTGGTCGTTCGATCCCATGACAGCGTAGGACCACGCTCCAGCCGGCGGAGGTCCGTAGGTCCGGCGCACATACAAATCGATGTGGTCGACTTCAGGGACCTCGCCGCCGCCATCCAAATCGAATTCAACCCAGGGATGATCGCCGGTGATTTTCACGGACGAAGTTACATTGCCATCGAGAAACATCTCGCGCTCGTTCTTGCCCAGCACTCCGCCATCGCTCGTGGATGTCTCAATCCATTGCGGAAGCGCGGTTTCTTTGAGGCCGTCCGTGATTAGCTGCGCGGTGAGATTGTAGTCGTAGGCGCTGGATTGATAAGCGGGGCGATGCAGCGCAAGGTTGCGGTATGCGCCGGAGTCCACGGTCAGCGTGGGACCCATGTATTCATTCGGATCGCCCGGATAGACACCGATTCCGCGCGTCGAATCCTGCGCATGGGCAACCGACAAGGCAACACAAAACAGCAAAGAAAAGGATTTCATCTTATCCTTCAAAAGCGGCGCGGTGAATCAACGGATGGAATCGGCGCCGGTATGGAGCGAGCCATTCCGGCGCAGGAAGTCCGAATTACTTTGCGCTGGCGGGCGGGACAATTCCGTTCATGCGGAGATACTCCACCATTTGCCCGTAGTGGTCAAACGCATGGGCCACGCCGAATGACGCGAGTGATGCGCGGGTCCAGAGGCCCGGCTCTTCGAATTTCAAGACTTCAAAGGAATTGGCGGGCGTGAGGGTAGCAATCGCCTTGTGCGCGAAGGCAAACGAACCAGCGAGTGCGGCCACTAGGTCATCCTTTTTCGTCAGCTTCAGGATGGCTTTCATATCTACATCGGGCTTGAGCCCACTGACGCCCATGTAGAAGAAGTAGTTCGCCTCAGCCACGTGTGTTGCCTGCTGTGCGAAAGTACGGACGGTCGCGAACTTTGTCTTCTGCGCAGGGACAAAGATGGCCTGACTCGGAGCGAATCCAAACTTCGCCGCCGGCATTGCTTTCACCGCGCCCATCATTTCCCCTTCAATCATGGACAACTGAATATCCATTGCGGCGGATGGGGTGACAATGGTGCCTGGCGCAGGCGAGGCCGCACCCGAGTTTCCCATTTGCGCTTGCGCAGTCAGCGCAGCGATTCCCAGCAAACAACATGCGAGCATCGTCCTCGATTGCATAGCAAGCCTCCTCAAAGTTGGTTTTAAAAGCGCATCCAGCTTAGCAGATAGCTGGATGCTCAGATGAACTGCCAGATAATGCCTCGTTGCGGGGGACCATGATCTTTACTTTTGTTTCTGTTCCGCAATCCAGCGATCGATCCGCGCATCAAGCAAGTCCAGCGGAAGCGGACCTTCGTCGAGAACCGCGTCGTGAAAGGCGCGAATGTCGAAGCGCGCGCCGAGCGCCTGTTTCGCCCGCTCGCGCAATTCCAGAATCTTCATCTGCCCGAGCTTATAGGCCAGCGCCTGGCCGGGCCATGCAATGTACCGATCGACCTCTGTCTCAATGTTCTGGTCGTCCATCGCCGTGTGCTCGTGGAAGAAGTCGATCATCAGCTGACGCGACCAGTGCTGATCGTGCACCCCGGTATCGACGACCAAACGGACCGAGCGCCACATTTCGTTTTCAAGCCGGCCATATTCGCTGTATGGATCCTGATAGAACCCGACTTCTTTGCCGAGCCTCTCGGCATAAAACGCCCAACCTTCCGAGTACGCGTTGTACTCAGAGAAGCGTCGAAATGCAGGGACTTCGGGCAACTCCTGCGCGATGGAGAATTGCATGTGATGACCGGGAATGCCCTCGTGATACGCGATGGCCTCGACGTTCAGCAACAGGCGATGCGTGGGATCGAACTCGTTCACATTGATGCGACCAGGTCGCCCGCCATCGCCGGCGCCAGGTGAGTAATCCGCAGGCGGCGCGTTCGGCGCGCGGTAGGCTTCCATGGGGACAACCTCAAGCGGCGTCTTCGGCAGTTGCCCGAAGATCTGCGGCAGCCTGGCCTTCATCTGGTCGGCGTAGTGCTGGTAGAGATCGAATATTTGCTGGCTCGATTTTCCGTAGTGATCGGAGTCCTTGCGGATATGCTCGTTGAAGCTCTTCAGATCATGAAACCCCAACGATTGCGCAAGTGCCAGCATTTGCGCGTCGATCTCAGCTACTTGCTTCACACCCATCGAGTGAATTTCAGCAGGCGTAAGATTTGTGGTTGTCATCTGGCGCACCGCAAGACGGTATTGCGCATCGCCATCCGGGAGCGACCAGATGCCATACTCCAATCGCCCGTGCGGAGCATACTCGTCGCGAACGAAGGCTGCGAATTTTGAATAGGCTGGCTGCACTTCGTCCTTCACCGCTGCCTCAATGGCCTGAGTCAGCCTTTGCTTATCCTGCGCGGAAATGGTGGAAGGAAAGCGGCGCAGGGGGGCGGTGAATGGGCCGTCGGCGAGGGGTTTGGTTGCAATGTCCTGCACCTCCGACGTCACCTTCTCAAGTAGATACTTCGGCGGCATCAGGTGATCATGCAGGCCCTGCCTCATGTTCACGGTGTCCTGATCCAGCGCATGAGGAATCGCGTGCAGGCGAGCAAGATAGTTCTCGTAATCCTTCACCGTGTTGAATGGCATTTGCGAAGGGAGCGCGGCCAGGTCCAGATGATCGCCGTTCATCTGGTTCACCGGCATCTCCCATGGATGGAACTGCGCGCTCTCCACACCGTCGCGCAACTGCCGGAGCATCAGTGTTTTGTTCAACAACTCCTGCTCAGGAAAGCCGGTTGTATCGATCCCTTCGAAAATGCGAATCGAGTTGCGGGCATGCTGCAGGTCCCGCTCCGCAGCCGCGGCTGACCGGTCGGCAAGCTGGTCGTTATAGCGCGCGTCACCGATGGCTGTGGCCAGTTCAGGCGAGATCTTCAGATCATATTGCCATTCCTGTTCGATGGCATCGCGCAAATGAGCTCGACGGTCAGCAAGCGGCGCAGGCGCCTGCGCTAATGCGATGCTCAGCAAAACAAACGACAGCGCAAACAGTGTGACGAGAATGCGGGATTTTCTGACGGGCATGCGGCTAGCCTCCATAAGTTCTAGTACAAATGCGGGTCGCTTTTGAAGTCGCACACAATCACCCTGCAACCGCATCGCGAGTCAACTCTCCGTTGAGTACGCGAACAATGCCGAGCGGATTCGCATCTCTTAGCTCTTCCGGCAACATGCTTTCAGGAAATCCCTGATAGCAGACAGGACGGACGAAACGAAGAATCGCCTGGCTGCCAACTGAAGTGAAGCGGCTGTCTGATGTGGCCGGGTAGGGTCCGCCATGAACCATGGCATGCGCCACTTCAACTCCCGTGGGAAAGCCGTTGAAGATGACGCGTCCGGCTTTCTGTTCCAGGATCGCGATGAGATCTCTGTTCGCAGCAAGGTCTTCGGCGGTCCCGAGCAACGTTGCAGTCAAATGCCCCTCAAGCGAGGCGGCAGCCTGCATCATGGCCTCGCGCTGCCCGTAGCGGATGAGCAATGTTGTCGGACCAAAGACCTCTTCGCTCAACGCGGAATTCTTCAGCAGCACATCGATGTCGACTTCCATCAATGCGGCAGATGCTGCGCAGGAGCCGACTGCATCCGCGGCCAATTGCACTTGCACATCCTTGTGCCCCTGGCGAATGCTTACGGCCTTGCGATAACTCGTCGCGATCCCCGGCGTTAACAGCGTGAACGCAGCGCTACCCTCGGTAAGTCTGTACAACTCGGCAAGAAAGGGCGCCGTCTCCGATTGCTGCGGCACAAAGATCAATCCGGGCTTGGTGCAGAACTGTCCAGCACCCAGGGTGAACGAGCCGAAGAGTCCCGCAGCAAGTTGTGCGCTTCGCTCGCGCAATGCTCCGGGGAGAACAAAGACGGGATTCGCGCTGCTCATCTCAGCAAAGCATGGGATGGGTTGCGGCCGCGCAGCCGCGAGATTCATGAGAGCCTTGCCGGCAGCGTGCGAACCCGTGAAGCCAACAGCCTGAATGGCAGGATGCTGTACCAGCGCTTTGCCCACTTCAATGCCGGCGTCGAACAGCAACGAGAAGACACCAGCGGGCAAACCACAGGCCTGCACGCTTTCCCCTATGATCCGGCCCGCAATCTCACTGGCGCCCGGATGCGCTGGGTGCGCCTTCACCACCACTGGATTGCCCGCGGCCAAAGCCGATGCGGTATCGCCCCCGGCGACGGAAAATGCTATTGGAAAATTGCTTGCGCCGAAGACTGCTATCGGCCCCAGTGGATGAAGCATGGAGCGAAGATCGGGGCGTGGCATCGGCTTTCGGTCGGGCAGTGCGGTATCGATGCGCGCAGCAACCCACGATCCCTCATCGAGGACTTCGGCAAAGAGGCGGAACTGGTTGCTGGCGCGCTTCACTTCCCCTTGCAGCCGCGGGGCTGGCAGAGCCGTCTCTTGTCGCGCACGAGTTGCTAGCTCGTCCGTCGCGGCGTCGAGACCATCTGCAATCTTGCGCAGGAAATTCGCACGTTCGCGGCTGCTTTGACTGCGGTACGTAGCGAATGCGTCGCTCGCACTATTCGCGGCCGCATCCACCTGCTCCACCGTTGAAGAATTGAATTGCGGATCAAGCGTCTCCCCGGTAGCCGGGTTCAATGCGCGAAACAGATTGCCCGTTGTTACGCCGCTTGCGCTGTTTGCCAACGAAATAGCCTTCAACTCCATACCACCTCCTTACGCCCGTGAAAACGCCGTGCTCCGCACAGCGGGCGGGTTGCGCAACGCTTCGGCCACGACAGCGCGCGTTTGGTTCAGTTCCGTGCCGGTAACCTGAAGCCGCGGCGGGCGCACACGCGCATTGCCGGTGCCGGTTTCCTGCTGCACCTGGTGGATGAGTTGCACAAACTTCGGCACTGTATCCATGCGTAACAAGGGCAAAAACCAGCGATAGAGCGCCTCTGCGTCTTTCCGCTTGCCTTCCGTGGCAAAGTTGAAGAGCGCAACCGATTCCGCAGGAAAAGCATTCACCAGTCCGGCGATCCAGCCCACCGCTCCCGCAGCAATGCCCTCGACAATCGCGTCATCCACGCCGACACAAACCTGCAGTCGATCAGTAAGCAACGCGCGAATCGCCGTCACCCGCCGCACATCGGTGCTGGACTCTTTCACTGCGTCGAAATTCTCGTATTCGCAAGCCAGTTCGGCGATTTGCGTTGGAAGGAAGTCAGTGCCATAGGCAACTGGATTGTTGTAGAGCATGCAAGACAGCGGTGTTGCGCGAAACACCGCCGCCACGTGCGCCTTCATCTCCTGCCAGTCGCCGCAATAGACATAGGGAGGAAGCACCATGAGGCCCGAGCAGCCTGCATTCGCTGCTGCCTTCGCAAGTGCAACAGCTTCGTCAGTGGAGAGCGCTGAAATTGCGGCGACAACGGGAGCGCGATCCTTTGAGGAGGCAACCATGTTGTGCAGAATCGCTTCTTTCTCAGCGAAGGTGAGCGTTGCTGCCTGGCCAAGCGAACCAAGCGAAACAATCCCGGTGCAGCCATTGTCGAGCAGCCATCGCGCGTGCGCGGTCATAAACTCAGGATCCACCTGCAGATGCTCGTCGAGGCACGTTGTCATCGCAGGCATTACGCCATACCACTTCATTCGATCTCCTTCGGGGCCAGCACGCACGCCGGCGAAAGACTGTCCCCCTCGTCTGCAAGTTTATCGGGGTGGCCCAGGCTGGAAACCTGAACCGGATAGAGCGGAGGGCGGACACTTGAATGAATAGAGCCTGCATCCCAACCGAAGAGAAACTCCGAGGCCGCTCCGCAAACGCGCCCCTGGCACGCACCCATTCCGCAGCGGGTGTGGAGTTTTGCTTCGCGCCACGAAGCATGGTCGCGCAGTCTTCCGAACGAAACGTCTTCGCAGCGGCAGACCAGCGTCGCGTCTGTTGCAAGTTGCTTCAATATCGGATCGAGCTCAGTGACGGTGCTCAACGCTCGCACGAATCCCAGGCTGCGTCTTCTACGCTGCGACCGATCATTTGCTGCATCCATCTTTCCAGCGGCAGCCAAGCCGGCGATTTCGCCTTCGAGTATAGCCATCTCCATGCCGCCAATTCCGGTGGGCTCGCCAGCGCAGAAAACGCCGGAGATGGAAGTCTGCTGCGAGCCGTCTACGACCACGAACCCATTGTCAATGTGGCACATCATCAGCGCCGGTAACTCCAGGTTGGGCACAAGATGGAATCCGCAGGCAAGATAATCGCATCGCTCTTCCCATTGTCGTTCGCCCATGCGCAACGTCACCGTATCAAGCATCTCCTTACCGCTTGCCGCCACGGGCCAGCAACCCGTGTAAACTCTCGATCCGAAAGTCGAAAGAGCATACTCGACCCCTTGCATCATCTTTGCGGGCTCGCCCAACAGGCTGGAAACAAATGGGACGAACCTCCGAAGCGAAGCCTGCTCGGCAATTGCGACGATCTTTGCTCCTTTGCGCGTAAGGTGCGCCGCGACCGCGAGCAGCAGCGGGCCGGTTCCAGCCACCACTACGCGTTTGCCGGCAATCGGCAATCCTCCGCGCACCATCGCGTCAAGGCCGCCGACGCCCATCACATTGGGCAGCGTCCAGCCTGGAAATGGCAGGAACCGCTCGCG
>Ga0302200_10002228_pt1 | contig 17274 bp, 15 predicted proteins | sample II_Bog_N3_1_FD_194585 | JGI IMG/M metagenome (GOLD analysis project Ga0302200, IMG submission 194585) | Peat permafrost microbial communities from Stordalen Mire near Abisko, Sweden - II_Bog_N3_1 | ecosystem: Environmental > Terrestrial > Soil > Wetlands > Peat | place: Sweden: Abisko... | reverse complement strand
CATCGGTTCGCAGTGCGGCGCGCACACGTTTCCGTATATCGAGGTGAAGAACACGTCGTCGAGCGTCGAGCACGAGGCTTCCACCTCGAAGATCGGCGAGGACCAGATTTTTTATTGCAACGCGCGCGGCATCGCGACGCAGGACGCGGTCAACATGATCGTGAACGGCTTCTGCAAGGAAGTGTTCAAGGAACTGCCGATGGAATTCGCCGTCGAAGCGCAAAAACTTCTGGGCGTGAGTTTGGAAGGCAGCGTCGGGTGATTAAAGCCACAGATGCACACAGATTGACACAAATAAGAATTTTTTGCGAAATTTGTGTTTCATCTGTAAAAATCTGTGGCTAAAAAATTTAGAACATGAGCAAAACGATATTAGAAATCAAAAATCTCTCGGCGGGTGTCGAGGGCAAACAAATCCTCAAGGGCGTCAGCCTCACCATCAACGCCGGCGAAGTCCACGCCGTCATGGGCCCGAACGGCAGCGGCAAAAGCACGCTCGCCGCCGTGCTGGCCGGCCGCGATGGTTATGACATCACCGGCGGCGAAGTGATTTACAACGGCAAAGATTTGCTGGAGCTCGATCCCGAGGAACGCGCCCGCGAAGGCGTGTTTCTCGCGTTCCAGTATCCGGTTGAAATTCCCGGCGTGAACAGCACTTATTTCCTGAAAGCCGCGCTGAACGAAATCCGCAAATCAAAAGGCCAGCCGGAACTGGACGCAATTGAGTTTCTGGAACTCGTCAAGGACAAGATCAAGCTGCTCGAACTCAAGGACGATCTGCTCAAGCGTTCGGTGAATGAAGGTTTTTCCGGCGGCGAAAAAAAACGCAATGAGATTTTCCAGATGGCCGTGCTGGAGCCCACGCTGGCCATTCTCGACGAAACAGATTCCGGCCTCGACATTGATGCGCTGAAAATCGTCTCGAACGGCGTGAATAAATTGAAGACGAAAGATAATGCGCAGCTTGTCATCACGCATTATCAGCGGCTGCTGAATTACATCGTGCCGGATTTCGTCCACGTTTTGGTGGACGGTCACATCGTGAAAACCGGCGGCAAGGAGCTTTCACTCGAGCTTGAAGCGCGTGGTTACGATTGGATTTTAAAGGGCGAAATGGTTACAGTTTGACCCATGAATTTAACCGACGAACAACGACAGCGAGTCACGGCGTGGATTTTAGAAGGGGCCAAACTTTCTGAAATTCAAAAACGCCTTTTGGAACTCGGTGTCAAACTCACCTACATGGAAGTCCGCTTCCTCGTGGACGATTTGAAACTGACGCCGAAAGATCCCGAGCCGCCGAAAGTCGTGGCACCGCCCGCCGCCGCGCCAGCCAAACTCACGGCTGAGAAGACTCCAGCGCCGGAAGGAACGCTGCCAGCGGCCGGCGGCCAGGTTTCCGTAAGCGTGGATCAATTGACCAAGCCTGGCACGATGATCAGCGGCAAAGTCACGTTCAGCGACGGGCAGATTGCCGATTGGTATCTGGACCAGACCGGACGGCTCGGCGTAGTGCCCGCGCAGCAAGGTTACAAGCCCTCGCCCGCCGACGTGCAACAGTTTCAAATCGCTCTCCAGCAGGAAGTCGCCAAGCTCGGCTATTGAACTGATTTTTAGTTTTAAGTTTTTAATTTTTAGCTGAAAGGCGCAGCCCCGATTTCGACTAAAAACTCAAAATTAAAAATTCAAAACTCACCCCAAACTTGGCACATTGAACCGCAATGCGCGAAAAATTCCGGGTCTGGGCTGAAACGCTGGAAACTTTCTTCCTCGAAGTCGTCTTCGAGGAGCGCCATGATTTCCGTGCAAAGCTGACGCGGGGATTTTTGTTTTGCAGCTCCAAAATTTTTCAGGTCTTTGTAAAAATCCACCGCTGGCTCATTAACGTCCGCATCCTCCGCGACAAAACTCTCGGCGTCCAGGTCATCGCCATCGGCAACCTTACCCTCGGCGGCACGGGCAAGACTCCCGTCGTGGAAAAGTTCGCGCGCGAACTTCAGAACGCCGGACGCAAGGTGGCCATTCTTTCGCGCGGCTACCGTTCCAGGCCCGCGCCGCTGCACCGGCAGTTGCTCAACAAGGTTCTTTTGCGCGAAGACCAGACGCCGCCTCGCGTCGTGTCCGACGGCAAATCGCTGCTGCTCGATTCCGAAATGGCCGGCGACGAGCCTTACATGCTCGCGTCCAATCTGCGCGACGTGGTCGTGCTGGTGGACAAGGACCGTGTGAAAAGCGGGCGCTATGCGATTGAAAAATTCGGCTGCGACACGCTGCTGCTCGACGACGGATTCCAATATTGGAAATTGCGCGGTCGCCGGCACGATGTCGTGCTCGTGGACCGCCACCAGCCGTTCGGCAACGAGCATCTTTTCCCGCGTGGCACATTGCGCGAACCTCACTCGCACCTCGCCCGCGCCCACACGATTTTTATCACCAAAAGCGACGGCAAAACCTCCGAATTGCGCGAGCGGATTTCAAAGCTGAATTCCGGCGCCGCCGTCATCGAGTGCATCCACAGCCCGCTTTACCTTGAAGACGTTTTCACCGGCGAACAATGCGGCCTGGATTTTCTGCGCGGCAAAAAGGTCGCGTCCCTCAGCGGCATCGCGCAGCCGGAAGGCTTTGAGCAAAGCCTCGTGAAACTGGGCGCGGAACTGGTCTATTCAAAACGCTTTGCCGACCATCACCGGTTCACACAGCAGGAAATCCTCAATGCCATCAACCGCAGCAAAAAGCGTGCAGCCCAGGTCATCATTACCACGCAGAAGGACGCCGTCCGCTTCCCGAAAATTGACCGGCGCGACCTGCCGATCTATTTCATGCGCGTTGAAATCAAAATTGTCAGCGGCGCGAACGACTTTCAGGATTGCGTCCGCAAAATCTGTTTCCGATGAAAATCCTGGTTCGCGGAACAAACTGGCTCGGCGACGCCGTGATGACCACGCCCGCCCTGCTTCGGCTCCGCGAAAAATTCCCCGCCGCGCACATCGCCCTGCTCTGCCCGGAAAAAATACGCGATCTCTGGCTGAATCACCCCGCGGTGGACGAAACCATTTCCTTCGCGCCCGGCGAAGGCGTTTTCGCCATCGGCAAAAAATTGCGGACGGGCAAGTTTGATTTGGCGCTCGTGCTGCCCAATTCGCCTCGCTCCGCGCTGGAGGTTTTTCTGGCGGGCATTCCGCAACGCATCGGCTACGCGCGCCCGTGGCGCAATTTCTTCCTGACACAGACCGCCGCCCAGCGCGCCGATGCCGTGAAAATGCGGAAGCGTTCCGTTGCGGAAATTAAAAACCTGATTTTCCATCTTCCAATTTCCAGCTCCCAACTTCCAAACTCCGCTCACCAAATCCACGAGTATTTGCACCTCGCCGCCGCGCTGGGCACAAACGCCGAACCGTTGCCGCCGCAATTGTTTGTCGCGCCGGAAGAAATTGAAGCCGCGAAGAAGAAATTCGACCTGGAAAAAAATGACCGGCCGATCATCGGCCTGAATCCCGGCGCTGAATACGGCCCGGCCAAGCGCTGGCCGGTGGAAAAATTCATCGCCGCCGCCAAAGAAATCCAGCAGCGGACGAATTGCACCTGGCTGCTATTCGGAGGCAAGAGCGATGCCACAATCACAAACCAAATCGCCTCCCAACTTCCATCTGCCAACTCCCAGCTTCTAAATCTGGCCGGCAAAACTTCCCTCCGCGAACTGATGGCGCTCCTGAAACTCTGCCGCGTGCTTTTGACGAATGACACCGGCCCGATGCATGTCGCCGCCGCGCTCGGCACACCGGTCGTTGTGCCATTCGGCAGCACCTCGCCGGAACTGACCGGGCCGGGCCTGCCCGGCGACCCGCGCCAGCGCCTGCTCAAATCCGACGCGCCGTGCTCGCCGTGTTTTCTGCGCGAATGCCCGATTGATTTCCGCTGCATGAACAGCATCAGCGTCGAGCGCGTGGTGGAGGTGGTTTTGGAATGTAGCGGCGCTCTGTGAGCGTCGCCAACCTCCGACGGTCATAGACCACCGCTAAAGCCTGCAAAAAATCTTCTTGACTCGCGCCGCCGACTGTCCTATTGTCATAGGACAGTCACCGCGTATGCTCCTGCAAATTGATTTCAAGTCCGGCAAGCCGGTTTACTTGCAACTGGTGGACCAGATCCGCTACGCCGCCGCGTCCGGCGGCCTGCGCACGGGCGAACCCCTGCCCTCCATCCGCCCACTCGCCGAGGAACTCCGCGTCAACCGCAACACCGTCGCCAAGGCCTATGCCGAGCTGGAAAATCAGGGTGTCATCGAGACGATTCCCGGCAAGGGCTGTTTTCTCAAGGAGAGCAATTCGCCGTTCACCAAGTCCGCGCGCGCGAAAATTTTGACCAAGGAAATTGACGAGGCCGTGGTTGCCGCGCATCACCTGCAGGTGGACCGCGATGCCTTTCTCGCCCTCGTCAAGGAACGGCTCGACAGCTTTGAACGCAAGGTGAAGGAAAAATCCGACAACGATTAAAAGGACACGCATGAACACTGACTCGCCCATCATTGAAATCCAAAACCTCTCGCGGCGCTATGGCAAGCTGGACGCCGTGAACGGCCTCTCGCTGACCGTCCGCGCCGGCAAATGCTACGGCTTTTTCGGCCGCAACGGCGCGGGCAAGACCACCACGATCAAATGCCTGCTGAACCTCCTCCGGCCCGATTCAGGCAGCGTGCGCGTGTTCGGCCTCGACCCGCGCACGGACGAAGTCGCCGTCAAATCGCGCCTCGCCTATGTGCCGGACATGGTCGCGTTTTATCCGTGGATGACTGTGCGCGACACGCTGGAATATCTCGCCTCCTTCCGCAAACACTGGAACGGCGACATCGAAGCCGATCTGCTGAAACGATTCCAGCTCGACCCGAAACAGAAGGCCAGCCACCTCTCCAAAGGCCAGCGCACGCAGCTCGCGCTCATCGGCGCGATTTGTCCCGAACCGGAACTGCTCGTGCTGGACGAGCCGACCAGCGGGCTCGACCCGATTGTCCGCCGCGAATTCATCGAGACCGTCATCGGCGCGTATCAATCCGGCGATCCCGGCCGCCGCACCGTGTTCGTCTCCACGCACCTGATTTCCGAGTTCGAGGGTTTGATTGACGAATTCACCATCATCGAGCAGGGCCGCGAACTGCTGACCATGGAAGCCGACGCCGCGCGCGACCGCTTCCGCAAAATCCGCGCCCGCTTTGCGGAAATGCCAAAGCTCAATCTGGCCGGCGCGTTGAGCGTGAAGACCAGTGGACGCGAACTGGAAATTCTCGCCAACGGCAACAGCGAGCAACTGCTGGCGGAATTGAAAACGCATTCACCCGAGGAACTGCGCTGCGAAGCCCTGTCGCTGGAGGAAATCTTCGTGGCCTCGGACATCTTGAAAAAGGCGAAAGCATGAACGCGCTTCTCAAAAAGGAAATCCGCCTGCTGCTGCCAAGTTTTCTCATTGGCTGCGCACTGACGTTTTCAAACTGGCTTTTGATGTGGAAACACAATGACGCCTTGAGCAGCATGTTGTCTTTGCTTCCAATGGTGGTTTGCCCGGCGGTGGCGGTGATGATGGCGCTGGACTCGTTTGGCGGCGAGGTCAGTTCGGGAACTTTCACCAACCTGCTCGCGCAGCCGGTTTCGCGCCTGAAAATCTGGGAAACAAAAATCTCGCTGCTCGCCACCGCGCTGCTGGTGGTCGGCGTTTTGTGGTTTGGCTCATTTTTTTGCGTGCGCGTTTTTTTCTCCAACAACATCCCCAGCGACTCCTCCGACCTCGGCGATACTTTTGTGGCCGGGGTGATGTTTGCTCTGGTCGTTTTTTCTGGTGGGTTGTGGACGGTGCTGTTGCTGCGGCAGGTCGCAGCAGCGTTCTGGTTCACGCTGCTCGTGCCGGGCGTGCTGATGATGATTCTCGCCGCTTTCTTTACCGACTACGACGGGAATTTTTTTGAAGGCATGATTATCAGCGTGCTTGGCCTCTACAGTCTCGCGGGATTATTCTTTGCACGCTGGCTATTTTTCCGGGCGCAGGATGCGCAATGGTCAGGCGGCACGATTGCCATGCCGGAAATGAGCGGGCTTCCGGTGTGGCTTACAAAATCAGCAACGCAACGCATCCTCCGTCCCCGTGCCGCGCTGTGGCGGAAGGAATTCCAGTTGCACCAGTCGCAATTTATCATGGCGTTTGCGCTGCTGCTGCTGCATCTGGGCGTTCTGGCGACGCGGCATTTCTACGACTTGAGACGCTCTTCCGACCTGAAATATGCCCTCGAAATCTTCTGGGGCTTGTGGCTCGTGATGCCCGTGCTGGTCGGCTGCGCGGCGGTGGCGGAGGAGCGGAAACTCGGCACGCTCGAAGGACAGCTCTGCCTCCCGGCAAAACGGCGGACGCAATTCACCATCAAATTCTCCGTGATGATTATCCTGTCCGTGCTGCTGGGTGTGGTCATGCCGCTGCTGCTGGAAGGATCAAGAATTTTGCCGAACGTCCATTTTAATTTCAACAGCTTGAGGGCGGGCATGTTCACACAAATTGACGTGGGACAAATCTTGTCCGCGGGGCAAGTCTTATATTGGAATTGCCTCGAAGCAATCAACCGTTTGCTGCCATTGCTGACGCTTGCAGGCATCGCGACTGCCTTCGGCGCGATTTCCTTTTACGTCTCCTCGCTCATGCGCAACACGCTGCAGACGCTCGCGCCGTCGGTGCTGGGAATCGGGCTGATGTTTTTCGGCTTTGTGGTGGTTTCGCAAATGCCGGATTATGATTTGGATTTCTTGTGGCACGGGCCGCTGCCCTATTTCATCGGCGTGCCGGTGATGCTGTTGACACTGCTGGCGCTGGCGTTCTGGAATTTCCAGCATGTCCGGACCGGCTGGAGAATGTGGTGGCGGAATTTTTTTATGCTGGTGCTGGCGCTGGTGTTTGCCGTGACTGCGACCACGGCGGTTTATCATCGCGCCTGGGAAAAACTGACGCCGTTCGAGCCGTCTCATGGCGCAGAAAGATTGTCGCCATCCAATCCACCAATTATGAACGCGCAATGGGACGACATTTCCGTCCGTTTTCCCGATGGAAAAATTTGGATGAGTTATTTCATAAAAAGCCCAACCGCTCTTAATCCGCTCGCATTGATGCTGGGTAATTTCAAAGTCGCTTTGGTCGATGACAAGTTTATCACTGGCTCGAACTGGACTAGCGTAAAACGCACCGGCGGCGGGTTGGTCGGCATCAAAACCGACGGCTCGTTGTGGGTTTCGGAGAGGTTGTGGCAAACCAACCGTTGGCCAAACGGCAGATGGAAGGCCGACAATGATGCAATACAGCATCTTGTTCCATTCGGTAATGAAACAAACTGGAGCAGCTTTGTCCCCGCCAGCCTCTTTACACTGCTCCTAAAAACCGATGGAACGTTGTGGCGCTGGGGCGCGGCTAATTTTGATTCCAGTCACAACCAATGGCCGGGCTTGCGGACGTTCACGCCGCAGCGGCTGGGGACGGAATCGAACTGGGCGGAATTTTATTACTACAGTGGCAATTATTACCAGTGGTTTCTTCGCAAAACCGACGGCAGCCTTTGGACATGGAATCAAGATTGGGACACCAACGGCGAGACGCTGCTTCAACTTGAGCCTAAATTCACGCTTCAATCAGTGAAGAATCTGGGGCGCGACCGGTTTCGCAGCGTCGCATTGGTTTCACATGGATTGCAATACAAGGTTGGCGTGCATGACGATGGAACTTTTCGCATCTGGGCGGAGCAGCGTTTGGATTCGGACAAAAGTAATCGTTACGGAAATTACAACTGGTTCCCAACCGATCTGCAAATCGGCGATGGCACCCGCTGGCACGTCGTGGCCGCCGGCGACAGTGATAAAATTGTGACGCTCAAGGACGACGGTTCGCTTTGGCTGTGGGATTTTTATTTCAATTACCGCCGCACGGCCCGATGGGAAACCGACCTCCTCGCGCGTGAAATCCAGGACACGCGGCCCGTCCATCTCGGCACGCATTCGGACTGGACTGCCATCGTGAGTGCAAACGGCGGCATCATCAGTCTGGCCGCCGACGGCAGCCTGTGGTTTTGGCCTTTGGATAGGGCGGATTATTATGAAAATGTCTATTATTCCGGAAATGGGGACGGCTCACAATTTGAACCGCTGCTGGACATTTCCCACAAGCCGCAATTTCTCGGCAACATCTTCGCCAAGCGAGATTGAAAAAGTCGAAAAGATGAATCCACTCATCAAAAAAGAAATCCGTCTGCTGCTACCAAGCTGGATTGTGGCTTTGTCGCTGGCCGTCGTGCCGATGTGGCTGGTCAAAAACCTGGACACCTTTGGCGGCTGGGGATTTTTTGTTCTCCTGACATGGCTCGGCACAATTGCCTTGTCGCTGGAATCTTTCGGGCGCGAATTCAGTCCGGGCGTTTTTTGCTTATTCATGTCCCAGCCGGAAGAACGAAAACATTTGTGGAGTGTAAAAGTGACGACACTTGCCGCCGCGACAGGTTCCGTTTTGATTGCGTTCTATGCTTCTTGGAACTTGCGACAGCTTGCACCGCTGCATTTGACCCAGAATGGCAGCGTAGTAGACGATGCGATGCTGGTGAATCTGCAAACCGCTCCCGCACTTGCGCTCACGGCTTTTGCCGGCGGATTGTGGAGCACATTGCTGCTCCGGCAAACGGTGGCGGCGATGTGGTTTGTGATTTTGCCGCCCATCACGATTGCCATATCAGTGACCTTGCTGCTGCCGGAAAATCCTTCGCTTCACACCTACGACTCATTGCTATTGCTCATCAACGTCGCGCTCGTCATTTATTCCGTGGCAAGTTATCTATTTGCGCGATGGCTTTTTTTCCGGGCGCAGGAAGTGGGATGGACTGGCGGGACAATTTCATTTTCCACATGGAAATATTTTGACGCGGGCAAAAAATCTTCCGGAAAAATAAAAAGCCACCGACCGGTTGCCGCGCTGTTCTGGAAGGAACTGCAATTGCATAGCGTCAGCCTGTTTTGCGCGGCGGCATTGCTCGCGTTGCATATCATAGCCATTTGTCTGCGGCCTTCTCTCTCCAACAGCAACAAGCATCCGATTGGTGAACTCGCCTCAAACGGCTTCTGCCTCTTGTGGCTTATGATGCCGGTCATCATCGGCGGCATGGCCGTGGCGGAGGAACGAAAGCTCGGCGTGATGGAAAGTCTTCTATGCCTGCCCGCTTCGCGTCGGCTTCAATTCGCCATCAAATTTTTCATGGCGCTGTTTTTCGGGACGCTGCTGGGCGGCGTCACGCCGCTGGTTTTGGAAAGAACCGCCGCCGCTTTCGGCGCTCCCAATTCCATTTTCGTCGCTTCAGGCGACGCTCCTTTGCATCACAACTGGTTTATCGCTGCCGTTGTCATCGTGACCATGATGCTTACATTCGTCGCGTTCTTCGCCTCTACGCTATCCAAGAATTTTCTGCACGCGGTCGGAGTCGCCGTTGCCACGGCTTTGGGTTGCGGATTGTTTTTTGCCTTCATCGTGTTTGTGGTCGATCACAACACGACATTTTTTGGCATCACGCCCTGGCACTCGATATTGCCAATCATCATCGCCATTCCGGTGATTGTCGCCACGCTGTTCTGGCTGGCGTGGCTGAATTTCAAGACCATCCACGAAGACCGGCGGATGTGGTGGCGGAACATTTTTTGGATTTCGGGCGCGGTGATTTTCACCGTCGCGAGCAGCACGGTGATTTACAACCGCGCGTGGGAAGTTTTTGAACCGGCTGAACCGCCGCACGGCGCGGCGATATTTTCACTGTCGAACCCGCCGAAACTGAACAGTGAAAATTATGATGGCTTTCAAGTCCGGCTGCCTGATGGCCGTGTCTGGTTCGACAGTTTGGGATATCATTTTAATGATCGTCCGAGCCGTTGGAAAGAATTGCAGCTCGAGATTCTCCGACCTTTGCCGGAAAGCACCGGGCCGAGTCAATTCATGGAAGGTTCAAACTGGGTTTCCGCGTCATCGCAGCACATTGACTGGTGGGGATCTCCAGCGACCAATCATATTTTTGGCAATCTGGACACCGTTGGCGTCCAAGCCGATGGCACGCTGTGGATTTCAAGCAAAGCCGTCCCGGAAATCTGGACGGGTGACAAGATGATGCAGTTCGGCGGTGAAACGAATTGGCGGCAAGTCGCCCGGGGGCGCCCGGGTTTCCTGCTTTTGAAAACGGACGGCACGCTCTGGCGTTGGAATCACACAAATCATGTTGACCAATATCAGTGGGCGACAAACTGGCCGACCGTTCGCGACGACAAGCCATATCAAATTGGGACGAATTCCGACTGGAAGGAATTTTTGTCAGTTCCATGGATCAGTTTCGCGAAAAAAGCCGACGGCAGCATCTGGTCTGTGACCCTGAATGATTACAAAACCGAAAAGGACGAACTGAAACATGCTACAAATTTGGATCAAGTAACGTTTCAAACTTTGTCCCTGTCGGGCAACGGCAAAAGAGCTTGCGTCCGGCCGGATGGGACTTTGTGGATGAGCTGGGATTTTTACCGAGATGGAAAAGAGATGGATTCAGACTTTGTGCGGGTAGGAACGGAAACCAATTGGGCAAACGTGGTCGTGACGTGGAGCGGCATGGCCGCGCTCAAGTCTGACGGCACATTGTGGAAATGGAATTTCCCGGAAAATTCGCCTGACACCGTCATCAAAACTCTGCCGGTGCGAATGGGCATCCACAATGACTGGATTGCCATCGCGAACACATGGGGCGGAGTCGTGGCGCTCTCCGCCGATGGCAGCCTGTGGCTTTGGCAGATTGGAAGTTATGAAAATTATTACGAGATGATGCCATTGCTGCAACTCCCCAAGCAGCCTGAATTTCTTGGCAACATCTTCGCCAAGCCGGATTGACGTTGAACTGCAAAATCATCAAGCCAAAAAAAGGGCCGCATCCAGACCGGATGCGGCTTGTTTTCTGGTTTCAATTTCCCGTCACGTCGCGCGTTTGACGATGGGGCCGGTCCAGTCGCTCGGTCCCGCCGCGCCGTTGGCCTGCACGCGAAACCACGATTCCACCCCGCTCGGCAGGCCGGTGATGGTGCAGCTCGATTTCTTGCCCACGTAACCCTGCGTCCACGGCCCGCTCGGCGACGTGGCCCACTGCCCGATGTGCGCCTGCACGCCGCGCTGCGAATCCCACCCGAGATCCACCGAGCCGCTGACATCCCCGCTGGTGGCGTGGAAGTTGGCCGGCACCGACAACTGGCCCACTGGTGTGGCATCGGAGACGAGGTCCCAGCCGCCGCTTTGAAGATCGGAGGCATCGGTCGTGATCTTTTGCGCGCCGTTGGCCAGCGTGTGCGCGGCATCGCTGGTCGCCGCATACGCGTTGTCGCGCAGCGTCAGCAACTGGGCCGTGTCCGACTTGGATTTTTCGTAGTTGGTGTTGGCGGTGTCCAGCGCCCCTGTTGCCGAACCCAAAGCCGCCGTCTCGGTGGCCAGGTCGGTGAATTTCGCATTGCCGGTCATCTTCCCCGTAATTTTTTTGAAGTAGGGGATTGAGGGGGCAACGCTCATGTGTGAGGTGTCTAATTTTATTTTAGCCATAATTTTTTTCCTTCTGACCCCGGCGTCCCAATGAGGGTGCCTTGTTGATGGGGTCAATTATTTATTGGTTACGGAAACGTGTTACACCCGCAGAAAATCCGAGTCAAACAAAAGATTGTGATTTATTTCACAAGCATTTGGACCGGAAACGGGCTGTTCTGGTCCGTTTTTACCTAAACCGTTGCAAATGAACATGATTTCTTTAATTCCAAGCCCAAAATCATGCCTTAGAACGGCGATTTCCTGCAAGAAATTGCCGATTTCTTGCACGCGAACGCCGATTTCCTGCGCTCCAACGGCGAATTCCTGCAAGCGAACGCCGAATTCCTGCACGCGAACGGGAAATTCCTGCGAGATTTTGCGGATTTCCTGCACGCGAACGGCGTTTTCTGGCGGGAAAACGGGGCGTTCCGACACGCGGACGGCGATTTCCTGCGGGAATTTGCCGGCGGCGTGCAAGCGAAAGGCGAATTCCAGTCAGGCTTGTCGTGGAAGCAGTTCTTGAAACAACAAAGGAACGAAGGAACAAAGACTGTTTCTGAAGGACAAAACCTTGGTTTCTTTGTTTCTTTGTGGTAAATCCTTGCCTCGTGGAAACGGTCACCCAACTCACCAACGAACTGGTCGCGTCGTATGCGCGCGTCGGCGGCATCAATCATCTGGACGGCAAAAACCTGCCGTCCAAGCGCGCCATCACGGCCATCACCGCCGATTTGCTGCGGCTGCTGTTCCCCGGCTATTTCGACGAGAAGCTGATCCATTCGTCGGAGGTCAAAACGGAGACGGCGGCGCTGCTGGATTCGGTCCTCGGCAAACTGGAGGACGAAATCCGCAAGAGCCTGGAATATCATCCGCCGGAAAATTTGCCGAAGAAGGACATCACCAAGGAGGCGCACAAGCTGACGGTGGAATTTCTCGGCAAACTGCCGGACATCCGCGAGATTTTGAAGACGGACGTGGAAGCCGCGTTCAACGGCGATCCTGCGGCGTTGAGCCGCGAGGAGATCCTGGTTTCATATCCGTTCGTGGAGGCCATCGCGGTGCAGCGGCTGGCGCATGAGTTGTATTTGAAGAACGTCGCGCTCATCCCGCGCATCATGACGGAGTGGGCGCACTGGCGTTCGGGCATGGAGATCCATCCGGGCGCGAAGATCGGGACGCATTTTTTTGTGGATCATTGCACCGGGACGGTCGTCGGCGAGACGGCGGTCATCGGCAACCATGTGAAGATGTATCACGGGGTGACGCTGGGCGCGAAGTCCACGGCGGGTGGCCAGGCGTTGCGCGGCAAGAAGCGGCATCCGACCATCGAGGACAAGGTGACGATTTATCCCGGCGCGACGATCCTGGGCGGCGACACGGTGATCGGCGCGGGCAGCACGATCGGCGGCAACGTGTTCATCATGGACAGCGTGGCGCCGAAGTCGCTGGTGATTTACGACGGCCTGGACATGCGCGTGCTGAGCAAGTCGGACAAACAGACGGCGCTGGATTTCCAGATTTGACAGACCGGCGCTAAAACAGCTTCAACCTTTGATTTCCCGTTTCAGGAGCATATAGCACTCGGCCATCAAAACGAAAAAGACCGCGTCGGCCACGCCGAACAGCGCTCCGAAAGCGACATGCGGCAAATGGCCTTGATACCAGTAATAAAACGCCGTTCCTGCATAGGCGAGTTTGTAAAGCACGCCGACGAGGATCAAATCCACATTCCGCTTCAGGTCGCCGCGCGCAATCAAAAAATAGGCAATACCGATGACCAGCACAAATGCGCCGAGCAGCGTCAGATAACCGCGAATCGCCGGCAGCTTGTCGCTGATGCCCAGTGCGGCAAACGCGCGTTCAGCAAAAAACATGAACGTGACGCCTAGCAAAACGTCGTAAACTGCCGAAAGAGTGAACAGGCTCCGATAATACTTTTCTTTGACGGGACTCATGACATAAGTTTGTAGCAACGAACTTCAAACAATCAAATGAAATCTGATCCGAATCTCTTTGTTGGCTGGCTCTGGATTCTTCTTGGCTTCATCACCGGCATGGTGCTTGGAATGTTCTTCCACGGTGAAGGCTGGCTCGGCGGCTATGGAAGCTTCAAACGACGGATGTATCGGCTCGGCCACATTTCGTTCTTCGGCCTCGGCACGGTGAATTTGCTGTTTTGCCTGACCGTCAAAAACTTTTCATTGGCTGGCCCGTTGATTCATTTCGCATCCCCGGCTTTCGTCCTCGGCGCGATTGCGATGCCGGTTTGTTGCGTCGTCATGGCGCATTTCCCAAAGGCACACATGATTTTTGCCGTGCCGGTGGTGAGCCTGATTGCCGGTGGAATTCTGATTTTACTGGAGGTGATAAAATTATGAACAAAAAAAAACGCATCGGTTTCATCGCCTTGAGCGGTGTGCGTGCGCACAACGCAGAACTCACCAAGCTTGGTCTCACGCTGCCTGGCTTCGTGGACCGCAATAAAATCATCGCGTCGCTGCCAAGCCTCGGCCTGCTCACACTCGCCGGCCTGACGCCGGACAAATTCCAAATCGAATACCACGAAATCGCCGATTTGAAAGCGCTGCCGGAGATGCCAACGGATTTCGACCTCGTCGCCATCAGCACTTTCACCGCGCAATTTTACGAGGCGTGTGATGTCGCCGATTTCTACCGATCGAAAAACATCCATGTCGTCATGGGTGGCATCACTGTTTCTTCATTGCGTGAACAGGCCAAGGAACATTGCAACAGCGTCGTTATCGGCGAAGGTGAATTGCTCTGGCCGGAAGTTTTGAATGATTTTGAGCGTGGATCGTTGAAACCGACTTACGTTGCCAATCGCGAATTTGACCTGGCCGACGCGCCGATGCCCCGTTTTGATTTGCTCGACCCGGAAAAATATAACCGCCTCACCATCCAAACCAGCCGCGGCTGCCCGCACAAATGCGAGTTCTGCGCAAGTTCCATTCTGCTGACGCCTCATTACAAGGTGAAGCCGGTGGAAAAGGTTATCGCCGAAATCCGCGCTATCAAAAAAATCTGGCCGCGTCCGTTCATAGAGTTCGCTGACGACAACAGCTTTGCTCACCGTGAGCATTACAAAAAACTCCTCCGCGAACTGGCAAAGGAAAAAGTCCGCTGGTTCACCGAGGCCGACGTGCGCGTGGCCGAGGATGAAGAATTACTCAGCCTGATGCGCGACTCGGGTTGCCAGCAAGTCCTAATTGGCCTCGAAAGCCCAGGCCGCACAAGTCTCGACGGCGTTGAGTTAAAATCGAACTGGAAACTGCGCCAGCAGGATTTTTACAAGGAAGCCATAGCCAAAATCCAATCTTACGGCGTGACGGTGAACGGCTGTTTCATCCTTGGTTTGGACGGCGACACGTACGAAGTATTTGACAGCGTGCTCAATTTCGTGCGCGACACAAAACTTTACGAGGTGCAGGTGACATTCATGACCGCGTTTCCCGGCACGCCACTTTATGCACGTCTCAAAACCGAAGGCCGCATTATCCGCGACCGCGCATGGGAACTTTGCACGTTGTTCGACATAAACTTTCATCCAAAAAACATGACTGTTGCAAAGCTGCAAAATGGATTTCTGGATTTGGTCAAACAACTTTATTCCGCAGGCGAAACCCGGGAACGTCGTGCGAAATTCAAACGCATGTTGAAAACATCACCGCATTTCGGACGAAACTAAAAATTTAATAACGAACCATGTCATTCGTCCCGCTTGTCAGGCTCTGGATTTGGATTTCCGTGTTCGCAAGCGCGGCGGGCTGGACGCTCTCCGCCTTCGGGCAGTTGAACCGCACCGGTTACGGCATTTGCTTCATCGCCTTCGTCATTTTTCTAATTGCCGGGCGCAAGCAACTGGATCTGTTTCCCGCCGCAAAATCATTTTGCCTTAAAAAATTCCTGCGCCGCTTCCGCCGTCCGCTGCCGTTGTGCTTCGCGGCGCTGGCGGTCTTGATTTTTCTTGGCGGCGCGATTTATCCGCCGAGCAATTACACCGGGCTGAACTATCGCGAGGCGCGCGTGCTGCAATGGCTGGCGTACGGGCACTGGCTCTGGATCCACACACCCAATTTTCGGATGAACGACCGCGCCTGCGGTTTCGAGTGGCTCACCGCGCCGCTGATGCTGTTCTTGAAATCCGACCGCGCGCTGTTCCTGCTCAACTTCATCCCGTTCCTGCTGCTGCCCGGGCTGGTCTTCAGCATCTTCACGCGGCTGGGCGTCCGCGCGCGCGTTGCGTGGCAATGGATGTGGCTGCTGCCGACGGGCTACGATTTTCTGCTGCAGGCCGGCAGCATCGCCAACGACACGTTCCCGGCGGTCTATGCGCTGGCGGCGGTTGACTTTGCCGCGCGCGCATGGAGTTCGCGGAGGACGGCAGATTTGTGGCATTCAATCCTCGCCGCCGCGCTGCTGGTTGGTGCCAAGGCGAGCAACCTGCCGCTGCTGCTTCCGTGGGCGATCTTGATTTTTCCCGTGATGCCGTTGCTCCGCAAAAAAATCGCCGTGACGCTTCCCATCATTTTGCTCGCGGCGCTGGTTTCATTTCTGCCGACGGCGATTTTGAACATCCATTACCTCGGCGACTGGTCGGGCTTGTCCATCGAGCACAAGGGCATGGACATGAAAAACCCCGTGGTCGGCGTCTGTGGCAATGCGCTGCTGCTCGCGTTCAATAATTTTCTTCCACCGCTCTGCCCGTTCGCCGGATGGTGGAATCTGAACGCGCTGGCGATCCTGCCGCACTTCATCGTCGCGCCGATGAGCGCGAATTTTGAGCAGGGCTTTCAGGCAATCGGCGAGCTGCCCACGGAAGACTGGACCGGCATCGGGTTTGGCGTGAGCGTGCTGCTGCTGGTTTCATTCATCGCCGGACGAGTGACAGGTGGCAAGTGGCAAGTGGCAAGCCCCGAAAAGTTGTCTGTCATGTCACCTGTCACTCGTCACCTGCCACCTGCTTTTTCCCGGCTCGTGCTGGTTGCACCTTGGATCGCGCTACTCGCCTACGGCATGAAAACAGGCATGGTCACGCCACAACGCCTCGTCGCGCCGTATTATTTCCTGCTCGCACCGCTGCTGCTCATCGGCGCAGGCCAGTCGCAAATCATCCGCCGCTGCTGGTGGCATTTGCTGGCGGGCGGAGTTTTGGTTCTGGCGTTTGTCGTTTTGATTTTGTCGCCGGACCGGCCGCTGTGGCCGGCCAAAACCATTCTATCCAGATTAAGCGCGCAGCATCCCGGCCAGCGGCAAATTGCCCGTGCGTTGAAAGTTTATACCGTTTATTCCGAACGTTCCGATCCCCTCGCCTGCGTCCGAAATTTGCTGCCGCCGGAAATCCAGACCGTCGGATTCATCGGCACAACCGACGACACGGACATTTCGTTGTGGCGTCCGTTCGGCGGCCGGCGCGTGGAGCACTTTCTCCTCACCGATCCGCCGGAACAAATCCGCCAGCAGGTTCAATACGTCGTCGTTGGCGGTGAGAATCTCAAGGAACAGGACGCAACACTCGACGCGTGGCTGCAGAAATCCGGCGCAGAGCTTGTCGCCACCACCAACGCCACGGTAAAAATCTCCGAAGGCCTGCAATCGTGGTATGTCGTGCGGTTCAAATAAGGTAGGGATAGCGCGCTGCGCTGTCCCCGTCGCCGA
>Ga0302200_10002216_pt1 | contig 17322 bp, 13 predicted proteins | sample II_Bog_N3_1_FD_194585 | JGI IMG/M metagenome (GOLD analysis project Ga0302200, IMG submission 194585) | Peat permafrost microbial communities from Stordalen Mire near Abisko, Sweden - II_Bog_N3_1 | ecosystem: Environmental > Terrestrial > Soil > Wetlands > Peat | place: Sweden: Abisko... | reverse complement strand
GCTCCTTCTCCCGAGCTCCTGGGCGTCTAGCAGCAACCAGTCTACTCGGGCTCGAAGGAGCCGGCGCTGTCATGTAATCAACCTCCCGGTCGGCTGTAGCGTGGACCTCCCGGTCCACGCTGTACGCAACACCGACAGGAAAATTGCTCTAAACCAAACCCACGCGGCCAGGCCGTAAATCACCGCTCAGCCGCGCCCCACCTGAATTCAACTCTCAGAAGGATGTGCGCTGCCTTTTACTTGGCTGCAGAAAGACTTCCCGCAAGCGTGAGATCGATTTCAACTTCTTTGGCAACCTTGAGAATGAAGACGCTTGGGTCCTTCAGTCCCCACTTGACATAGGGAACGGTGAAGTGGGTTTTCGCCGTCAGGCTATTTCCCTCGATATGAACCTGCATGGGAACTGTAAGCTCGTGCGGAGTGCCGTGGAGAGTGAAAGTTCCGGTCACCTGAATATTGGAATCACCTGTCGCGGCGATAGCTCCCTGATAGCTCTGCGGCACAAAGGACACTTCCGCAAAGTTCGCAACGTCCAACACGTCTGTCTTCATCTTCTTGTCCCTGCCTTGGTCGCCGCTGTCGCCGCTGCCGGCCGCCACAACCACAGAGCCTGATATCTTCGCCGCGTGGGAATCGAAGTCAATCGATCCGCTTTGCACATGGAAAGTCCCATGCACCTGGTGCCCCGTGCCGGTCAAGGAAAAGGCGACTGCGCTTGCACTTGGATTCACATTGAAAGTCTGATGCTGTGCAACAGCAAAAGGAACAAGAAACAAAGGGAGCGCGAGAAAGATAATTTTGGCGGTGGTCTTCATTGTTCTTCTCCATGAGTCAATGTGTTCTTATCGGTTGCGAGTGGGCTGAGCGATGATCTGCGTCAACCGAAGGCTGAGGGATGCAATCTCCTGGTCGGACAGGTATTCATGCCCCGGCATATCGGTTCCGGGAATTCCAAATTTGGCGATCTGCGCGAGGCGATCCATTTGCTGCGCTGGCGCAATGGAAGTCTGAAGATCGAGATAAGGCCCAACGGTAAGATCGGGGGGAAGGCGCTTGAAATTCATCTTCCACCGCGTACTGCCGCCCGCGCTGTGGCAGGTTGCGCAGTGACGTTGGAAGATCCGCTCGCCATCGCCGGCGCTGGCCGCTGCGACGGCGGAAGAAGGCAAACGCCAGGCTCTCTCCGCAATCAGATGCGGTTCGACGTCAGTCTCCTTGAGGCTGGCAAGGTACGCTACCAGATCGTCTCCCCGGCCATCGTGGAAGAGGAAAGCATACGACGGCATGATTGAAGCGCCGCTGACTTCGGTCGGATCGAAGAAGTGCGCTTTGAGCCACGAGGGCGAGCGGCGGCCGCCCACCTCCGCCAGGTCCGGTCCCTGCCGGCGATTGCCGATCAGAGGCGGACGTTCCCGCCGGAGTTCGTCAAGGGACTGGACAGGCCCCCATAGCAGGACGTCCGCCGTATTCGGGCGGACATATTGCGAATGGCAACTGATGCACCCTTCGGAGATATAGACCTGCCGGCCTCGTTCCACCTGAGTAAACTGCGCAGAACCATCGCCCCTGACAGGAATGCGATCGAGGATAAAAGCCGCAAAGAGAAATACCGCCGTAAGAGCCAATTCACGTTTGCGTTTCTGAATCGTCTTGAGGTGCCACGGAAATAGAACGACGATGCCCGCCCCCATCACAAAGACGGGCGGCACATGCCCTAGGTTCTCGCCCATGCCGATCCCCATTGCTGACGCAAGCCAGCCCGCAATGGCATAGATCCATCCGGCCTGGCGGCCGCGCACTGCCACGGAGGAGGTTGGAGCAAGCAGCGCAGGATACGCAACCAGGGCTACCGAATAAAGCGAGACGCCGATCGGGTAGAAGACAGAGGCCAACGCTGTGCGGCCGGGATCAAGCAGCAGGAGACAGGCAATGCCAATGGCAATGAAGGCGCCTGATACAACAAACGAGAGACCACGCCGGTGAAGGAACCAAACGCTGGCCAACGCCGCCAGAAGATGGAACAGGCCGTTTGCCCATAGATGGACTGCACCCTCCCAGGTGCCGGCCTTCAACGCCGGAGCATTCTGAATGATGAAGAATGCCGCAGAGTCCAGCCAGACAAGCGCAGCAAAGCAAACCAGGACGCGAAGAAAGGAGAATGTAGGTTGCGGCAATTGAATCGCCGTCTCTGCTGGCGAATCTGGGGCATTGCGAAAGAGAACGCAGATACCGGCAAGGCAAAGGATGCCGGCGGTTGCAGCCTGCGTCGTCGGCGATGCAGTAAAGAGCGGAGGAAAATTGCAGATGAAATAGCCGATGCCCGTCCCCACGCCCACATCAAGCAGCGGATTTCGATCTCCGGTCCACTGGCGCAAGTGAGTCACCAGGGTGACAGTGAGCAGGCCGAGACCCGCTCCGATCAGCCACGATACGGCCACGCTTGCAGCCAGCCCGAGCGGGAAGAGCGTGAGAAACGCCGCTACACTGCAGCCAAGAAATGCCATCCGCAGCCGCAGGTTGGGCGATTGCCAGAGCTTCAATCGCGGCGTCAGCAGGCTGAGCAGAATCCCACCGGCGGCCATCGCGGCTAATACTAGTTTCAATTGCGCGCCGGCCACGCCGCAGCTCGCAAGCCGATGGAGAAATGCAAACTGCGCGAAGATGAGGAAATAGACATAGGTGATGGCGACAAGGCTGATGCCTTGCCATCCCGACCTGCGGCTATTAGCGGGCGTCATGGCGCAACCAGCATTTGCGCAGGCCAATGCCCTGAATCAATGCGCATGCGGCATCGAAAAAAGCGACAGTTGACCAGCCCGCTTCGAGCGCGCCGGAAAGAACCTGCGCGGTCACGAAAACGGCAATGCTGCTCCGAATGATCGCCGTAAGCATCCACACATTCTCGAGCTTTCCCGCGCACGCCCCGCAGGCTGCAAGGTAGCCGCCATACAGGCAGCACAGGCCGACGGAAAGAACGAAGGCGCCCACAAACGAAAGCAAAGGCAGCGCATCGGCAGGTAGATGCAAGCCCATGAGGCGCAACGTCAACGCCGGTGCGACGATCAACAGCGTCCCCGTCGAGAAGTCGGAGAGACCTGTGAGCAACTGGTAACTGAAGAGAATGGGGCGCTTCATACCATCTCCTGTTGTGCTTTGGACAACGAAAGGGAAACTGAAGTGAGTTCGCGAAGCAGCTTCGATGCGTCGAGGAACCAGTCGAGAGAAGCCGCAAACATCAGTAATCCAGACGCCAGGCGCAGTACATAGAGACAATTGCGCACCGTGCCGGGCACGATAGTGAAAGTGGGGTCGAATCCCTCGCGCCAGCCAGCCACCGACATCAGCACGACGTAAGAGACGACGCTTCCATTCCAGACGTAAAAAGACCAGGTTCGATTGAAGATCCAACCATCCTCGCCCAACAGTTGAACCATGACGAAGATCAGCAGGCTCGAGGTAAAGCCGGCCATGGCGACGAACGAGTGACCGACCAGTCCATCGGTGAATTTAAAGTGGTCAAGGACTCCTGGAAGAAACATCACCCAGCCAGTTAGAACCAGCGCCCCCCACCAGAAGAGAAAAGCGTACCGCCAGCGCCGCGTGTTGGTGTGCCACTGGAAAGCCGCGTAGTAAGCAGGCGTCAGCGGGAGCCAGATGAGAAGGCTGCCCAGGCTCAGATACTGCGCGGGGCGATGATGGCTGATGTCTGCGCGGCCCAGAGCGAAACAAAGTAGAAACTCCGCCGCAACCATAACCCAGGCGATCCGGATCCACGGGGTGTGCCCCACCTTGCGACGCGTCAGTCCGAACGGAAGCATCAACAGGATTGCGACAATGATGAGGGACGATTCAAGCTGGCTTGCGCCGGTGGGACCGCCCGTGTCGGGATTGATTGCGGGATAGAGGTTGGGGCTGGAGGCGATGAAGATCACGAAGGGGACAACCAGCAGCAATGCCAGTCCAAGAATCTTTGCGCTGCGCGAGGCGAGCCCCCGATTGGGCTCGAGGTTCCAACCGCGAACAAACGAGAGCACAAGAAACAACCACAACCCCAACATGGCCAGCGGAAAAGCGATGCGCGCATACCCGCTCCAGTCAAGAAACAACTTCCCGCTGGTGTGGCCGGAGAGCCAGGACAACGCGCCCACGCCAAGTGCCGCGGACCACAGCCAGAGAACAGGGCGGCACCATGCTGCGGCAGGCCCCCGGTCTGCGCCGTAAACGCTGAAGAGAAAACCGGCCATGGGAAGGCTCGTCCAACCGTAAAGTTCCAGATTCATGTGGACCATGATCCAGCGCCCGTAAGTCCATTCCCCGAGCAGTCGATTGAGAACAGGAAAAAGCAAAAGAATCGCAATGAGCACGCCGATGGCATTGGCAAAGACAAGCCAGAACAAGCTGTGCCATGCAGCGCTGGCTACGCCGTATGTTTCTCGCCGAGTAAGCAGGCTCGCATCAGATTTCAGGCTCACGGATTCTCCCATCGTGCATCTCCAAAAGTCGGTCGCAGCGCGCAGCCAGACCGCGGTCATGCGTAGCCATCACGAGGGTCACGCCCTCGGTGGCCACAATGTCGAGCAGCAGATCGAAGACCACAGCGCTCGCGCTTTCATCCAGCGATCCGGTCGGTTCGTCCGCCAGCAGAATCTTTGGCCTGTTCATCAGCGCGCGGCAAAGCGCGGTGCGTTGACGCTCTCCGCCAGAGAGTTTTTGAATGCGGTGGCCAAGACGATGGCTCAGCCCGGTGCGCTCTGCGAGTTGCCCCAAGCGCGCCTGCGCTGTCCGGTGATCGATCCCCGCAGCAACCGTTGGAATCAGGCAGTTCTCTTCCAGAGTGAGATCGGGAATAAGATTGTGAAGCTGGAAGACAAACCCCACCTCGTGCCGCAGAAGTCGTAGCAGATTTCGCTGCCGATTAATCTCGATCTCGTTGACAGACACCTGACCGCGATCGGGCAAATCTAGGCCGCCAAACAGATGCAGAAGCGTACTCTTGCCGCACCCGGATGGGCCGCAGAGAGCAACGGCCTGACCCTCGACAGCCTCGAAGTCGATGCCCTTCAGAACTGCAATGGCCCCTTCGTCATAGCTCTTCCACACATTCTCTGCGCGAAGAACAACGCGCCCACGGACGCTTGATTGTGCTGTGGTATTCATTCGAAGCGGAGCGCCTCCACCGCACGAATCCGCATGGCATAAACAGCCGGGTACAGCGCGCCGGCGATTCCTGTGAGCAAGGCCAGCACCACCACGATCAGCAGAACAAGTGGCTGAATCGTCACATCAATATAGCCATGAAGCGCGGGTACCTCTTTCAGCATGAAGAGAAAGCAGGTTCCGATCGCTAGCCCCACAAGCGCGCCAAAGACCGAAACCACCGCCGACTCGCCAAAGATCATGGTCGCAATCTGCAGGTTGGAAAAACCGTTCACGCGTAAAATGGCAATCTCACGAATCCGGGTGAACACCGACATGATCATCGTGTTTGCCACGCCAAGGCCGCCCAGCAACAGCCCGCATCCGCCCACCGCCCATGCGGTAGCCTTGAGGATCTTGAATTGGGAGTAGGAGCGGTTGAACTCCGCGTCCTCCAGACCAATCAAGTTTGGAAACTTCGCATGGACCATCTGCTTGAATCCAGGAGCATCGTCCTTGTTGCGCAGCTTGATGGTCACCACGGAAGAAGAGCCCTCCTTGTGAAAGAAGCTCTGCGCGGAGTTGAGCGGCATGAAGACTCCGCCATCCTCGAAGCCGTTGGCCGTTTTCAGGATGCCGACCACATGAAGAGTCGCATGGCCGATCTGCACATGACTGCCGAGTGCGGCTGCCAGATACTCGGCTGCCCGCTCTCCCAGAACCACGTCATCCGTGTGTTGCGCAAACGTCCTGCGATCGCCTTCTACCCAAGTCGCCTTGCGGATACGCGCATCGGCTGCGGTCACTCCGAAGCAGGTGATGATGGGGTGGTCCGCACTGGACACAATGCCGAAGAGCACCGGGTCGGCATGCAGAACCATCGGCCAACTGGAGATCTGCTCAACCGCGGCCGCGGGAACATTGCTGAAGAACAGGTCGGAAACATTGCGCTCAAACACAATGATCTCGCTGTCGCTCGACAGAATGCCGGAGAACATGCCGATCGCACCTTGCAGAATGGTGACAACGGTGAGCATGGCAGCCACGCTGAAAGCTATACCGGCAATACTGATGAGCGACCGGATACGATGCCGGCGAAGATTAGTGAGAATCAGCTTCAGAAAGATCATGGACGCGCACCCAAGGTCATCTCGGAAGCATTGTGCGTCACGCGGACTAGCTCTGCCTGCAAGTCGCTGCGAAGCGTTCCAAGGAAGCCCAGAGATGGTCTTGATGCAAGAAGGCGGCCAAGCGTCCTGTCTCCCAGATGAAGAAAGCGAGTAAGACGCGCAACCGCACCCGGGACTCCGATCGCTGAGGCAAGATTTGGCCGGTCGAGCAAGACGTCGTGAGCCACGGTCTTTCCAGCTTCTGCTTCGCTCTGCAACACATCCTTGAGGTCATCCACGATCTGATAACTCAGCCCCCAATACATCGCGATCCGCTCCAGCAGTTGAATCTCCCTCGCAGAGGCGCCGCCCAGCATGGCCGGCAACGCCAGGGGAAGCCGGATCAAAGATACCGTCTTGCCTTGCGCAATCCTCTCGGTCGTCTTCCGATCATGCGGCAAAGTGGCGTAGTGAAGGTCGAGGCTCTGCCCGTTCAGCACCCCGTCCAGGCCGAGGCACCTCTCGATGTAGCCCAATGCCTGCGCCTGGAGTTCCTGCGCACTGCCCGAGGCTGCTCTCCAACTCAGCGCATAGGCGCGGTTGATGAGAGCAAGCGCGGCAAGGATGGCCCCTGCCTCGCCGAATGCGAGATGAACGCAGGGAACGCCGCGCCGCTCCGATGCATTGTCCATGCACGGGAGATCGTCGAATAGAAGCGAAGCCGTATGAAAATATTCGAGCGCAATCGCCAGGTCTTTCGCGTGATCCGCATCCAAACCGTAAGCAATGGCCATCTGAAACACCATCCTCGGACGCACCAGGCTGCCGGGATGATCCAGCACATGACGAAGCGCTTCCTCGAAATGTGGATCGAGAGTCGCCGGAAGCGGCAGAGAGGCGCTGAATGCCTCTGAGAACGGCATGGTCTTCAGTTCGCTCATGGTTAGTGCTGTAAGCACTCATAACCTCGTAGTTTCCTGATTACTGATAACATTCCCATGGAGTTACTGCTTATGTGCCCCACACCAAACCCGCCAAATCTCGATACATGGGTGAGACGGTAGGCCCCCAACTTTGGATAGCGCCGAATCGGGCCCGTTTTCATGACGTTTTGTTCATCTTCCGGCCATGGGATGCAATGGCCAGGTGTACATGCCGAAACTGACGATTCTGCGCGACAAGTCTGGGGTTTTCCTTGGCACAACTTCTCCGCCACGGTGAGTGCCAAACAGTACATGCGCCAGACATATCTCTGAGCATATGGGACAGACATGACAGGCGACCGACTTTATCATGACAAAATGTTCATCTTTAATCTGGCAAAGTCAACTGCACCGGCCCTGTCTCCCCCCATAATTCCCCCTATGACAAGTCGCGGCCAATGCACTACTATCCGTTCATGCGGCTCTTGCTCGTTGAAGACGAACTCGATATCCAAAGCTTTCTACGCCATTCGTTAGAGGATGCGGGCTATCAGGTGGAAGCGGCAGGCGATGGCAGGACTGCCGAGCAACTGGCCATCGAGGGCGTCTTTGACATCCTGATCGTCGATCTTGGGCTGCCCGACCAGGACGGCATCAGCCTGATTCTTCGCCTGCGTCAACTTGGAGTGAAGGCCCCGGTGCTGATCCTCTCGGCGCGCCGGTCCGTCGACGACAGGGTGCGCGGCTTGGAGCAAGGAGGCGACGACTACCTGACCAAGCCGTTTGCACTCGCTGAACTGCTGGCCAGGCTGCGCAACCTGCTTAAGCGAAACAGCCCTCCCGGCAACGAGACCACACGCTTGCGGGTGCTCGATCTGGAGTTGGATCTGCTGCGGCGCGAGGCTTCCAGGTCCGGACAGATCATCCAACTAACGCCTCAGGAATTCGTACTCCTTGAATATCTCTGCCGGAATGCCGGCCGCGTGGTCACACGCTCCATGATTCTGGATCAGGTCTGGGGTATGCGTATTCAGCCCGACACCAATGTTGTGGATGTGCACATCTATCGCTTGCGCGGGAAGGTCGACGGCGTGGGGCAACAGCCACTTATCCGAACCCTGCGAGGAGTCGGCTATGTCCTCAAGGACCGGTGAGCCAATCATGCGCAGCGCCGCCTGGCGCATCTCGCTTTGGGCAACCCTGGCCTTTGCCTGTGGAGCGCTGTTTGTCTTTGTCTTTCTGCACCGTTTTGTCGCCGATGATATTCAGCGCCGTAGCGATGCATGGCTGTCGGGAGAAGTTGAAGTCCTTGACGACGTTGCCGAGCGAACGCCGAAAGACGCTCTCTATGGACGGGTGGTGGGAGAAGTTGCTGAACTGGCCGCCAAGGAAGTACCCAACAAGCTCCCGTCAGACAGCAGTTCGAATGACTCAGTGTTCTTCCTTCAAACCGGGATCGATGGCTCTCTGAAGTTATGGGTCGGCGCGGGGAATGGGGCGCCCAATCTGAAGGCCATCCAGGCAAGTCATATTCTGCCTGATCGGCCAACGGATCTTCAAGTGATCGGGTTTGCAATTCCCTTTCGCGTGATCTCGCTTCGCGCGGAAGATGGAGGCCGGATTTATCTTGGGCTTTCAGAGCGGGATGAATTGCGGGTGCTCAGGAGTCTTCGCCTGCGCTTCATTCTCTTATGGCTTCTGCTCGTTCTACTGGGATTCGGAATTGTATTCTTCACCACGCGGCGCATGCTTAGCCTCATACGGGAGATTACGGAAGCGGCTTCGAGGATCGGACATTCCGATCTGAGCACCAGGGTTCCAACTACCGCGCGAAATGACGAGGTGGGGCACCTGGCACGAACCCTTAACCGCATGCTCGATCGCATCGAGAGCTCGATGCACCAGTTACACACCATTACAGACTCGCTCGCACACGACCTGCGCAGCCCTTTGACGGCAATTCGCGGAAAGCTGGAAATGTCCCTGTCGCCCGCGGAAAGCGAGCAGGCGGAGTCTGTCATCTCCGCCATCGAGGAACTCGATCGCCTCACCGAATTCCTGAATCAGTCGCTGGATGTTGCCGAGGCCAAGGCTGATGCGCTGCGGCTCAATCCAATGGAGATCGACCTGGACGATCTATTCCGGGTCATGATTGATTTGTACGAGCCCTCCATGTCGGATAAAGGCTTGCATATCAAACTCCGCAGCGGCGGATCGCTGATAATTGCGGCAGATGCGGCGCTCATCCATCGCATGGTTGCCAACCTCTTCGACAACGAACTCAAACATCTGCCCCCCGCCTGCACGGTAACGATACAGCTCAAGGCCGAGAATGATTGCGCATCGGTCGTATTGGAGGACAATGGGCCTGGCTTTGCGCCGGAAGTCAGTCCTCATTTGTTCGAGCGTCGTGTGAAGGGAAGAGAGTCGAATGGTCATGGACTTGGTCTGGCCTTCGTCGATGCGGTTGCGCGAGCCCACGGCGGGACCGTCGCTGCATGTAATCGTGATGGTGGCGGAGCGCGAATCGCGGTGACGCTGCCACTCGCACCCAAGGAAGCTCTGCATAAGTTGGCTTTGTAAGAGGGCTCGACTTCAGTCGTGCTGCAAAGGCAGCAAAATCAGCGCGGGCTTATGATGTTCTTGCGTTGGCTGTTCGCCAGCGACTAGCCACGCTGACATATGTTTTTCCAAAAGCCCGCTTTTCAGGCTCATTTACTCCTGGGACGCCAGATCATTAAAAAGATCTTGAGATGAGCAAAACAGAATAGGCGCCAGTCTGATCCAAGGACGACAATCATACGAACTTGGGTGCAATTATTCTCAAGCGTGAAAGAACCTGTTCCCGAAACAACGCCAGTTCTCCCTGAAACCGCTCGGGGCTGCGTTGCTGGTGTCGGTCCACCGGGTGCGCCTTGATCACCGTGTCTGAAGCTTCTCTTCTGCCATTTTTGGTCGATTCGCTGCAATCACCGGTCATTCCCAATCCAGGGTGGCAATTCCATGGGCAACAATTCACCACGCCGGGCAAACCGTTTGAAACGGAGATATCGTGAAGAAAAAAGCCACCCAGAGTAACTTCGACTGCGCCGCCTTTCTTGCGAACGCGGGCCTTGGTCACAGAATTCTTGAGTTGCGGCCCAAAGATACTTTTTTCTCCCAGGGAGATCCGGCAAACACAGTCTTCTATCTCCAGACAGGGAGGGCAAAACTCACAGTAGTTGCGAAGAACGGCAAGGAAGCCACTATTACGCTTCTCTCTTCAGGCGACTTCGTTGGAGAAGAGTCCCTGGCGTCAATTCCTGGGCTGCGCCTGGCTACAGCCTCGGCTATCAACTCCTGCGTTGCGCTCAAGGTCACACGGGAAGAGATGGCCCGCGTGATGCACAGCGAGCCTCTGTTCGCCGACCTCTTTCTCAAATTCCTCCTGGCCCGCAGTATGCGAACCCAGGCCGATCTGATCGATCAGCTTTTCAATTCCAGCGAAAAGCGCCTGGCGAGGATTCTTCTATTGATGGCCGAGTTCGGCAAGCCAGGGGAACGCGACACCTATATCCCCACCATTTCGCAGGAGACACTGGCGGGAATGATCGGCACCACACGGTCCCGCGTCAGCTTCTTTATGAATCGCTTTCGCAAAATGGGGTTCATCAGCTACAACGGTCGCATCCAGGTCAATAAGTCTCTACTCAATGTTGTCCTTTTTGATCAGTTCCCAGGTCACAACTCCCAAAGGCCGCTCCTGCCCAAGCTGGAAACAATTCTGAAACCAGTTATCTCCATAGGTCACGCCACACTTATGCCGGAAAAAATCGCAACGCTCCGCGCGCCGAGAAAGTTATCACCGTTAATTGCCAGCAGGTCCAGGCGAACAGAAAGATTGCGCTCAAATGGGGCAGAGCGATACTGAACGTCCATCTTGCGTGCCTTCGCAACGGTGTTCTTGAGAAAGTAATTGAGGGACTGGACCGGAACTGTGCAAGAGTGCACAGTCTTTGTTAACCCCGGAGAGAACAATGGGCTTTTGGCCGCCACCATGGTCCGGCGAGGAAACCGTCTTGTCTGAACATAGCGCTTTTCAATCCATCCCAACAAAGATTCCGTTGCCCATCGATTTCCGCCCGTCGTCCCAAGCGGCAGCGGCACCGCGTCACGGGCAAAGCTCAATAACCTGAACTTCGAAAACCGCTGCCAGGGTGCGAACAACCGCGGAGAAACAGAAAGGATGCCTTACAATGGCTGCCACCGAACACTCCCTCAAAGTCGAGAAGAAGAAGACGACTCAACCCTTCAGCAAGAACTTCGATCAGTTCGGCAACTCATCCGGATTCATCTTCGATGCGAGTCTGTCAACCGCGGTTGCGGCAGATGGCAAAACCGAAGCAAGAGCTCCAAAACCAAAAGGTCCGCTTTCGCCCCAGATGCTGGACAGGATGAATCGCTACTGGCGTGCAGCAAACTATCTTTGCATCGGCCAGATCTACTTGTTTGACAATCCCCTGCTTCGCGAGTCGCTTAAAGCGGAACAGATCAAGCCACGGCTGCTCGGCCACTGGGGAACCTCGCCGGGACAGAACTTCATCTATATTCATCTGAACCGGCTGATCAAAGAGCACGATGCGGACATCATCTACATCTCTGGTCCGGGACACGGTGGTCCCTCGCTCAATGCCTGCTCCTATCTCGAAGGTACGTACACCGAGGTTCACCCGGAGATCACGCACGATGAAAACGGCCTGCGGCTCATGTTCCGCAAGTTCTCCACGCCAGGCGGCGTGCCCAGCCACTGCGGACCGCACGTACCCAATTCGATGCACGAAGGCGGAGAGCTTGGCTATTCGTTGATGCATGCATTCGGCGCGGCCTTCGACAATCCAGACCTGATTGTTGCCTGCGTCATCGGGGATGGCGAGTCCGAGACCTGCCCTCTCGAAGGAAGCTGGAAGTCGGTCAACTTCCTCAATCCCGTGAGGGACGGCGCGGTCCTGCCGATTCTGCATCTGAACGGATACAAAATCTCCGGGCCTACCGCGCAGGGACGCACAAGCGACGCTGACTTGACGGCTCTCTATGTTGGACGTGGTTATAAGCCCTACTTTGTTGAGGGCGACGACCCGGAGGTTGTGCATCAACTTTTAGCTCAAGCGCTTGAGGACTGTTATGCCGAGATTCGCGGAATTCAGCAAGAGACTCGCAAGAACGGATTCAAGAAGCAGCCCGTTTGGCCGATGATCATTTTCCGCACGCCCAAGGGTTGGACCTGTCCGAAGGAAGTCGACGGAGTCCCCATCGAAGGCACTTTCCGCGCGCACCAGGTCCCACTCGCAACCGTCCGTGAAAACCCTGAACATCTGCAGATCCTTGAAGCCTGGATGAAAAGTTACAAGCCAGAAGAACTGTTCGATGCCAACGGAACCTTCCTTGAAGAGTTAGCGGCGCTCTCCCCTCGGGGTAACCGCCGCATGGGCGGCAATCCGCATGTCAACGGGGGGCGCGAATTGATCACCCTCGCGCTGCCCGACTTCACGGACTACGCGCTCGAAATCCCCGGGCCAGGCCAGGTTCTCGCCGAGGCTCCACGCAAGCTTGGCGATTTCTTCCGCGACATCTACAGAGCGAACCCGACAAACTTCCGCATGTTTTGTCCCGATGAAACGAACTCCAACCGCCTGAACTCCATCTTCGAAGCCACCAAGCGTTGCTCGATGGCCGAGCTTGTTTCGATCGACGACGAACTCGGTCCGGACGGCCGCGTAATGGAAGTGCTCAGCGAACACCTTTGCCAGGGATGGCTTGAGGGCTACCTGCTCACCGGCCGTCATGGCATGTGGTCCTCGTACGAGGCCTTCGCGCAGGTGGTTGATTCAATGACCACTCAACATGCCAAATGGCTTGAGCAGTGCCGCGACTATCCGTGGCGCAGACCGCTCGCGTCGCTGAATGTTCTGATCACCAGTCATGCATGGCGCAACGATCACAATGGCTTCAGCCACCAGGCAACCGGATACGTCGACAACGCGCTGGCCCGCCGCAGCGAAGTGATCCGCGTGTATTATCCACCGGATTCCAACTGTTTGCTCAGTGTCTTCGACCATTGCATGCGCAGTCGCAATTACGTGAATGTCGTCACCTGCGGCAAGCAGCCGCAGCTCCAATGGCTGAACATGGACGAGGCACTCGAGCACTGTTCCCGCGGCGCGTCCACCTGGAAGTTCGCCACCAATGATGAAGGCGGAGAGCCGGATGTGGTGCTGGCCTGCGCCGGCGACGTGCCCACCATCGAGACCTGCGCGGCCTCCTGGCTGCTGCAGAAATACGTGCCGGGTATCAAGGTGCGCGTAGTCAACGTCGTGGACCTGATGACTCTGATGTTTCCAGACAAGCATACGCACGGGATGGATGAAATGTCGTTCAATGCGCTGTTCACTGAACAGGCGCCGGTGATCTTCGCCTTCCACAACAATCGCTGGCTCATTCATACCCTGGTGCATGGACGCTCCACTGAAGGCCGCTTCCATGTGCACGGTTATATGGATCAGGGAACCACCACCACTCCCTTCGACATGGTCGTGCTAAATGAAATGAGCCGGTTCCACCTTGCGCTGGATGCTTTGAAACATATACCTCGCCTCCGCCTGCAAGCCGAGCATGCAATCAACTTCTTCAATCAGGAATTGCAGCGCCACCACGACTACATCCGCGAGCATCTGGAAGATATGCCGGAGATAAGAAACTGGCAGTGGACAAAGGACTTCAGCGATTCAACGGCGCCCGCTCCACTGGCCAAGGGTCATCCGCAGAAGGCGATGTTTACCGACAGTTAAACTGCATTCAGATAAAATCGTGGCGGAGACAGCTATCGCATGAGGTTCGCGATCGCGGTCTCCGCTTCTTGGACTCCAAAACATAGGAGGAGATATTGAACGATCCGAAGGCACCATCCGACTGGTTAAAAGTTGATGACATCGATGCGCTGGTTGAACTCGCGCTCAATCTCCACTGGTCCTGGAATCACGCCGCGGACGAGTTGTGGGAATATCTCGACAAGGACCTCTGGGCAACCACTCAAAACCCCTCAGTCATCTTGCGGACGGTTTCTCGCGAAAAAATCAAGACCGCATTAGGAACACCTGAATTCCGCAAGAAGCTCGACAACCTGCTCCAGCACAATCGGCAATCCTACCGGTCCGACGCATGGTTCCAGCATAAGCATCCCGGCGCCGCACTCACCACGGTCGCCTACTTCAGCATGGAGTTCATGCTCAGCGAAGCGCTGCCCATCTACTCCGGCGGCCTGGGTAACGTAGCCGGAGATCAGATGAAGGCGGCCAGCGACCTGGGTGTTCCAGTCGTCGGAGTCGGTTTGCTCTACGGCCAGGGATATTTTCGCCAGGACTTCGATTCCGAAGGCCACCAGCAGGCTCTCTATCCAGTCAACGATCCCGGTCAACTCCCCATCCGGCCGCTGCGCCAGCCGAATGGCGAATGGCTACGGTTGCAGATTCAGCTCCCCGGCTCAAAAATCTGGCTTCGCTGTTGGGAGGTGTCGGTGGGAAGAGCGAAGCTCTATCTTCTCGACACCAACGACTTCGCCAATACCGCAGCTCACCGTGGGATTACCAGCGAACTCTATGGTGGCGACCCCGAGATGCGCCTGAAGCAGGAGATCGTCCTCGGCATCGGAGGATGGCGTCTGCTGCGCGCGTTGGGTCTCACGCCTGAGGTCTGTCACCTCAACGAAGGCCACGCGGCATTCGCGGTTCTCGAACGGGCGCGCTTCTACATGGAGGATGATAAGAAGCCATTCGACCTGGCCATGAATATCACGCGAGCCGGGAATGTCTTCACCACGCATACCGCTGTTCGCGCCGGCTTTGACCGCTTCGATCCCATGCTCATTCGCACTTACCTGAGCCACTACGCAGAGGATGAACTCGCTATCTCGGTGGATGATCTGATCGCCATGGGAAGGCAGAATCCGGAAGACACCTCGGAGCCCTTCAACATGGCTTATCTTGCCGTCCGCGGCAGCGGGCAGATCAATGGCGTAAGCAAGCTGCACGGCAAAGTGAGTCAACAGATTTTCCAGCCACTGTTTCCCCACTGGCCGCAGGAGCATGTCCCGATAGGGTCCGTAACCAACGGCATTCATGTGCCAACCTGGGATTCGGCAGAAGCAGATGCGCTATGGACCTCCGCCTGCGGCAACAAACGTTGGCGTGGGGATCGTCCGGCCGAAGAGGACATCCGCTGCATCCCCAATGACCAGCTATGGCAAATGCGCTCCGCAGAGCGAAAGAATCTTATCGAGCATATGCGCAAGCGGTACCAGAGCCAGCTTGCCGCGGAAGGCGCGAATCCATCGCAGGCTGCCGACATCTTCGATGAAAAAGTGCTGACCCTCGGGTTTGCGCGCCGTTTTGCCACCTATAAGCGCCCCAATCTTCTCCTTCACGATACCGAGCGGCTGGTGCGGCTGCTCTCCAATCCACGCTTCCCGGTTCAGCTCATCCTCGCCGGAAAAGCCCATCCTCAGGATCTTCCTGGACAGGAACTCATCAGGCAGTGGAAGGATTTCATCAAGCGCCCCGAAGTTCAGGGACGCGTGGTCTTCCTCAACGATTACGACATGATGCTGGCCCAGGAACTGGTCCAGGGAATCGACCTTTGGATCAACACCCCTCAACGTCCGTGGGAGGCCTGCGGAACCAGTGGCATGAAGGTTCTCGTCAATGGCGGCTTGAATCTCTCCGAGTTGGACGGCTGGTGGGCTGAGGCCTATTCGCCCGAAGTTGGTTGGGCCATCGGGGACGGCCAGGAACATGGCGATGACCCGGCGCTGGATGCCCAGGAAGCAAACACGTTGTATACCCTGCTGGAAGCCGAAGTGATTCCAGAGTTCTATCAGCGCGACGAATCCGGCATGCCCGGCAAGTGGCTGGGGCGCATCCGCGAGAGCATGGCGCGGCTCACGCCGGAGTTTTCCGCAACGCGCGCCATCCGCGAATATACCGAGCATCACTATCTGCCCGCAGCGTCAAGCTATCGCGATCGCGCAGCCGACGATGGCGACCTCGGCTTGAGCCTGCTCCATTGGAAGCAGGATATTGAACGCCATTGGAACACGGTGCATTTCGTCAAGGTGCAAAGCGACACCCACGATGGACAGCACTTTTTTCAGGCCGACATTGCTCCCGGCTCCCTCACTCCGGATCACCTGGAAGTCGAACTCTATGCGGATTCAGATCACACGCAGGACGATTATTGCGAAGCAATGAGCTTGTCCGGGCCTCGCGCAGACACGCCAGGCGCGTTCACCTATTTGGCTCAGGTCTCCGCGGCAAGACCCGCGAGCGACTACACCGCGCGCATCGTCCCCCATCATCTCCATGCGTTCGTGCCTCTCGAAGCGAACCAGATTGTCTGGCAACGCTGAAGGCCAATCTCGGAATGTTGGAACGGGCGCCACACTCCTGGGGCCAACAGGCTGTCGCGCCTGGAAGCAAGGGTTTCGAAGGAGGTTGTGATTTCCTTTGCGTAGATTTAAGGCCCGTGGGCGCATGATGTCTTTAGTACCTGTAAATCAAAATTTTCCGGATGGAGCAGCGGCCTGTACATGCTGCAGAAAATTCGATCCGGAGGGAGGCGGGGGTTTTAACCCCCGCATAAAGCCAGCAGAATCAGCGCGGCTTTAGCCGCGGAGGGATGCTTTTTGCGGTTTCTGCGTAAAGACCGGATTTTCCCGCAATCTGTTCAGCCCTTGAGCAACTGTTTTTCTGGATTCTCTGCTTGCTTTTCCCTTTTTCCGCAGCCTCTTTAAGCCCGTCCTTTGCTCCTCTTCCAGACCTCGAAAGAAGCCAACTGTAGTACGGAAGAAGGCCTTTATTGACCTTGCCCCCGCGAAACGTATCCCTTAGTTCGCTGGTTTAATAGCGAAAGGGACACGAAGATGACGAAGGCGAAGCGGGGACGTTACACACTGGAGTTCAAGCAAGAGGCGGTTCGGCTTGTGGAGTCGGGCCAGACAATGGCTGCAGCAGCACGCAGCCTTGGAGTGGTCGAGCAGACCTTGGGCAACTGGATCAAGTTGCATCGAACTGGAACGCTGAAGGGTGCCAGCGGCAAGCATCAGGTGAGCGCCGAGCAGATGGAGA
>Ga0302200_10002213_pt1 | contig 17335 bp, 13 predicted proteins | sample II_Bog_N3_1_FD_194585 | JGI IMG/M metagenome (GOLD analysis project Ga0302200, IMG submission 194585) | Peat permafrost microbial communities from Stordalen Mire near Abisko, Sweden - II_Bog_N3_1 | ecosystem: Environmental > Terrestrial > Soil > Wetlands > Peat | place: Sweden: Abisko... | reverse complement strand
CCGCGCGAGACGCGCAAGAAGCTGATCCAGGCGCTGGAGATGCTGGAGACCAAGCGGGATAAGAATCCGCCGAAGAAGCATGGGAATATACCGCTGTAGGAAGCAAAACTGATACTCTAGTGGGTCAATGGTTGCGAAAGAATCACGCCCCGTCTTCCAGTTGTCGGCATCTCTCGGGTGCCAGTGGAAGAACATTGAGAGAGCACATGAACAGACTGTAACGGCGGAAGCTGATCTTCTAGCGCTTCTGCAGCGAGATGTAGGTGACAAGTTCGCATCGGAAGATGCAAATCTGGTCGTATTCGGGTCATTGGGACGAGGTGAATGGATTGACTGGCTAAGCGATCTTGATTGGACCTTGCTGGTCGATGGACAGTGCAAGCCGGGTCATTTCCAGATTGCTCAGGACATTCGAGATGCGCTGAAGACTGTGTATCAGACGACTGCAAATGGAAACAAGGAATACCGCTTTGCTGCGCCCGGGCCTACTGGGACCTTTGGCAACATGGGTTTCAGCCACCAACTGATCCATTTAATCGGAGGCCAGGAAGACACGAACAAGAACATGACCCAGCGCATACTCTTGTTGCTGGAATCTCTGCCCGTCAGCGCTGTGAACGCCCACGAACGGGTGTTGAAATCAATTATTCAGCGATACCTCGAAGAAGAGCCCCACTTAATCAAGAGTGGCCAAATTCGCTACAAGGTCCCGAGATTCCTGCTGAATGATATTGTCAGGTTTTGGCGCACTATGGCAGTGGATTTCGCCAGCAAACAGCGTGATCGCGGAGGAGACGGCTGGGGCTTAGGAATGCCAAGCTACGGATGTCTCGAAAACTAATCTTTGTTTCAGGCCTCCTGACGTGCTTCAGTTGTAACCTCGAGGAAAAACTGCAGGCTAAGATTTCCACGGATGAGCGTGATATAAAGACTGCACGAAGTAAGAATTTGGCTCATCTGCAAGATCATATCCTGCAGTATGTCCGCCAGACGCCTCTCGACATCGTCGCTATAGCAGTAAAGGAATACGGCATAAACGCGGCGATTGCTGAAAAGTTGTTCTCAGCGTATGACGAGTTCTTGGGATTGGTGGGCGATCCAGAGAAACGCGCGAGGTTGAAGAGTCTACGGGCTGAGGCCTCTCGAACAGATCCGATATTCAGCGAGGTCCGAGCGTTCAGCGGACGGTTCTCGGAAGCCCTTGATGAGATGTTCTTTAGTAATGGCCAACTGGGTCCGCTGACTCGAAAGTATGGGGTGTTCTGATATGCGTCCGATTGGGTTCTCCACCGGAGCTGTCGCCTACAGCCATTTTCAGGCCGCGCTCGACTTGCTTGCCCAGACCGATGCCACTGCGGTTGAACTGTCAGCCCTCCGGCCCGCGGAGCTAAAGCCTTTGGCTGAGGCCGCTCCAACGTTGCAGCTAGATCGGTATTCCCACGTCTCTGTTCATCTGCCCAGCTCATTTAACCCAGACTTTGAGGAAGAGATTTTATCTCTGGCAGCGCAGTTTCCTGCCCAGTGGCTGTTAGTTACGCATCCAGACGTTATTCGGAAATGGGATCTCTGGCGGAGATTAGGCGAGCGAATCTGCATCGAGAATATGGACAAGCGAAAGCCCGTCGGGCAGAGCCGACGCGACCTTCTCGCAATTTTCCGTCAACTCCCTGATGCGACATTGTGCTTCGATATCGGCCACGCTCATCAGGTCGACCCGACGATGGGCGAGGCGATTCTCATTCTTGAGGAGTTCACCGGAAGGCTCCGCGAGTTGCACATTAGCGAGGTTAACTCGGAAAGCAAGCACGACCTAATTTCGCTGGAAGCCGAAAGATCTTTTGAGGTGGTGGCGCAACTCATCCCGAAGAACGTTCCCGTCATACTTGAGAGCAGAGTAGCCGCGCCTGACGAACAGTTGAGCGATATCGTGTTTAAGCGCATCGAGCGGGAGATTCGCGTTGTGAGAAGCTTGCTTAATGCTTCTGTGCAAGTCGCTGCGGATTGAATTTCTTGCACGTAAACAAGAAAGAACCGAGCTGAAGTTGAGCTTAGGTGGCACATCCCAGATCGTTTTCTTTGGCCAATAACTCAAGAATCGAGTGGACCGACGCGACCTGGAACCCCGTCCGCGGCTGCGTCAAGATCAGCCCTGGGTGCAAGCATTGCTATGCCGAAACGTTTGCTGAGCGCTTTCGTGGGGTCAAGGGGCATCCTTATGAGCAAGGGTTTGATTTGCGGCTGGTGCCGGAGAAGCTTACGGAGCCTTTTGGCTGGCGGTCTCCTAAGTTAGTATTTGTGAACTCGATGAGCGATTTGTTTCAGGCGGGAGTGCCGGATGCGTATGCGGAGGCCGTCTCGCGCGTGATGGCTTTGGCGAATTGGCATACTTATCAGGTGCTGACTAAGCGGTCGGAGAGGCTGCTGGAGCTGCTCTCGGGGCGGTTACGGTTTGCGGCGGAGCAGGAAAATATCTGGTGGGGTGTCAGCGTTGAGGATCGGAAACATGGGTTGCCTCGGGTGGAGCATCTTCGACTGGCTCCGGCTAAGGTTCGTTTTCTGTCTATCGAGCCTTTGCTGGAAGACCTTGGCGAGATCGATTTGTCTGGCATTACATGGGTGATTGTTGGGGGCGAGAGTGGGCCGGGGGGCGTCCGATGAAGCGGGAGTGGGTGATCTCGATTCGTCGGCAGTGCCGGGAGCAGCGAGTGCCGTTCTTCTTCAAGCAATGGGGTGGGGTGCGCAAGGCTAAGAACGGTCGACTGCTTGATGGGCGCACTTATGATGAGTATCCGGAACGGGTTCTTCGACCTGTCCCTGATCGAGCGGATTGCATTGCATGGGCTGAGAAATTCGGTCGGAGCTTGCAGGCTTCGGCCCTTGCAGTGGGGTGATTCAATCTTCGCACTGGGCTGCCGAGCTTTGCACGGCCTGGACGCCCGTCGCTCCACTAGCGGGCAAAAATAGAGAGTCCCGAGGTGATGTTGGAATCATTCGTCTCGGCCAGTAGCTCGCGTTTAGACCCTTGCTGACCTTTTCCTGCAACTCCCTTGCGGGTGCATTGCAGGCCGATCTTTGCTCGGGCTCCGGGCTCACCGCCAACCGGATAAATCAGTCCAACGCCTCGGGACTCTATCTTGCCTTCAACAGAGGCTCTTGTTCTCCTCGACCAGCGCTTAGCTATAGACCCTTGCTCGCCCTCCCAGACCCACCTCGCGGTTGTCTGAGTGACTACGCTTGAGCCCCGGACGCTGCACCAACCGGAAAAACTTCAGAACGTGTCAAAGAACGATTATGGTTTTAACACTTCTATTATTTTCGTCAATCAAAAATATGCGTCTGTAAGTGGTTATTCCTCAATCGAGTGCAGGGCGTGCACAGGCGGGTGACGCGGAAATTGTGCAGACGGGCGGGCGGCAGCGCGCCATCGCCGGTATTCACGCGATTAGTTGCGGCTTCGGCGCGGCTGGGGTCCCTGGCGCACATCGGATTGTGATTGTGCAAATCGGAGTTTCAGAGGTATGAATGCTGGCGATTCCTTCCGCGCTCGGGAATCCACTACAATACGGGGTCTTAACAGTGGGAGGCATTTTCATGCGACGGCTTCGGACTTCGGCAATCGTCAGTCGGGTATGGGGTTGGGTGTGGATTGGTTGGGTGGGGATTCTGGCGCTGGCGGCAATCGCGGCGGGGCAGAGTCCGGAAGAGAAGACGGCGAAATATATGGAATCGGTGCGGCATCAGCCGGAATTGTTGCTGCCTTTTCTACAGGCGATGCCCAAGGGCGGCGACCTGCACGTCCACTTGTATGGCGCTATCTATGCAGAGAGCATGATCGACTGGGCGTCGGAGAACGCTTTGTGCGTGGATCGCAGCACTTCGAAGCTGATCCACGCGGCTTGCGATTCCTGCGAACCGTATCGGAACAAGCCGTCGGTGCGCTGCGCGTATCAGGATCATATTCTTTACGACCAATTGGTGGATGCGTGGTCGATGAGGAATTGGCATGCGGCGGAGGAATCGGGGCACGACCATTTCTTTGCCACGTTTGATAAGTTTGGTCCGGCGTTCGAGAAGCATGTCGGCGACGCACTGGCAGAAGTGGCGTCGCGGGCGGCGGCCGATCATCTGCAATACGTGGAGCTGATGCATACGGCGGATGGCGCAGGCGCGGCGATGTTGGGCGCAAAGATCGGATGGGACGACGACTTCGCCAGGCTCCGCGACAAGTTATTGGCCGGCGGAATGGCGGATGTGGTCGCGTCGGTGCGCAGCCAGCTTGATGCCGATGAAGCTCGAAAGAAAGAGGTGCTGCATTGCGGGACGGCGCAGGCGGCTGCGGGATGCGAGGTTGCGATTCATTATCTGTATCAGGTGTTGCGCGGATTGCCGCGGGAGCAGGTGTTTGCGCAGATCCTGCTCGGATTTGAGTTGACGAAGGCCGATGCGCGTTTCGTGGGATTTAATCTGGTGATGCCGGAAGATTATTACGTGCCCATGCACGACTTCGACCTGCACATGAAGATCATCAAGGCGTTGCATAAGTTCTATCCGGCGACGCATGTGTCGTTGCACGCCGACGAACTGGCGATGGGGTTGGTTCCTCCTGAGGGGCTGCGGTTTCATATTCGCGAATCGATTGAACGCGCCGGCGCGGAACGCATTGGGCATGGCGTGGCCGTGATGAGCGAAGACGATCCGATCGGGCTGCTGCAAGAGATGGCGAAGAAAAATGTGCTAGTCGAGATTTGCCTGACGTCGAACGATGTGATCCTGGGCGTGAGCGGCGACCGGCATCCGCTGCCGGTTTATATGAAATACGGAGTGCCGGTGGCGCTCGCCACCGACGACGAGGGCGTCTCGCGCAGCGACATGACGCATGAATATCTGCGGGCGGCGGAGACTTATGGCTTGTCTTATGGCGAGTTGAAACGCATGGCGCGCGCGAGCTTGGAACACAGTTTTATTCCAGGTGATAGTCTGTGGGGCGATGAGCGGGAGTTGCGGCGGGCGGCGGTTTGCGAAGGGGAGAAGGCGGCGGGCGATCGACTCTCGGGAAAATGCGAAAAGTGGATTGGGGCGAATGAGCGGGCGCGCGTGCAGTGGGAGTTGGAGCGGGCGTTCGCGGAATTTGAGAAGAGCTACTAGCGTAGGACCTGTTGTCTATCGCACCGGCAAAAAAGCAGGTCCTTCGCTACGCTCAGGATGACAACTTGTATTTATGACAGTGTGTGCTTATGACCCCAGACCTGTTTACTCGCGCTGAATCCGCCGCGGCATTCGTGCTGTCGCAGACCAAGCTGCGCCCGCAGATTGGACTCGTGCTCGGCTCCGGGCTGGGATCGTTTGCCGACGGTCTGACCGAGGCAGTGCGCATTCCTTATGCCGATATTCCGACCTTTCCACGTTCGACGGCCGTGGGACATGCCGGGCAACTCGTCGTCGGTAAGTCGGGTGAAATTCCGGTCGCCGTGATGCAGGGACGCGTGCATCTCTACGAAGGCTATCCAGCAGCCGAGGTCGCGTTCCCCGTGCGCGTGCTCGGACGCATGGGCATCCGCGCGCTCATCCTCACCAACGCCGCTGGCGGCATCAACGTCGAGTACGGGCAGGGAGCGCTGGTCATCCTGCGCGATCACATCAATCTTCAGGGGCAGAATCCGCTGACGGGCGCGAATGACGAGCGCTTTGGGCCGCGATTCCCTGATATGAGTTATACCTACGCCAAGCGCTATCGCGAGATTGCGCTGGAAGAGGCGAAGAAGCTTGCGATTCCTCCGCGTGAGGGCGTGTATGCGGCGGTAGCGGGGCCGAGTTACGAGACTCCGGCGGAGATTCGCTACCTGCGCACCATCGGCGCCGATCTGGTGGGCATGTCGACCGTGCCGGAGGCAATCGCGGCGCGGCATATGGGGATGAACCTTCTGGCCATCTCGTGCGTGACCAATATGGCCGCGGGAATTCTCGATCGGGCGCTCGTCCACGAGGAAGTGCTTGAGGTGGGACGGCGCGTCATGGGGCAGTTCATCGCGCTGCTGCGGGCGGTGCTGCCGCGGATTGCGGAGGAGTTGCAGAAGACCGGCAGCCCACCTAGAACGTGAGTTTCAATGCCACTTGAAGCACGCGCGGACCACCTCCGCCGAGGCCAGGATTCGTCTGGGCCACGTCAGGCGTCTGGGTGAGTTCGCCGCCCGAAGTTCCTCCCGGTTCAATGACGTGGTTGGGCTGCGCGAAATTGGGATGGTTGAGGACGTTGAAGAATTCGGCCCGCAGTTGCACCCCCAGCCGTTCCGTTAATTGTGTGTTCTTGGTGAGCGAAAAGTCGAGGTTCTTGTAGCCCGGACCATAGATGGAGTTGCGTCCCAGGTCTCCAAAAGTGCCATCGGCGGGCTGAGAGAACGCGTTCAGATTCAGATAGCCGGTAGCCGGGCTCCAGTTGTGCACAATCGGATCGATTCCCGGAACTACGTTGGGGCGTTGGTTGAAATAGTAGCGCCCGCTGGTGTCGTTGGCGGTTACGATTGGAATCGGCCGTCCGCTTTGCAGGCTGGCGATCCAGTTGAGTTGCCATCCGGAGCCGAACTTGCCAGCGGCGTGCCATGAGGGCAGACCGTAATTGATCGCCGCCGTGAAGCGTTGGCGCGTATCGAAGGAGGAAGGCCCATGCTCCGCCTTGAGATTGCTGGGGTCTTGGGGGAAGGCGACGCCGGGGGCGAAATCGATGCCGTCGGAAGCGTCGTCGAGCGACTTGGAAAAGTTGTAAGTGGCGAAACCAGAGACGCGGTGCAAATTCTGAATTCTCAAGGTCGTCTGCAACGCGCTGTAGGTGGACGAACTGATCGGCGTCAGTAAATCGATCGCGTTGAAATTCGGGTTTGGCCGGTCATCGTTCGCGTCGGGTTCGTTCGCGTCCGTTAAACGCACCAACTTCGTGCCCTTGCTGCCGACGTAGCCGATTTCGAGCGACGCCTTGTCGGCCAACTTCTGTTGCACGTTCAGGTTGAAGTTCTGGGTATAGGGACTGTGAAACTGACGAGGCGTTCCGAAAATGTCGTAGGGGCCGCTGGTGGCTACGGTCAGAATTGGGTCGGTTGTGTCGGTGCCGTTGAACGCCGCCGAGTTGAAGTTCATGGGGAGCACTGCTTTCGGCCCAATCGGATTTGTGGCCACTCCGGCGGAGTTGGTGAAGTTTGCGATGAGAAGATCCTGAGGAACGTAGTCGTAAAAAATCCCGTAGCCCCCGCGAACCACGGTGTTCTTGAGCACATTCCAGGCAAAGCCCAGGCGCGGACCGAAGTCATGCAGGTCCCGCGCGTAGAGGCCATTCAGGCCGTCCGAGCCAACCATGGCCAAATTCCCGTCGGACCCCAGGTTGGAAAGCAGGTTGTTCTTCTCGCTGAGCGGGCCGAAATACTCCCAACGCAATCCCGCATTCAAAGTGAAGGTCGGCGCGAGGCGGTAGTCGTCCTGGGCGAAGAAGCTGAAGCCGTTGTTGTAAGTCGTCCGCTGCGTGTTGCCGCTGTCGACGGAAACGAAACTGCAGCAATCGTTGAGGTCGTCCGCCCCGCCGGTATAGAAGTCGGCGAGAGAATCGACGATCGGGTCTGAACTCAATCCGAGGCCCGCGGTGAACTGATAAATTCCGCGCTCCAGATTGTCATTGAAGTTGTCGACAGCTGCGTGGCGGAACTCTCCGCCGAACTTGAAGGTGTGCTTGCCGTGCAGCCAAGTGAAGTTGTCGAGGATCTGAAAAGTCTGGCTGGTGCGGCCGCGGGGAACGCTGTAACCGATCGCGCCCAGGTTCTCGATCCCGGTGAAATCGAACTCCGGGAGCCCAAGCTTGCCCGTGCCGAAGTTCAGGCCATTCGCCTCGGGGTTCCAATTCGCGTTGAGCGAACTGAACGAGGTGCGGTAACGGCTGTAGCCAAAGCGTACTTCGTTGATCTTGGAAGGAGAAAGGGTGGAAAGCCAACTGAGAGAAAGTATTTGAACACGGGTCGGCGACGTTTGCGAAAAGGCCGCCAGGCGCGATCCGGTGCCATAGCCGCCCGGAGAACCCAAAGGAAACACCTGATAATTCCGCGCAAAAGCATAGCGGCCAGTGAGAAACTGCTGATTGGAAAGGCTGTGATCCACCTTTACGATCAAATTATCGCCGCTATTCTGGTCGTTCACCGAACTGGCCAGGGTGTTCGTGTTGCTCTGTGGATAAAAAGCGAGAATGGCGTCGAGGCCGGGATTGATCACGCCACCGTTGAGAGTTTGTGCGATGGATCGCGCCTGCGAAATTTCCGATTGGGTCGGAACTAGAAGGAGGAAGTCCGATCCTACCCGCTCTCGTTCTCCTTCGTAGGCTCCAAAGAAAAAAGTCCTGTCTTTGACGATGGGTCCGCCTAGAGCGCCGCCGAAGTTGTTGTTTTGGAATACCGATTTCCGCGGTTCGAAGTTGAAAAAGTTGCGTGCGTCGAGGCCGCTGTTCCGGAGAAAATCGAATGCGGAGCCATGCAGCCGGTTGGTGCCAGAGCGAGTGACGATGTTGACCACCGAGCCGCTGTTCCTGCCGTATTCGGTGCTGAACTGCGACTGCAAGTTGAATTCCTCGATGGCCTCAACCGGCAAAAGGGCAGCGGGAGCGCCGCCGATGCCAGCCTGATTCAGCGCAGAGTTGTTGAAGTAGGGATCGTTGTCGTCGGTGCCATCCAGCGTGTAGTTGTTGGAGCGGTCGCGGTTGCCATTGATGTTGAATTGGCCAAACCCTCCCTGCGTACCTGCGACTCCCGAGGGGTCAACCGTGGTGCCGGGAGTAAGAGCCACCAGCTTGCCAAAATCGCGACCGTTCAGCGGGAGTTCGTTTACGAGTTGCCGCTCCACCACCTGTCCGAGGACGTCTCTTGTGGTTTCGATCAGCGGCGCTTCCGCGGTCACAGTCATCTGCTCGGTCTGCTGCCGTACCTTGGTCAGATCAAAGTTGGCGGTTGTGTCGAGCCCGACGTTGACCTGAATGTTCTGCGCGGCGGGCGACAGCGGGGCGGACTCGGCGGTGACCGTGTATTCGCCGGCGGGGAGTTCGGCCAGCACGTAGGCTCCATCGGGACCGGTGGTGGCCTCTCGGTGCAAGCCGGTGCCGATGTTCTTTGCCGTGACCTTGGCTCCGGCGATCACCGCGCCGCTGGGATCGGTCACCGTACCGCGGATCGATCCGCGAAAGCTCTGCGCCCATGCCGTCGCGACCAGGAACAGGGCTGCCAGGCTAGTTGCCAGAATCGAGATTGCCAGTGTCCGTCGACTTATGCTTTTGCCCATGGTTGCTTCCTTAGTGGAAATCATTTGTTGGACCTGTTCGAAATTGTATTCTCCCGTCATTGTTTCTCAACGGGCTTCTTGCGGGGAATCCACACCGGTTGCGGCGGTTCGATTTTGTATGCCGCCGCGAAGCTGGCCTGATTGAGCGCAAAGCTGGCTCGTCCTCGCGAATCGATGAACAGCAACGGCTGCTTGAGCGGCACGTCGCTGAACGTTCTGACAAAGGGCATTTCAATTTCGTGACCGGCGATTGTGACTCTCAATTTGTCGCCGCGCTGATAGCCGAGCTTCAGAAAATCGTCGGCGCTGATGTTGGTGATAATGTTGCCGAAGGGGCCGTCGAGGGCGATGACTTCGCCCGTCAGGCCTTTGTCGTCGACGGTGGCAGGCTTCAGATCGAGACGGACTAACTCCTTGACCGGTGGGCCGACCTGGGTCCAGTCGTCGCCGCGCGCAATATGAGCGCCGACCGGTGAAAAAATATCGCGGCCATGAAAAGTGGAGGAAATCTTGGCGCCGACCATCCAATCGGGGTTGGTCACTTCGCGGATGGCTTCGGTGCCGTCGCGGTCTTCGACCATCGTCATCAGGCCATTGTCGGGCAGCACGAAAAACTGCCCGCGCTTCGATTTCACGACCACGGCCTTGCGCGAACTGCCCACGCCGGGGTCGACCACCACCACGAACACCGTTCCGGCGGGAAAGTAGGGAGTCGCCCCGAACAGGAAGCGAGCTCCGTCGCGAATCGAAAAAGCGTTCACCTGATGGGTGAGATCGACGATCCGCAGGTTGGGCGCGATGCCGTACATGACGCCCTTGCACAGCGCCACCGAATCGTCGACGACGCCAAAATCGGTCATGAAGACGATGGTGGGCGGCGGTTGCACCGCGGATTGCTGCGCTAGAAGAAGGCTCGCGGCCAGAAATAAGAACGTAAACCATAAATAGAACGCTCGTCTCGATTTTCCGGTACGGGTTGGCGTTATGTGCATCGCGTTGGCAACCTCCTAAAAGACTACTAGTTTACTAGAGATTAAGGAAGACACAACTGGTCGACGCTTCGCCAGCCCCTTGCCGGTCGTCGGGCCCAAATGTCGCTCCTGTGGAGATGATGATTCTATCCGCACAAGTGCGGAAGCCGAATGCCGCCGCTGCATCTATAATCGGGGCGGGAATTCATCCACTATTATTCGTTCAATGTAAGGAGATTAAACAATGTCTAACGTGATTCCTGAAAAATACGCCGACCTGTTCCAGAAGCGCGCGTTCGCCAGTCTGGGCACTCTCATGCCCGACGGACGGCCGCAGGTTACGCCCGTGTGGTGCGATTTCGACGGTCAGCATGTGATCTTCAACTCCGCCCGCGGACGGCAGAAAGACAAGAACGTGCGCCGCGATCCGCGGGTTGCGATCGCGATCATCGATCCCGACAATCCTTATCGCTATCTGGAGATCCGCGGTACCGTGGTCGAGATCACCGAAGATGGCGCCAGCGCCCATATCGACAAGATGGCGAAAAAATATATGGGAGTCGATAAGTATCCCTACGCGCAACCGGGAGAGGTCCGCGTGCTTTACAAGATCCGGCCCGAGCACACGACCGTGATGGGCTAGGTCGCCACGCGCGCCCGTTTTTCTCCGGTAACGTTTCTTCCGCAAACGAGTCCAACTCTCGACGGGAACTTTGAGGGCGGCCTTTCCGTATTAGAAGGCAAGAGTCGAGAGACCCTCGTCGTTCTGCTGGAGGACGCTATGGAAGTGGAGAAGAATCACGATGGCCTGCACGCGCACTTCATGGATGCGCAAGCCAATCATGTTTCGGCGCAGCAGGTGGTGAAGGCAGCGCATGAAGAGCTCCTCCAGCTCCTGCGGCAGCGCGCCGACGTCATGAAACGCATTGGCACGGTGAAGCAGACGATCTCTGGATTGGCGGATCTTTTCGGCGACCAGGTGCTGGGCGACGACTTGCTCGAACTGATTGACCGTAAGCCCAATGGCCGCCAACCCGGCTTCACCAAGGCGTGTCGCAGGGTTCTGATGGAAACGCGGCGTCCGCTGGGCGCGCGCGAAGTTTGCGTGGAGCTGGATCGGTGCGCGCCCACGGTCCTGGCGCGGCACAAGGATCCGCTGGCCTCGGTCACCACCGTTTTAAATCGTCTCGTCGATTACGGCGAAGCCCGCAGCCTGAGCAACGATCGAGGCCGCCGCGTGTGGGAGTGGATCAGCGAATGCGAAGCCTCGCCGGACGCGATGCCCTCCAGGACGGCTTGAGCCAATTTTCCAGTTTCCTCAGTGAATCACTACCGTCGGTTGAACTCCCGTGGTCCAAACGTCTGCCGGTGGCGTGATGGTGGTCGGTAGCGCGCCGCCCGCGGAGGCTCCCGCCGAGAGGCCAATGGCGAAGCTCACATAGGTGGTCGCAGCCTCGACCTTGGCGCAAGCGGTCGTGCAATTCGTGGTGATGGCCAGATAGTATCGGCCGGCCGCCAGGCTGGTGGAACCTTGCGTCCACGCCAGAGTCTCAAACGCTTTCGCCGGCGCGAAAGCCGTTCCTGGAGTCGGCCCAATATCCAATACGAGATTTCCGGAGTTATCGAAGATTCCAATGTCGTAGTCGTGGGTTGTGTTGTCCGCAGTCGCCACGTCGTAGGTCACCTGGGTCGTGGTCACGTTGTACGGCAAGAGGAATCCCCAAAGCTTGGTGACGTTTGCGGTGGTGGCTTGCGTGCCGCCGGTGTGCTGGCCGCCGGTTACGAAGAACGGCAAGGTCGCGGTGCCTCCGCCTAATGCAGAGATTGTGACGGACCCTGGACCATTCGTAATGTTGATGTTCTGGCCCGCCGTGAGTGTGCCCAGCGCCGGAACGGTGCCCGTCGAACCAATCAGAACCTGCCCGTTGGTGGGGGCAGGTGTCGAAACCAGACTCGTGGGATTCGAAAAATAGGCGATTCCATCGGGCGTGCCCGACAAATTGCTGGCCAGCGTGACTGTGCCGCCCAATGCGACGGTGCCGCCGCCGGAGAGTCCCGATCCCGCCGCGATGGTGACGGAATTGTTGGCGAGCATGCCGTTGGTTATGCCCGCGGCGGGAATACTGATTGTGCCGGTCGAAGTGATCGGTCCTCCCGTTAGACCTGCGCCTGTGGCGACGCTGGTGACCGTTCCTCCCGAGGCCGTGTTGGTCAGCGTGACCGTGCCGCCTAACGCCACGGTGCCGCCGCCGGACAACCCCGATCCCGCCGCGATGGTGACGAAGTTGTTGGCCAGCATGGAATTGGTAACGCCCGCGGGAGGAATGCTGATCGTGCCGGTCGAAGTGATCGGTCCGCCCGTCAGACCCGCGCCCGTAGCGACGCTGGTGACAGTCCCACTGCCGCTACCGCCGGGAAAGGTTTGCCCGGAGGCGAAGGTGATCTGTCCGTTGCTGGCAATCGAGAGCCCCGTTTCCGCGGGCGAGGTTCCGTTCGATCCGAACAGAAGATTCAACGTGCCCGAGGGAGACGATGTGTCGTTCCCGGCCGGCTCCGCCTGCCAGCGGAAGTCCTGAGTGACGCCCGCTGCGGTCGTGCTGCTGAACGCCGATGCCTGCAAATCGAATGGGTTCGAGTTGAAACCCTGGGTAGCCGTCGCCGTGCCCGTGTCCGGCAACACAGCACCTGCCTCCGATACTGTGCCGCTAAACATGCCCGTCGATGCCGACACGCCGCCACTGAAAGCGGCGGAGGTGCCGCTCAGTGCTCCGGTCAGCGTGCCTCCCAGAAGCTGCAGGTAGAGCCCGTTGGTATAACTCGTATTCAGACTGAGACTGCCGCTGGACGTGATCGGCCCTCCGGTCAGTCCCGTGCCGCTAGACACGCTGGTCACGGTTCCTCCCAAACTTGGGGCCGAATTGGTGAGCGTGATCGTGCCGCCCAAGGGCACGCTGCCGCCGCCGGACAATCCCGATCCCGCAGTGATCGTGACGGAGTTGTTCGCCAGCATGGTGTTGGTCACTCCGGCGGAGGGAATGCTGATGGTGCCGGTCCCGGTGATCGGTCCTCCCGTTAGACCTGCGCCGGTCGCGACGCTGGTGACAGTCCCACTACCGCCGGAGCCGGGAAAGGTTTGGCCCGACGCAAAGGTTACCAGTCCGTTGCTCGCGATGGTAAGCCCGGTTTCCGCCGGCGCAGTTCCGTTCGATCCGAACAGCAGATTCAAAGAGCCAGAAGGAGACGATGTGTCGTTCCCGGTCGGCTCCGCCTGCCAGCGGAAGTCTTGCGTCACGGCCGCTGAGGTCTTGCTGCTGAACGCGGATGCTTGAAAATCAAATGGGTTCGAGATGAAGCCCTTGGAGGCCGTCGCCGTGCCCGTGTCCGGCAACACAGCACCCGCTTCCGATACTGTGCCGCTAAACGTGCCCGTCGATGCCGACAAGGCACCACTAAAAGCGGCGGAGGTGCCGCTCAGTGCTCCGGTCAGCGTGCCTCCCAGAAGCTGCAGGTAGAGCCCGTTGGTGTAACTCGTATTCAGGCTGAGACTGCCGCTGGAGGTGATCGGGCCGCCGCTCAGACCGGTGCCGCTAGACACGCTGGTTACGGTTCCTCCCAAACTTGGAGCGGTGTTGGTGAGCGTGATGGTGTTGCCCAAAGCCACGGTGCCGCCGCCAGACAATCCCGCGCCCGCCGTGATCGTAACGGAAGGGTTGGCCAGCATGGTGTTGGTTACGCCGGCGGAGGGAATACTGATAGTGCCGGTCCCAGTGATCGGTCCGCCCGTCAGACCCGCGCCAGTCGCGACGTTGGTTACCGTTCCATTGCCCGTGCCGGGGAAGGTTTGGCCCGAGGCGAAACTCACCAGCCCCGTGCTCGCAATGGAGAACCCCGTTTCCGCGGGCGCAGTTCCATTCGATCCGAACAGCAGATTCAAGGAGCCCGAGGGAGACGATGTGTCGTTCCCCGTCGGCTCTGCCTGCCATCGGAAGTCTTGCGTCACGGCCGCTGCGCTCTTGCTGCTGTATGAGGATGCCTGCAAATCAAATGGGTTCGAGATGAAGCCCTTGGAGGCCGTCGCGGTGCCGGTGTCCGGCAACAACGCACCCGCCGCCGACATGATGCCGCTAAACGTGCCGGTCGATCCCGACAAAGCGCCGCTGAAAGCAGCTGAGGTTCCGCTCAGCGCTCCGGTCAGCGTCCCTCCCGCGAGCTGCAAGTAGAGACCGTTGGTGTAGGTGGTATTCAAACTGAGGGTGCCGCTGGAAGTGATCGGTCCTCCGGTCAGTCCGGTTCCGCTGGCCACGCTGGTGACCGTTCCTCCCAAACTCGGAGCGGTGTTGGTGAGCGTGATGGTGTTGCCTAAAGCCACGGTGCCGCCGCCCGATAGTCCCGAGCCCGCCGTGATCGTAACGGAAGGGTTGGCCAGCATGGCGTTGGTTACGCCGGCGGAAGGAATGCTGATGGTGCCCGTTTTGGTGATCGGTCCACCGGTCAGGCCCGCGCCCGTAGCGACGCTGGTCACCGTTCCATTGCCCGCGCCGGGGAAGGTTTGGCCCGAAGCAAAAGTAATCACCCCAGTATTGGCGACCGATACCCCAGTTTCAACTAAGTCTCCGGTGACACCGTACAGCAGGTTGAGGGTTGCATTGGTGTCTGAAGAATCGTTTCCCGACGGCTCTGCCTCCCAGCGCCAGACATAGGTCGCCGCTTTCGACAAGGACGAGTTGTACAGGGAAGCCTCGATGTCCAGCGGGTTGGAAACGTACCCTTGCGAGGTCGTCGCGGTACCGGTTGGAGGCATGACGGCACCCGCTAGGGCCGACAGTGAGCCGCGAATGATGGCGGTTCCGGATACATCCAACACGGCTGCGGGGCTGGTGTTGCCGATGCCCACGTTGCTGCCGGATTCGTAGATGGTTGAATTCTCAATGTTGCAGGCGGTGGTGAACTTCGTGATCTGGTTGGCCGTGGCAGTGCCATCGCTGGTGATGGAGGAACACGCGGTCTGCGGCACCGGGCTCATCAGGATGGTTCCTTGACCCGGATTTAGAATCTGCGGAGTCGCCTGACCCGAGGCCGACTGCATTGGCGTGTTTTGAGTTTCCGCAAGGAGATATGCCGAAGCCGGTCTTCCGCCCAACATCTCGGTGTCTGCCGCCTTGAGCGCATAGGCCACGCTTAGCAACAGGATTCGCGGCTGCTCCGCTTGTCCATCTGGGCGGATCCCCAGCCAGCGTGCTGCGCCCGCGGAGAAAATCTCCAGCGGCAACCCTGCCTCATTCGTTGCTCCCAGCAACACGCTAAAGCGCCCGGCTGAATCGAGTGGCAGGTTCTGGGTTTCTTGCCAGACTGTAAGCTGGCCCGCTTCATCCTGGTAAAGCGTGAACGTGATTCCATGGTTCCCAGCCAGCGGTTTCCCCGCTTCATCGCGCGCCGATCCATTGATCCGAATCAGGCGAGGCACCGTCGCTGTGGAAACTTCCACCTGCGCGGATGCAACCACGCCCAGGACCACCAGCACCATGACGATGGAAACGGAAAAGCGGCGAAAGCTCACAAGGACCTCCTGCGAAGTAGAGGGGACGGCTAAAATCCGGGGGGAGGGAGAGCTAGCCTGAACCGCCCGAAGAAGCGAGGCAGTTTGCAGCCTATTCGGGCAGCGATGGGTTGATATGGCCGCTTTGCCAGCGCCCAAATCAGGATAGCTCTTGCATATCATCACTTGCGGGTGCATCTTCTTGCAACTCTCCGCTTGGTGTAGCCGGGCGAGTTAATTGATTGGGCTAACCCATTTGGGTAGTGTTTCGCTGGCTAACCAAAGGTGGAATTGACGCATGGCCGAATCTGGGTTTAGATGGGGCTTGGATCACGGGTGCCAGACAATGGGCCAATTTCGCGATTCTGTAGGGTTTCGCGCTCAAGAGATGGAATTAAACATGAAAACTATGAAAAAACTGATCGTTACGATGTGTATGACGGCCTTGTTGCCGCTTGCTTTCGCCCAAAGCGCGCCGCCACCGCGAGTCAACCCAGCCGAGGCCAAGAATCACCTTGGCGAGACCGCAGTGGTATGCGGGAAGGTGGTCGACACCAAGACTTCCCGGTACGGGATCGCCGGCCGCGGAAAACCGGTAACCTTCGATCTCGACCAACCGGAGCCGAATCCAGTGTTCTACTTCGTGACCTTCGGGGCGCAGCCTGGCGGTCCGGAAGAAGCGCTGGCCGCATACAAGGACAAGCGTGTTTGCGTGACTGGCAAGATCAGGACGCAAGCCGGCGTGCCCTTCATCATGGCGGATGATCGTTCCCTGATTAAGCTACAAGCGGAAAACAAGTAGCCGGATGCCGCATGCCCGCGGCAACTTGAAAACGGCGCTCGAAGGGGACGTCCCTTCGAGCCCTCGAATCCGTCTTTATGGCCGTTGCGGCATGACGCCGCGGCAAGGCCCGAAGATACCTCACTCAACCTAGGGAAGGAGCAGGCTATGGGGAAGAAACTGCTGGTGGCACTGTTGTTGTTGGGAGGACTTGATCTTTCGGCGCAGACGGTTGTCCAACAGTTCGCAGCCGTGAGCGCAGGCGCGGGCACGGTCTCAGACATGGATCTGGTTTCACCGACCCTCAAGGGCAGTGTTCTGATTGCGATGCCAGTGCTCCTTTCTCCAGGAGTCAAGGTATTGAGCGTCACCGACAATGCGCCGGAGGGAGGGAACACGTACAAGGAAGTTCCCGGGGCAACTTCGTCTTGCCCGAACGGCCCTCTTGATATTTGGTACTGCGAGAATTGCCATCCCGGCGTGACCGAGCTCAAATTCCATTTGTCCGGTCACGTGAAGAGCAGCATCAATTCGTTTCTGGAAGTTTCAAACCTGGCCTTGTCCTCCGTGCTCGATGGAGAGGGAGCACAGGTAAGCAACGGGACGGCAACCAGCGCAGGTCTCCTGGTTGGACCCAAGATTGCCACCACAGCAACGGATTTTGTGATCGCCCGCTATTCTGCAAATCCTCCCATTCCAACCGGCGTAACTCCCGCGCCGTGGGTTTACAAGACGTCCTATGCTTAC
>Ga0302200_10002197_pt1 | contig 17410 bp, 13 predicted proteins | sample II_Bog_N3_1_FD_194585 | JGI IMG/M metagenome (GOLD analysis project Ga0302200, IMG submission 194585) | Peat permafrost microbial communities from Stordalen Mire near Abisko, Sweden - II_Bog_N3_1 | ecosystem: Environmental > Terrestrial > Soil > Wetlands > Peat | place: Sweden: Abisko... | reverse complement strand
AGTAGATTTACGGGCACCGCTGCGGAAAAAAACAATATACACTATGATTCGCCACTTTATTTTGACATTAACGCGGTACTGAAATCAGCGATAGATAAGAATACTGAAACAATAGATACTGGTGAAGTCTATGCAAGCGGCCCTAAAAAGGGGGAGCCAAAAACTGTGCAAGGCAGCCTGTACGGTAAATTAACTAATTTTGTTAATAGGCTAGAAAATAAAGTCAACGATTCGCGGCTTGATTTCCTCCTTGGCGACCGGGTTAAAACCATCACTTTCGAAAAAACCTTAGAAACGCTTCTTGGCTACAATACAGATAAACCTTCGAATATAACCGTAATTGATTTAAGTGGCGTTCCATTTGAGGTTTTGAGTATCACTGTATCGTTAATTTCCCGGTTGATATTTGAATACGGCTATTTTTATAAACGATTGAGAGCAGCAAAAAACCCTGACGAAAAAATCAACAACGATATTCCGATATTACTTGTATACGAGGAGGCACACAAATATGTACCAAACAGCGAGTTGATGAAATATCGATCATCTAAAAAATCAATTGAACGGATTGCTAAGGAAGGTAGGAAATATGGCGTGACGTTGTTACTAGCTAGTCAACGTCCCTCTGAAATATCGGAAACGATTTTTTCTCAGTGCAATAATTTTATAGCGATGAGATTGACAAATCCTGTGGATCAGGGTTACGTTAAAAAATTGCTTCCAGACACATTAGGTTCGTTAGTTGATCAAATGACATCCTTCAAGCAAGGGGAAGCATTGATTGTTGGGGAATCAATAATTCTGCCGTCAATCATTCAGATTGATCGTTGCGATAAACAGCCGTCTTCTAATGATATACCTTATTGGCAACTTTGGAAAGAAGAATGGAAGCAATTGGACTTTGATCAGTTAAAAGTTGAATGGCATAAATGACAACAAACTTTAAGCAAGTGATAGAATTTCGTGAGTAGGTAGTTTTGTATACGAGATAGCTAAGCTTGTAATAAAACAGTGTCGTAGTAATAGCGATTGCCAGCAATGATGAATTTTAATTTTTATGATTATGGAAATGCTAATCAATAGCACCGCTGTTATTTATATTATGACAGTACATATCTTTTAATACATTCGATTCCTCTTCGATCCACTGATCAGCGCCTATCAACTGCTGGATTAATACCCGTTGTGAATTGGAATAGTCTTCTGTCTTTAATCCCGAGAATATCTTCTGGTAATTCCAACGACTTTTGTGTTCAAATGAATCGCTCGGTAGATAAAGATGTGGGGGAGCCGGAGTTAGCAATTGAATATCGGAACCGCGGTCCCGCAGTTTCAGTTTGATACGCTGATAGATCTTCAATCCGTCGGAATCCCAGTCGCAGCTGTAAAAGATCGGGTATTTTAATTCCTGTTCATCGATATCGTCGATCATCGCCACATTATTACCGCCAACATGCCATAATTTAACATGCAAGTCTTTGGCATTCCAGGGCTGTTTCAAAAAGGATTTATTTTCGCAAAGAATAACGGCTTTCGGATTGGTAAAGTCTACCACCAAACGGTATTGCAGATCTTTCGCACTTTGCGGAAACTCAGCTATACCCAGGATTTGCAGCACAGCATTCCGAACGCTATGCCTTAGCTTCAAATATTTCGACCCGCCATATTCAAAAACCTTTGCTGAAAAATCCTCAATGTTGGATAGCCTGCCTGCCAGTTCGTGACGGCTTTCATAAACCATCATAAGTGTGCGGATATCTTCTTCGGTGAAGTTTTTCCGCGCATCGGGGGATATGCCCGCCTGTTCCAGAAAGGCATAATAATGAAGGTACTGGTCTTTAAAGTTGGCTTCAAAGTAGGCCTCAAAACCATCCAGTACCACTAAAACCTTATTATTTCCTTTTTTCTGACCGATCAAACCAGACTGTGCTAACAAATATTTAATAAAATCGTCAGCTTGAATTTTAGCAGACGTTTTTTGATGAATGTAAAGGTCATACAAGGCCTTTAAAACCGGCCATTCAATTTCCTTGCTATTCCGTTTCTTCAAAGATTTCATGAATGTTAGCAGTTATTTCCCCTTTATTAAAAATGGCTAATGGCGGTACGTAGCTCAACCCGTCAGATTCTTTATTATCGTGCATAATATAAATGTATTGACCCTCATTGCTGATATCCCCCGCAGTTTCGATGGACATCGTAACCAGCTGATACTTTTCTTTTTTGGCCAGTGCATGCAGCATCTCGTAATTGCTGCCCAAGCCCTCTGCTTCATCGATCGGCATGATCTTGATACCCGGCCGTTCGCTATCCTCAATCAAAGATAAACGGGCCAGGCACAAATAATGCATTGGCGGTATAAGTTTGTCCATTGCTGCCCGCATTGCTTTGGCCGTCCTCCAGTTTAATATCAAAGATCAGGTCAAAATAGGCCCTGGGGTCCAGTAAGTCTTTATACCCGGCATCCTTCTTGCCGCCCGCATCCCGGAAAACGCTTACCATGATTTGATCGATATCCTCGCGTTGCGTAGGGGCGAATAACCCGGTGTTCTGCGCCTCACTATTCAATCTTTTACGGAACACTTTCATCCAGTCGTCGGGAAAATCAGTAATCGGTTTGGTGATGAGTGTGGCATGACTGCCACCGGTTATCGCCCGGTCTTTGTGGCGCAGGTAGTTACCGATCTGCTGCACTTTGGTGAGATAACCATTATAGGTACTTTCCACTTCATTAAAGACGCGGTGCAGGATCTCGATCTTCCTGGAGCCGATGCGTTGCAGATCGCGGGCAAGTTCGGTCAGCCGCTTTTCGATCTGCTCGCCAATCAGGTCTTCCCTGATCTCGTAGGTTTGAAATACTGTGGGCAGTAATTTATGGGCGAGTATACCTACAGAGTAAGTTGCCAGAATCGTCCTATCCTCAATGCCTGCCGCTGCCGTATCAAAAGCGATTGTAAAACGGCTCTCCGCATGATTACTTTCGGTATCATCGGGCTCTTTCGATACATTGGTCAAATCTATCTCGGCATCAAAGTCACGTTTAATATCTCTTAAAAAATCAAGCTTAGCCTGTTGCAGATTCCGGTGTGTCGATGCCAGTAAAAGTTGCATATCGCCCAAAGCTTTTTCGGACCGGACAAATGCCTTCTCCGCCTCCATACTCATTTCATATAGCCTGTCCGCAGAAGGAGGGATTTTAAACAAGGCAGATTCTTCTTGCTGCATGCCTGGCACGGTAATACTTTGCTGCTCTTGCAAGGTCTCCAGCTCATTTTCAAAGGTGAGCAACTTGTTTTCTTTATCGCTGATCAACGTGTCAAAATCGGTACCACCATATTGCCTTTTAACCGCTTGCTCGATACCCGAGATCTGCCCCATTATCATTTTGTCCTGCGACTGGCTGGCCATCCAGCCTTCAAAACCACTTTCATAAACGGCCAGTTTTTCCTCATGATCAGCGAGCAGGCTTTCCTTAGCATCATACGCCTGGAGGTACTTATGGAATTCGGAGCCGGTTAGTTCACCAATCTCATCAATGGTTTCGAACAAGTCTGTTTGGTGATCCCGATATAAACGTGTTGCCAATGCCAGGCCCGGATAACCTTCCAGTTGTTTTTTTAGTGACCGGAATTGTTGGATGCTCTGTTGCGTAGCCGCTATTTCTTCCCGAAGGGTGGCCAGTGGCTTTAGGCTAGCAGCTACCTCGCTAAGTGGAACATCCAAATACCGTACCTTGACCAGATCGATATACTCATAGATACCCGAAAGCGCTAACCAAAAACCACCTCCAGAAGTGTTTACCATGACAGGCTCTTTAAACAGCTCTTCCGGGAATGGCAGGTACCGACCCGCCGGCTGTTCCGGTTCCGTCCTATCCAGCGCCTGAAAATGGATCAGCATACTTTCCTGTTCATGGGATAGTGGAAAAGATAAATTCGCCATTGCCCAACCTGCAAGCGAGTTGGGGTTTTGAATGTCCGAAAATGTTAACTGGGTTTCAAGCAGCGTTTTAGTATCTGTTAATGTGTTGAGTTTGTCCGCGCTCAGTTCAGCAGCATCGTCCGGATCCGTGAACCAGAGCGACTTTTCAAATTCAGCGGTCAATCTATGTTCGTCGAGCAAGGCCATGAATTTATCCAAGACATCTTTGTTCTCTACTTTAGCGCGTTCTTGTTTATACCAGCCATTGAGCGCCGGGAGATCCTGGTCACATTGTATCAACCACTGCTCCACTTTATCAATCATTGCTTTGTTTTTATTGCTTTGGTCAAGCAATACTTTGGCGGAATCAGCTTGAGTTTTAAAAATGACTGTGTCGCTGCCCGACCGACCTAACTTCCGGCTCAACTCGGTCAACTGGTTATGTTGGGCTCGCAAATCGGAGACTGCGGTCTTGAGGATCCGTTGCTGGATCAGTATCCTTTGTACGGTTGCGGAGGTGTGCACTTGCTGGGCAGTAGCTTTTTCGATCAATAGCCGCTGCTGGTTGACGTGCCAAAAACTTGCTGTATCCCGTCGGAATTCATCCCTAGTTTTTTGAAACGCCTTGAATGCTTCAGATACGGTAACAATTGCCTTTTCTTTATCCCGGATCTGATCGATCTCCGCCTGCAAACGTTGGTGCTGCTGGGCATCCATGCTGATGCTTTGCACCTCTTCATGGTACTTGTCGATTAACCGCTTATGATCATCCTCCCCAAACAGGAAAGTTTTCAAGGCATCCGAGTTGTTATAAAAGCCTTTTCCCCTCGAAAATGAACGAATAATACCTGCATAGCCACTCAAACGCTGCCGACTTTGACTCAGGTCAACCGCCAATATCCCATTGTCAAAAAGTAATTGGTGATACCTTTTTTGCGTCAGCGTTTTTAAGTAACCCTTTTCTAAAAATGACTGCTCCAGCCGGTCTAGGGGTTCGATCTGTTCATTGACCAATAGATCGCGGTAACGTACAGGTTGATCCATTGAGGTCAAGGTCTTATCGAAGTCATAACCCGATTGGACAATAAAAAATTGCATCTGGCTATTGGAGGTTTCCAGGTAACCGCCTAAAGTGAGGTATTTGCGCGGCCCTGTTTCTATATTCAACAATAGATATCCCCGGCCATACTTATCACCATCGCCTTTAAGGGCCAGGCCGCTGGTATCCCTGGCTTTGACTCCTTCCGTGCCTGACCGGAATACGCTTGATCCTACCAATAATAATTGTATAAAGTCGGCTATGAGGCTTTTGCCGCTGCCGCTTTCACCGCTAAAGTCCGTGCGGAATTTATGGAACCGGTAATCGCAGTTAAAGTGCTGGCGAATATTGAGCGTCGAAAGACTGTATATTCTCGGGTAATTCTCAACCATGGCCATTCGGTTTTAGCAATTCATCGATTTGCCCGATCTGGGGATAATACATCCTTCGCAGCCGCTCGAACGAAGGCTGATAGGTAAAACTGTCCGGGTCGTCTTTGTCCCGGGAGATCCAGCCCAGCTGGTCAAACTCAGAAAAAGCTTTCTGAACCAGATTGGTCAGTTTGTCTTCGGTAAAGTCAGTCCCTGCTTCTGTACCCAAAGAAGATACGACACGTTGTAATTTGACAACCAACTCATCGTACTCCTGATAAAGCAGGTTGATGAAATCGGATATCCTGCTTAATTCAATATTCCCATCCAGCTTAAATATCTTAAAGAACAACAAACCGATCAGGATATATTCTGCTTTCATATACAACCTATATTGGGGATCTGTAGGCACCTTACCCCGTGAGCCTTCCTGGAAGTCGATATAATAATAAGTATTCCATTCTTCCCCCTGCCGTTGCAACAGCATCTCGAAATAATCGGCATAATATGCTTGCAAACTATTATAATGCTTTTCCAGGAACCGGTATAATGACGCAGGTTTAGGATGATCCCGCTGGATGTGCGTACCGGACTTCAGCACATAATCAAGCCGGGCAAAAACGGACCTCGCCATTTTATCTTCCAGGAACGCATAGCGTCCCGCTATGGCTTCTTGCTTATCGTCATGTTCCATAAAGAAAGGTTAGGGTATAGTGGTTCACGATATTCATTTTCATCGACCGCCACCTGGTACAGGCGACGGTCACTGCATTGTTTGATCAGTTTTTGAGCGGTTTTGACAGCGATATTCAAGTTTCCATTCTCCCCAGCCAATACCTGAAAGAAAAATGGCGAAAAGTCCAATTTTCCGGTACTCGTGATCACATCAATAGCCGTATTTACCCAGCCCTGCACTTTAGATTTGAGTTGCAACCGTGTGTTACTTTGCTCCAGCATGGTTTGTGTCCGGGCTATATCCACCGTCCTCACTTTTGGCGCAATGGGTGCTTTTCTCGCAAAATCTCTTAACTGAACAATTCCGAACCTCGGTATGGACTCCGCCACCCGCATTTGAAAAAGTTCGATATCATCGGGAAATACCAAACGCTTCGGCTGGTTCTCTTTCCGGATATAGCGGGTCTGATCCAGTAGATGATGAATAAACTTATCAGTCTTCCTGTCAAACTCGCGTTGGTTAAATTCAAAAATGAACTCCCTGATCCGGGGCTTAATTTTATCGATGCGGATGCTCACCTGATCCAAATGATTCCGTACATCCTGATTGTATTGAAGCACCTGATTGATCGCCGCTAAAAGCGGATAGTTTTCTGGCCTTTTCAACATACCTTGTAACAAATCATCAATGTCATAAGTAAAGTGAAAACCCGTAGCCAGTTCATGCGCATGCTGCTTGATCTTTTCCAATCCGCCACTAATGGTCTCGATCAATTGAAGAATGTCCGTTTGTGGTTGCTTGATCTGTTTTCGAAATTCGTCAACGGCTTCACTTACTTGTTGATCCAATATTTCTACCTGCGTCGCGAGCTCCAGGCTACGTGAGTTGAAATGATCGTCCATCCAGATCATCAGTTCCGGCGGTTCTTTAGCCAAGCTGTTTTGCAAGGTCTCCAACAGCCCCTTGAATAGCCTTTCAATTTTCGCCGGGTGATAACTTTCAGAAAGCCGCTTGTGTATTTTCAGGCAAAATTCTTCACCATATTTTTTGAATCCATAAACCTTACGTTTGCGGTCACGCCATAGGAAAAAATCTTGCAGCCTTAATATGATCTGATTATTTCGCTCATATTCCACGCGCTGCCCAGACTTACCTAGGTCTGTATAAACGCGGTTAATTACCGCTAATATTTGATCTTCGTTAAATTCTTGCTTAGGGTAGGCCTGAAACAAAGCAAGCAATACTAACCCATCTTCTCGGTTTGGGATGAGTTGATGATAGCGGGGCTTGGCTTCAAAGTAGAGATCTATATCGTTCATTGGCAGATAAGTGCCTAGGTTTGGACATAAATATAAGGTAATAATATCATTGAAAAAATATATAGCGTATCAAATAGCAATTATACCGTTACTGGAAGTTTAAGAATGATATTAATGAATGCCAATATCATAATAGCTTTGAGACTGTAGGTTAGTCCAATAGTTATACAATAGATTGAATGTACTTCAGGAACACTCCTTTGATAATCGGCTGAAGCTCTGGCTCCAATGGATCTATAAAGTAATAATCAAATTTCTTCACGAGTATTTTTCGAAAAAGGGTATATTCCAACGAGTCGTTTTCAGATTCTTTAACTAATGCCAATAACCATTTGTTGATTTGGCTCTCAATAAAATCAAGAACGTTTGGCGACTCTGTAAGATAGGATAGCAGAAGTTCCCGCAATCTATCTAGTTTTTGATAATAAACTTGCCTTCGCCAGCCGTTCAGATCAGCGTTGTCCAACTTGATTACTCGAACCGTTTCTATTCCCGCGTCTGTTATCCCAACTATTTTACCGGTAATATCGAAGTCGAACTCCTTTTCAGGATAACAATATTCCGGGTGTAGAAGCAATGGCTTTTCTTGAGTATTATAAGCGTGATCGTAAATAAACTGTCCTAAATCCGCTGTCGGAGGTGTTCCGGCTACGGGATATACTGTGTTGCGATTTCCCTGCACTGGGTAACGGGCACCTTTTGCACCGACCGAATTGCAATCTGTACAGCAAGGTAAAAGATTTGTCCACTCGTAACATAACCAATAATAACCATTAGTTCCCCGCGGCATATTTGATATTTTTCCTTTTGGACGATGGTGGTCAACTTTAGGCTGAAAAGCTAACTTTTCGCAATACGCACACTTATTCTGATAAAGATTCCGTAGTGTGACTTGTACATTATAAGTTACACTTCCGTCCGCATGTACTTGTTTGCCCCGATATAAATCGTCATCAACATCGGTTCCTGGTGTAGCCAGAATCGAGTCTCGGTGAGCCCCACATTCGGGAGATAATAATTCAATAGGTGCTGGTATCAGGCTACGATCAAATCTTTTCATCATCATCCTTTAGTCGGTCAGCAATTGTTTTTAAATCGGCTTTAATCCGGTCATTCAATTGAATTTCCTCCAAAGAATCTTCTACGCGAATATCTTCCGGGCGAATGTCTGATCGGGTGAACAGTTTATCCATGCCAAAAAGTTCCGAACTTAAAAGCGCATTTGGTAAAAGGTGGGAAACGGAGATGTCTGAGAGATCGATTACTTCAACCCCCGTTTGAGCATTTCGTTCAACCTTATAAAATTGAGAGTCTGACGGCGCGCCCAGAAGTGGGATAGGACTGTGCGTACTGGCTAAAAAGCGAACTTGTGGAAACGTTTTAGTCAGCTGTTCCACCAGAACCTTTTGTAGGTTAGGATGCAGATGCACATCTATTTCATCAATAATTACCATCCCGGATAGTTCCGACGGGTCATCGATATTTGGCTGCTGATTATATAATCGCATCATCATGTCACCGATCATAGCTACAATGCTTTTCATGCCGGAGGCTAGTTCATTGAACGTTACCGGTGGATAATCACGGAATTGCTCGTCCTTTTCAATATATTCCGTTACAGTATAGTTATCCCGCTGGGTAAATTTCACAATAACATTATTAGGCAGGATGTCCGCTAAAACTTCGGTGATAAATTCTTGTCTTTTAGATACTAGGTGACGAAAATTATCATCCCGCAGCCAGAAATTTAATTGATCTTGAATATCTATAAGTACGGTGTCGCTGTTAAATAAGGACGATGTCAACCCTTTTTTGCTCATCGCATTGCTGAAGGAGAAGTTTTGAGGGTTTGAGAAACTGGTTCTCAAGCGCGCTGCGCCATAAGCACAAAAGCCGTTCAACAATGGCTTAGTTGTCCGTGGGCCAGTATCATCGTTACCATAACGTTCATATATTTGGCCGATACGTGTAAAATTAAATTTGAGATATAGATCCGGTGCATCCGGCGTTTTGACATGACAGATGCCGGCGGAGATGGCTCGTAAAAGAGATGTTTTGCCAGTGCCGTTTTCACCCGTAAAAAACACCCATTGTGCGTGCTTTTTAAATTGTATAAAGCCTGTATCGTTAATTGGGCCATAGTTTTTAACATGAAAGCCGTCTATGGCAAGTTCCAGGTCAAATTCCGACGCAAAATCATAATTGCGTGCGTGGCGGTAAGATTCTATTTTCCTAAAGGAATCATCAAAGTCGGTATCCGAAATGAACGAGATTGCATCTTCAGCATCACTTTCGAAAAAACCTTGCCCGTCAATAATCCTTTGATCAATAAATCCTTTATCGGTATCAAGAAAACGCTTCAGGGAATACATATAGTCACCTTCACTGTGGTATCGTTTAAAAAACTTCCTGTTTTCGCCCTGAATATTGAGCGGGTTTTCTTGCCCGATTAGAACTTCCTGCACAAAACGATTTTTTAAATCCGAATCAGAGACAGCGATTTCTAAATAAGTATCTCCATTCCTGTGTATTACAAAATATATATTAGGCGTTCGGTTTTTCCAGTCCATGCCGGACCAAAAAGAAACAGCAAGGTAATGTTCGTTACCGTAGAACCAGAAACCTTGTTCCAGGCGACCAGCGCGATTACTTTTACGGAAGGTAAAATTCATATCCGAATGCCGCCGCCAGTCCATCAGAAAATTGAATACATCTTCGTGTATCTCTCTTATATTTTTCTCCATTAGCTAACGGCTTGTTTATAAAGATCAACCCGATAGGCTTCTACCGGACGTGCCAGATGGGCATAGCGTTCTTTTACTTCCTTATATAATTTACTTTTCCCAATCCCCATATTTGCTGTTCGGGCGGGAGAATAGAGGGCTCGCACCTTTACTGGGCGACCGAAAATGGACTCGGGTAAATCAACTTCCCTTCGGCTTCGGATTTCTTTGGTTAGCGATAGACCTAGAATATCTCGATAAAAAATGCTGAATGCATTATTTTTACCAAACCCACTTGTACATAATATTTCACGGATTGATGATTGTTTGATCGAATTAATCAATTCCTCTTTATGTAGTTTAATTGGTTTTAAATCCTGGTCTAATGCGGTGGGATTAATTCGTTCGCAACTTATGATCGTATCACTAACTGTTAACTTACGACCTTTCAGAAAAGATTTTACCGATTTCAGATTACGAGGATCACTTAACTCATCAGGAAAAGCCGCATGGAATATTTTCCAAATGCTAAGTTCATTACCATAATAGAAAGGGATTAGAAAGTTATCATGAATATGCGGATGGATGGTGCCCAATATTAACCTTTCGGCTCTATGATCTATCGGATGAATTTTTAGATATTGGTGGTTTGTAATCAAGATATTTCGGTTTAGCCAAATATAATATTTTACGGAATATTATATATACTTATGTTCGTCTCGCTGCTCCTTAGCCCACACCGTCTACTCCAAAATTCCGGCATATGCTCCGTCCAATAGAGCACCCCTCAATAGTGTAAATTGAAATTCGGTCAAAAACAAAGTAAGCTACTTCCTAACTGGATACCTAATCCATTGGGCGTACTTTGCGGTTATTGATCTTAACAGCATTTGTTTGGAAAGCACTTATTATTTGCAACCTAAATTGCATCAATCGGTATTAATGCTTATCTTTATGTAAGTCATTAGGAATTAAACTGTTGCAAATTATTTGTGGAAAATTCGGGAATTACCACGCTTGCATACTTGTAAAATATTGAATATCAGTGGATTGTTGGGGCAGGTTGCTGTCCCGTCCATTCCGCTAAAAGGTCTTCAAAGCCTTTTAAAACGCTTAAATCAAAATGATTTAAGCGTTTTTTTTGTGCAAAAAACCGCATAACTACGCAGGCTTTATGACTCACCCAGGTGGCCTATTCGGTGACCTGTTTCTAATCACTAATTTAGCCACAAATTAACGTTAACTAAATGGTATTCAATTAGCTAGTACGGTATAATTTGAACTTAAAACAGCTCAAAACTAATCAAATTTCTGGCTATTTGAACACCTGGATTTCGGTTGATATCAAAGCACCTCAAATGGTCTCATCTATCTGGGGCCGAGGGTTCTGGGCCTTTTGGGACTGGATGAAATTTTGCCCAAAAAGTGACCTTATCGGTGACCTATTGGGAACCCTTGATTCAGGTCGCCGAATAACAAGGTAAACGGTTGATTTTAAAGAACTTATTATGACTTAAATGACCTCAAAAAGGCTCATTTAAACTCAAAATTAATGCAGTTAAACAAAAATTATGCAAATTTTTTTATATTGTATGTATTATGACCTTGAATGCATTTGTGCAGAAGATTATCCCAAGTAAGTTTTCAGCGTTCTTGAACGGGTACTGTGACGCAGCCTTTCCAACGCCTTATCTTTTATTTGCCTTACACGTTCGCGGGTAAGATGATACTTATCACCAATCTCTTCGAGGCTATGTGCGTGCTGGTTCTTCAACCCGAAAAACAGTTCTAAAACCTCCCTTTCTTTTTCACCAAGTACACGCATGGTATCCGATACATCGATACTGAGGGATTCGTTCATCATTTCCTTGTCTGTTCCAGGCTCTGCGCTCTGTAATACATCCAGCAAAGTACCATCTTCTTCGCTTGAAAAAGGCGTGTCGTACGATAAATGCCTGCCTGAGTGCGCCAATGAATGGCTTACCTTTTCAGCTGTCGTTTCTAAATCTTCAGCAAATTCTTCGGGAGTCGGCTGCCTTTCATAAACCTGCTCCAATTTAGAAGCGGCTTTAGAGATTTTAGAAAGATCGCCCACCTTATTTAACGGTAACCGTACCATTCGCGATTGTTCGCCTATAGCCGACAAAATAGACTGGCGGATCCACCATACGGCATACGATATAAATTTAAATCCCTTTGTTTCGTCAAATCGCTTTGCCGCTTTGACCAGGCCAAGGTTGCCCTCATTGATCAGGTCGCCTAATGTCAGGCCGGAACTTTGGTATTGTTTTGCGACAGAAACCACAAACCGCAAATTTGCAGTTGTTAATCTTTCCAACGCAGCCTGATCTCCCTCCCTGATTTTTTGAGTCAAGATCACTTCTTCCTGTGGTGTAATCATCGGAATCTTTGCAATGTCTGACAAATATTGATTCAACGACGCCGTCTCACGATTGGTGATCGACTCACTAATTTTAAGTTGCCTCATTTATGAAAATATTTTTTTAAGTGAATGCTAAAGATTTAGTGCCTTAGAATGCGCGAAAAGCAGAAATGATTCTCTAAGAGATTTCAGCAAAGTTGCTGGTGCCTGCGGTAGAAAGGATATGTAAAAATCTTTAACATGCAAATATAAGCACAGAACTAAAAAAGAGTGTTGATTGGATGTCAAGAAGTTAGGAAGCCGAATCAACGGCACAGACGGTCGGCCATGTCCATTTAAATACCTTCCTTTTGATTCATTTTTTCATTTACCGAAATGGAAAAAAGTTTCGCATTCAAGATTAATTGCAGGTATTAAAATCGATCCCCTTTAAAAAAACTGATATCCGAGTCGGATAGTCTCGGATTAAATCTGATGCTGTTTAAAGCAAATTTGTATCAAGTTATTGATTTCATAGGGAATCAACTACGTACAACAACTGAAATGAACTAAAATAAAATTAAAGCTATGGCAGCAGAAATTATCACTAAAGAGGACTTGCAGGGATTTGGAAAAAGCCTGCTAAATCAGATCAGGGGAATGTTAGGCCAGACATTTGAAGAACCTAAGAAATGGCTGAAAACTTATCAGGTGAAGAACCTGCTGAAGATAGCAGATAATACGCTCCAAACATTAAGGGATAACGGGACAATTCCGTTTACAAAGATCGGGGGCATTCTGTATTACAATTACGAGGATATTAATAGGGTGCTAAGCGGGGAGGTGCCAACGAAGCGAATTAAAATTGGCAATTCATCTAAGTTTGCCTGAAAAGAAAAATCCCGAACGTTCGCCGCCGGAACTTTTCAACCTAAGTATTATGATTTGAAAAACACCCGGGCTCATAAAAATGTATTTCATAGATAATCAACGGAGGATATTTATGAAACAGCAAGTAACTGAAGATGTAAACATTATGCCTCAATTAGATAAAGCCTGTGGTCTCGACATGCACAAAGACAAGATTGTCGGCTTTATCTCCTGGAAAGATGGCAGCAATCAAGAGTTTAGAGAGTTCGGCACGTACACATGCGAACTCAAACAAATCAGAGATTGGTTACAAGAGAGCCATATTCACCATTGCCTTATGGAAAGCACTGGCATTTATTGGATGAGTTTATATGCTATACTTACCGAAGCAGGTATCGAAGTCATTGTGGCAAATCCGGTTCATATCAAACAGATGCCTAAGCGGAAAACTGATCGCAAAGATGCTAAGTGGCTTTGTACATTGTTACTGCATGGATTAGTGCGTCCAAGCTTTATGCCTGACAACACACAACGAATTATCAGAGATTATTGCAGGAATCGTTTATTCTATACCTGGCAACTCAACAGGATAAGGAACCGTCTGCTTAAGATATTGGAAAGCAATAATATCAAACTTCGCTCTGTCATTAGTTCGATCCATACATTATCTGCTATGGATATGATACGACTATTGGCTAAGGGAGTTACAGATCAGGAACAACTGCTTAGTTGTGCCAGAGGCAAAGTAGTTAAAAAGAAAGAGCAGTTAATCAAAGCTTTGGATGGAACACTCCAAAACTACCATCACACACAACTACAGATGTTATTGGAGGATTACGATCATGTGCAAAAGCAGGTTGATTTTTTAGATAAATCAATTACAGAAATTATCAGTGAGCATTACGCACAAGCATTTGAATGTCTTGACAGCATCAGTGGTATAGGTATCAAATCAGCAGAAATCATTTTAAGTGAGGCTGGAAAAGATATGAGCCGTTTTCCAACAGCAGACCATTTTACCGCGTGGTGCGGTATTGCACCGGGCAACAATGAAAGTGCCGGTAAGCGAAAAAACACTGCAATTAAAAAAGGCAACAGTTATTTGCGGGTTGCCATTGTTGGCGCGGCATGGGCTGCGGTTCGTATGAAAGATTCCTATTGGCATGCCTTATTTGACAAGCTACGTAAGCGAATGAAAGCACAGAAGGCTATTGTTGCTGTTGCAAGAAGATTACTTAAAGTGGTGTACAAGACACTGGAAACATTAACTGTTTATCAGGAAAAAGGTATTGCCCATTTTGTGGACTTACAGGCAAAAGCAGCGTTGTATCATGCCGCAAAACCATCATGGCCGCAAACTGATAATATTTAAACGAACTAAAAGGACGGAAAAGGTAATAGAATATAAAGTCTGAAACCTAAGCTGCCAAAACTGTAGATAGCATCCAGGCTTGTTCCATGAGAACGCAGAGGAAACTTATTTTTTAATAAAATGATATGTATTCCCTTTTGGGTATACAATGGCGCTGGTTTTTATGATTTGAATTAATATTAAAGAAACAGAAAGGAAATGGTAAATTAAACCGGTGAGCATCTTGTAACGATTTCGCTGTAGCATGCGTCATTAACAGCACATTCAAGACGTTCAATTAAATATTATTTTGTGGTTTCATCGTTTAAATATTTTCGTTATAATTTTTTGGATAACATTGAAATGTTTATCTCTAAAAACGAGGCAGCTTATTTTCCTTTTCATCTGCATGATTATTATTGTATTTCTTTAATTACAAACGGAACAGAGCGACTCGAAACCCAAAACGCTACTTATTTTGCTACAACTGGTACTATAAGCGTTACCCAAGCTAATGAGGTACATAAAAATAGTTCGTTGAACGATTTTGGTTATAGCTATCAAACGATTTATGTCAATCCTGATTTGTTGAGCTATTACAACAATGGAAAGAAAGTTACCGGCTTGCAACGAGTTATACAAAACGAGGAAATCGCCAACTTATTTAGTCTCCATTTTGATAATGAAAAGATTGTTTTTAACACTGCTGAAAAAATTATTAAAGGTTTGCTATTATATGATCAAAGCAATGCCTGCAATCCAGAAAAGACACTATCAATGGAACTTATCGACGATCTGATCGCATCGGCCGGAATGGACCGCTTGAGTTTAGATATGATGGCCAGTCATTTTTGTATGAGTAAATATCATTTCATCCGGAGATTTAAGGCCAGTATAGGGATTACGCCGCAGGTCTACGTGGCCTTACAAAGATTGGAAAATGCAAAAAAAATGTTGTTAAACGGAGAAGAAATTAAATCAGCAGCTCTTTTAAATGGTTTTTATGATTCTACACACTTAGATACAGCATTTAAACGATACTTTGGGATTAATGCGGTTTCCATAAAAAACAGCAATATTATACATTCTGGTCAGGAATTTTAGCCATAGTTTTACCAGCAAAGTTATAATATGAAAAAAATCACTTTACTTATTTTGCTATTATGTGCCCAATATTCTTTTGCCCAATATAAAGACCAATTATCAACAAAGGTTTCTGTTGCAATTAATGCTAATCTGGAAACCTATTTTTTTGCTGAAAAACTTGCGGTAGAGCACATAAACGATTTTATATTCGATCACCAAGGATGGGATTATACACATCAGCCAATTGTTCATTATGGCTTTCTGCATTTTTATCCCTACGTCAACGCCCCTGTTATCATCAAGATCTCAGCGCTGCTTCAACTAGTAAAAAGCACTTATCATGACAATTCACCAACCCTGAATTATCTGGTCAACCAAAAAGAATTTCCGGCCAGAGGACCTTTATTTAACGAGCTTCCAATTGATCCGGATCACCCGGAAATGAGGGCTGTATTAGCGGAACTCACGGACAGCCTGCGCAGTTTTTACCAATTGGCTAATGTGGGTGCTTTTATTAAAGAAAACGCTCCTTTCTATCAAGGTGCATTAAAGGAAGTCGAGAAAGATATAGATGCTTCATCTTTTCCTGCCTTAGAAAAATGGTATGGCAAAACATACCCCCAATATTGTATTTATTTGACTCCAGGTATGCCCATAACAAAAGGTGAAGATAATTATCGTGGATTTGGACCAAGAATTATATCGCCTGAAGGGGTTATACCCGCTATGATAATGAGTTCAGACCGAATGTTACCACCAAAGTCCGACCTATCTTCCTATACTCAATATGGCTTTGATAATCCTGGTGTTACTCACTTTTTAACCAAGCACGAAATTGGCCATTCATTTGTCAATCCTATCATTGAAAAATATGCAGCCCAGCTAAAAAAAGATTCTGCCTTGTTTACGCCAGCGCTGAAGCAGATACTTGCGCCTCATTATATCAATGACTGGTATGTATGCGTAATTGAGCATTTGGTGCGCTTGGGCGAAATCCGTACAGCCATATCGATGAAAAATTTTAAAGAAGCCGACCGTTTACGGCAACTGCACATTCATGGCGAAAAATGCGTATTGATTCCTATGCTTGAAATTAAAATCCGACAATATGAACTTGACAGAAAACATTACCCTACTTTTGAAAGCTATTTGCCGGAACTTATCTCTTTTTTCCATTCTTTAACCCCTTCAATAATTAATGACCAGGTCAAAAAATTCAGTTAAAAGTGCCAACTGGTGTTTGCTATCTCTTTTATTTTTACTTTTTAGCTCTTGTGCCTTTTTAAACAAAACCGGGATGAGTTACACAAAACAGTGGAATGGCAGCGATGTGCCTGGGCATAACTACGCATCTTTTACAGACTTAAACGGACAACAGATTTTTAATATCCTATTGCCTTCAAAAGGATTATATTATTTAAAATACTCGGTGACAGTTAATCGCGGCGAACTTATTATGAAGATCAAATCTTCTTCAAAAGAAATTATTAGTCTCCCCATAATTGAAACGCTAACGGATTCCATTAGAATAAATAACATGGGAAACGAACGGTATAAACTATATTTTTTCGCAAAGCACGCTAATGGGAACTTCGACATTAGCTATGCTTTACTTAAACGATGATCATTATATTTCTTCATTAACCATCTTATTTTTAGAGGAACCTTATCACAATTGATGGAAGGTTTCCA
>Ga0302200_10002195_pt1 | contig 17414 bp, 14 predicted proteins | sample II_Bog_N3_1_FD_194585 | JGI IMG/M metagenome (GOLD analysis project Ga0302200, IMG submission 194585) | Peat permafrost microbial communities from Stordalen Mire near Abisko, Sweden - II_Bog_N3_1 | ecosystem: Environmental > Terrestrial > Soil > Wetlands > Peat | place: Sweden: Abisko... | reverse complement strand
TCGCGCTGCTATCCACCGTGACGCAAACCCAGGCATTGGATTACATCGCCACCGTCACCAACACCCCGAACTTGCTTGGGTTTTGGCAGTTTGATCCGGTCTATCAATCAAACAGTTGCGTCAACGGCTACACTGGAACGTTACAAGGCAACGCCCAAATCGGGCCGCCGGGATCCGGCTGTCCGCTGGCTTCAGACCCGCCGACCCAGGCCTTGCTGCTGAATGGAACGAACAGTTACTTGACCACGAGTCTGACGGGCCAGATTAGCAGCCAGGGCACCGTGCTGGCCTGGGTTTATCTCACGGCGGAACCTTCGACCGCCGGCCATATTTTCCAGGTGACCTCACAAGCGAAGACGGACGACGATTTTGACCTCCAAATCCAGACCGACAATCAACTCTATTTCTACACGGACACGGGAACTTTCACCGTTTATCCCGGGCCGCTGCCGTTGAATCAATGGCAATTCCTGGCCGTAACATTTGTCGCCGGATCCACCCGCTCCATTTATTTGAACGGCCAACTGGTGGCCAGTTCCACTGCGGGTGCTCACTCCGTCAATAACACGGCGTTGTGGATTGGCAACAATCCGGTATTTGGTCCGCGCCTGTTTCAGGGCCGCCTGGATGAAGTGGCGATATTCAATCGCGCTTTGTCGGCCTCGGAAATTGGGGCGATTTATGCGGCCGCGCAGGCGAGTCCCACCACCATTGATGCCGCCAATCATTACGCCTACGGCGCGAACATCGGCTGGGTGGATTGGCGCGGAGACACCAATAACGGCGCGGTCATCGGTGAATATGTCTGTTCCGGCAACCTTTATTCCGCCGACGTCGGCTGGATCAATCTCGGCAACGGCGCGCCGACCAATGGCATTTACTATCAGAATCTTTCCGGCAATGATTTTGGCGTCAACCAGGACGGTCTGGGCAATTTGCGCGGCTACGCTTACGGGGCGAACATCGGCTGGCTCAACTTTGAAAGCACCGGAGCGCCGCAGGTCAATCTGCGAACCGGCGTCTTCAGCGGCTTCGTCTGGAGCGCCAATTGCGGGTGGATCAGCTTGAGCAACGCCGTCGCCTATGTGCAGACGGACACCCTCTCGCCCGGGACGCTGGCGCCGAACGGTCTGCCCGTCGCCTGGCTGTTGACTTACTTCACCAACATCAATGTCAATCCCAATGCGGATCCGACCGGCAAAGGCATGACCATCGCGCAGGACTACGCTGCGGGCACGGATCCGAACGACATTAACAGCGTTCTGCGCATTACCGGTGAAAGCTTTGCCTCCGGGGGCACGAGCGCCAGCCTGACGTGGAGCAGCGTGCCGACGCGCTATTACTACATTCAGGAGTCGTTGGGCCTCAGCCCGGCCAGCTGGAGCGACAACGCTGCCGGACTCCTTTCGCCGTCCGCCGGTTCCACCACCACCGCCGGCTTCAGCGACACCAGCGCGTCAGACCGATTCTATCGCATCCAGCCCGTGCAGCCGCTGGTGCCGTAAGCGGTTCTCACATCCTCCAGTGACTCAACCCAAACGCAATCCTTCAGCGGGATACGCGGGTTTGCCAGTGTGGATTTCCAAGCTCATGATTTTTGGCGGTGAATTCGTTGCGGCAACCGATGCTCGTCCACCGATTGCAGCCAGCGAATCGCCGCTTTCAATCCGGCGACCTCTCGACGCGGAAGATGTGCAGGCCAACGACCGCGCTTTGCAGTCCGGTGGCGGTCTTTTTTCCTCTTATCGCTCAAGCCGAAACGTAAAGTTTTGGATCATCACCGAATGCGACCGGTCGGTTACAACCGTGCTGTTGCCGGAGGACTACTGAATGAAACAAATTGGATAGACTTCAAAGAGCTTCGAGCCCGGTTCGACTTTGTGTCTGTGATGGAAACATTCCAGCGTTGAACTGCTCAAATAGCGATCCTTGGCCGCAGCATCGGATGTTCTCAGTCGGCCCATTATTAAGCTAATTTCAAAGACTTGCAACTGGTGATTTGCGCTACTGCCTCCAACGGCCAAGCCTTCAATCTTCCGAGTATTGCGCACAGGGTTGGACATAGGCTGTCCAAGCGCGGTTTTCCCTGCCGTCCAACACAACCTGCCGCTCGCTTTCAGCGTGGCAATCGTATTTAAAAGCGTTGGCGGAAAATAAGTCCGCGCTGCTGGTTGCGCCCACATGGGCGGAAATCGACGCGGTAAAGGAGAAGGTCCGGCAGGAAGTTGAAATTAGCCGGTCGGTTGGGCGATGTCATTCCGGCAGACGCGCGTTTGCTGGCCGGTGACGAGGTGTCGGTGGATCAATCCGCGTTGACCGGCGAATCGTTGCCCGCCTCGCGGAAATCCGGCGACGCCGTGTTTTCCGGTTCGATCATCCGGCGCGGCGAAATCGGTTCTCGGACACTACGGACACATCCTTTCTACAGCTAGCGGACTATTTTTGCGAACACTTCAACCCTTCTGCAATTCCAAAAGTTCCAATCCAAACACCTTGGGCTTTTCTGCGGGAAGTCCAACGCCAGAAACTTTACCCGGGGGTGACATTGTTGTTGCTTCAAGAAATAAAATCATTATGACTGGCAGCGAACTTTCGATCTGTTCCTAAAGCTCGTGAACACAACCAGACTAAACGGCATCAGCCTGCTCGTGGTGGAGGATGAACCGCTGCTCCGGCGGCAGCTCCTGGCGCACCTCGAACGTCAGGGGGCCGAGGTCACTGGGGCGGAGTCGCTGGCCGCCACGCGCCAATGGCTGCGCGACGCCAATTTTGATTTTGTGTTGCTGGATGTGAACCTGCCGGATGGCCTCGGTTTTGACCTGCTTCGGGAAAAAGCTTTTCCGGCCGCCACCTCGGTGATTGTAATGACCGCCCAAGGCGGCGTGGCGGGTGCCGTGGAGGCCATGCGGCTTGGCGCGGTGGATTTTCTCGCCAAACCGTTTGACCCGCAGGAATTGCCGTTGGTAATCGCGCGCGCACGGCAAACGCGCAGCCGGTCGCGCATCGAGGAAAAAAAATCCGGCGAGATTGAGACCGCCGCGCGCGTATTCGTTTTTGGCAAATCATTGGCCGGCGTCGAGGCGCAGCTTGAAAAAATCATCCGCGCCGACACACGGATGCTGGAGCAACTGCCGCCGGTGCTGGTGCAGGGTGAGACTGGAACCGGCAAAACCACGATCGCCCGCTGGTTGCACCAAAGCGGGCCGCGCGCCGCGCAACCATTCGTGGAAGTGAACTGTTCCGCCCTGCCGGATTCGCTCGCCGAATCGGAATTGTTCGGCCACGAACGCGGCGCCTTCACCGATGCGCGGACAGCGCGGATGGGGTTGTTTGAGGCGGCGAGCGGCGGAACTTTATTTCTGGACGAACTGCCGAGTTTGTCGGCGGGATTGCAGGCAAAAATTTTGAAGGCCATCGAGGAAAACCGCATTCGGCGGCTCGGCGGCACGCGGGAAATCATGGTGGATACGCGGGTGATCGCCGCTACGAATCGTGATCTGCGGGCACTCGTCGCCGCCGGACAGTTCCGGGAAGATTTGTTTCACCGGCTGGACCTCTATCGCGTCCAAATCCCGCCGCTCCGCGAGCGCGGCGCCGACATCGTAATGCTGGCGGAAAGTTTGCTCGGCCAGTTGTGCAAAAAACACCGGCTGCCGCTCCGGCACATCACCGGTGCGGGCAAAACGCGGCTGCTCGCCTGCCGCTGGCCCGGCAATGTCCGCGAACTGAAACATGAACTGGAACGTGCGCTGGTGTTTGACGGCGACGCGGATTTGACCCTCGAACAACTAACCGTGCCGATTGCCGCGCCGGGTCCGGCGGCAAATCCAGACTGGTTGAATCCAAATTTTTCTTTTCCGCCGGAAGGTTTCGTGCTGGAGGACGCGATGGGGGTGTTGATCCGCCGCGCGTTGCAGCAGACCGAAAATAATGTGTCGGCCGCGGCCCGGCTCCTGGGCGTGTCACGCGATTTTTTGCGCTATCGCCTCGCGGGCAATCATCCGCCGCCGGCGGGAAAATGAGATCTGTCGCGGCGGACAGTGCTGGGGTGAATTGGGTGTGGTCACCCGTTTTAAACTGGCCGACGACAACAGTCATTGACAACTTAATTAATGAAAGCCAATGTTTTTGAGGCTTTTCTCAGTTAAGTCATTCTGGCATGTGTGTTGCTGTTGAATATTAATGGAACCGGCACTGCCGGATCTTAAAAATGAAAGCACTTCAACTTCTCGTTTTGGCAATGGCCGGTCTGGCCAGCGTGGGCGAACCGCAGGCGGTTCGCGCGCAGGCAACAGCAGCGCCGTCGAGTGCGCCAGCCGCCGTGGTGGTGCCTCACGACGGAAATCTGGCGGGGGTGCCGGCGGGAATCAAATCTTTGATCGCAAATTTTGATTCCACGCGCGATGCGTTTCTCGCCAAACAGGAATTGTTGCAGGCCGCGTTGGGCACGGCGACCACGACCGCCGAGCGCGCCGCTATCCGCGAACAATTGCAAGCCAACCGCACCGCCTTCCTCGCGCAGCTAAAATTATTTCGCGGACAGTTGAAGGACAATCTGGCGGCGTTGAAACTAAAACTCAATCACGCAGAATTTTTACGGATCATTGACGCCGCCCAAAGCGCCGCCGCTGAAGGCGGCCCGGATCACCACCGCGGTCATTGAACGCCGCCAATTTTTGCCGCCGCTTCCGACCAGCCAAAGTTTCAAATGGGTGGCCTTTGCAGGCTGCCAGTCTTGTCGCGCCGCTTCCCGAAAACGGCGGCGGCAACGCCAGCTCCTCAGCGGAATTTTTTTTGCCATGGTTCCGATTCTGCCGGCCGAGGATTTTTCAAGCGCGGCCCCCAATTTGATTTCTAAAGACACGCGTCTGTGGACGGAATCGATGCTGTGGAGCGAGGCAGCGGAAATCACTTCGGGCATCGGTTATCGTGACAACATTCTCTTGAGTCCGTTTCATCCGCAGGGCAGTGGCTTTTTCGTCAACGGACTTGATTTCATGACGACGCGCTTGCCGCTCGACGGCTGGCAAATCGTCGGTTCCGTGGTCGGCAGCGACACGCATTTTTGGAATGATGCCGGCGCGCGGCGGGAAGATTTGTTGCACGCGAGCGGCCGCGTGGAGCGAGAACTGCCCGGCGGCTGGCAGGCGGGGCTGGAATTGCGAGGCCAATATGAGGATCAGGTGCTGGACATCTCCACCAGCCAGGGAACCCCCGCGACCGCGTTGGTTGAAGGGGAAGGCTTCACCGTTCAACCCACTTTAAAAAAAATTCTGCCGGCCGGCGTGTCGCTGAAAGTGGAACTTCCGATCGCCAGTTGGAATTTTGAATCTCCATTGGACAACTACAGCGAGCTGGGGCCAGTGCTCACGGCCGCATGGTCCGTCAAAACCAGCACCGAAATCAGCATGAGTTATTCATACACCGATCAGCCGCACGATGCTTGGCTGGCGCTGGATGCCTACGGCGGACCATTGCCGCAACGATTAGAGATTCAGATCCAGAAAATCGAACTGGCGTGGGATCAATCCTGGGATGCCTCCCAGCACTGGCACACCTCGACACGCCTGATTTATCCGGAAAAGCAGGACAACGGCGGCGGCTTTTTCAACTATGACGAATATGAAGTGGTGGAAGATTTCCGGTGGCGCACGGACAATTGGCAAATCCAGGTCAGCGGACTCCTGGCGTATGAAGATTATCCCGTGCAGACCAGCGTGCAGCATGGTTCACAAACCCTTTATCGCAACACCCTGGATTTATCGCTGGAAGCCGAGCGGCGGATTTATAAGAACTTGAAAACCTATGCGCAACTTGATTATCAGCGGGCGCTTTCCAATGAGATTCTCGGCGCGGGCAACTACCATTCCGCCACGGTTTCCGGCGGCTTGCGATATGAATTTTAAAAACCGGCGGCCGTGGAGTAACCTTCCACCGCCTGTTCGCATATAAGTTCTAGTTGAAAAATTGATGAATGTTGCCGCTCCCATCGCCTCCGCCGCCCCGCGTTTCCGTTGGCTGCCGCTGCTGGCCGTCGGCCTCGCACTGGTCGTGCTGGGCGGGGCGCTGGCATGGGCGGCGCTGGATTTGCGCGAACGGATTCAGTCGCAAATTGTCCAGGGCGACGCCGAGATTCTCGACGCCGTGACGCTCATGCAGCATCTCAACGATCAGGCGGAAGGCCGGACGCTCGCCACGTTGGAGGACCCCGGCGAACAATTTCAGCTCGCGCTTAAAGTTTCCAAGTTGCGCAACGTGCTCGGCGTGCGGCTCTACGCTGCCGACGGAAAATTCGTCAACGCCTTTCCCGCTTACATTACCGATGCGGCGCTGCCGGCTTCCGCCCTCGAGGCGTTGCAGCAACTGCATCCCGCCAGCCTTTTTTCCGCCCGCGCCCGGATGGACGAACAGGATATGCTCGCCGAGACCAATAGCCCCACGGCGGCCTTGTTGTTCGTTGAAGTTCCGTTGCGGACCGCCGGACAACCGCGACTCGCCGGCGTCATTCAATTCATCATGGACGGCGGCAGCATTGCCCGCCAATACGCGGCGTTGGACCGAAACCTTGCCTTGAAATTTGCCGCAATTTTCCTGATGGGCGGCAGCATTTTGATCGCCGTTCTGGTCTTCGCCTTGAACCGAGTTCAACGGGCAAACCAAAAACTCGCCGAACGGACAAAAAATCTGTTGCAGGCCAACCGCGAACTCGCGCTCGCCGCGCGCACTTCCGCCGTCGGCGCGGTTGCCTCACACTTGATCCATGGTTTGAAAAATCCCCTGAGTGGACTGCGGCATTTCGTTCACGCCCACAACTCCGCTGTCCCGGATGATTCCGACTGGCAGGCCGCCAGGCGCACCACGCAGCGCATGGAAGAATTGATCAATCGTGTCGTGCGCGTGCTGCAGGAACAACAGTCGGGCGTGGAGTATGAACTTTCCCTCGCGGAAACGGTCAACCTGTTGCTACAAAAAGCGCAGCCGCTGGCCGACACGGCGGACGTTCGGCTGGCGCAGGGCATTTTGGCCGAAGGCAGGTTCTCCAATCGCGAGGCGGATCTCATCTTGCTGATTCTGGAAAATCTGCTGCAGAACGGAATTGAAGCGACTCCGCCGGGCGGCGAGGTAACACTAACCGTGGAACGTGACGCCGAAGCTTTTATCTTCGAAGTCCGCGACCAGGGCCACGGTTTGCCACCCGGAATGGAGTCGCAACTGTTCATGCCTTGCAACTCCGCTAAAAAAGGGGGCGGTGGCATCGGTTTGGCTATTTGCCGGCAACTGGCCATTTCTTTGAATGCCACATTGAAACTTGCCGCAAGCAATGCCTCCGGTTGCATTTTCCAGCTCCGCTTCAAGCAACAGCCTCAAGAGCCAAACCCAAAGACTCCGCTTCAACGCACGACTTTTCATATTGAATAAACTCGGGTAAAGTGATTTGTCATCGCCATGTGTTATCGGAAAGCCATCATGTTGCTGGTCTTCTGCGTTACCGGTCTCAGCCGGCCGAGCCTCGCGCAGAAACTCTTATGGCACTGGTCCAATCCCCAGCCGCACGGGAACGACATCGTGGGCCTGGCCTGGAACGGTTCGCTCGGCGTGCAGGTGTGCGAACTGGGCCAGGTCTATACCAGCCCTAATCTGACCGACTGGTTTCCCCAAAACAGCGCGCTGACCAACGATCTACAGGCCGTAACTTTTTTTGGCAGCCGCATCATCATCACCGGCGCCAATGGTGCCATTGCTTATTCTGATGACGGCATAAATTTCAGCAATTGCTCGGCGAACACGGCCAATTGGCTAGTGTCCGTGGCTGCGTCTGCCACCAAAGTGGTGGCTGTCGGGGACAATGGCGCTGTTTACACGAGCACCAATGGCGCCAATTGGACCTTGCAAAGCGCACCGCCCGGCCTTGGCGATTCCTGGCTAACCAGCATCACCTACGGCAACGGTGTTTTTGTCACCACCGGGGACACGGGTTATCCGGGAGGAATCAGTTATATTGCCAATAGCGGTGACGGCATCCATTGGACCAACCAAACTCCCACCGCCCTGTTCACTGAAACTAATGTCGGCGATTTGGAGAATGTGGCCTGGGTGAACTCCTCCGGATCGCGGACCAATTTCCCTTACCCGGGTTTTTGGACGGTAGGTGACAACTATGGTAAAGCCTCTAACAGCTATGCACTCTACAGCACCAATAACGGGGTAAGCTGGAGTTTGTTTAATTTCACCATTCCCTCGTCCAATGTTCTCTATTCAGTTGCCACGGACAAAACGACGGCGATGCTGAGTGGAAACTCCGAGGCTCGGCTCGGTTCAGCTAACTCTGGCCAGATTCTTTGGTCCGAACAGACCGGCGTCGCCCTTACCAATGCACCGCCCTGGACTTATTTTGCCGGAATATCACAATCGAATGGCCTTTATGAACTGGCTGGTGATGACGGAATGCTGGTGCAAAGTTACCTTGCGGGCGGCAGCTACAATTGGAACACAGCTTATGATTCAGTTCGCGACTGGTTATGGCAGGTGACCGCAGTTGGCGGCCTATATGTTGCCGTTGGCGACAATGCTCGCATCATGACCAGTGGCGATGGGGCCGATTGGGATGTGGAAGAAGTCAATTTAACCAATTCGATAACCGGCACCAACACAGTTTTTCTTTGTGTCGGTGGCAACACTAATCTACTCTTGGCAGCCGGTTCCCAAGGCAGTCTCGCGGCCAGCCTCAATACCAGCGTTCCCATCGTTGAAACTAATCTTGATGGCAGTTTTAGCACCAACAATGCCAGTGCGCTGGGCGTCATCTGGTATTCCTTGTCCGCGCCGGCCGCAACCACAAACGATTTGGGCGGGATCTGTGTCTTCAGCAACCAGTTTTTTCTCACATCCGACGACGGATTAATTTTCAGCCTGACTTGCACCAACTTCGCGTGCCTGAATGCTACTAACGTCAACCCCTTGATTGGCGGCCAAAACTGGACCAAGGCCAGCACCCCCGTGACGAGTGATCTCGCCGGCATCTGTGTCCTGACCAACGCTTACGTGACCAATGGCCTGCTGGTTGCCTGCGGGGACGCCGGAAGCATCCTGACCAGCTCCAATGGAATCAATTGGACGGTGCGGACTTCCGGCACCACCAACGGCCTGTTGCGAGCGCGTTGTCTAAATGGAGTTTTACTCATCACCGGCGAAAACGGAACGTTGCTCTCCAGCACCAATGGAATCAACTGGTCTAAGCCAAACTGTGGAGCAACCAACTGGCTGACAGACTGCATAATGGTAAGCAACTCCTGGTATGTCATTGGCAATGGAGGTGTGGTTTTGACCAGCACCAATCTTACCACTTGGAGCAGCGCTGGCACAATTACGGCCAAATCACTCGAAGGAGTGGCGTCACAAAATGGCCAACTTGTGGCCGTTGGCTTTGAGGGAACCATTCTTCGCAGCCAGATTGAACCGGTGACATCGCCCATTTACATATACAACTATCAACTAGTGGACAAATACAATATTTTTTCGGTCGCGGGCACGGTCGACGAGATGTTCACTTTGGACTCGAGCACCAACCTGACGACTTGGGTTTCCGGTCCGGAATTTAATTTGTTCTACGGGGACGGCACGCTGGATTTCTACCAAGGTTTGGCAACGAATGCCCCGCTCCTTCAATTTTACCGGTGCACGCCGGTCCCTTGATCGGCCTTTTTATTACTTTTTAAGACGGTAGAAATGATTGCCGGCTGACGCCATGGGCAGCGTCACTAAGCTTAGGCCATTAGTCAGCAAGGATTGATTCGTGACATTCACCCAGTTGGCGCTGGCCAGGTTGGTATTTTGTTGCGGCGCAAACCCGCTGGCGGAAACAAAATTTTGCCAGGATAAAAGCAAGTTTGTGCCGGACCGCGCAATGCCTAACTCCGGCGCGCCCTCCCACAAATAGATACCGCCCGGATAGGCCACGGCCGATAACACGCTGCCGTCCGCCGAGGCGGCGACTGAATTCCAAAAACCAAGGGTGCCACCGGCGGTCCACGAAACCCCCGTATTGGTAGAAATATAAATCAAACCGTCGCCGTAGCCTGAATCCGCAGCGACGATGACGCCGCCGTTTGCGGACACGACGACACTTGCCCACTGGTCGGGTGGCGCACTGGTAGCATTCCAAGCAACTCCCGCGTTCGTTGAGACATACACCAAGCCGTCGCCAAACCCGGAGTTAGCAGCCGCCATCACGACGCCGTTTGATGACATAGAAGCGCACGTCCATGGATTGTTGGGTGCCGCGGTGACATTCCAAGTGAGGCCAGAGTTTGTGCAGATATAAATTGAACCATCGCCAAACCCGGAGTCAACCGCGACCGCTTCTGAACCATCGGCTGAAACAGAGATTCCTGCCCAGTAATCCATCGGCGCGCTGGTCGCAGCCCAGTTGGTTCCGGAATTTGTGGAGGTGTAGATGAGCCCATCGCCGCTGCCGGAATCCACCGCATAGAGTTTCGCGCCGTTGGCTGAAGATGCGACGGCGAGCCAGTAATTAGTCGGGGCCGTGGTCAGCCTCCAGGTTTTGCCCGCATTGGTGGAGGAGTAAATCGGCCCCGCATTGCCGTTTAGATCCTCGTTCGCGACCGCTATTAGTTTATTGCCATCGGCTGAACAAGCCACCGCCTGCCAAGAATAATTGGTGGGCGCGCCGGACTGAAACCAGTTGCCACCCATGTTGGTGGAAGTGCTCACCACGCCGCCATTCCCATAACCATCATCATAGGATACGGCGACAATTTTGGCGGCATTGGTGGAACAGGCGACGCCCTGCCAGTCGTAATTTGTATTGGCACTGGTGAGCACCCAATTTTGAGCATGGCTGGAAAGGCAAGCAGCCGCAACGACCAATTTAATAAGATACCAGCGACCAAAACGGAATTGATTCATGGCAGTCTGATCATTTGAATTTTGCGATTCGTCCGAACATCGTCATCTGGCCTGATATGACAGCTACTGAAAACGTTGCTGCCAATGAATCCGAGGTAAAAGGACCCATTGGCAGCATTTGAACTGTTTTTTTGCGGAACAACCACGATTAGTTATCAAACTTTTGTTTAACTTAAAGTTTGCAAGGCCGCTCCTGGTGAATCAAGGGGTAGTGACGGTTACGGGCGGATTTGAAAGGTCTCGGCGGATGCTCAAACCAGCGTAAGGCACCAGAACGGTATTGGTGGAACCGTTATTAACCGTATCCAGCACCCCGATAAGATGGGCCAAACCTGTCCGCTCCGTGAGCGGAACAACATCGGGATCAAGACTGGAAGGCAGTTCCTCATCATCCACCACCTTGTCGAGGCTGTCACGATCAAGCACCACCAGCACCGGCTGCGGACAGCCGGTTTCCGGATTGAGGTTTATTCTCCCCGCAATGGTAAAGTAACCACTTAATAGTCCGTTAGTCGAGTTACCATTGGCACCGATTTGCATTACGGCGACAAAGTGCGCGTGACTCGGACCGGCCAGACTTGCCCCCTGCTGTTTCACCGAGTCTATCATGGTCGTCGTTCCGATGGTGGTAATGACATTAGATGAGGCCAAGTCATACACTACTAAGCTGGCCGAACTCAGATCACATTCAAAGTTCATCGCAAGCACCTGATTGGAATTATTCATGGATAGGCTCCGGCCCATCGCAAGATTAACCAAGTTGTGGCCTGCGAAACTGAAGTTATCGTAGACCGGTTTGCCAGTCACAGGATTTATTCCCTGCGTCAATCCGACAAAATACCCCGTGGTGCGAAAGGTTTTGACAGTGTTGGTGTCTGCGGCTCGAGCGGTGCCGGCGGTGATTACGAGGGCGGCAACGGCCGCCAATCCAAGGACAATACTTTTTTTTGTGTTCATGTTGTGGTTTCTGTTCACGCCCGGCTGGACGCTGTTAGATAATCAGATGGCTCGCCGGGCAAACTTACCATCCAGATTTTTATGGCAAACAGCCACGCGTCGTTAAAAAGCATCACGTATGCCATGCAAATTAATTAATCATAAGATTCAGCCCCACAATTTGTTAAAAAAAATTCTTAACAACTAAATATTCCAAATTGGGTGAATTCACCCGAAAAATTCAATACTTTGAACCTGGTTTGCGGGTAGCACCCCGATCGGGTTGAATCCGGGGAAAGTCTTAAAACCAAGGCTGAAGATGGAACTTCGGAAGGATTACTTTGAACCAAACGCCAGTTGGCATCGCTCGAGTCTGCCTAGACCGCCGTGAGACGAGTCTCAAGCCGAAAATTGGTTTGGTCAGCCGCTTAATAGCCGTCTTCGCCGTGCCATCGGGCTTTGGGTCTGAAGCTTGGCGGTGACGGTTAATCCACCGACTTTTTTCAAACGTAAATCATGTTCAAAACGTGAGGCCATTGAACAACGCCAGTTTTTGGACCAATTTACTGCACTGATTCGTAAGTCATTGATTATCAATGGAGCGGGTTAAGGGAATCAAACCCTTGTCTCGCCTTGTCAAATTCGGTAAACCAATGTTACCGGCCCAAGTGATGGGTGTTGGTCATTTTTTGGATGACTTGGCTGACTATAATTGAAACGCGACCGGCGCAAGGAAATCGGCTTCAGATTGACGCACACCGCATCGAAGCGGGCGGGATGAGACATTCTTCCTGGTGGCTTGGCGATTTCAGCGCACCTCAATCCGGCATTTTTGATCCAGTTGGTGACAAATGCGTCGGACCTGCGGTTCCAAGATCTTTTCAGGTTGCGCCGCACACACCTGAAAAATCTGCTTCGGATTTAAAACGTAAAATGAGTCGCAAGGCACCTTGAGATCCACCATCCAACCCGGCAAGGTCAGAATTGCCGTGGCCCAAACATTTTCTCCGGTGGTTTTGCCCAACCAGGCGGCCAAGGTTTTCGCGTTGTTTTTGGCTTGGTCAATGCCGTAACTGTCGGGTTTCCAGTTTGGCCAAAGCAGGGATTTCCCGTCAAATTGCACCCGGTATTCTTTTTTACCATCCTGATTCAAAGGCTTTCGCCGGGTTTTGGTTTCCACCACGAAGACACCGCGCGGGCCGACCAGGACGTGATCAATGTTGAAACCATCAAAGGGAACATCGTGGTAGATTTCAAAGCCCAGTAAAATCAGCCGGGACAATTCCTCGCCGACGAGCCGCTCACCTTCGTAACCAAGCCGGTAATTGGCTCTCATGCGGACCAGACTGTAAATTTGCATGCCAAAATAAGCCGACGAACTGGCTGAAATGACAAAGAAGAATATTGGGAGGGTGGCGTCCTTGGGATGCGAAACCAATAAAACGACCGTCAGCAGACTTGGAAACATAACCAAACCGTAGGTTTGCTCGGTCAGTTTCTCTTCCAATGCTTCAAGCTTGATGCGGAGCGCTTCACCGGCGGGGCGACGTTGCAGTTCTTTGAACGGCGCGTAATTAAATGCGCGATGTTCTGTTCGCTTCCTGAAAATAATCAACACAGCCAAAACGACTGGCAAGAGGCAGAGCCCCAGCGCGATCAACAAATTCAAATTTATTTGCACGGCGCAAAGTGTTCACCAATCAACCGAGCTGACGCAAGCCGGAGTTGATTCGCGGTGCTACAAGAAGAAAACCCACTAATTTTGCGGAGGTGTTCTATGCGCGCGGCCAGGCAAAACTCTTCCTTGGTGATGAGGGCGCGATCGCGGATTTAACCAAGGCCGGCCAGCTGAACCCGGCGCTGGTATTTCACCCGGCCTCGGGCAATCCCTTTGGGCTCTTTGAACGCCACACCTATGTTTTGCAAGAACTCAAGTGGTATCAGTTTATGACGTGGCATCAATGGCAATTGATGGCGGTCATTGTTATCATCGGTGGCTATGCGCTGCGCGCCGTGCGCCGGCGTCGGGAGGCCACATCCGCGGGTGCAGCGGGAGCGGGCAAGTAAAATGGTTCAGTTTTTGAAATTGAGCGGTTCGGCAATGCGGTCAATCGTTTGTTCATCACAAATCTGTCACGCTACCTTCCGCGGCGTGACCATTCATTTTGAGCCGGCTGGTCGGCAAAAACCATTTCGCCGGCACTGGCTTTTGCCTGGTGAAAAGTGTAGAATCAGAGCATGAACCTTCACCGGACATTGACAAAGTGCCTGACCAAGCACATTGAAGCCAGGCGATTGATTTTTCCAATTTTTTTGATGGCGCTGTTGCTGTTGAACACGACAGGCCATTCCTTCACGGCGCTGTATGTATTCGGCGACAGCCTGTCTGATACCGGACGCAATCCAGCGCCAGCGGGGACTAACTATTATGAAGGTCGTTACTCCAACGGCCCGCTCTGGGTGGAGTATCTGTCTGTGGATTTGGGGATACCTTACAATCCCTCCAACAATTTTGCCGTGTCCGGGAGCACGACCACGAATCTTCCGGCGCAAATTGCCGGTTTGAAAGGGGCCACGGGGCTGCAAACCGCGCTGTTCACGCTCATCTCCGGCGGCAATGATTTTATCGCCAACACTTCAACGGGACTCGTCAACAACACCACTTGGGGCATTTTCATCACCAACACGGTTGACAATTTGACGAATGCGATTGGGAATCTTTACACCAACGGCGCGCGCCACATCGTCGTGGGTAACCTGGCCAACCTCGCACAAACGCCCATATTCATCCAAGATGATGCGGGAACTTATTCAAATCTGGTGGTCTCAAAGGTGAATTTGTTCAACCAATTGCTGTATGCCGCGGTTACCAATGAAATGCTGCAATACGCCGGATTGCGGCTTTACCTGCTGGATGACAATGCCGGATTGAGTAACGTGTTGAGTGCGCCGGCGGCATACGGTTTCACCGTGACCATGCAAGGTGCCTTGGACGACCCCGGCCTTGCGGACAAGAGTTTCAACGGTCCCGGGGCAAACTATGTGTTCTGGGACGTGCTGCATCCGACGACCAAATTGAACGCGTTGACTGCAACCGCCGCGTTCGACGCCGTTGCGGCCGAACTGACGATGGGGCGCAGCGGCACCAATTTTACCCTCAAAGCCTCCAATCTTTATCCCACACTGCCTTATACCATCCAGAGCAGCACCAATCTGACGACTTGGTCAAATTATCTGGCGTTCACTGCCACGAGCACAAATACGACGATGACCCTGACCAATCAGCCGGTAACTAGAGCTATGTTTTACCGAGTGAGTTATTAGTGTTCTGCCTTAGCGAAACCTTGCGCGCCGATCTGGGATCGATTTCATGTCTCCGGCCTGCGTTTCAATTTATTGAGCGGCGTGGTTTTTTAGTTATACCAAGCGTCCAGCTAAATCCTCGACCCAAAGACAGCCTCCGCGGCAAGCCCGGTGAAGCGCTCAAACTCTGTGTGATAAAGGTCGGCGCGTTCAGCAAGTCATCAGAAATGGACGTCGAAAATATCCAGTGCCAGCGCAGCGATTGAAAAAGGCGCTGGGGTGCCACTGGGACGATCTGCTGGGATGATGAGCCCTCCACCCAACTGGCTGCCACTACTCCGCCGCATATTTTAATCGCGGTCCCAGCGTTTGCGTTTTGGGATTCCCGACTTGTCCGGCGATGAACGCGAATGGAATTGAAGAAAACCATATTACAATGCCGCAGATGGCTTGGGTTTTATGTCGGCTGTCCATGAGTCAGTTTGGTTATGCACGCTGCTCAGACCGATTATTAACACTGTTAAACCCAAGGTCCACATTCCGATCTTCCGCAAACAAATCCGCCACGCTTTCCCATTTGCCCACCGCATTAGCTGAATCCTTTAAGCGCGGCTGGCGCTTTTGCCATGGGACAATGGGAATGAAAAGCGCGATTGTGCCAAAAACCATCAACCACGCGGATGAAGGTTCCGGCGTGGGCGAGAAGGCAAGTCTGTTTCCAGAGGTGGACGCGAAAATGCTCTCGGTTCCGTCGGGCAATATTTCCTGGACATAGTCAATTTGGGCTACGAACAAGTCGTTCTCACTATCGATCGCAATTCCATAGGCGTCACTTAACCCGGAAGCAAAGGTGGTTTCTTTCCCATCAGGGGTAAATTTATAGATGAATCCACCGTAACCATCCAACACAAAGAGATTATCCGCGTTATCAAAGGCCAGTCCGGTTGCGCTATATAGCATGCCGGCAAAAGTGCTTCGAGCACCGGTCGGTGCGAATTCATAGATATTGCCTTCGAGTCCTAGATCTGCTTCAAATAAATTACCTGCGCTGTCAAACGCCAGTCCAGTCGGACCAATCAACCCTGTGGTAAAGGTGCTCTGTGCTCCACTTGGCGTGTATTCCAAAATGCTGCCGTTGTTGCCTGCCGCCACAAATAGATTGCCGGCAACATCAAACGTCAAGGCAGTAATATTATACAATCCAGAGGCAAATATGCTGCGGACTCCAGCCGGTGTGAATTCATTTATGTTGTGACGTGACTTCGCTTTTTCGGGCCATTTGATGTGTTAGTCTGGGACGCAAGAAAGGACCAGACCAATGAAAGGCAAGCGGTATACGACGGAAGACAAGATTCGCATCCTGCGGGCGGCGGATCGTGGTGAAAAAAGCATCCAGGACATCTGCCGGGAGGAGAACATCTCGGAGGTGAGTTTTCACCGCTGGAAACGGCAGTTCGGCCAGCTGGAGGTCAATGAGGCGCGCCGGCTTAAAGAGTTGGAGCGGGAGAACAACGAGCTCAAGAAGATGCTGGCGGAGTCGCTGCTGAAAAACCGGGTCTTGGAGGCCGTATGCGAAAAAAAGCTGTGAGTCCGGCACATCGCCGGTCGGTCGCGCAGGAACTGGTGAAGACCCAAGCCTGCTCCCAACGGGCGGCCTGCCGTATTTTGCGGCTGGCGCGTTCCCCTTTCCGCTATCAGGGGCGTGTCCCGACGCGGCGGGAAGGACAGTTAAGGCTGCGGCTTTTGGAATTGTCCAAGGCCCATCCGCGCTACGGCTATCGGCGGATCGCCGCCTTGCTCCGGCGGGAAGGCTGGCGTGTGGGCCAGCGGCATATCCAGCGTTTGCGGCGAGCCGAAGGCCTGCGGGTGCCGCCGACCAAACGCAAAATCATTCGGCGCGGGGTTTCGACGGGGTTGCCGACAACGGCAACGCATCGGAACCATGTTTGGACCTGGGACTTCATTGCCGATGCGACGGTGCGTGGCGGCACCTTGAAGCTGCTGACGATCCTGGATGAACACACGCGTGAATGCCATGTGCTGTGGGCGGAGCGGGCGTTGAAGGCGGCGGACGTATTACATTGGCTGCAAAAGGCCGTAGAGCAACATGGGGCCCCGGAGTTTCTGCGCAGCGACAACGGCTCGGAGTTCATTGCCAAAATCGTGCAACGGTGGTTGCAGGAGCATCGGATCAAGACGATCTACATCGAGCCAGGCAGCCCGTGGCAGAATGGATTTGTGGAAAGCTT
>Ga0302200_10002193_pt1 | contig 17415 bp, 5 predicted proteins | sample II_Bog_N3_1_FD_194585 | JGI IMG/M metagenome (GOLD analysis project Ga0302200, IMG submission 194585) | Peat permafrost microbial communities from Stordalen Mire near Abisko, Sweden - II_Bog_N3_1 | ecosystem: Environmental > Terrestrial > Soil > Wetlands > Peat | place: Sweden: Abisko, Stordalen... | reverse complement strand
CCGGGCCGGGCTTCAAAAAATTCATTCTTGCGCCGCAACCCGATCCGGACACCGGCCTGACTTGGGCGCGGGGCAGTTATGATTCTGTGTATGGAAAAATTGTGAGCGACTGGAAAATTGAAGCCGGACAGTTCACGCTCAACGCCACCATTCCCGCAAACACGACCGCGACGGTTTATGTCCCGACGCAAAGCGAAAATTCCGTGAAAGAATCCGGCCAGCCCGCCGCACAAGCGGAGGGTGTGAATTTCCTGCGAATGGAAGATGGCGTGGCAGTCTATGCCGTCGGCTCTGGAAGCTACAAATTCGTCGCCAACTTGTCCGAACCGCCAGCGAAATAAATATTCTTTTAACAAAGGCCATGGAATTGAACAATTGTTTACCGGACAGACAGTGACTACCATAACGCTTAAATCCGCTGACGGTCGCACGAAGCCGACGCTGCATTTTCCAGAGGATTTCAAAAATGATTATCATCGGTTCACTGCCCGTAAGTGCCACGAAAATCATTGTCTTCAACGGTCGTTTAGTGAAGGAAAAAATTGGCAGTGTTGTTCAAGCGTCACCGCCTCCCGGAAACTTTGCTGAAACTACAAAATAAACATTCCTGCATGAAAACTTCCCAAATCAAATTCACTTTGTTCTTGGCCATGCTTTTGCTGGCAGTCGCGGTAAGAACCGTTGGTGCGTCTCCAGCCACCGCATTGACCGCGGCGCCCGCGTGGCCGGAGGCCGATCCCGCCGCAGTTGCGCGCTGGCAGGCGTTGCGCTTCGGTATGTTTATTCACTGGGGGCCGGTGAGCTTGACGGGCAAAGAGATTGGCTGGTCGCGCGGGGCAGAAACACCGATTGACGTTTATGACAATCTTTACAAGCAATTCAACCCGACGAATTTCAACGCCGAAGAATGGGTGAGCATCGCCAAGGCCGCCGGCATGAAATACATCGTGTTGACAACGAAACACCACGATGGGTTTTGTCTCTGGGACACGAAGCTGACCGATTACAACATCATGCACACGCCATTTCACCGCGACGTGGTGAAGGAACTATCCAGCGCGTGCAAAAAACAGGGCCTTGCATTCGGCGCGTATTATTCCGTGACCGACTGGTATAACACCAACTGGCCCGTGACCAGTCCCGCCGGCAAGGTCAAACGCGAGCAATCCGACCTCGACGCTTATGAAAAATACCTTCAGGGCCAGATTACCGAACTTATCCAAAACTACGGTCCGCTCCTCACGATTTGGAACGATGTGCCAGCCAGGTATGGCAATCGTGGCGCTGACACCATCAAGCTGGTTCGCGCACTCCAGCCGGATATCTTGATTGATAACCGCACCGGCGACGGCGGCGACTACGACACGCCGGAACAGAAAATCGGCAAATTTCAATTTAACCGTCCGTGGGAATCCTGCATGACCGTTTCCGCGCACAACGCCTGGGCGTGGGGAGGCACAAACGACGGCGTGAAGTCCACCGCTGAGTGCCTGGACATGCTGATTCGAGGCGCAAGCGGCGACGGGAACATCTTGCTCAACGTCGGCCCTCGTCCTGATGGCCAGATTGATCCCGCTCAAGCAAATTTATTGAAAGACATTGGCGCGTGGCTCGCTAAAAACGGCGAAAGCATTTACGGCACGCGCGGCGGCCCTTTCAAACCAGGCGAATATGGCGGTTCGACGCGCAAAGGCAAAACCATTTATGTCCACGTTTCCAAGTGGCCGGATAAAAAACTGAACCTTCCACCGCTCCCGGTGAAAGTCGTGAGCAGCCGCGTGCTCGGCGGCGGCAAGGCGGAAGTGAAGCAAGCGGACACCGGATTGGAAATTTCGGTTCCGGAAAGCGACCGTCAGCCGATTGACACCATCATCGCGCTCGAACTGGATGCCGACGCGTTGGAAATTCCGGCGATGTGACCGGGTTGTCGTCCACGAACCTGATGTGTTTCATTCTGGTTAACCTTCCGAACCATAGCCGATAACTCTAATTTTCTCTTTGCGGCGAGTGTTGCTCGGACTTTTCCTGTCTTTCACAATATAAGGATGCCTGACATTTGTCATATTGCCTGAGAGTAAATATATTGTAATGTATCAAAGCCCTAATACCTCAATGAAAAAATTCAAACCCGGTGTCATCGGTGTGGCGGTCTATTTCGGAGTGTTGCTTTTGCCGCTGCTCGCCCAAATGCCGCTGGTTTTTCACGCGACGCAAACGGCCTTTCCCGGTGACATCATCGGGTTGCAGGGCGGGAATTTTGGGACGGCCCCGCAGGTGTGGATGCAGCATGTCATCGGCACGGAACCGTCTCTTTCTCCTCTAGTCCAACTGCCTATGCTTAACAGCAGTGTTTCGAACAACTATGTCGCCAGCCAGATTCCCCTGACGGAGACCGTCGGCTTATACGCAATCTGGGTGAAGAACGGGAGCAATTTGAGCACACCGATTTTTATCAATCAGGCCAGGGCCTGGGGAGCCAATGATCTGGCTGGAACGAAAATTGATCCCAGCCGGTCATTTCGTCTGTTTGGCCGCAACCTGTTTATTCCGGGAGCGACACCAACGGTGAATTTTGTGAACGGAGCGACAATATTGCCGGCAACGGTCACGACGAATGGCAGCGACGCCAATGCTCTACAGGTCACGGCACCGGCGGGATTGGTGGCGGGGGCGGTCTATACTGTCAATGTTCTGAACGGGCTGGGTGGAAGCTATGGACAAACATCTCTGAGTTATACACTGACGGGGCGCGCCGGAGGGACGGATCCGTTTGGCTTGGGCGTTCCCTGGGGGGCTGATTTCACATTTTACACCAATGTGTATAATATCAAAACCGATCAGCGGTTGACGCTGCATGCCGTGGGTGACGGGACCAATGACGACACCCCCGCGATTACAGCCGCGATCAATGTCGCCAATGCCGCTGGCGGTGGGGTGGTTTATCTTCCGACGGGCACTTATCTGGGCAAGACGAGCTTGACCTTGAAGTCAAAGGTCGTGCTAAAGGGCGACGGGCCGACGCTTTCAACATGGAAATGCCAGTCCACCAATCTCATGAGTGGTTATGCGTTCTATGAGCAGAACATAACGAATGCCGGTTTGCTCAACATCTGCATTTACAACACGACAAACGGATACGGTTATAACAGCCGGGGAATTTATTCTACCAACCTATTCATACTAAACAGCACGCTGAAAACAGATGTGGGAAGGAACACGGATTGGGGAGCCAATTCCCAAATCGTGCTGAAGAATTCGACCTTTATTTCGACCCAGACGACGACCAATCCGGGAGCCTTTGGGCAGCCTGTTTTAATTCAGAGATGCACCGATGAGGTTTTCAGCGGCAATACGGTCGGGTGGTATTTCTGTCGTGCATTTCAGGATTATTGCACGCGCACGCTGATTGAAAATAACAACTTCACCCGCTATGTGTTTGGCACGACGAGTTCAACCGAGAGCGGTGGAATTTCGATCGGACAATCTGATTCATTGGTGCTGCTCAATAATGTCTTTAACAAAGGAGGCTCCGGCCCGCTGGCTTGGAATTATAACGATGGCGAAACCATTTTGTGCCAGGGAGGCGGTTCACCGCCACTCGTTCTTTACAGCTTTGGGACGGTGAGCAGCGCCACGGCTACCACGTTGACCGATACCACCCAGTCCTGGACGAACAACTATTCGCTCCCTGAGTCGAGCACCCAGGACCACCATTATTACATCTCGATTGTTTCGGGGCCGGGTTTGGGGCAGCTTCGCCAGGTGGTCAGCAATACGACGACCACGGTGACGATTGACAGTCCGTGGGACATCATCCCGACGAGTGCGAGTGAATATGCAATCAACCCCGAGGGCGCGCGCCATGTTTTGGTCAAAGGCAACAGCCTGACGGGAAATCCCCGGGGACTGGAATTTTACAAGACGAGCACCGAAGACCTCTCGATCATCAATAATACGCTCACTGACAATGGCGCGATCTGGCTCTGGCCGGTCTATGCGACCGCCGCTTGGTGCGATGTCCAGATGGACACGGAGGTGGTGGGTAACTACGTGAGCAAGTCCACGAATTTATATTCGATCAACTACCCGGGATCCTTGACGAAAATCTTTGTCCAGACGAGTGCGGGCGTGACCGATATTGGCACTCATGTTTTTGGCATGGAGTTCCGTCACAATACCATCCAGCCGATGAGCCCCAACATCGCGACCGGCTTTGGGGGGGAAGGTTTTGCCGCCGAATCGGATGCGGTCAATAATACCAACGTGGGCATGTTGGGCGTGATTTTCCAGAACAACCTCGCGATCAATTCAGACACGGCCTACTGCATATCCACGGGCGATTACGCGACCACGCTCTGGGGCAACAGTGCGTCGAACGTCAACGCCTACCTCCTGGACTATGAGTATCCGGGGACCACGCTTGCCTCGACCAGCACGGAGATCAGTGCGCCACCGGTCATGATGGGAGCATTAGTCAATGGACAGTTCGTGCTGACCTGGAGCGCCGGCTTCCTCCTACAATCAACGACCAACTTGGTCAACCCGGTTTGGATGGTCGAGGCCCCTAATTCTCCGCTGACAATTATTCCAGGGGCAACGGGCAGCAAGTTTTACCGCGCGGCCATGTTGACGCGAATTAATGACACTGATCCTGGCATCACCTACAGCAGCGGGTGGGTCTATTCTGCAAACCGGGGCGCGGGGGACTACTACAATGATGTTCATGACACGAGCGTTAATGGAAATTACGCCCAGTATGCATTCACCGGCACAGGTGTCCGTTATGTCACCGAGACCTATTCGGACGAGGGGAATGTGGACGTGTATTTGGACGGCGTCTTCCAGAGAACAGTCAATTGCAACACGGCGACTCGGCAGGTTCAGCAGTTCATGTATTCCGCGACGAATCTGGCATATGGCTCGCATACGATCAAGATCGTCAAAACAAGCGGAAACTACATATTGCTCGACGCTTTTGACAAGTGGTAGATGCGTGACCACAGACTCTGATTATCTTGCCGTTGCGTTATCAATGTCGACGTGAAATTTCCCCGCGTCCTTTTCCGCCGCCATCCTTGCGATGCCGCCCAGATATTTCAGGGTGGCCTCCGTTCGGCAATGCACATGGAGTTTTTCATAGATGTGCTGGAGATGAATTCTCACCGTGCCGGAACCGCATTCCAGGTGCGAAGCGATTTCCTTGTTCGCATAGCCTTTGGCGAGCAGTTGCAGAATTTCGTTTTCGCGGGCAGTCAGTTTTGCCTCCTCTTGGACTTTGGAATTTGATTTGCGAAAAACCTCGATTACTCGCCGGGCGATCTGGCCGGTCATGGGTGCCCCGCCGGTGACGACTTCAAGGATGGAATTGATTAGTTCCGGTGAAGAGGTGCTTTTGAGCAGATAGCCGCTGGCACCGGCCTGAAGTGCTTCAAAAATGTAGTCGTTGTCGGAATAGGCGGTGAGCATGAGTATCTGGACGGCCGGCAATTTTTGTTTGAGCAGGGCGGCGCATTGAATCCCGGACATGCCCGGCAAGTTGATGTCCATCAGAACAACCTGCGGGCACAAATCGGGAATCCGCTTGAGCGCCGCCTCGGCTGACTCGCAGGTCGCAATACACTTGATTCGTGGATGGGCCTCCAGAAGCTTGGCCCAGCTTTTTCGCGTGTCCGCGTTGTCCTCGACAATCGCCACACTGACATTCGCATCGTTCAACACAGTTTTAGCCATGCCCTTGATTTTAGCACTCATTGATAACGTATCCTATATTTAATATGTCATATGACATCGTTTATGAAACAGCGGAAGGAACTACCTGTAAACCGGCCAGCGGCACTGACAAGGTTACCGCTGTGCCTTTGTCGGCCTCACTTTGGATGGCGGCCCGCCCGTTGATAAGAGTCATCCGCTCCACCAAGTTGGAAAGTCCGTCACCATCCGCTCTGACATCAGTCATCTCGAACCCGTGACCATCGTCGGAAACAATGACTTCCAGATTTCCGGCTTGGACGTGAATTTTCAGATAAATGATTTTGGGATTTCCGTGGCGAACGGCGTTGTTGAGGGCTTCTTTGACCGCCAGCAGCAGATGATGGCGGATTTGTGCCGACACGGGCAGGGGTGGAAAATCTGGATCCAGTTCCAACCGGTAGCGAATTTCCGTAGTGGCGACAAAGCGTTCGGTGTAGTCGCTCAAGAAAGCGACCAGGTTTGGAAGCGAGTCGTTTTTCGGGTTAACGGTCCAAACCACTTCGTCCATTGCGTTGATCAGTTCGCGAACGCGGCTGGTGATCAAGCCGAGTTGGGATTTCATGGCGGTGGGCGGCTGGTTTTCCCGCATCGCCAGTTCGCCAAGGTTGGCAATTCCCGTCAAATGGGATCCGAGATTGTCATGCAAGTCGCGGGCAATGCGACGGCGCTCGATTTCAACTTTCTGTTCCATTCTAAATCGCTCCAGCTTGCGTTTCGCCCGGGTCCGCGCCACCGTCCAACCCGCCGAGGCGATCAGACCTACGCCCAGCAGAACTGCCGCGGCCTGCAGCCAGCGCAGCTGCCACCACTGTGGGATAATCACGAATGGCAGCCGCGTCGGCTCGCGCCAGATTCCAGCCGGTCCGCTCACCATCACTTGGAATTCATAGTGTCCCGGTGCCAGACGGCTATAAGTAGCAATCCGCTGACTGCCGCTGTTCACCCAATTCTGATCCAACCCGTCCAGCCGGTAGCGAAACCGGAGCCGTCCGCCTGCCTCTAAATTCGGCGACGTGAAGTGAATTTCAAACCGTTGCACTCGCGAACTTGCCTGCACCTCAAGATTGTCGGCCACCATGAGCGGTTCGCCGTCGGCCAACACCTGGTCCACCGTGGCCGGTCGCAGACTGCCTTCGGCGGGAAGATCCTGTGGATTGAACACCGCCAAGGTTTGGCGGTTGGGGAACCAGAGTCTGCCGTCCGCAGTTTGCGCCACCACGGGTTGGGCGAAGCCGGTGCAGAATTTAGATTCCATCCCGTCCTGGACCGAAACGCGCCGGCAAGGCAATGGGGGGCTTTGTCCCGGCACATAGGCGTCGAGTGCCGACTTTGAGCAGGCAAACACACCGTTATTGGAGGCGAACCACAGGTTCTGTTTATCATCCCCGATGACGGCATGAATGCCGTTATCCGGCAGACCATCGGCGGTGCTCCATCGCCGAAAATGTCCACCCTTGATCTGAACGAGCCCGACCTCGTAGCAGGCAATCCATAGCGCGCCTTGCGCATCGGCGTAGAGCGAACGCACTCGCTGCTCCTCCGGCCATTGGCCTGCCGCATATTGCTCGAAGCGCGCGCCCTGTTGTAGAAATAACCCGGCTCCCGGTATCGCCGCCCAGACGCGATCTTCCGAATCCTCAGTCAGCGCTAGAATATGTCCATCGGGAATACCTTCGGAGCGGCTGAACACCTTTGTCTGGTTATGGTCAATTCGGATGAGGCCAGTGCCAGTTCCAACCCAAAGCCGGCTTTGGCGGTCTTCCAGCAACGAATATATCAGTCCTTGCAATGGGCTTGGACCAGAGACGCGCTCAAACCGATCTTGGTTTAAACGGTAAAGGCCGCCCTCCGTGCCCGCCCATAGATTGGTTTGTCTGTCTTCGAGCAGAACCCCGACCTCCAAGTTGTCCAAGCCCTGTTCCTGGCCGTAAGCCTTCAAGGTGCCAGCTTGGTATCGAAACACACCGGCCCCGTCCGTCCCCACCCAGACGCTGCCGTCCTTCGCCGCGCACGCCGCCAACACAATGTTTTGCCTGCCAGACGGAGGGAGCTTCAGTGCTCGCACCGGCTGGGGGCGGACCTCATAAAGGCCTCCGGCAAAAAAGCCGAGCCAGACTCCCCGCTTTTCGTCCGACTCAATCACGTCAACAACAAGTTCCGCCGTTGGCCCTTCGGTTCGGAGCAGATTCCAAGTTCCTGCCGTCGGCCGATAATAAACGCCACTGCCGAAAGTGCCCACCCAGAGGGTGCCCGCTTTGTCTTCGCACAATGTCGTAATCCTCGTCCTTAAATTGTCCTGCGACCACAAATACGGACTCAGTTCGGTCAATTTAGAATCCGGGCCAAGGTGAAACAAGCGCCTTGAGTTATTGGTGGCTTGCGGCCCGGAGAGAGTGGCCACCCAAATTCCGCCTTGCCGTGCCGGAGCGATTTCCGAGATCTGAAAGTCAGGCTGATCAAAATGGCTGACAACTTCCCACTTGTCCTGTCGCTGATGGACCAGATGGCCGTCCATCAGACACCAGACTCCCCCATCGCGGTCACAAACCACGCGCGTCGCGTTCAGAAAGGGCACGCCATTGCTGCTGGTCTGCCACCCGTTCCGGCTGCGTCGCAGCAATCCTCGCCCGCAAGCGGCCGCCGGGAGGGTGTCGTCGGCGACGAATTGCAAAAGCGATGCGCTCCCGGCCGCTCCCCGCGCGGAAGTGGCCACCAAAAGGGTGCCATCCGCGTCGAGGGCCATTGAGCGAATGTGAAATTGGGGCGTGGTCGTTTCCAGATCAATGGTCTCCAGCCGTCCATTTTGTAAATGGTAGAGGCCCGCCGGCTGCGTGGCCACCCACAAACCACCTCGCTCGTCGGCGGCCAGACAGGTAATCTCCTTGCCACGCAGCACCTGTAACGCCATCGGGAGTGGGTCTTGGAAACCATTACCATCGAAGCGCGCAAGACCGTTGGGCGTGCCCACCCACAAAAATCCATCCGGTGTGTGGGCGATGGCGGTGACGGTTGCAGAAGGCAGCCCTAGTTCGGTGTCCCAGCTTTGCAAGAGAAAGTCTGTTGGCGGAATTTGCTCGGCCTGGCTGGTTGCCGTGCCCACGAAACAGAGCAGGGCCAAGCTGACGCGGCGGAACCAACCCGTTGCCGCACCCGACAAATGACCCAACCAGGCAGGTCGAAACATCAAGCTGAATGGAAGTTGGGTTTTCAAGCCTTGAGAGTCTATCAAAATGGCATCCTCTCAGCAAGTCACGGCTGGAAATGGCAGGGCCTTAATTTGAATTCTTGGAGCGTGACTATGCGCGAAGCATCAGCCGCAGCAAGTGGAAACGCCACGGCTAGTTTTTAACCCAGCCGCGCTCCGCTAAATAAAGCACTACTCTGGAAATCTGCGCCTATGACATTCGTCATATTGTGCGCGCGAGGGGTTCGCTTTATATTGCATACATAATCCGTATGAATATCAGTCAAAAAGTGGTAAAACTATTTCTTTTGCCAAAGATTGACGACACCAAACCTTGAGAAAATTAAGCAAGCCCGATGATTTGAAAAATTGCATCCTCCTTCTTGCTGCGATCAGAAGCAAGGTGACTCCGACAATGATAACCAAATCCAAAGCAACCCCAAAATTACAAAGATATTCGGCTTGAAAACAAAAAAATAAAAAACCAAGTATGAAAACCAAACAAACCTCAAAATCCGGAACGCAGTTCATAAAGCTACCCTTTTCAATAAGTCACGCACTTGCCAGCGCGATCATGACCTTCGTGCTGCTGTGGCTGCCGGCCAGCGCATGGGCCGCCAATGGCACCGCATATTACTTCGATGTCAACGGCACGACGGCGGGATTTGGCTCGCCATCAGGCAGCACTAACAACAACTCATCCGTCTGGAGCACCAGCAGTGCCGGGACTACCGCCCCCGGGGCTTACGTTACTGGCGCCCAATTAACTTTTGGTGCGAGCCCATCCGATTTCAACGGCAACACTTGGACAGTCGCTTTTCCTGGTGCCACCACATGGGCAGGCCTTCTCGTCAACTCCACCAATGCGAACATCACTTTTAACGGAACCGCCAACGCCGCCTTGAGTGCGGCGAACACCTGGACGGTTCCGGCGGGATCGACATTCAATGAAGACATTACCTTTAACCCAGGCACTGGAGCCGGCTTGAATTGTAACAATTCGGCGGTGACCTTATACGGCGGCGGCACGATTAATTTCCAATCAACTTTTGGTTACAACGACACCAGCCCCTTTACTGAGAACATGACGAATGGGACGGTAAACCTTTACACCGCATATACTGGCGGGACGACAGCTGAAGCTGGTTACATTCTGATTGCCGGCGCGCTTAACTTCACCACGACCGCTTCCGCCAATTCTTTGAATGGTTTGCAGGCAGGGAAGCTTTTCAGCATTCTTGGCGGCACGATTGACAACACCAGCGGTTCGCCGTTGGTTCTGAGTCTGGGGGCGGGCACCTACAGCATCAGCAATTTTACCTTTAATGGATCAAGCAGTTTGGATTTCGGCCCGGCGAATGTGAATGAAGGCACGAATACGTCGGTGATTACGGTCAACAACAATACCCTGACCATCAGCGGTGCAATCACCAATCTTCTGGGCGGAATCGCCAAAGCCGGTCCGGGCACGTTGACGCTGGCCGGAGTCAGCACTTATACCAACGGGACTCTGGTCTCCGCCGGCACTCTCATTGTGGGCGGCAGCGGGTCGGTGAATAGCACTATTACCGTCAATGGTAGCGGGGCCAAACTGGTTCAACTCAGCGGCACACCCGATCCAGTAAACCTCACCTTGGGCACCCTGGACGGCACCGGTAAGCTTGGCAATGTGACGGTGGCTAATAATACCAACAACGTCCTGACGGCAGGGAATGGCGGGACGGGTGCGCTGACGATAAGTAACTTGACCTTCAGTGGAGCTGCGACCATAAATGGTGTGAATAACGCCGTCATTAACGTCAGTAATGTGTTGACTGCCAACACTAACATAATCACGCTCAACGCCAGCAGTTATGGTGGTTGGGGATTTAATAGCACAGCCCCCCTCACCAACATTCTGCTCACTTATGGTAGCTTAGCCGGGGGCGGAACCAACAATTTCGTTTTGGGAAATGTTTCAGGTTTGAGCCCGCGCCAGTCCGCCTCAATGATATTATTGCCCGGGACGGTTGGCTTGCAGATTGTCGGGGGCGATATTCCCGTCTGGACTGGTGCACAGAATAATAAATGGACTACCAATGCCGTGGGTGGCTTGCAAAACTGGAAAATGCAAAGCGCTGGAACTAACACGGAATTCTTGAACGGTGACTATGTTGTGTTTGATGACACCCTGGTCGGCTCGACCAATGTGGTCATCTCCGATGCCAACGTGCTGCCTAACAATGCGACTTTCAGTAACAACAGCGAGGGATACCTTTTGTCCGGCAGCTTTGGCATTGGCGGGGGTGGTAGTTTGACCATGAACGGCACCGCTAAGGTGACGATTACGACCAGCAATTCCTACAGTGGCGGGACAACGATCAATTCCGGGACCGTGCAATTTGGTGACGGCACGGCCATTAACGGCTATGTTCAGGGAAACATTTCCGACAATGGCGTGCTGATTTTTGCGAATCCAAGCGCCCAGAGTTTGAGCGGCATCATTAGTAGCAATGGTTCGGTTACCAAGATTGGCGGTGGTGTGCTCACTCTTTCCGGAGCGAGCACCTACACGGGCGGGACTACAATAAGTGCTGGCACAGTCAGCATTGCCAATGCAAACGCCCTGAGTTCCGGCACGATTGACTTTACGGGCAATTCCGCATTACAGTGGAACGGAATCAACAAGGATTTATCGTCGCAGTTGATAATCGAGGATGGCGTGACGGCCACCTTGGATACAATGACAAACATCGTCAGCCTGAAGAATTCCGCGCTGCAGTTTGGTGGAAGCCAGACTGGTGGACTTACAAAAGTTGGGGCGGGCACGCTTGTCATCGGCTCGGTTCCGTTTAATAACTCTTATTCCGGCAACACGACTATCAAATCTGGCACGCTGGTGGCTGGCGCTAATAGCGGGTTCACGGGGATTGGTAATAATACGACAGTCTATATCGGAGACACGAGCGCGTCTTCAAATGCTACTCTGCAACTGGGGACAAATACTACCACCACCTACAACAACAACATTAACGTCCAAAGCGGCAATACAGGCCTGATGGCCTTGATCGGGTCTGGCAACATCACGCTCAATGGCACTGTGACACTGGGTTTGCCTAGCGGAACTGGAAAAGGCCTCACAATCGCCGACACCGGTCCGGCGAACAATTTATTAAATCTCAATGGTGTCATTCAAGATCCGTCGGGGCTGACTCTTGGGACGGCCGGGGTGGTCATGGTCGGAGTTGCGGCCAACCAAGGACAGGTGAGGTTGAGTGCCACCAACACCTACACCGGAAACACGCGCGCTGCATTCAGCGTGTTAGGGCTGAACAATACCGCTGCACTGCAAAATAGCACTCTGGATATGAACGCTGCTGACTCCGGTGCGGTGAGCTTTATTAACACTGGCAACTATACGTTGGGAGGGCTCCAAGGCTCCCGCAGTCTAGCCTTGGGAGCAAGTTCGCTAACTGTGGGTAATAACAACCAGTCCACCTTATACAGCGGTGCCTTGAGCGGCGGCGGCGGGATTACCAAAATTGGCAGCGGAATTGTGGCTCTCGCTGGCACTAATACTTACACGGGCAATACCACCATCAGTGCGGGAACACTGGCCCTGACCAATAATGGGGCGATTAGCGGCTCTACCAACATCAATGTCGCTGGAGGTGCAATTCTAGATGTCTCCGGCCAGTCTTCGACCTACAAGCTCGGGACTTTTCAGACATTGTCTGGCAGCGGCACGGTCACGGGTTCGGTGGCCACGCTGTCCGGAGCGACGATTTATGCGGGCACGTTGGGCACGGCAGGAACCTTGGCATTTTCTAATAATGTGAGCTTTACTAATGGTGGAAATGCAGGGCTTGCGCTCACCACCAACGCTGCCAGCGGCAACAGTCAGTTTACCGTAGCTGGCAACCTGTCGCTCAACAGCACTAACACTATTTTTATTACTGAAATCGGGACGGGCAACTTGGACACCAACACGCCCTATGTCCTCTTCGCTGTTGCGGGCACAACTACCATGGCTTCAACCCCGGTTTTGGTTTTCACATCGCCACAACCGACCAATGCCGCTCACTATTCTCTGGCTCTCACCGGGAATAATGTCGTGATGCAATATAATGCCGTTGCTGGGCCGACGGTAGTCGCTTCTGTTAGTCCCAACCCCGCCTTGCGCAATCAACCCGTGACGATCAGCGCGGTCGTTACCATGGGCGACAATAGTATCTCCGGGGTCACGGTTGATTTGAGCAGCCTGGGCGGATCTTCGACGCAGGCCATGACTACTAGCGACAATACCAATTACTCCTATACAATTGCCATTCCGGGCAGCCAGGCGCCGGCAGCCGTAAATATTGGAAGAGTCACCGTGACGGATACCGCGACCCCGACGCCTCTGAAGGGTTACTACTATCCTCCGACGTTGGTGATTAACTCCTCGACCGAAATCTGGGACGGCAACGCCGTCAACCAGAATTTCAGCAGCAATACGAACTGGGTGAGCGATTTCGCGCCGGGATTGGTTGGAGACTCACTGGATTTTGGTGGTGCAACAGGGCTGACACCGAATATGGACCTCTCTTACACGGTAAACGGCGTTGTATTTGATTCAAGCGCCAGCAGCTTCACGATCGGGAGTTCAAGCTCAACCTTGACGCTTTCGGGCTTTGGCACCGGGGTGACGAATAACTCAGGAGTGGTGCAAATGTTGAACGTGCCAGTCGTCATGAGCACACCGCAGACGTTCGATGCCGCGTCTGGGGGCATCGTTTTGGGCGGGATGGTTTCCGGCACAAATTCTTTAACGACGATTGGGGCAAACTATACTTTGTGGTTAAACGCGTCGAACACATACACGGGCGGCACCTTCATCACCAATGGCACACTCAGCATTTCAAATGCCTACGCCTTGGGATCCACTGGCACTATTGACTTCACAGGCAACTCGACATTGCAGTGGAACAATGGCGTCAGCACGGATTTATCATCTCGGCTACAGATTAACGACGGAGTGAATGCCACACTAGACACGACAACCAACAACGTGACTCTCGCCAGCGCCTTAACCTGGGGTTCGTTAAAGACCGGCACACTTACCAAAGCTGGTAGCGGCGTGCTGACATTGTCCGGCATAAACAGTTATAGCGGATCGGCCACGGTGGCAGGCGGCACGCTTAGTCTTACAGGTCCGACTACTCTCGTCGGTCAAAACCTGACAGTCGGCAGCCTCAGCAGTGTCAGTGCAGTCGCCAAAATATCGACTAATGCGACAATTAATAGTCTGTTCATAGGCACCACCGCGGGCACCGCCGGTGCGACTTATATCACGGGCGGCACGGTAACGAACACAGCGTCGGCGTCAGGGATTAACTTTGCTGTGGATGGATACGGCTACCTTAACATCAGTGGCGGCACTCTCGCCGGACCGCCGTTCTGGCAAGGTGGGTATCTCAACGGCAGCCATCCTAACGGCGTGGGTATAATCACACAGACCGGCGGCACGTTCAACCAAACCGGATCTACACCGTCGCCTTTCGTCATGGGTGGCCTTAACAACGACGGTGGAATCGGGGTGTATAACCAAACCGGCGGCAGTTTGAATGTGATTGGGGGCGTGAGCGGGAGTTCAGGTGCTTATATTGCATCGGGCTGGGACACAAGCAGTGCCTATGGACGTGGAGAGTTTAACTTTAGCGGAGGAACCGCGACAGCTGCGGGGTTCTATTTCAAAGGAGGGGTGACAGGCGTATTGAACTTGTTGGGTGGAACATTGGCCGTGAACACCGTCGCGACCCTTACCACTTTTAATAATACAAACGCCATTGGCTATGTGAACTTCAACGGCGGCACCCTTCAGGCTTTAACGAATGGCGCCCTAATTAATTTGATTGCGGCTGGTGTCACTAACAATTTGATCATCTACAGCGGTGGTGCGACCATTAATACGGGCACCAACAATGTCAGTATTGTCAATCCTATCAAAGCTCCGTCGGCCAGTGGAGTGTCGGGCATTGCGTTGATCAATGGCGGGACCGGCTACATTGGCGAGCCTTATGTGCAACTCACCGGTGGCGATGGCTTTGGTGCCACCGCGCGGGCGCAAATAAATCTGGCCATTGGCACGGTTACTAACATCATCATCACCAGCCCCGGCACCGGTTATACGGTTGCGCCGACGGCAGCACTGCTTGGAGGCGGTGCTACTGTAAACGCTACCTTGGGAACGGTCGCTTTGGCCAGCAATATTGGCGGCGGTCTGACCAAGACCGGCACCGGCACCCTGACCTTATTGTCAGCAGCCAACACCTACGTTGGGGCGACGACGATCAGCAACGGCACTTTGCAGGTGGATGGTTCGCTGGCGGCAGGTAGCGCAGTGACAGTGGTGGGCGGCACCTTGAGCGGTGTCGGCACGATTAATGGAGCGACGGCGGTGAATGCCGGTGCCTATCTGGCGGCGGGCGACGGCGGCATTGGGTTGCTGACCTTCAACAACAACCTGACGTTGAATGCCGCCTCCACCAACCGGTTTGTGGTGACCACGGCCGGCGGGGCGAGCAACAGAGTGCTGGTGACCGCCGGCACGTTGACGCCGAACGCCAGCCGGATCGAGATCAACACTGCCGGCGCTGCGAATCTGGGAGCCGGCACGAACGTGCTGTTCAACTATAGCGGTAGCACCCTGGCCAACGCGTTTAACCTGACCCCGGTATTCGACACGGCGCAAACCGGGCTGGCGACCAATGCGTATGTTTATGACACCGGTTCAGCCATTGAACTGGTGGTGACCAATCCCGCCAGCTTGATCAGCACGGACGCGAGCCTGAGCAATCTGGTGGTGAACGCCTCGGTCTCGCCGACGTTCGTCCCCGGCACGACGAATTATTACGCGACGAACGTCAACGCGAACCCGACGGTGACGGTGTTGGTGACGAACAACTCGGCCTTTGCGACGAACGTGCTGTATGTGAACGGCGTTTCGCTGGCGACGAATGCTTACACGCTGTCGAACACCGTGCCCGTGAATGTGGGCGACAACCAGATTCTTGTGGTGGTGACGGCGCAGGACGGGCTGACCACGAGCAACTACTTCGTGACCGTGACGCGGCTGCCGAGTGCGGACGCGAGCCTGTCCTTCCTAGCGTTGAGCCCGGCGGGAACCTTGTCGCCGACGTTCAGCTCCGGCATGACGAACTACACGGCGACGAACGCAAATGCCAACACATCGGTGTCGGTGACGGCGACGAACACGTCGAGCTATGCGACTAACGTGCTGTTCTACAATGGCACGCCGGAGGCGACGAACGTCGGCTGGCTGACGGCCTCGGTGCCGCTGACGGTGGGTGCGGGCAACGTGATTCAAGTGGTGGTGACGGCGCAGGACGGGCTGACCACAAGCACGAACACGGTGACGGTGACGCGGCTGGCCAGCGCCAACGCCTTGCTGTCGAACCTGGTGATTACGCCGGCGGGGACGCTGTCGCCGACCTTTGCGTCCGGCACGACGAACTACAATGCGACCAACACCTACGCCAACAAATCGGTGACGGTGACGGCGACGAGCGCGGACGGGACGGCGGTGCTGGCGCTGAGCTTTAACAACGGGAGCAGCTACAGCATTCCGCTGACGACGATGGTGGCGAGCGGGAGTCAGACCTTGGGGCTGCCGACGAACACGGTGGCGGTGCGGGCGGTGTCGCAGGACCTGTCGCAGACGAACGTTTACACGGTGAACGTGCTGTTGCAGCCGAGTTTGACGGTGCCGCATCTGACGAACAGCGTGAGCGGTTCGACGCTCGCCTTGAGCTGGCCGGCGGATCACCTGGGATATCGGTTGCTGGTGCAGACGAACAACCTGAACAAGGGCGTGAGCGGGAATACCAATGACTGGGGGACGGTGGCCGGCACGACGACCCTCCTCTCGACGAACATCGCGATCATTAAGACCGGTGTGACGAACGAGTATTACAAGCTGGTCTATCCGTGAAGATTTGACGGGTTAAGGGTTCCCGTCAGGGGTGGAAGCGGGGTGCCGGTTCATTGGGGTTCCGGCACCCCGCCATTTTTGGGCGGAGTTGATTGGTAGCGGCTGCGGAATTAGTGGTGCGGGAAACGTGCAAGACCGAAGTTAGGTAAATGCTGGCGAAATGAACCCGGGGCGATCCGATTGGCAGCGTAGAAGACAGGTCAGAATGATAATGCTGGCCGAGTTGGTGGCGTTGGTATCCGGGGCGATGGTGGCCGGCTTGATCCTGTTTACAGCCGCGAAGAAATAAATTGAAAAACATGGGTTCGGATTGAAGGTTGGGATGGGAACACACTGTAGATAATTTGACGGCGATAGGTTAAAATAGAAAATGAAAAAAAAGTTCTGCCGTCCCAGAAGGGCGTGGACATTGAGCGAACGGGACGGATACCCAAAGGAATCGGCGTTCTGTCAGCGAAATGAGTTTAAGGATTTTGTGATTTTGTCGGCAACATGAGCATCGGCTGTC
>Ga0302200_10002191_pt1 | contig 17425 bp, 15 predicted proteins | sample II_Bog_N3_1_FD_194585 | JGI IMG/M metagenome (GOLD analysis project Ga0302200, IMG submission 194585) | Peat permafrost microbial communities from Stordalen Mire near Abisko, Sweden - II_Bog_N3_1 | ecosystem: Environmental > Terrestrial > Soil > Wetlands > Peat | place: Sweden: Abisko... | reverse complement strand
CGCCGTTGGCCTTGGCATACGAAGTTTTATCGGCCCTGGCTGTATCCGCGTGTTGCGTCTGAATCGCTGTCCGAGGCGTATGCTGCTCGTGCGACACTGCTTGCTCTGAAGGCGTAGCCGCGTGTTGAATTCCGCCTGGACCGCCGTTATACGCGACGTGATGCGGGTTGGCTACAATGCCGGCTTCAACGATTGTCCGGTTCACATAAGTGGTGTGAACGTAAGTCTCATTCACTCTAACTACCGCCGTGTTATACGCAAAAGAGTTGCCGCGCCACTCGCCGCCGGCAAACCCGATGCCCCCGAATCCGAAGCCGTAGTTCACGCCGCCGTAGTAGCCCACGTGCTGGCCCCAGTAGCCGTCATGAAATCCGTACTGACCGCTGTTCCAACCCCAGTAAGGAGGCGTCCACATCGCGCCCATGTAAGGAGCCGGCACCCACGCGCCTGGATCCCAGTAGTAGTCCCCATCGTCGTTGGAATACGCCCAGTATCCCGGCGTCCACATCAGGTTGGGCTGAGGACAAATCGGCTGCTCGTACACAGGTAAAGCCGGCGGAGCAAAGCCAACATTGATGGCGACGCCAAATTGGGCGTGAATAGAAACTGCAGTAACTGATACCAGCAGAGCTAGCAGGTATAGGCGCACATTACGAAACTGTTGCATTGGAGGAACCTCCCGGTTCTTTCAAGCTCGCTCTGCCGGGGGAATCAAATCAATTCCATCTACGGCAGTGCTTAGGAGCCACCTAGCCAGACTAGTCAGAAAGTTCTTCGGAGTCTGATCAATTGAGCACAGGAGGTAATTGAAACTCAACCTTCTGGCTGCCCCTATTGCGGCTTCGATATTGAGCCTGCGGGAAGATTGACTGGCTGGTCCGAGGCGATTCCAGAAGGAACGGCAGCAGCGACTCCATTTGGAACTACGGCCGGCGGTTTCTGTTCAATTGGAATTTTGGTGCCCTCCGGGAAGATGAGAATCTGGATCGAGCCCCAATCTGAGTCGGGGTTCGCGCTTGCCTGCTTACCCATTCCCATCGTCCTTAACTGGTTGTCGTCAAATCCGAAGTTCTCAACCAGGTACTCGCGTATGACCATCGCCCTGGCCTCGGACAGAACAATATCATTCTTGGCATCGCCGTCCATGCCTGTTGACACCACTACCACCGCAACCCCAAATGGCGTCTGTGCCAGGAATTCACCGGCCGCCTTGAGAGCCTTTTGATCCTTCATCTTCGCGGAATCGCGGCTATCGAATAACTGCTTGCCCGCGTAGGTAAACGACTTTACCGGCGCCCCCTGGGGGAGCCCGCCGATCTTGTTCGCGCTCAGGTCGGCAGAGTCTTCGTATCCGCGCTTCTTGAAATACCCGCTCAAGAAGAAATTATGCTTCAGGGCTTCCATATTTTCCTGGAAGTCCGTCACGCCGGCCTGCGCCTGGACCAATGTTGCATTCAGAGTGGTCGTGCTCTGCTCCACGTTGTTATAGAGCTGCTGGTTATTTACCAGCGCTCCTACGGTTCCCTGCCCCGAATCAATTTTGGCGGTTATCGAATTAATGTGCGCCGTTGCCAAAGTTGTGTTGTCAATAGCTTGCTTGCTGCTATCCATAATGCCGTTCATCTTTTGCAGCAGATCCGCCATTTCGAGCGGCGGATCGCTCGCGATGGTGTCGCCATTTTTGACGTCAGCTTGTCCGGCAGATCCAAACGAAATGGCCAGGTACTGATTACCCAGCAGCCCCTCGGTCAGAATCGAAGCCACGGAGTCCTGCTTGATAATGTTGTGCGTTGAGCGGTCGAGTTCCACAATGACCGTCACTTTGCCCGCTGGGTTCGTCGGCAGCAGGATGCGGGTGACGGTTCCACTGTGCACTCCACCCACTTGCACGTCTGCGCCCTCAGCCAGGCCAGCCGCATTATTAAACTGCGCCTTCAGTTGATAAGTAGAGCCAAACAGATATTCCTTGCCTCCGATAACGAAAACACCTGCAGCCAGAACCGCCAGAGTCACAACGATGAAAGCTCCCAGCCTCGCCAATCTCGACATAAAACCCCCTGCTATTGCTTCAGAAATTCCTTCACGAACTCGATGTCACTTTGCTGAAGGTCGCTAAATGCGCCCTCAATCACTACACGGCCCTGATTCAGCAGAGCCAGACGTCCTGCAATGGTCTTGGCGCTATGCAGATCGTGAGTCACCACAATCGACGCCATTTGACGTTCTCTCTGGAGTTTAAGGATCAAATCGTTGAATTCTGCTGAGCTGATCGGGTCCAGACCGGCCGTCGGTTCGTCGAGCAGCAGGATCTCCGGCTCCAGGGCCAGCGCTCGCACCAGTCCCACGCGCTTTTGCATTCCACCGGAGATATTTGAGGGCATCTTCTCGATGTCGCGCTCCATGCCCACTTCGCTTAGCAATTGCCTTACGCGATCGTCTCGCTCGGCTTTCGAAAGATCCCTTCGATGATGTTCCAGTGGAAATGCGACATTACCGCCGACAGTGAGCGAGTCGTAAAGCGCTGCGTGTTGAAACAAGAATCCCATTTTCTTCCGGATCTCTCCCATCCGGTCGAGCGGCAGGCCGGAGATGTCCTGATTTTGAATGCGAATCGATCCTGAATCAGGTTTCACCAGGCCGATGATGAGCCTCAGCAGCACGCTCTTTCCCGTGCCGCTGCGTCCCAGCACAGCCAGGGTTTCTCCGCGGTTCACGCGCAAGCTGATTCCGTTCAAAACCGTGAAAGATCCGAAAGACTTAAACACGTTCTCGACAGTAACGCCGGGAACAAGTCGGTTCTGCTCCGGTTCCGTTTGCTTCATCGCGTTGTCATAAACAGTAGTCATATTTGAATTGGGTGCGCTTCAAACAAGGGTTAATGAAAGAAAACCAGGATGAACTTCACCAGGACAACATCGGCCAGGATAAGAAAGAGCGATCCCAACACCACTGAGTTAGTGGCCGCTCGGCCCACACCTGCTGCGCCTCCAGTAGTGCGCATCCCTTGAAAGCAAGCGATAAGCCCGATGATGAGACCGTACACGGCAGTCTTGAAAGTTGGCGGTAGGAAGGCGTTGAACGTGGCGCCACTGAAGCCGCTCGATATGAATTGGTGGAACGAGAGAGGCTCAACCAGTGCCTGCGCAACCCAACCCGTCATCAAGGCACATGCATCAGTGGCCAGGGTCAGCAGCGGCAGCATCAGAATGCAAGCCAGGATTCGTGTCGCGGCCAGGAGCCTGTAAGGGTTGATCGCGGATGCCTCGATAGCATCGATCTGCTCTGTCACTTTCATCGACGCCAGTTCAGCACCCATGCCGGCGCCCACGCGTCCGCTCACCACCAGGCCCGTAATCACTGGACCCATTACCTGGATCACGGAATAAACGAGAGTGGACGAGAACATCGATTTCGCGCCGAATCGACTTAGACTGTAGCGGGCTTCGAGCGAGATGATAACGCCAATTGCCGAGCCGGCCATGACCACCAGCGGCAGAGACTTCGACCCAACTTCGTCGAGTTGGCGAATCAGCTCGCTCCACTCATACGGTGGCGTCACCGCCGCTTTCAAAACCTGCCATGTGAAAATCCCAAGACTGCCGAACCATTCAAAAAAGTCACTGACGAGACGCACCGCAGAGCCTGCAACGGAGGATGCGAGCCTGATCCGCGGTTCCCGAAGGGGAGGATTCAGGTCTGAAACGGCCGAAGTGCCTCGGCCGTTCAATGGTTCGGGCCCGGTTCTGGTGAGCCGTGCGCATTGTTCAGATGCATCTTTGAAATCAGGGCATGAGGTCCGCTATAGAGGAACTCAAGGGAAATGTTGCTGCCCATATATGCCATCAGCCCGTAGCTGCCCATCCTGAAGGCATCTTTTGCGCCAAAACGATCCGGATACCATCCATAAACCGCAGTCATGGTTCCCGCATAGGGCGCTATAAGCGCGGGAAAAGAAAAGACGCGATGGCCGTCTTGGCCGCGGCGCGCTGTCAAGGTGGAGATCACTGCATGGCGCAGCCGCGGAAATGGGCCGCCGCATTCACAGCGGTAGTACAGTGTATCTTCCGTGAAGGCTTTGGCCAATCCGTATCGCGTCGTCGTTCCAACAGCGGCGATGGCGAAATCGGAACCGAATCTCCGGCCGTAACCCTTCAGGCCTTGGTTCCACTCCGGCGGAGAATTGGTGAACTGGTTGATGCCAGCCGTGAGCGCAGCGCCGGCAAGTGGATAAGGACCGAAGGCGTCGAAGACGTAGTTGTTTACCTTTGTTCTCTGCGTGGGCTGGTCGTACGTCAGGTTCAATTCCGCAGGGGCCGTGCTCGTCGCGGTCGCGGTCGCGCGAAAATCTCCGGCCACGGTTAACGATTGCGAACTGGACAGTTGGGGCGTTGCCGCCACAATCGCAGCGGCTAACAAGAGAAGCAGCACCCGGCGCATCTTGGGGGAGGAATGTTCCTGGGTGGATCGGCCCGCTTGCATTTCTGTAAGGTCTGCCTGGCAGGCCAACGGGAAATGCGACTCCGAAACCCGCTTGAATAACTTCATCGTCTCTCCTCTGAAGCGGCATCACCGATATCGGGCATGGGTTGCGATGTCAAATATCTGTGTCACAGCAAGGCCGTGTCCGTAAAGATACTGGCAGAGCGGAGACATCGAAGACTGGTCACAATTGCTCTCAGTCACAATTGGGCCTACTGCGACTTATACAAGTCGCGAAACCAGCCCGGCCCATCGTGCGGGCACCCCCTACAGTGCGAAAGATGTTCAATAGTAGACATCCTTCGCTTTTGCCATTGGAGGAGAATGTACTCCGGCCGCTTCATTCATCCGGCCGGGAGACCCACATGTCTGAAACCCATGCTTTTCATTCCATCCCTACCAGGATTCTGTTGCCCATCGACTTCAGTTCGTCTTCACAGGCAGCTTTGGAGATGGCCGCCGATCTTGCCAAGCACTTTGAAGCGGAACTCCATCTTGTGAATGTCATCCCGATGTTTCCCGCCTCTACACTTCCTGACTTCGTTCCCGAAGCCAAATTCCTTCAGGACGCAAGATCACTTGCTGAGCGCAACCTGGCAAAATGCCATGCCGTTCTTGCCGGCAGGGGAGTCAAGGCAACATCCAGCGTCGAAACAGGCAACGACGTTGCCGGCAACATTGCGGAAGTAGTTGACCGCGAGAATATCGATATGCTGGTGATCTCCACGCACGGCATATCCGGCTGGCGGCCGATGGTCTTCGGGTCGATTGCCGAGAAAGTCGTAAAGCTTGTTCAATGCCCCCTGCTGCTTCTGCGTTCAGCCAAGCCTGATGCGAGCGGGAACATTCCGGAAGGCGATACCGCGAAATGGTGGTAAATGAAAAAGCCCACAAATGATCTGTTTTGAGCGCAGCGAGCGTTATCGCCACCATATCGATCATCTAGCCGCCAGTCGTTGCTGTGACTCAGATTTGGCAACACAATCCGGGTTTCCTGCGAAATATTCCATCCAGGAAGAGCAAAACTGAACATACACGATGCTTGTATCCGGGCGATGATGGACAGGGTTTGATCGTAATTGCGTTCAATTCCAAGGCAAACTGTCTCCGAATTGCGCCTGCTCCTCACGTTGACTCGAGGCCGCGAAACTGGCTTCAGGGGGCAAAAGCGTTGCTTGCTGCTGTCGCGCGGGGTACCTTGACAAGCTTTGAGTTAGCCGCAGCGGTTGCAAATCAACCTGCGCGGCGACTTCTGCCTGCGGGGTATCAATGGTTCATTAGCTGGCAGACTTCCGGCAATGAGGTAACTTCTTGAAGAAAACTATTAAACCCAAGTTCGACAGCGCCGCTTTTCTCGCGAACGCCGGCCTCGGTCGCACAATCGTTGAATTGAAGACGGGACAGACATTCTTTTGCCAGGGAGATAGTGCGGATTCTGTGTTCTATCTACAAAAAGGCCGTGCGAGAGTCACAGTTGTGTCGCAGGCAGGCAAAGAGGCTACCATCACGCTTCTATCTGCGTCCGATTTTGTCGGAGAAGAGTCGCTTGCGACAATCGACGGGTTACACCTGGCAACTGCTACGGCGCTGAACACCTGCACCGCACTTAGAATCGGCAGAAAAGAAATGATCCGGGTGATGCATGACGAGCCGACCTTTGCCGATGTTTTCCTCAAATTTCTGCTCGCTCGCAGCATGCGAACCCAGGCAGATCTTGTCGATCAACTGTTTAACTCGAGCGAAAAACGCCTGGCGCGGATTCTTCTGCTGATGGCGGAGTTCGGCAAGCCGGGCGAACCCGATGCCTCCATTCCGCCTATTACCCAGGATACTTTGGCGGATATGATTGGGACCACTCGTTCCCGGGTCAGCTTCTTTATGAATCGCTTTCGCAAGCTCGGCTTTGTGAGTTACAACGGGCGCATCCAGGTACATAAGTCGCTGCTTAATGTAATTTTGCTCGATCAGTTACCCGGGGAAAACGCAACGAAGCCAGTTATTCTAAGTGTTCCCAAGGCGATGCTGCCCCGTAAATAGATAGGAAACTCGACTAATCCTTGGTTCTCTGCCCATTTCTTGCCAAACCTGAATCGACGCGGCATTCATGTCATTCCGGGTCTCGCAAAGACACCAGGTAATATCGCCGCCAGCAAAACATGCAGCGAACCGGGCGAAGCGCGAACAAGCCAAGGATGACATCGTACGAGCGCAATTCCCCAGGCTTGAATTTGGTTGAGCCGCAGCAAGGGCACGCCCTTCGAATCAACAATACCCGCGGGAGCCAGGTCGGCCAGTTCATTGCTTTAACGCTCATTGAGAAGCTCCTTCAAACGGAAGCGTGATCGGTAGCGCCCGCTCAGTACATGAGTCTCACGCAAATTGATCCTTTGCTTTTCTCGCGTGAGCCGTCCGTAAACGCTCTTCGGGAGTAATCTCCACCATAGAGGAGTGCATGACCTCGCGTGGATGTAGCGTGACACTGGCGACGCAAAAACCTGGATACCAAGATACGTAAACTGATTGAAGCTCGGCAGCGTTGAATTGGCGCGGAACTGCGTTTAGCCCACGCGTCAAAGCGCGATGGGTCGCTTTCGCCGCTGTCAGTCCAAAGCCTCTTCGGGAACATGAACCCGGCATCCACATGGAGTGCCAGCCCGCCTGGCGAATCATCGTATCGAAAATCGAAGCGGTGATTTCCTCAACAAGCTTCCACTTGTCGCCATAGGGACTCCTGACCGGATCGAGATGGCCCGGTAGAACGCACCCCTTACGCAGGAAAACAGAATGCGGCTTCACGCTTGAGCGCTTTTTGATGGTGCTGGTTCCTGGGATACAGCGGAATCGGTAGAATTGGCAGCCTGTGCCGAAACTGTATCTGCGATCGTGTGTTCCGCAGAATAGTCCATGGCAAACGCCGCCGGGCTCATCCCAACTGCGGCCGGTTCGGCCAATGAGTCGCCGCTTGGATCGAGCCCGCTTTCCGGCGTATTCATATATGTTCTCGCGCGGAAGCGAAGAGAGAGGTGGTTCTTTACATCGCTCTTCTTCAAGATGCTCATAGCAGCTCCAGTCGTTCGGTTGCGTGCATGAAAGATGCTCGTCTGGAGCGAAGCTTGTAATGCTGCGGGCGAGAAAGGGAAACAGACTACCGTCTCAAGCATACGCTTAAGAACGCCTACGTGCGGTAAAGGTAACTCTGCTAATGCCCGCAGTTCGGAGTCACTTTATACCGAAACCGACGCCTACGCGCTCGGGTTATGCCAACCGCCGTGCAAAGCGACGAGCGAGTCAGCCTCTTTCGGCCCCCAGGTACCGCGTTTGTAGCGGCGAACAGGGTGGTGATCCTTCAGTACTCGATTGACCACTTCCCATGCGGCTTCAACCGCGTCCTCACGCGTAAAGAGCGCGCCGTCGCCTTTCATGGCGTCGCCTAAAAGCCTCTCGTAGGGCGTTTCTTCCCCCGGTTGATCATCTGACAGGTAAAGCTCTCGCTCTTCGCCGATAAATTCCTCGCCCGCAAGTTTCACTCGGGCAGCCAGTGCAATCGCTGAGTTAGGAGATAGCCGAAAGCGCAGGTAATTCGACCTGCTATTTGGATGCACCGCGTCGCCAAAGAGCTTTTGCGGTGGCTTCTTCAGCTCCACCAGGATTTCAGTCGCGGTAACCGGCAGATACTTACCCGAGCGCAAAAACCACGGCACACCATCCCAACGCCATGAATCAATGTAAAGACGCACTGCGCTATAGGTTTCCACATCTGAGCGCTTCGCCACGTCCGGCTCCTCTCGATAGCCGGCATATTGGCCGCGCACCATGTCGTTGGGTTTAAGTGCGCGCATGGCTTTAAAAATCTTGGCCTTTTCGGTTTGCACTTCTCCAAAGTCTCGGCCCGGGGGTGGTTCCATGGCCAGCAGCGCCACGATCTGGAAAAGATGATTTTGGATCACGTCGCGGAGACATCCAGCCGTTTCGTAAAACGCGCCGCGTTTTCCCACGCCGAAGTTCTCGGCTAATGTGATCTGAACGCTGGCCACGTAGTTGCGATTCCAGATGGGCTCAAGAAACGTATTGGCGAATCGAAAGTAGAGAATATTCATGATCGCTTCCTTCCCCAGGAAGTGATCGATGCGGAAAATCGAGTCTTCAGGAAATGCCGCATGCGCAACCTTGTTCAACTCACGCGCCGAAGCCAAATCGCGCCCAAATGGCTTTTCGACAATTACGCGAGCATCCCTGGCCAGGCCGGTGGCGCCCAGTCCTTTAATCACTGTCTCAAAAAGCGCAGGAGGAATTGCCAAATAGTGCGCTGGCCGCCTTGCGTTCCCGAGTGCGGCTTTGATTGCGGTGAATGTTTTGCTGTCTGTATAGTCTCCACTCACATACTTCAGCAGAGAAAAGAGGTGTTTAAGCGCGCGTTTATCATCGATTCCACCCGCTCGCTTGATGCTGTCTGTCGCGCGCCTTTGCAGCCGCTCCAGGCTCCACTTTGGGAAGGCAACCCCGATCACCGGAACTGTAAGTTTGCCGCTCTTCACCATCGCATAGAGCGCCGGGAAAATCATTTTATGGGCCAGATCGCCCGTAACACCAAACACCACCAGTGCATTTGACTGCGACTCGGCCATCACGCGCCTTCTTTCTGGCCGACTGGCTTTTCCTCATGGCCACCAAATTGGAATCGCAGTGCCGACAACATCTTGTCGGCGAAACTGTCTTCGCCGCGGGAACTGAAACGCGCATACAATGCCGCACTCAGCACTGGTGCCGGAACCGATTCGTCAATCGCAGCCGTTATTGTCCAGCGTCCCTCGCCCGAGTCCGACACGCGACCGGCAAATTTCGCCAGATCCGGACTGTCGAGCAACGAGATGGCTGCCAAATCCAGAAGCCACGATGAAATCACGCTTCCGCGCCGCCAGACCTCGGCGATGTCGGCAAGGTTCAGGTCGTATTTGTAGAATTCGGGGTCGCGCAGAGGCGTAGTTTCGGCGTCCACGGTTTCCTGCTGATTGCCTATATTGGCATGGTGAAGAATATTCAACCCCTCCGCGTACGAGGCCATGATTCCATATTCGATTCCATTGTGCACCATCTTCACAAAGTGACCGGCGCCGCTGGGGCCACAGTGCAGGTAGCCGTGCTCTGCCGTGCCGCCCACCTTTTCCCGGCCGGGCGTGCGCGGAGCCGAATCTATGGCTGGCGCGAGGGCTGAAAAGATGGGATCGATGCGATGAACCACATCCTTTTCGCCTCCTATCATCAGGCAATAACCGCGTTCTGCACCCCATACTCCGCCGCTGGTTCCCGCGTCTACATAGTGGATGCCCTTGGGTTTCAGCTCGGCAGCTCGGCGAATGTCGTCGTGATAGTAGGAATTACCCCCATCGATGACCACATCGCCTGGTTCGAGCAGCGGGCTAAGGCTTTTGAGCGTTGCATCAACCACGCCAGCCGGCACCATCATCCAGATGGCGCGAGGTGTCTTCAATTTCTTCACGAAGTCTTCAAGCGAATTCGAGCCAACCGCGTCCTCTTTCGCAAGCGATTCCACTGCTTCTGGATGAACATCGTAGACAACGCAATGATGGCCCGCCCGCATGAGGCGCCGCACCATGTTCATTCCCATTCTGCCCAAGCCGATCATGCCCAGTTCCATGGCTTCATCCTCTCCCTTCAGAGCCGCGGCTGTTAAACACAGCGCTGGCTCCTCACAGTGTAAGATGCCGCCGCCAGCTTACAGAGCCTTCCCTACTCCTCTGTAAGAAACGTGAGAAGTGCCGGATGTACCTGCACGCTCCCGTTATAGTCGATGAATCCGCGGCTCCTGAAGCTGTTCATGAAGAAGCTCACCCTGGATCGTGTGGTGCCAACCATCTCAGCAAGCGTTCCCTGGCTCACCTTGAAAAGCGCTGGCTCCGACTCCGCGTGCATCCCAATTCCGGCCATCAGTAACAGGACACGGGCCAACCGTTTCTCGCTTGAATTAAATATCTGGTCTATAAATTCCTCTTCGATCCGTTCAATTCGAACCAGGAGATGTGAGATAAAGAGCTTGGCAAACTCCGGTTCGCGCTGAATGATGCCTACTATATCCGCCCTCATTACCTTGACGATCGTAGTGGCCTCAATGGCCGTCGCCGATGAAATCCGCAGCGACTGCTTTGTCACGCACCCCTCGCCGAAAAAATCGCCCTCGTGGAGAATGGCGATTACAGCCTTCTTACCGCTCTTCGACGTAACGGTCAACTTTACATGGCCATCCCGGATATAAAAAAACGCATCGGCTCTATCCCCCTGGCCAAAGATTGCTTGTTTATTGCGATACTCAAGCGTGCTTGTGGGCGCATCCATCCGTTTGAAAAAGTCGATGGGCATCCGCGCACTCTGCTTTTTGCTCTCCATCCTCAGCTCCTATGCACCAATGCCATCGTGAATGCTTTAGACTAGCGAAGAAGCACCCTCTTTGCTGATCAAGATAGCTCATCGGATGCAATATCAATACGGCGGATTCAGGCTGCTTTGTATGCCCAAACGGGCAAAATGAGCAATTTTGATCACCATTCTTGAGCTAGACCTGCTAAAGCTGAATGAAGAGAATACGCGGGCTGGAACCCTGCCGCGGATATCCTGCTGCCCGAGCGCAGCCATATACTTGAAGACTGAGGCAAATATCCCCATGCCAACTCTTAGCGCACATTCACAACCGGATATCGCCTCTGACCCAGTCGATCTGGTGCAGGAAAGACCGGACGAATTCAACTGGGTGTTCTTCACTGTCATTACCACGTTCCACCTGGGCGCCATCGCCGCGCTGTTCACCTTCCGCTGGTCGTCTTTAGCCATCTTTCTCGCACTGTGGCTGGTCAGCCAGAATGCGGGCATCGCCATCAGCTATCACCGTCAGCTTACGCATCGCAGCTTCACAACGCCCAAGTGGGTAGAGTATTGCCTGGCGATCTGTGGCGCGATGGCATTGCAGGGCAGCCCAATCTACTGGGTCGCCGTGCATCGCCTGCACCACCAGTACACTGACAAGCCCGGCGATCCGCACACACCTCGCGACGGCAAGTGGTGGTCGCACATGGGCTGGATCATGCGGGGCGCGCTGCACAACGAAACTACGGTGCTCGCCCGTTATGCGCCCGATCTCGAAAAGGATGGCTTCTATCGCTGGCTTTCGGTCTGGCACTGGTTGCCCATTACGCTCACCGCCATTGCGCTGCTGGGGTGCGGTGTAGCCGTGGGCGGATGGCCGCTGGGAATCTCGTGGGTGCTATGGGGTATATTCCTGCGCATCTCCGTAGGATTCCACGTTACCTGGCTTGTGAATTCGGTAACCCACATATGGGGCGCGCGCCGCTTTAACACCCACGACGACTCAACCAATAACTGGTGGGTAGCCTTCCTGACCGGAGGCGAAGGCTGGCATAACAATCATCATGCCCATCCCACGTCTGCCACGCATGGCATGGCCTGGTGGGAACTCGATATCAATTACTGGGGAATACGTTTGCTGGCGCTCGTCGGCCTCGCAAAGGACATCAAAGTAATGCGCCCAAAGCCGGCGGCGCGACACAGGTTCGAATAGCGTAACCCTATTACGGGGGAACTGGATTCCCGACCGTTCTTTCCGGGCATCGGCAACCTCGAGCGCCCGGCGAAGTCGGCACACACGGGAAACGCGATTGTCAGCATTAACTCACAATGGGCGTCTCCAGTCTGCGGCGTCAGATAACTGCTCGCGCTCAACTCGCATCCATCTCGCAAGGACCTTGATGGCAATGACTTTCTATACGGTCCTAACGAATGGAGCACGCTGAAGTGAATTTAAAGCAATTTAAAGATGCAGCGCAGACCCTTGTCGTGAGCGACAAGGGTCAGTTGGCGATGGATGGGTTCGATGGGCAGATCGATGCGCAATCATCCACTACGGCTAAACGACCTGTAAGCAAGAGAAAGCTTGCACTTTCTCTGTCGGATTTCTTGAAAAAACAGAGATCCTTACTGGCACTTAGGAGACAAGGTGACGGGAAACAGACACAACCATGAAGGAAACAGCAGTGATGCCGGCGAGCCTGATGCCGGCCCTTACTGGAGGCGGATGCATCGTGACTGGCGCTTCTGGGTTGGTGCGCTGCTGATGGCGGCGGCGGTCTCGATTTACGTTCTGAGCGGCGACCTCGCCTGGATTCCCCGCAGCCACTAGCTTCCCTGAGTTTGCAGAACTTTCATTCTGTCAAGAACCGTAAGATTGTGGCCGCTGAACTGCGGAGCGCCCCTGCGCGTGAAGAGCTGGTGCCGCGAGACGTAGCCCTCCGGCTCATTCTGGCGAGCGGTCGAGGCGGAAATTCGCCTCCCGATTGAGCATTCCAATGCTCTCCACTGCAGGCAAAGGCAACGCGGAAGAAAGAATTGACTTCCCAATTCCCTCCATGAGACACTCCGCGTAAGTCACCTCCTTTCCCCAGAACACGCACCACGTCCACATTCACATAAGCCGGGATCACCCGCATAAACTCCTGCTTAGCCGCGCCATGGGAGCCATGGAAGCCGCAGGTGGACCTGGGCCCATAGAAGTCGGTACTTGTCTGGATTTTCCGGGAAAAGGATTAGCAATGTCTGACCCGAAAACACTTGCGCTCAATACGGAGTACCCGGCACCGAACGAAAATGCGCTTGCGGAAAAACTGGTGCAGCTACTTCGCGGAACCGTTGAGCAACGCTTTCTGCAAGGGATGACGTATCGCGGCGTCAACACAAAGTCGCACGCTGCCGTGCGGGCAAATCTCATCGTCGATCCTGATCTTCCTGAACACTTCCGGGTGGGACTCTTCAAGACGCCGCGCACTTACCCCGCCTGGATCCGGTTCTCAAGCACACTTCCCACCCCGTTGCCGGATAACGACCGGGATCTGCGCGGCATGGGAATCAAGTTGATGGATGTGGATGGAGTCACCCTATTGGACGGTGATTCCCATACGCACACGCATGATCTGACCTTCATCACGCCCGATACATTCTTAACTTCGACTCCGCAGGAGTTTCTGGCTTTCGCGCAGGCCGGAGGCCTGAACGCAAAATGGAGCATCCTCGACCTGTCAAAACTTCTCATCTTTGCCCTCACTCACCCGGCATTTGCGATCAACCTTCTCAAGTCGCAGAAAACGATCGGCAGCCTGCTTGAGGTGCCGTGGTACAGTTCTACGCCTTATCTCTTCGGCGATCGCGCCGTCAAATACTCGCTCCGCCCCTGGTTAGCAGCGCCCAAGACACCGATTCCGCACCGTCCTGCCAACAACTATCTGCGCGAGGGACTTGTCCGGCAACTTAGCGAGGCTGAAGCAGGATTCGATTTTCGCATCCAGTTTCAGCTCGACCCCTACAAGCAGCCCATTGAAGATGCGCTGGTGCCGTGGCGCGAACAGGACTCCCCGTGGCACAAAATCGCAACAGTTATTCTTCCCAAACAGGAGATTAATTCCCCCGAGCAATTCATGTTCGGCGAGAATCTTTCCATGAACCCCTGGCGCTGCTTTCCGGAACATAGGCCACTTGGTGGTGTGAATCGCGTCAGAAAAATCATCTATTACGAAGGGTCAAAATTCCGCCATCATAAAAACGCAGTTCCGGTTGTCGAGCCCAAACCCTGAGCGAAGCCTGGACACGTCTCGCTCAGTAGACCGGTCTCGAGCGTCAAGTCGCACGTTTTCAAATAACGTATTGGTCGCGCAATGCACGTGACCCCGTAGGTCAGGAATTCAATTCGTGAACCCCGATTTGCACCCGTCAATGTGGGCCTGTTCCCAAGTCTGCTGAATGAGGGGTGATAACCATGAACCGAATCTGGAATTTCTTGCGCGTCTTCGTGCGCCCACCATCTTCTCCGATTGAGTGGTTTGCGCTGGTCGTTGCAGTCGTTACTGTGGCTGGCCTGGGTGTGTGGGGCTACATCCTCTACTTTCCAAACCTTCCCTCGTCGGTGAAGGTGTACGACGTCGTCAAGCTCAATAGGAACTGGACGGATGAAGAACGCCAGAAGTACTATCACTCCTCGCAAGGGTCGCAGGTTATGCCCTACGACTGGTTTATCGCACTTGAGCAGCCGAACAACAAACAGCTATTCCAATCCAACGAGTACCTCACCCAGATGCGGATCATTCCGGATCCGAATCCGATCGGTAATCCAGACCTTCTGCCAATCGGTTTCGCAAAGGACGATCCTGATCCAATTACCGGTGTGCAGAATGTCGGGTTGACGTGCGCCTTTTGCCACACTTCGCAACTCACGTACCATGGCATGGGAATTCGCATCGATGGCGCGCCGGGTATCGTCAACTTCGATACATTTCTGTCGCAACTGGTAGTGGCTGTAGCAGCCACAGTGCAGCCCCGGTTTACTGCGAATCTGTTCGATCCCGGAAAGTTCGATCGCTTTGCAAGGCGTGTCCTGAAGGACAAATACAGCCAGCCAGCTGCTGAAGATCTTCGCAAACAGGTGATCGCATGGCTCGCCCAAAAAGTGAAGCAGCAGGCAGATCAACTGGCCCTCAAGAACACGACGGCCTCCTTTGGTCGATTGGATGCTCTCGGCACCGGTGGCAATACCCTGTACCGTCTGCTCGCCAACAATAACCTTCGCGCTTTAGATGCTCCTGTCACGGCTTTCCCGCTGTGGTACGTCACTCAATATGACTGGGTCCAATCCAACGGTTCCATCCGCCAACCCATGTCGAGGAACATTATTGAATCGGTCGCAGTAAATGCCAGCGTGGTTCTGCCCGGTAATCCTGCCAATAATAACCGGTACGTCTCAAGCGTCCGCATGAAGAACATGTGGGAGATGGAAGATACGGCTGGCAAGCTTGTAGCGCCGAGGTGGCCGGAATGGATTTTTGGCCCCATCGACAAAGACAAGGCCGCAAAGGGCAAGGTACTCTACGCTCAGTATTGTTCCAAGTGCCACTCGCCCCAACTCGAACCGGCCCCCTTATGCGGCGATGAAATTGCAATCCGAAACAAGAAGAGATTTTTCATGCTCAGGTTGTTTTCCGTCGATGAAATTGGCACCGACCCTCTCGACGCCACAAACTTTGCGACACGCACAGCGGATGCGTCGGCAATCGGCCTCGGCAATAATGCCCCGGGACCGCAAGTAATTCAGACAGTCATCGGTGGCATCCTTCGTCGCGGATTCAAAGACCTGAATCTTCCCGAGGCAACACAAGATGAATGGAGCGGATATCGTTCCGATTGCTGGCGAGCACCGAAGGCCTATCCCGCACGGCCGCTCGACGGCGTTTGGGCCACCGCTCCCTTTTTGCACAATAACTCTGTGCCGAACCTCTACCAGCTTCTGCTTCCCGCAGCTCAGCGGACCAAGAAATTCCATCTCGGCGACCCCGAGTTCGATCCCGTCAATGTTGGATATGTGAATCTCCGAATTCCCGGCGGGTTTACGGTCGACACCACCAAACCCGGAAACTCCAATGCCGGCCACGAGTTCCGCAATGCCCCCGCCGGAACAAAAGGCGTCATCGGTCCTGAACTTTCCGATGAGCAGCGGTGGGATCTCGTTGAGTATCTGAAGATCATCGACGAGATGAGCCCAGCGCTGGCCGCCGCCAGGAACCAGCCTTCGTCGAACGGACAATGTTGGTCGGATCCGCAGTACGGGGCATGCAACGCCGCGCCATCAAGTTCGCAAAATCCTGTGCCGTCCAAAATTAGCGGAGTCAATTAGTAAAGATGGATGGCTCATCTTGCGGGTGAGGCAAAGCGCTCATCCAGCTTCAGGCGCATCCAAGTCCCTGTCGGCTTGCAATAATGAGTTGGCTGAAATCGACCTGCGGCATCTATCTATCTTGATTCGCCGGCCGCTCCGAGGGCTGCCTGCGGCCAACCGTTCTTCCAGGTCAAGGTCGAAATCTGCAGCGCTGGTTTGCCGGATATGGCGTCGTAGGCGTGAAACACGATGATGTCTCCCTCAGGCCGTTGCAGAATCGATTCGCCTCCCGGTCCGAGCCAGCGGCTGTTTGCGCCCAGCAACTGCGTGCCACCGCCCTCCAGCATCGGTTTGCCATCGGCATCCACGTAAGGCCCGGTTACATTGCGCGAACGGCCAACCATGGTTCGATACGAGCTGTGCGTTCCCCGACAGCAGAGATCGAACGAGACAAACAGATAGAAGTAGCCCTCGTGGCGCACAATGAAAGGCGCTTCAATGGCCTCCCAGTCGGGCGGCAAACCTGGCTTGGCGGGCTCGGCGTCTTCAGGCTTTGCTCGAGAGGCAATCGAGTAAGTGGCTTTGTCGGCAGGATCGGTTTTGCCCGTGCCCGCGTCGATGCGGCACATTTTAATGCCGCTCCAAAAACTGCCGAAACTCAGCCATGGAGCGCCGTTCTCATCGAAGACGATATTGGGATCGATGGCATTGAAGTCGTCAGCCGCAGTGGATTTGAGAACCAGCCCTTCATCTTGCCAGCGGTATTTTGGACTGCTGGGATCGAGCGTGTCGTTGGTGGCCACCGCGATGCCCGAAGTGTTGATCCCGAAGGCCGAATAGGCGTAGTAGAGATGAAACTTCCCATTGAAGAACGAGACGTCGGGAGCCCAAAGCTCTCTTGTCTTCGGACTCACCTCACGAATCCATTGAGGGATTTCGTCGAAAACCTTGCCGCAGTACTTCCAATCAGCCAGATTGGTTGAGCAGCGAATGGGGAATTGCCCTCCGCCGGGCGCCGCGCCAGTCGCGAAGACATAGTAGTTTCCGCCTTCGCGCGCGATCGAAGGATCATGTGTCATCGGATAGTCGCCTGAAAGCGTGAGAGGCGTGGGCGCCTGGCCAAAAACCGGCATGGCGATAAGCAAAACAAGAGCGGCAGAAAATGAATGAAGGACTCGCATGCGCACCTTTTTCTTTTGATCGCAGGAGCGGGCTGCTGCCTCG
>Ga0302200_10002170_pt1 | contig 17552 bp, 10 predicted proteins | sample II_Bog_N3_1_FD_194585 | JGI IMG/M metagenome (GOLD analysis project Ga0302200, IMG submission 194585) | Peat permafrost microbial communities from Stordalen Mire near Abisko, Sweden - II_Bog_N3_1 | ecosystem: Environmental > Terrestrial > Soil > Wetlands > Peat | place: Sweden: Abisko... | reverse complement strand
GTGCTCAAAGTAAGTCTCGTTGTGCGGGCCCGGGGTGAGCAGCACGATGCGCGGATTGCTGCATGAGGCCAGCGAAGTTAGCGCATCCCGCTGGGCGCGAAAGAAGGGCGCGAGCCTCAGGATATTCGAACTGCGGAAAATTCTCGGCAAAATGTCGGAGACGATGGTGCGGTTTTCCAGCGCATAACCACTTCCTGATGGCGCTTGTGTACGATCTGCAAGCACCCACCATTGCCCGTTAGGCGACCGTGCAAGATCCACGGCGAGTAGATGGAGATAAGAGTGCGTCGGCACACGCACACCGACCATGGGACGCAGAAATGCAGGATTGGCATAGAGAAGCTCGGCGGGAAAATGCCCACTCGCAAGGAGCGACTGACTTCCGTAGAGATCCTCAAGAATCAGGCCCAGCAACTTTGCGCGCTGAATGATGCCCTGCTCAATGTAGCGCCATTCATCGGCTGCAATCATGAAGGGGACAATGTCAATCTCCCACGGGCGGTTTACACCGAGGGGGTCACTATAAATGTTATAGGTAATGCCATTTTCGCGAATCCGGCGCTCCGCTCGAACACAACGTCGCCCCAATTCCTCGGGCCCGATGGCGCGCAGCGATTCCATCAGAGGTGCCCAGTGAGGACGTGGGTTCAGGCCGTCGGCGGACAGTTCGTCATACGCTTCACCGTAGCGCAGCGGAGTCTGATAGAGATCGACCGTCATGACATAGGCTCCCGCGTCTCAAGGCGGAGGTTGGGGCTGGGCGGCGGAATGCGCATATCGAGCGTTCCAGGGAAACTGGGGTTGATCTCTTCTTGTGGCACAGTGACCGTCACGATAGATTCAATCACGGCAAAGCGTTCAAGACGTCGTGCGAGGGCGGCAGCGGCATCGGCGGGGCGGCTCTCGTATACGCGCCCCTCAGGCGGCTCAATGCGGTAAATGCATTGGGCAAGCGAGCGGCCGTTGCGGCGATCAATGAGCGTAAACGTGAGCGGCGAATGCACAGGTATTGTAGGGTGCATGGTGGCCGAAAGCCTGCGTGCACGGAATCGCACGCCAGCCACAGCAACACCGGGTTCGGCGGCTGGTTGCAGGGGCACGTGCCTTCCATTGCAAGCCACCATATACCGGGCGTCCACGGGCATTCCCGAGACCTTGATTTGTATGCGTTCAACGGAGGAGTCAACATTGCGAACAGTCCGACCGGAAGAAGTCTCCTCTGCCAATACGTTCCATGGCTCGAGCGCCCGCCGCAGTTCCACTTGCACTCCGTCTGCGCAGATTGAGCCGATCAGTGGAAAGCGAAACTCAAAGTGTGCAGCAAACCACTCGGCTTCAAATTCAAATCCGGACTGGCGTAAGTGAGCGAGCACCGCAATGAAATCCTGCTCGACAAAATGAGGGAGCATAAAACGGTCGTGGAGCTTTGTTCCCCATCGAACGAGCGCACCATTGAACGGAGCCCTCCAGAATGCACAAACCAGCGCGCGGACAAGTAGTAGTTGCAGAAGCCCCATGCGCACATTGGGCGGCATCTCGAATGCGCGCAGTTCGAGCAGGCCAAGTTGGAGTCCAAGCCCCTTGGGAGGAAACAACTTGTCGAGGCAAAACTCCGTGCGATGGGTATTTCCGGTCACATCGGCGAGCAAGTTTCGAAAAAGTCCATCGATGATGTACGGGGGGCAACCTGCCGAGGGGAGATGGCGGAAAGCCAGTTCGAGCTCATACAGCGAGTCTGTTCGCGCTTCATCCACGCGCGGATATTGACTCGTAGGTCCAACGTACATTCCAGAGAAAAGATAGGAAAGCGACGGGTGGTTTTGCCAGAATGCAATCATGCTCCGAAGCAGATCCGGGCGACGCAGAATCGGGCTTTCCTCGATTGTGGCGGCCCCAATTACGATGTGACTGCCTCCTCCCGTTGCATTGCGGTCGCCGCCGAAGCTGAATTTTTCACTGGTCAATCGGTTGCGACGGGCCGCCTCGTCGACTATCACGTTAATCCGTTCGAGCTCGAGCCAATTTTTGGCCGGCGGCAGGTTAATTTCCAGCACGCCAGGATCAGGGGTAACGCTGAACTTATGCAGCCGCGGATCGGCAGCCGGAGCATAGCCCTCGATCCAAATGGGCATTTGAAGGTATCGGCACGTGTCTTCGATCGCGGCAACCAGATCGAGGTAGTCCGCGAGGACAGGCGTATAGGGCAACGAGACGTGAAGGCGGCCATCGCGGGTCTGCACGCATAGGGCCGGCCGTATGAGCTCACTTGCGCTTTCGTTGGATCGCAGCACCGGCGGCAGCGGATCTGGCTCCGGCTCGTGATTGAAGAGATCTAAACGCTGCAGCTTCGATGATGACAGCTTGATGCGATCAGCGAAGGGCTCCTCATCGAATGGATATTCAAGTTCGTCAGGTGCGACCCAAGGCATCGGTTCGGTGGGAATGCGATAGCTGATCGGCGAATCGCCGGCGAACAGCACGATCGATTCTACGCGCGGAAACCACCACTGACTTGACCAGCGCAGATCTCCGTGAGGTTGCCGCCGGCGAATAGGCAAGATGTAGCCCACCGGCTGAGGAGTTGCTGTTCCCTGCTCAAATGCCGGCAAAATATCTTCTGCCCTGACCTGCAATCGCCGTGTGAGAGCCTGCAAAAACCTTAATGCGTCCGCCGCATTGAAGCAGTAATCATGATCCTCGCGCGCGATCAGCGTTTCATCCTCCCACACTGCAACGCCATCCGCGCGCCAAAAACAACTGAGAGCCCACCGGGGCAGAGGCTCACCCGGATACCAGTTTCCCTGGCCGTAATGCAGAAGCCCACCCGGCGCTATCTTCTCGCGAATATCCTGAATGAGCGCCAGACCCCGGCTCCGCTTGTTTTCGCCGAGCGCATCGATATTCCATTCAGCGCTTTCAGGCTCATCAATGCCGACATATGTGGGCTCGCCACCCATGGTCATTCGGACATCCTGTGCTTCAAGATCTGCCTCAATGCGATTTGCAACCTGACTGATGCGGGGCCACTGGTCGTCAACAGCGCTCTCAGGAACCTGTCGGGGATCGTTCAAGCGGCGAACAGACATCTCGTAGGTGAAAGTGGTGCTCGCAAGCTCAGAGGTGCCCGAAATCGGAGCGGCTTGAGAGGCGTTGGAGGTGCACGCAAGCGGAATGTGTCCTTCACCGGCGAGAAGGCCCGACGTGGGATCTAATCCAATCCATCCGGCGCCCGGCAGAAATGCCTCTGCCCATGCATGCAATGCTGCAGTGTCCGTCCCTCCATCCGAGCCGTTCAAGTCCGGGTCCGCTTCGGCAAGTTGGATCAGGTAACCCGAAACGAAACGTGCCGCGATTCCCAGGTTTCGAAGGACCTCGACCAGCAGCCATCCAGAGTCGCGACAAGATCCCGACCGCTTCTCCAGAGTCTCCTCGGAAGTCTGAATCCCGGGTTCCAACCTGGTGACGTAATCAACCTGATCTCTTATCGTGCGATTCAGCAGCAACAATAATTCGATCGTTCCAGTCCGATAGCTTCGGAAGCTCTCAATGAATTCCCGAAGCAGAGGACCAGGAGAGCCCGACAACAAATAAGGATGGAGATCCACTGCTTGTTCTGGCCCGTACTGGAAGGGATATTGCTCCGCTGCAGGGTCCAACAGGAAGTCAAAGGGGTTAACAGGGATTAAGTCCGCGACCATATTCACTTCGACCGCAAACTGTTCTGTCTTCGTCGAGAAAACAACCCGAGCCTGCTGATTTGACGAAGGATCTAGCTGCCAGCTTATGAAGTGCTCAGCGGGGAGGACATTGAGTGAGTAGCTGAGAATAGGTGTTCGACAATGCGCTGCCGGTCGCAATCGTATGATCTGCGGACCGAGTGACACCGCCTTCTCGTATCGATAGTTTGTCCGATGCCTCAGTGCAACCTGAATTCCCATCCGCCCTCATGCGGCTCCCGCTTACAGCCACGTTCACTTCTCCTGGCACCTGAGCTGAGTCTTCACGACGACAAACCAATAATGCAAGCTGGGGTGTAAGACCAAGTTAGCATATCGGTTCAATGGTGAATATTCGACTTCCGCGCATGTCATACGGCATCAGAAATAGCCCTCGAATCACTTTCGGGAAATGACATCTCCCCGCCCGACCAACCAGTCACACTGACGGGAATTCTGGGCGGCGCGCAAAACGATTTCGGGGACGAAGTTACGATATCTTCTTGCCACCGAAACGTCTGCGAGTGTCCTCTATTCTGAATGAGTATGGCCTTCGATTGACGACAACAGGCCAAAGCGCTCATTGAAGTGGAGTTACTGACGGGGAGAGTCGATCACTAACCAAACGCCCCAGGGTTTAGGAATGCCATTGCGTGCATTTCGCTGCCGCAATCCACTAGGCCGAATTGTTGGCTACTCAGCAACTCGACGCGAGATTTCAGACGGTCCGTATAGCCGACTTTACATGCAGGTAAATTGGATCAGTGAACTCTCGCCTACATTCGAGGACTTAATTCGATGCGGAGCCGTAGCTAACACAATACAAATGAATTAAAGCGATTGAAGCTTGACATTTTGGGGTGAGATTCGATTTCCCAACCTGAGTCGGAAAACGCAGACAGAATGGCGAAAAGCTGTCGACGCAAGTTTCGCGCAACGGATCGATCCCGTCCAGGGAATTGCAACACAGCAAAAGCAGTATTGGGCCCCGGTCACTGGCGCAACACCGTTTCCGCCCTAGGCATCCGCGCCCGCACGCGGCAACGGTACGAGCTGGCCGGGTTGTGCACTCGCTGCCCGTTGCCGCAGAGCCCTCTCTGCAGCGGCGGCTTCGATCTGACTGTTAATCTCGGCTCCAAGCAGCAGCATCAGCCCGGTGATATAGAACCATATGAGCAGAATGATGACCGCTCCCAGCGATCCGTACGCGACAGTGTAGGTGTTGAAGAAGTGCAAGTAGATGCGCAAGCCAAAAGATGCCAGTAACCAACCGGCAATTCCGATTGCCCCACCTGGTGTGAGCCAGTGCCAGCGTCTTGCCTTGCAATCGGGCGCCCAGTAGTAGAGCATCGCAAAGATCAGCACCAGCAACAGGCTGGCGATTACCCAGCTCGTTAGCCGGATGGAATTCGCTGCTGCATAGCGCAGGATGAAATCCGAGATACGAAGTTCTGTCAGCCGCGCGAAATAATCGCCCAACAGCATTGAAGCCAAGCCGAGCGTTACGACAATGGTGAGCAGGATCGTTAGCCCAATCGCCTGAATCCGCGCAACGAAATACGAGCGCGAATCCTGAATCTTGTACACCGCGTTCAGCGTGTCCTGGATCGCCGATATCCCCACCGAAGCAGACCAGATTGCTGCAATTAATCCGAATGTGACTCTTCCTGGACTTGCCGCAGCCGTGGTCTCATTGAACGTCCTCAGCACCGTTCCTAGAGCCGTCGTTGGAATGACGATGGCCAGGTAATCGAGCAGCTTGTCATAGAACTGATAGGCGGACCGGGCAGCCAGGCCCAGGATCGAGCTGGCACACACCAGCGTGGGAAATAAAGCGAAGAGAAAATAGAATCCCAACTCAGCCGCGTGGCCGAATACGCGATCTTCAATCAGAGATCTCCAGGTACGAGCCGCGACCTGTCTCAGTTGCGCTCCCTGAAGACTCCAGAGCGATTCAAGCGGAAAAAGGGACACACGCTCCCAGATTCGCCGTTCCCGGCGCTTCAGTTGCGGATCGACGATGGGCCCTTGGGCAGTGATTCAACCACCTTGTTGCGATCTAGCCGGCGATGCACAGTTGCGTTAGATGCTGGACCGGACAACTTCGACAGCTTCGGTTCCGCCGCAAACTATGGAGCCTGAGCCGGCCATCCCTGAAAACCGGGACAAGCAATCCCGAATGAAGAGCTGAGCAAACGAGATCCAATCGGCCGCATCGAAAGAGGCAGATGGTGTCCCAAGCCGAAACTGCCCGGAAGACTGCTCCGAGAAATGCGCGAAGCGCCATACGGCTTTTGGTTTGGCTTTGCATCCCCCTGCTTGTTTCCGCGATGGCGAAACTTGAAGCACAAGTTCCGCAGGACACCAACCTTCCCGCCCCCGACCAGATTCTGGCTTCGTATGAGGGTCAAGCGGTTACGACCGTCGACATCGCAGGACGTCCGGGCCTGAAAGTTTCCGACTTCTCGTCGATACTTGCACAACAGTCCGATCAGCCCTTCGATACCCAAAAGGTCAAAAGTGCGGCAGCCGCCCTTAGAGCCGCCGGCAATTTCCAAGGCATCCGAGTGCAGGTAGATCCTGAGGCCAATGGACTCCGCGTCTTGTTCGTGGTCGAACCGGCTGCCTATTACGGCATTTTTGAGTTCCCCGGAGCGGAACGGTTTACGTATTCTCGCCTGATGCAGGTAGCCAACTACGAAAGCCAGTCGCCGTACAGCGCGACTGAAATTGAGCACGACCGCCAGCTGCTGACTGCTTTTTTTCAACAGAGCGGCTATTTTCAGGCACAGGTCTCTACCGAACTCCAGATCGACTCGAAACATGGAATTGTGAATGTTATTTTCCACTCCGATCTTGGCCGCAAGGCGAAGTTCGGCGACATCGACATCGCCGGCCTTCCCCCTGCAAAGTCCGCCGATCTGCAACATCGCCTTACAACTTTGCTCGCACGGGTACACGGAGCGGCTGTTCGCAACGGCAAAGCCTACAACCTTTCAACGCTGAATAAAGCGACCAACTATATCCAATCCAGCTTGCAGAAAGAGGGGCTTCTTTCGGCGCAGGTGAAACTTGAGGGCGCTGAATATCACGCCGATACCAATCACGCCGACATTCATTTCAGCGTGAAGGCAGGCGCTAAAACACAGGTGCAGATTGCCGGCGCGCATCTTTGGCAGTGGACGAAGAAGACCCTGCTGCCCGAGTACCAGGGGGTGGGCGTGGATGAAGAGACCGTGCAGGAAGGCGAGCAGGCGCTCGTCTCCTATTACCAGGCGAAGGGCTACTTCGACGCGAAAGTCACGTCAGACATGAGTGGAGACGAAAGACTTCGCACGGTGAGCTATCACGTGACTAAAGAGAAAAAGCACAAGCTCACCGATGTTCGTTTAACCGGCGAATCGGAGCTGAAGGCAGTGGAGCTTGAGCCTCACATAGCCGTACAAAAGCATTTGCTTTCGCATGGACAATTCAGCGATCAACTCGTGCGCACCAGCGTGAAGAATCTCACAGCGGTCTACAAGTCACAAGGATTCAGCAATGTTCAGGTCACTTCATCAGTCATCAACCAAGGCGGCAATATCCAGGTTGAGTTTCATATCGCCGAAGGGCCGCGCGACATAGTTAATGCCCTCACCATCGAAGGCGCCAACACATTTCTCGAATCGCACTTCGCACCGAAAGGGTTGAAGGTCGCCGTGGGCCAGCCGTATTCGCAGGCAAATGTTGAAGCCGACCGCGCCTCGATCGTTGCCAACTACCTGATGGCCGGCTACCTCACTTCAAGCTTTCGCGAGACGGCGTCGCAAGTCTCGAAAGACGACCCGCATCATATCAATGTTGTCTACCGCATTTATGAAGGCCCGCGCGTTTTTACCGGCGAGATTCTGACGCTGGGCCGCGTGCATACCCAGCAACGTCTGATCAACAACGACATCGCAGCCATTAAACCCGACCAGCCGCTTACCGAAACAAATCTGCTTACTGCAGGCAGCAATCTCTACAACCATACAGGCGTCTTCGACTGGTCCGAGGTCGGTCCTAAAAGCCAGATCTCAACTCAGACCAGCGAAGACGTCCTGGTGAAGGTGCATGAAGCAAAGCGCAATGAGTTCCTTTATGGGTTTGGCTTTGAGGTAATCAACCGCGGAGGCAGCGTTCCCAGCGGTACCGTTACACTGCCAAATCTTCCTCCAGTCGGCCTCCCCTCTAATTTCAAGACCAGCCAAGTCACTTTCTATGGCCCCCGCGGCTCGGTGCAGTACACCCGCAACAATCTGCGCGGCAAAGATGAGTCGCTTTCGCTGACTGCATTCGCCGGCCGCCTCGATCAGCGCGCGGCCATCTATTACATCGCCCCGACATTTCGGTGGTCGCACTGGAAAACCACCTCTTCGTTTTCTTATGAGCGCGACGAAGAGAATCCGATCTTCTCATCGCAGCAGGAAATTGGCAGCTATCAGTTCCAGCGATTCATTGACCGCGCAAAAAAAAGGAACCTTTTCTTCGTCAAATACAGTTACGGCAAAACCGATCTTACCCGCATCGAGATACCCCTGCTGGTGCCAACCGCGGATCAGCACGTCCGCATCTCCGGCTTTGGAGCAAACCTCACTCACGACACGCGCGATAGCGTTATCGATGAACACAAAGGCGTGCTCGGTTCTCTCGAGGTCGATGTCTATTCAAGCAAACTCGGCGGCAGCGTCGATTTTGCAAAACTTTCGTCGCAAGCCGCCCTTTATAGGGAAAAACTCCATCACATTGTGTGGGCCGGCAGCATCCGCATTGGTCTCGCGCAGCCATATGCAAATAGCCGCGTCCCGCTGAGCGAGGCCTTCTTTACCGGAGGCGGCGACTCGCTGCGCGGCTTCCCGCTCGACGGCGCAGGACCGCAGCGCAACATTTACGTCTGCAGTTCCGGCCAGACCGCTCCCAATTGTCCGCAGATCAACGTGCCTAGCGGTGGCAACGAATTACTGGTGATCAACGCCGAAGCGCGCATTCCGCTTCCCATCAAGAAGGGGCTGGGCATCGTCCCGTTTTACGACGGCGGTAACGTTTTTCCCAGAATCGGATTTCATGATTTCACTTCGCTCTATTCGAACAATATCGGTCTTGGCCTGCGTTACTTGACACCGGTTGGGCCCATCCGCATTGACGTCGGACACAACCTTAACCCGGTCCCGGGCGTAACTTCAACGAACTATTTCATCAGCATCGGCCAGGCATTCTGAGGAGACCCGCCATGGACAAAGAGACGCCGACTTCCGTTCCTCGGCACTGGCTGACCAGGCGCAGATTGCTTGCCATAGCCAGGGTAATCGCCGCATTCATCGTTCTGCCGATCCTGCTGGGCGCTGTTGTCGCAACGAGCTTCGTCGATAGTTCACGCGGGCATGCGTGTCTCATCCGCCTGTTCCAGCAAAAAGCCGCAGAGAGCCTGGGAGTTGATGTGCATCTCGAGAATTTCAGCCTCCACCTTTCCACGCTGAGCCTCGATCTCTATGGGCTGACCGTCGACGGAGCTGGTCCGCATCGCAATCCTCCACTGCTCCAGGTGCAGCATGCCGAGGCGGGCGTGCGCATCGTCTCTGTATTCGGGCGTGAGTGGTACTTCGACAGCATTCGCATCGATAACCCCGTCGCACAGATCTTCGTGGATAAGAATGGCGTCTACAACATCCCCACCCTCAAGAGCAGCAGTAACAACGGCAGCAACACTACCATCTTTGACCTCGGCATCCGCCATGCCGTTCTATCCAATGGTGCGCTCCTTTACAACGACCGGCCCAGCTCGCTTGCAGTCGACCTTCGTGATGTCCAGTTCAACGCGGCCTTCAACAGCCTTATTCAGAAGTATTCCGGCACACTCGCCTACTCAGATGGACGCCTCAACTATGCCGGCAACCAGGCGCCTCCCCACTCCCTAAATGTTCATTTCGATGCCACTCCAAACACCTTCAATGTATCCCCGGCGAAGATTCAAAGCGGCAGCTCGCAGCTTATGCTCAACGCAACGCTCAACAATTACAACGCGCCGATCGTACAGGCTCAATACGATGTGACCATTAACGGCCAGCAGTTGGCAGGCATCCTGCACGACCCGTCTATCCCTGACGGTCTTGTCTCGGCTTCGGGGAGCGCGCAATATCGATCCTTCGCGGGCCGCACGATACTTCAAAGCCTTGTGGTAAATGGCGACCTCACCAGTCACAAACTCATCGTAGCAACTCCGACGCTCCGCGCCGAAGTTACAGACATCGCCGCCCACTATTCCCTGGTCAACGGTGACGTAACTCTACGCGATTTCCGCGCCGGTTTTCTGGGCGGAGAGGTCACGGTCCAGGGCACGATGAAGCGCATCGGCGGAGACTCGCACTCGCAGTTCAATGCTGTCCTGCGCGGTATTTCACTGGCAAACGCAAAGAGCATGATGCGTTCTCCCTCATCCACTGGAACCGTCGCAATCGCCGGCACACTTAATGCGACAGCCACGGCTACGTGGGGAAGGACCTTTGCCGACCTCGTGGCCCATACCGACGGAACCGTCAATGCTGACCTGGCCAATGGCGCGAACGTGGTTAGGGGGCAGCACGCACGCTTGATCTCGGCACCAGCAGTGCCGCAAAAGACTGCAGTGAATGTCACGCCAACTGCAGGGGCCATCCCGATTGAAGGTGCGCTACATGCCACTTATACAGGCACAACCCAACAACTTGCTGTTGATCGCAGTTACTTCCGCACACCGCAGACCAGCCTGACTCTGAACGGGACAGTGAGCAAGAACTCGAGTCTCGCGGTTCAACTTCAGGTCAATGATCTTCACGAATTGGAAACAATCGCTGATCTCTTCCGCTCACCCGCTCCGGGCCAAAATCTGCAGCCGCTCGGCCTCGCCGGAACTGCCAAGTTCAACGGCGTTGTGCGCGGCTCAACCGCAGCGCCACATCTTACGGGTCAACTGGACGCCCAGGATCTTCAGTTCCAGGGATCCTCGTGGAAGCTGCTTAGGACCGCAGTCGATGCCAATCCATCAAACTTGAGCCTGCGGCACGCGGAACTCGACCCCGCCGCACAAGGCCGGCTAACATTCAACGTCACAACCGAATTGAGTAAATGGACCTTCTCGAAGACAAGTCCCATACAGCTTCAACTCAGCGCGTCGCAGCTTGACATCGCCCAACTCACCAAGTTGGCAGGTCAGCAAATACCCGTTACTGGAAGTCTCTCCGCAGACATCGCGATCAGCGGAAGTGCAAAGGCCCCAAGAGGCAATGGTTCCGTTACCCTGACCAAAGCTGTGGCCTACGGTGAACCGATCTCATCGGTAAAGATCTCATTCAATGGCAGCGGCGACCAGGCCGGCACCATGTTATCCATCAACGCTCCGGCTGGGGATATCGAAGCCAAGTTGACTGCCAGCCTTAATAACAAGACTTACTCCGCCGAGCTAACTTCACCCGGCATCCATCTCGACAAGTTACAGAGTCTTGGAACAAGCGTGAGCCGTCCCAGCGGCACGGTCAACATCAGCGCCAAAGGCCAGGGCACATTCGACAATCCGCAACTCGACGCGACTATCCAAATCTCCAGCCTTGTAGTCGAGCAGCAGACCATCTCAGACATTCGTCTGCAAGCCAACGTCGCCGACCACCAGGCAACATTCCAGCTCTCATCCTCCGCAGTTGGCACCGTCCTCAAGGCCAATGCGAAGGTGGCACTTACTGGCGATTATCTCGCCGACGCGACCCTCGATACTCAGAACATCCCGCTGGGTCCCTTGCTCGCCGCGTATGCGCCCGGTGAAGCGAACGGTATCTCCGGACAGACCGAGCTGCATGCCACTCTTCACGGCCCGCTCAACAACAAACAACAGCTCGAGGCTCACATCACGATCCCGATGCTCAAGATCGCATATGGCAGCACTGTGCAGCTTTCCGCCGCCGCTCCCATCCACGTCGACTACAAAGACGGCTCAATTAACGTGCAGCGCTCGTCCATTACTGGGACCAGCACGAATCTGCAATTCCAGGGAACCATTCCCATTGCGGGCAGCGGGTCGATGTCTGTGCTTCTCCTCGGCACCGTCGATCTTCAACTTGTGCAACTCTTTAATCCTGACCTGCGCACATCCGGTCAAATCAAGTTCAACGTGAACTCTTACGGCGCGGCTCAAGGACCAGAAATCGCCGGCACCATCGACTTGGTGGATGCCTCAATGGCTTCCTCCGACTTGCCTGTAGCCCTCGAGCATTGCAACGGCGCATTCGCACTGAGCAAAGACCGCATCAACATCACACAATTCAAAGGCAACATCGGCGGAGGCACGCTCACCGCGCAAGGCGGCGTAACACTTCGTCCATCCCTCCAATTCGATTTAGGCCTCGACGCCAAAGATGTTCGTATGCTGTATCCGCAGGGCGTGCGCGAGTCCATCGACGCCAATATCCGGCTCACCGGCTCCACTACGAACGCGCTCCTGGGCGGGAACGTCAATCTGACGGATCTCTCCTTCACAAATGCATTCGATCTCAACAACTTCATTGATCAATTCGCCGGCGGTGTAGAGTCTCCCCCCTCTCAGGGCTTCAGCAACAATGTCGCGCTCAATCTCACGGTGCGGTCCTCAAGCAACGTGAACCTGGTCAGTCGCACACTCAGCGTCGGCGGATCGGCCAACCTCCAGGTGCGCGGAACGGCTGCGGAGCCCGTCATTCTGGGTCGCGCCAATCTCTCAGGTGGCGACATCATTCTTAATGGCAATCGCTATGTGCTCACCGGCGGCACCATTCAATTTGTGAACCCTTCGATGACTCAACCTGTTGTCAATCTCACTCTCACCACTACAATTCAGCAGTACAACATCAGCCTTCGATTCGTCGGACCGGTTGACCAGTTGCATGCGCAATACACATCCGACCCATCGCTACCGTCGGTCGACATCATTCATCTGCTCGCCTTAGGCTCGACCACTGAAGCCAGCGCGGCCAATGCAACGCCGACCAACCAGGAGGCTGAATCCCTCGTGGCCAACGAGGTTTCGAGTCAAGTTACAGGACGCATCTCAAAAGTCGCCGGGATTTCGCAGCTTTCCATCAACCCTGTGCTTGCCGGCAGCAATTCCCAGGGCCCGGCCGGAGCTAACATAACCGTTCAGCAGCGCGTCACGAGCAATCTGTTCGTCACCTTCTCAAGCAACGTCTCAACAACGCAAGGCCAGACGATCCAGGGCCAATACGAAGTTTCGCCACGCGTCTATGTCAGCGTCACGCGCGACCCCAACGGAGGCGTCGCCCTCGATACAATCATCAAGAAAACTTGGTAAGGTTCGCATCTGGAAGCAGATTGATCCGCCGGAACATCAGATTTGTCATCTCACCCTTGCTTCTCATATCCCGCAGATGAATCAAAATTCGCTGGCCACCTTGAGACCATCTAACATGATCGGCAACGCCAGCGAATGTATTGAGAAGATGCTGATTGTCTCCCTCATCCGGGGTCAAATAGATGGAATTACCGAAGGCGAACGCCAGCAATTTACCATCGGGGGACCATGCCGCTGAGTGGCAGAACATGGATCCCACGCGACGAGGCCGGCCGCCCTGGCACGGTCCAGTACTCGCGTTCCGTTTCCTGTCCATTACCAGCCAGCACAAGAACATGTTGCTTGTCCGGACTGAATCCTACCGGCTCCGCCTGGAGAAATGGGGTAGAAACTTCCCGTTCGGCGCCTCCATGCACTACAACCGTTATCAACGAAATCCTGCTCTCACGCCATTCGCTCAAGTAGAGGTCCGTTACATCAGTTACGAGGCCGTGAAGAGTAACGAAGAACGGATCAGGGTATAGGAATAGCAAGGGGCACATTTCGCACCTTCAATCCACGTGGCTGAATAGTAGGCTTTTCGGACAAGTGACCGCTCACTTATTGTGGTGGACCGCCCTCAATGGGTAACGATGAAGGGCAACTAAGAATTCCGCTGTCCGGACAGCGAGAGTCGCATGCGAGGGTAATCAATCTGCGCAGATTTCGTGTGTGCGGGCATTTCGCACCGGATGCATGAATTTGAATCACCTCTACGCAAGAGGCACCGCGAGATCAAATTGCTTATTTGATCTGCTCTTCGTGCAGATGTTTGGCCACCTGCGCTCTGATGTATTTTGGTCTCGATCAATTTCAAATGGCATCATTGTGTTCGACCGTTTGTGGAGTGATTCACAGTATTGGTATCCAGTGCTTTGTCGATCCAGCTGTTAAGTTTCGAAGCGCGAAAGAGCCAACATTTGCCTTGCTTCGTTGCTGGAACCAAACTGCTCCTCGCCATTCGCTCAAGAGTCTTGTAATGGAGGAGCGCGAGAGGAGCCGCCTGACGCGAGGTCAGGAGCGGCTCGAAAACCATTTCAATATTGATCGGTACATCCAAAGGCGACATTTTCATTCACTTTCTGCCAGGCAACAGCTGGCCCGGTCCCAACCCGATTGCAAGCGCTCTAGGGCTCAGATCCGCCCAGATTCGAGTTGTTTGATTTCAGTCTGAGTTTGGCCAATGGCGGACCCAGATTCAGCCCACCGGCGAGACTCCACCAAATTACTAGTAACTCCTACAAGGATTAATAACTAACCAACCATGCGTGCCAGCTCTATCATTTTGCTTCATTTAAGAACTCATAACCCAAAGGTCGCTGGTTCAAATCCAGCCCCCCAACCAATAACAATCTGATTTTGAGGAAGTCAGTAAAGGCCGCCCTTGAGCGGCCTTTTTGATTTTGGCTTGAATGTCCGTGAATCGTCCGCGTTCGGCGGGAAAGCTACTTATGAGCAGCCCGCATCTGGGCAACGGCGGGGCGGCTGGGTTGCTGTCCACCCTCCCTCGGATAACCCTGCGTGCGATGCATGGCTTCCCGAAGATCGGCCTCGTTCACAATGTTGTATCGGTCAAAGATGGACCGCGTTTTGTGGCCGCTAATGGTCATGGCAACGCGCTCAGGGACTCCAGCCCGTTGATTTGAGCTGTTCTAAGCAACGGAGAATCGCTTTGGATTTTCATCTATTTGCGAATCACGCGAACCTGGCGGGCATGGCGCGGCCCGTCGGCCAATTGACGCCGTCTGGAATGGTTTTCTATAATATTTTCATGTATTTGGCGTGCCAGTGTTGTTGTTGTCGCTGCTCCTCGCGGGCTTGTCCTGCTGAGTCGAGCGCTCCGGCACGCTGGTAGATTTGCGGTCTGGCTTTCACTTCTCTCGAACTCACAAGTCAAGCGGTGATTTCGTCCTAACGCAGTGAATTTCTGCGCAGGTAGATTCCACGACTCTTATAGGTCATCATCAAGAAGAAGAAGGCGGCGGTTAATGCAAACGGAGAGTAAGGCGATCGAGCTCGGTTCAGGACTAATTGACCGGATCGGGAACACGCCACTACTCCGTCTTGATTCCGTTGTGCGAGGGCTTGAGGGGATTACGCTGCTGGCGAAGGCCGAATGGCAAAACCCCGGTGGCAGCGTGAAAGACCGTGCGGCGGCCGCGATGGTTAGCGAAGCGTGGGCCGATGGACGATTGGGGCCGGGTAAAACGCTGCTCGACGCCACAAGCGGAAACACTGGCATCGCGTTGGCCATGCTGGGCGCCGCGCAGGGATTTCCGGTATTGCTCGCTATGCCATCGAATGTTTCGCCGGAACGCAAGCGCATCCTGAAGGCTTACGGCGCTAAGGTGGAGTGGACCGATCCGGATCAGAGCTCCGACGGCGCCATACGCCGAGCGCGGGAGCTGGCCGCGAACGACCCCGAGCGATTCTGTTATGTCGACCAGTACTCGAACGACGCCAACTGGCGCGCCCATTACAACACAACTGGGATCGAGATCTGGCAGCAAACTCAAGGACTGGTTACACATTTTGTTGCTGGCCTCGGGACCAGCGGCACGTTCGTAGGAACAACGCGCCGTCTGAAGGAGTTCAATCCCGAAGTTAAGTGCATCAGCATGCAGCCCAACTCGCCATTCCACGGGCTTGAGGGTTTGAAGTACATGGCGACCTCGATTGTGCCGGCCATCTACGATCCGAATCTTGCCGATCGCGAGGTGGAAGTTGAGACCGAGGCCGCTTACGAAATGGTCAAGCGATTGGCGCGCGAAGAGGGATTGCTAGTAGGAATTTCTGCGGCAGCTGCGGTGACGGCCAGCGCACAGATTGCCCGTGAAGAAGCCACGGCCGGACGCTCGGCCGTCATCGTCACCGTGCTGCCCGACTCGGCCGACAAATACCTCAGCGAACGTTTCTGGGAGGAAGCATGAGCGAATTGCGCATTGCGGGGTCGGTCTACGAAGCCATTCGTGCGCATGGCGAAGAGACCTATCCGCACGAGTGCTGCGGCGCATTGCTGGGCCATCAGACTCCCGGCGGTTGGCGCATCGAGTTGTCAGTCAAGGCCGGTAACACGCGCACCGATTCTGCCCATAACCGCTACAACATTTCGCCGCTTGAGCTGGTAAGGATTGAGCGCGAGGCGCGCAAGAGTGGACTCAGCATCGGCGGCTTCTATCATTCGCATCCCGATCATCCAGCGCAGTGGTCGCCCACCGATTTTGCCGAGGCGCACTGGATCGGTTGCTCTTACGTGATTACCGCCGTGGCGCAAGGCAACGCGACCATCACCAATTCGTTTTTTCTGGCTGGAACTACTGAAGAAGACAAGCGCTTTGAACACGAAAGCATCGAAGTCTTCGAAGCTGCCGAATCGCTTGTCCCGGCTGGTGAATCGAAATATGTGTGAGAAAGGAAACTGGACCGAATGACCATCTTCATCCCCACACCTCTGAGGCAGTTTGCCGCAGGTAAAGACGCGCTGGAGGTCAACGCAGTTACCGTGGCTGGCGCGCTGGACGAACTGACGCAGGCATTCCCCGACCTGCGCAAACACCTGTTCAGCGGCGAAGGCAAGCTGCGCGCCTTCGTGAACGTTTATCTGAACGATGAAGACGTGCGCTACCTGCCGGAGAAAGAAGCGACGGCGGTGAAGGCTACCGACACGCTATCGATTATCCCGTCGATTGCGGGCGGGTGTTGAAGAGGAATCGGATCGGCTGCTCGCTGAGTGGAGCGATTTTATATTGAGCGAAGTGATTTGAATCACTTCAGGCTCGCGACGAATCGCATCAACTGAATTGAAACAACGCAGAGGACTAACAATCATGGCACCCGCAACCTTACCAGTCGAGTTACCGGAACTCACCAAAGACGATCTGTCACGCTATTCGCGCCATCTGATCCTTCCCGAGGTTGGCGAAGAGGGCCAGCGCAAATTGAAGGCCGCACGGGTGCTGTGCGTTGGGACCGGCGGACTGGGCTCGCCGCTTGCGTTGTACCTGGCCGCGGCCGGCGTGGGCACGCTGGGTCTCGTGGACTTCGACGTGGTGGACGCAAGCAACCTGCAGCGGCAGATCATCCACTCGACCGCCGATATCGGCCGAAAGAAACTCGACTCGGCCGCAGAGAAATTGAAGGCACTCAACCCCAATCTCAACGTTGACAAGCATGAGACGTTGCTCTCGAGCGCAAACGCTCTCGACATTCTGAAAGACTACGATGTGATCGCCGATGGCACCGACAACTTTCCGACGCGCTACCTGGTGAATGATGCCTGTGTACTGCTGGGCAAGCCGAACGCGTACGGATCGATCTTCCGATTCGAAGGCCAAGCCAGCGTCTTCGCCAAGAAGGAAGGCCCGTGTTACCGATGTCTCTATCCTGAACCGCCGCCGCCGGGTCTTGTTCCCAGTTGCGCCGAGGGTGGAGTGCTTGGCATTCTTCCCGGCCTGGTCGGCGTGATCCAG
>Ga0302200_10002165_pt1 | contig 17564 bp, 12 predicted proteins | sample II_Bog_N3_1_FD_194585 | JGI IMG/M metagenome (GOLD analysis project Ga0302200, IMG submission 194585) | Peat permafrost microbial communities from Stordalen Mire near Abisko, Sweden - II_Bog_N3_1 | ecosystem: Environmental > Terrestrial > Soil > Wetlands > Peat | place: Sweden: Abisko... | reverse complement strand
CTATGACCTTAAATAGAAGTTCGGATTCTTCCCGATTAAAGCTCGCATAACTGAGTTCATCCAAAAGTAATAAATCCGCATTGGCTATCGATTTTTCTTGTTTCCTGAGTTGGTATCCATCTTTTGCGATTTATAATTAAAGTCTATGGTGTGGATCAAACACCAGTCGGCTATCTTGTTTGTGATGTCGATCCTAAGAATTTTATTCAAATTTTAAAGAAATATCAATATTCGCAAGATCAGGTTATCTGGATTCAACCAGGCGGAGACCGAGTTGCACTAATGCAAGGGGGGATTATTAAACCAGCACAAGTACAAGCCTTCGAGTGGACTGAAAACAAGGTGATGGCTAAAGATAACTGGCAAGGTAGTATGATGCAGTTTGATCAATATACGTTGTTTCAGGTTGGACAAAAAAAATATAATTTTACAGTGTATTCGCTTGTACCACAATTTATTTTAGAGCATAATCAATCCATATTGGTGAGGAATATATTACTTTGTGCTTTAATGCTTTTTCCAGGATTTTTATGGCTATCTCTGGTAATTTCAAGAAATCTCACGGAGCCTTTACATTATATGGTTAAAATAATTAATCAAATTAAAGGTGGCAGAACAAAATTGCGAATGAAACAAATGAATGAGGATGAAATCGGAATTTTAGGGAAAAACTTTAATGAAATGCTTGACTGGATTGAGGTTTTGTCGGCTAGAGAATATGAGGGGAAATTACTGCTTCATGATGTAAAATACAAGGCATTGCAAGCGCAAGTAAATCCACATTTTTTATATAATACCTTAGATACAATGAGTGCTATTGCAGCTTCACAACACTGTCCAACAGTCGGTACTCTTTGCAGAGCATTGTCCAATCTCTTTCGTTATAGTCTGAAAATGGAAGAACCTTTTTCAACATTAGAAGATGAGCTTTTGCATATTAAAAATTATATGTACGTTATGAATGTGCGCATGTCAAATAGCATTGAATGCAAATTTCAGATTGATCATGTACTGCTGGGGGCAAAAATCCCCCGCCTTTCATTACAGCCGCTAGTGGAAAATGCCATTAAACATGGGTTGAAAAATAAACATGGCGATAAATTCATTTGTATTATGGCAAAATTAAAAGATGATATTCTTATGATTTCTGTGGAGGATAATGGTGTAGGGATGAATGCTGAAACAATCAATCTGTGTTTAGAGAATTCTATGATGGATGCATTGCAAAAAAGTACATCAATTGGGATGGATAATATTAATGCACGTATTAAGATGCTGTATGGTACGCAGTATGGACTGGCAGTAAGCTCAGAAAAAGACAAGGGGAGTAAGGTTCTGATTTGCCTTCCTTATGTACGCAAGGAGGAGAAAGATGATTAATCATTCTTTTACAGTTTTGATTGCGGATGATGAATATTGGATTCGGGAGAACTTAAGGAATTTAGTTCCATGGGAAGAGTATTCATTTTCATTTTTAGAACCGGCGGTAGATGGGGAAGATGCTTTGCAGAAAATTCAAAAATGGAAACCAGATATTGTCATTACAGATATTAATATGCCATTTATTTGTGGTACGGATCTTATTGTAAAGCTCAAGGCATCCTATCCCGATATTATCATCTTTGTGTTGAGTGGATATAATGATTTTGACTATGTACGAAAATCTTTGCTGGGAGGCGCAATTGATTATTTATTAAAACCAGTAGTAAAAAGGGATCTATTACAAGTGTTAATAAAAGCAACAGAGCTGCTTATACAGCATCGTGCACTAAAAGAGGAACAGGCAGCAGTCCGTGAAAAACTGTTATTTGCTTCGTCAGCATTAATGGATCAAGAACTTAGCCAGTTGATTCATCATACGGAAGATGAGCGACTAAATGAAGAGGTTCAGTTGCGTTTAGCAGACTATGAACTTGAATTTTCAGGCTTTACATTACTGTTATTCCAGACTGTAAACCTGCAGCGTATTGCTAAAAAACAAAATAAAGATGTTATAACGCTTATTTGCAATTTAAAAAATATCATTTCGCAACAAATGCAGATGGGAAATCATATTATATTAAATTATATATATAAAAGAAATCAGTTTCTTGTAATCACTGATTTAAATAAAGAAAGGCTGGAGCTGATTTGTAATTCATTGCTTTGTATTCTACAAAGTTCGACTGGATTTGGGGTGACTGCAGTCATTGGCCGCTATTATTTTTCTTTTTCGTCACTTCGAGAAGCTTATGATGAGGCATTATCGGCGCAACTGATACGACCTTACAATGAAATGAATGCTAAATTGCATGTGGAACATTCTTTGCAAAATAAAATGCACAAACGCATTACGAACGAACAAGAGAAACGGTTGACTTTTGCTGCGCGGACTAAAAATCGAGAGCTATATCAAAATATTGTTTTTAAAGAAATTTGTCTGCAAAATTGTATAGAAAAGGGCTGGCTGTTCGGAGAGGTAAGACAGTTAGCTTATAATGTTGCTTGGATTTTGCGTAATCACAGCTTGGATGATCATTCTCCCGTCATACTACAGACGATGGATAATTTTATAGATTTACTGCTACTGGCGGTGGATAGTTTTTCGGTAGAAGAAATTTGCAGCATTATACAGCAAATGATGGATGAATATTTTGGTATTGAATCTTTATTAAAAAAAAGCGAGTGGAACATTCAAACAGTACGTCAAATAGAAGCATATATTGCACAGAATTATTTTGAGGAAATTTCATTGACGGCATTGTCTAAAAAATTTTTAATAGATAGTTCTTATTTATCACGAAGTTTTAAACAGGTTACAGGAGAGAATTTTACCTTGTATTTGGCAAAAAAACGGATAGAAAGGGCAAAGTGTTACATGAAAGAAGCTAAGTTAAATATTACGGAAATTTCTCAATTAGTTGGTTATGATGATTATGCGTATTTTAATCGTGTTTTTCGTAAAATTGTTGGGATCAGCCCACGAAAATATAAGGAACAATTATACGAAAAAACGGAGGAATAAAGCGTATGGCAATTAAAATATTCACGGTGTTTTCTTTCTTGTTTACGTTATTTGGCTTTTTTTATTTTATGAATACACCGGAACCAGAAGATTTTATAGTACCAGCAAAAACTAGAATTACAATCTTAGCGGGACAATCTACATCTGATGCAGGGGTGGAAGATATGATAAAGGAAAAACTTTCACAGGAATTTCCTGATATAGAAGTCGAATGGGAAAGTGTCCCCTGGGATGATTTTACTTCGGCTATGCAGGCGAAAATTGCTTCAGGAGAAGATCCTGACCTGATGATTGGTAAAGCACTAGATGTCTATACCTATCAACCAAGGGGGGATTTGATGCCGTTGCCATTAGTTGTAACGAAACAAATACAACCGGAAGGACTAAAGGCTGTAGAAATTCAGGGAGAGTATTATGGAGCACCTTACAATCTTATGTACCATGGTGTTTTTTATAATCGTGATATCTTTGAACGATATAATATTAAAATTCCAGAAACAATCGAAGAAATGCATCAGACCGTGAAAAAACTAGAAGCAGTTGGCATAACACCGTTTGCTGTGCATACGCAGGAAAATTGGGCGATAATTAATTTGTTTATGCAATTTGCTACAAATTGTATATTTGTAGATGATCCTGTTTGGGGTGATAAATTCAGAAATGGTGAAGAAAGTTTTTCGTCTTCGAAGAAAGCGCAAAATTGCATTTTTGAAGTAGCCTATGTTTTGAACCACTCCTGGAGTGATGCGGCATCTTTGCGACAATATGAGTGTGATCAACGATTTGCAAATGGCAAAGCCGCGATGTATATTACAGGTTCTTGGTCATTACAGACCATAGCAGCGGTTCAACCAACAATGCGTGTTGGAATTTTTCCTTACCCGAATTCAAGTGGCACAGCAAAATTGATTATGGAACCAAATCTTACGTTTATGAAAAATGCACGGTCAAAAAACAGTGAATTAGTGGATCAAATGTTGTCGTCTATTTTTTCTGATGAAACTTTAGCAGAAGATATATATCATTTCACAAAGTCTGTACCGCTGCGTAAAGGAATCAGTGCTTTACCGCAGCAAGGAATGGAAAATGATATTTTACTATATAAAAAACGAAAACAAGTTATAGATGCGACGATTAGTAATCGTCAATTGCTTTGGCCTTATCAAAATAAATTGGCCGAAAAAATCAACCTTTGGACGGTTGGCAAGCTATCTTTTTCTAATATATTGCAATATGCAGATGAACAACGTATGAAGAGTGGTAGACTTTTAAAATAACAAAGATTTTATTACATGGGAAAACATTGATTTTTTATGATGAAACTCAAAAATACTGTAAATCATTCTTGATTTGCAGTATTTTTTTATTTTCAAAATTATCCAACTTTTTCACACAAAAATATCCTATTTGAGTAAGATGGGATTTTGTTAGAATAAAGGTTGTGAACACATAGGCTGTTTAGACAATATATGACAGGAGGACAGATGTATATGGATGGTTTGTTTGAGGAAAAAGAAGGCAAGCTTTTTCGCTATTTTGATGGAGAAACATTGTGTGTAGAAGCTTGGGGACAAGATGGGTTACGTGTACGCGCAATACAAATGGGCGATATACTTGATGGTGATAGTTGGGCATTGATGAATGCACTGACCAAAAAAGCAACGATTGTAATTCGTGATCAATGTGCGACCGTCGAAAATGGGAAAATACGGGCGGAAATTATGTTGGGCGGAAAACTTGTATTTTATAATGCAGAGGGAAATATACTTTTAGAAGAATATGCTCGTAATCGCGATAATGTTTTTTCTAAGGATTGTTCAGCCTTAGGGATCAAGGGTCGTGAATTTCGATCAATTGTTGGAGGTGATTATGCATTGACAGTGCGCTTTGAGTCAGATCCAACAGAAAAATTATATGGTATGGGACAATATCAGCAACCATATTTAAATTTAAAAGACTGTAAATTAGAACTTGCACAACGAAATTCGCAGGCTAGTGTTCCTTTTTTACTTTCTAGCAAAGGCTATGGTTTTTTATGGAATAATCCAGCGATTGGGGAAGCAACATTTGGTAAAAATATAACGGAATGGTATGCTATATCGACAAAACGGCTTGATTATTGGATTACTGCCGGCGATACACCAGCGGAAATTGAAGAACACTATGCGGCAGCGACTGGTACGGTTCCGATGATGCCAGAGTATGGGCTGGGATTTTGGCAATGCAAATTGCGTTATCAGACACAAGAAGAGCTTTTAGAGGTAGCACGCGAATATAAAAAACGAAATATTCCAATTGATGTAATTGTCGTGGATTTTTTCCATTGGACAAAACAAGGTAACTGGAAATTTGACCCAACTTATTGGCCGAACCCGAATGAGATGATTTGCGAACTCAAAGAAATAGGAATTAAATTGATGGTTTCAGTTTGGCCAACAGTAGATAAAGAAAGTGAAAATTTTTCCGAGATGCAACAACGTGGTTATTTGGTAAAGGCAGAACGTGGTGTACAAACAACGATGGAATTTTTAGGAGCAACGGTTTTTTTTGATGCAACTAATCCAAAATCACGTACGTTTCTTTGGGACAAGATAAAAGAAAATTATTATGATAAAGGCGTACAATTATTTTGGCTGGATGAAGCAGAGCCTGAATATACAATATATGATTTTGATAATTATCGCTACTATGCAGGTACGAATCTGCAAGTTGGCAATTTGTATCCCGTAATGTATGCTAAAACATTTTATGATGGTATGAAAGCCGCTGGACAAAAAAACATTGTTAATTTATTGCGTTGTGCCTGGGCGGGCAGTCAAAAATACGGTGCACTAGTATGGTCAGGTGATATTGCATCTAGCTTTGAAAGTATGCGTAATCAGCTAACAGCTGGATTGAATATGGGAATTGCCGGTATTCCATGGTGGACGACAGATATAGGAGGGTTTCACGGTGGTGATCCCAACGATGAACAGTTCCGTGAACTTTTTATTCGGTGGTTCCAATGGGGAACTTTTTGTCCAGTTATGCGTCTGCACGGAGATAGAGAACCTCGACAACCGCAGTTAGGTACAACGGGTGGAAGTAGTTGCTGCTCGGGTGCACCTAACGAGATTTGGAGCTATGGCGATGCTGTTTATGAAATTTGTAAGAAATATATTTGTCTTCGTGAAAAAATGCGACCATATATTCGCAATGTTATGCGACAAGCACATGAAAAAGGAACACCAGTAATGCGCCCGCTCTTTTATAATTTTCCAAAAGAAAATACAACATGGGAAATAGATGATGAATATATGTTTGGTGACAGTATTTTAGTTGCACCTATTTTGTCGCCATCAACTCAAGAACGGCGCGTTTATTTACCAAATGGTTTTCAATGGACAGAATATGAAAGTGAAAAAGTTTACACGGGTGGTCAATGGATCAAAGTCAACACGCCTTTGGAGAGTATTCCTATCTTTTTTAAAGAAGGTACGAATCCTCTCGATTTGTAGTCTGTTTTAGTGTCTTGATTTTTATAGATATGGATATAATATCTATAAAAGTATTATGGTTATATACATTTATGCTAACAAACGATATCGAGTAATGGAAGTAGTAAAAGGAGCTGTGCGAAAATGAAAGAAAAAGATAACGAACTTTGTAAAGTGCCACTAAAAGGACGTGTTAGCTATGCATTAACCGATTTGAGCGGTAATATGTTGTATTCGATTATCGGTGCCTATTTGTTATATTATTTAACAGATGTTTACGGGTTGTCCGTTGCAATTACAGGTACTTTATTATTGCTGACAAGATTATTGGATGCAGTAGATGCGCCTGTTTGGGGGTTTATTGTTGATCATACGAAAACCCGGTTTGGGCAGAGTCGACCATATTTTTTATGGTTATGTATTCCGTTTTCATTGTTTATGTGGCTAACCTTTACTGCGCCTGGTTTTGAAGGAACAGCTAAAGTTGTATATATTGCTGTTGTATATATTGTTGCAGGTATAATTTATACAGGTATCAATACGGCTCTTGGCTCTATTTTACCAAATTTAACAAATGATACAAATGAACGTGTTGTACTCAACAGTTTTCGGATGGTTGGTGGCAATATTGGTAATTTTATTGCTATTACTTTTACGCTTCCTTTAGTAACTTACTTTGGTGGAAGTAATAATCAGCAAGGTTTTTCCATGACGTTAGCTTTATATGGTATCATTGCCATTGTATTATTTGTGATTGCTTTTTCAAATCTGCGGGAAATTAATATTGACCGAATTAAAAAGATTTCTATTCGTGAAAGTATTCATGCAATAAAGGGAAATTGGCCATGGATTTTGCTAGTGGCGGCAAATTTGATTTTCTGGATTGCACTTACTGTTCGTCAATCCACAGTTATTTATTATTTGCAATATTATATTGGAAATAAAGATTTAGTACCACTTGTGAATGGTATTTCAGTCATACAAGTTTTAGGCATGATGGCGATTCCATTTTTGGTAAAAGTTACACGAAAATATGGTGCTATGATCTTTGGTCTTGTATTTGCTGCTATAGGGCATCTGCTTATGTTCTTTGCTGATTTTAATCTTACTTTTATGATTATTGGCTGGATTATTGCTTGTTTAGGATCGGGAATTGCTTGCTCAATGCCCTTTGCGATGCTCTCTGATACTGTGGATTATGGTGAATGGAAAAATAAAATTCGCGCTAGTGGATTCTTAACCGCAATTGGCAGTGCGTTTTGCATAAAAGCAGGTTCTGGTTTTGGTGGGTTTTTACCAGCAATGGTTATGAGTGCATATGGTTATGTGCCAAATGCAGTTCAGACAGCAGAATCTCTAATGGGCATTAAAATCATTTTTATCTGGATGCCATTGGTTATTTTTTTGTTAGCCATTATTCCTATGATTTTTTATCGCAAATATGAAAAGAAGGAAAATCAAATTTTAATGGAATTGGCAAAAAAATAAAGTTGTTTATTCTATGGAATAGATTCACACAGTACAAATATTTTCATATTGGGAAGAATGACGATGTGTCAACTATATAAATACACTATACCAATTAGACTTTCACAACAAAAAAGTTCAACAGTATGTTTCTTGGGTTGTTGACAGACTTATAAATACTTATGGTATCAGATATATTAAGATGGATTTTAACTGTACTGGTGGTATTGGTACTGAAATCGAAATACATTTATCGTGAATCACAAACGCCAAAATATAACCAGATTATATAAAATTGCACAATGAATTTTGCTGAATTGTTATAGTGTGGTCTTGTATCGAGACAGGAGATTATGAGTGATTATGAAAGAAAATACAATTACTGTGATCTGGTTTTGAGTTTTAGGATTGGCGTTCACACAAAAAAGTAGTGCGAAACTAATTTCGGAACAATTATCTGTCAAGTGGACAATTAAACAAAAAATTTTTATTTGCCAGTAACCCTGTAAAATGGGTTACTGGCAGCTTTTATGCGCCCAGCATGGGCGCTTACTTGTTGGTGAAAGGTACAGGGGGTTGTGCCAACCGTTAGCTTAAGATAAGGGTGTCCACAAAAAGAGATAAAGTGCCAAAATAAAAACAAAGTAAGTTTCATTTAGTTCTTTAATATTCTCTCAGATAGAATAGCGTAATATATTGATAGATTAAAAAAGCAAATTTGACCAGATTTTGGCACGGAAATTGCAATATTATAATGGTGAAACGTGTGCCAGAATTGTTATGAAAAAAGAGGAGGGTAGCAATAGAAAGGGTACGGTAAACGAAGTTCCGAGTTGATAGGTGAAGCTTTGTTTAATGTCAGTATAGTGCACGAAAAAATTCTGGTACATGAATTGCGAGGAAAGGAGGGGGGATGTTGTTAGATGTGAATCTACTGGACCCGGAGTTAGTAGTACTTAATCTGGAAATGGAAAATAAATATGATGTTATGACTGCGTTAGCAAATCGTTTATTGGAAAAGAATATTGTAAAATCGAGTTATTTGCAGGCACTCATTGAAAGAGAAGATGTTTATCCGACAGGATTGCAAACAAAAGAATTTGGTGTTGCTATCCCGCATGCAGATATACAACATGTACTAAAACCAAGCGTTGCAATTGCTACTTTGAAAAATTCAGTAAAATTTAATTTGATGGCGAGTCCCGAGGATACCGTTGACGTAAAAATTGTTTTTATGCTTGCCCTAACAGAACCGCAAAAACAGTTGCAGCTTTTACAGAATTTGATATCGCTGTTTCAAGCCTCTCATCTAATTAAACAAATGTTGAAATGTGATGATAGACAAATGTTCATAGATATAGTGAATCAAATAAACCAGAATGAGTAAAGATCAAATCTATACTAAATTTGTACAGAGACCTGCTAGTAAAAGTCAAGCCTGAAATGAAGAAAAATGATAAAATTTCTTCATCAAAAAATGGGTAACTTTGATAAACCAAAATCAAACAGATTTTGAAACAAAAAATTGATTTTGTAATATTTATGCAACTTGGTTCAGGTGAACTGGTGGTACATATGTTGTACGATGTGCCGCCGGTGAGCGAAGTTCAAACGACTTTTGGTCACGAAGAACAGCAAAAATAATATTGCAGACCTTGTGCATAATTGCACCGAGAGCGACCATCTTTGGTTTTGAAACAGATTTTTGTTGGTAATATTCATATAGATAAGGCTGCAAGGCTTCTCCGTTGCGCTTCTTGCGAATGCAAGCTAGTGCAGCCGCGAAAATAACCCTTCTGGCGATACGTGAACCACGTTTTGACATATGAACAGATGTGGCTTTGAATTTACCAGATTCCTTAACGGCTGGATCCATCCCGAAGTAGGAAAAAAGTGTTTCGGGCTCTTAAACACCGAAAAGTCACCAATTTCGCACATGATAGCAACTGCGGACAAGAAACCGATGCCGGGAATAGACTGCAACCACATTACCTGTTGGATCAATAACTCATCTGTATATTGATCTACGATAGAATGAATCTGATCTAAAATAGATGCAATGGCCATATCTAAGTTGCGAATAAGACCGATGGTGGTATGGATATTGAAATAGATGCTGTCAATTTGGCAGCTAAAAACCTTAGCTGCCTTAGCAGCGGTCATAAGGAATTCATAACGTTCCGTAGATGCTCTTAAACCCTTACGGGAAGCCTTGGAAATCTTTTCAATCAGTGCATCACGATGAGCTCGTAAGAGTTTATCTGGGGAAGCATACTCTTCAAGAAGCATCAAAGATGTTTTGCCAGCAATCTGAGAAAAACATTCAAGATACTGTGGAAAAACGACATGAAGATCGCCCTTCATCTTGATGATATGAGTAGCACGTTCATCCGTAAGATCATACTCTATTTACGGGTGAGGTAACGTAGCTCTAAAACGAGTTTAGCTGGAAGCTAGAACACTTTAAATTCGGAGTAAGTCCGAGTTTTGCGATAGAAATAGAATCTAACCGGTCATTTTTTACTTTTCTGATATCGATATTTTTGATACAATGAGTGATGAGCGGATTGATAATTGATACGTCAAATCCTAACTCACTCAGGTAGCAGAAGAGCGGAATGTGATAAATTCCGGTGGATTCAAGAAATATTAGAGATTTTCTGGATTCAAGCTCTTCTGCTTTTTTAATTGCAGAAGCAGCTCTTTTAAGAGAATCTGGATCGTTATGAAGGATCTTGAAAGGTTTAAAAACAAGATTGCCAGAAGGATTGACGATGGACATAAAACTGAAAACAGAACCAACGTCAATGCCGACAGATAAAAAATTAGAAGACATAGAATAAGCTCCTTTATTGTAGAGTACAGGTTTCCATACAAACAATGAATACACAACCTGGCGTGTGATACGGGTATAGCCAAAGGGCTCCCAACCAGCAAAAACATAAATCTTCATTGAATGGAATGACTGTCTAAGTAACAGGTATTGCCGCAAGGAAGCGGCTCCCTAGGAGGAACACGTCGATTTACCGACTCCAAGAAGAATGATACCTTATGTAAAAGACAAAGTCGAGAACCGAATAACTATACAAAAACGCGTAGAGTTTATTCAAAGAATTATAGGAAAAATAACTTCTACAAAATAGAAATGTTTTTCTTTTAGCATAGCTTGTTTGGCTATGACTTTTATACCAGTGAGGAAGATAAAAAAATCCACTAGCAGATCAAGAGATTTCTAGCAAATTATATATTAGTCGGAGCAGAACGGGTGAAATCAGAAATGCTTTAGGAATACCGGATGCACAGGAACGGCGTAAGACTTTACTTCAGGAAGAAATAAAAAGAATATTAAAGGCAAAACCAAATATCTCTGAACGCAATTTGACAACAGAACTAAATAAATTGGGTTTTCATATATCCAGAAATACGATAACAAATAGTTTTTTTGACACATTACAGACAAGTGGTTTTGCAAAAAATGCAAAAATAATGCAAGAGTCTTCAGAAAATAACAAACCAAGTGATATTTTTTTGACAATGATAGGTCATGAGAGAAGTTTAAAACCAAAAATAGAACAGGCTAAGGCAGCCATCTTGTATCCACCCAATGGTTTGCATACCTTGATTATAGGTGCCCCTGGAGTGGGGAAGACGGAACTAGCAGAGTTGATGTATAAATTTGCGTTGGCTTATAAAAAAACGAATGTAAATGACTATCCATTTATTCCCTTTAACTGTGCCGATTACGCGGAAAACCCACAATTACTGCTTGCACAGCTTTTTGGGTATCGTAAAGGTGCTTTTACTGGAGCAGAAACTGATCAGGATGGGCTGGTGACAAAAGCGGATGGAGGGATTTTATTTCTTGATGAAGTCCATCGCCTGCCGCCCAATGGACAGGAAATGCTGTTTCAGTTGATCGATAAGGGACATTATCGAAGGCTGGGAGAAACGAATGCTCTTCATAAAGCAAAGGTTATGATTATTGCGGCAACTTCAGAAGATATAGAGAAAAATCTTTTGATTACTTTTCGGCGGAGAATATCTATGGTGATAGAATTACCTTCGTTAGCATTGCGGACTTTAGAAGAAAGACTCGATATGATTCGAGAGTTTTTCTTTCAGGAAGCGACATTACTGAACAAAAAAATTATTGTAACGGTACAGGCATTGCGCAGTTTATTAAGCTACAACTGTGTGGGGAATATAGGAGAGCTACGGTCGGATATTCAGGTCTCCTGTGCGAAGGGATTTTTAGAATATGTGACAAACGACCTTGAAGATGATTCTATTATGATTGATGTACCGACTTTGCCGATTCATATTTCCAAGAGTTTATATAATATAGTCTGGGACAGGAAAAAAGTTGAAAAAATTCTTTCCGATGATTTGATTTTTTTACCGGGAACTAAAATGTTTGAAAAAGTAAAAGAAAGTGCATATACTTTTCCCAATGATATTTATAAAAACATTGAGGTGGAATACCAGCAGTTACAGCAACAGGGATTATCGGACGAAATTATCAACCGTATTATTACGGATGGACTTGAAACCAAGTTGAAAAAAATAATTAACCAAATTAAAAATAATAAATATAACTTAATTACAAAAGATTTGAAAGTAATTGTACGTCCGGAAATTATTTTGTTAGTCGAAAAAATGCTTACGATAGCAGAAGTGCAATTAGGTAGCTTTGATAATACATTATTTTATTGTTTGGCGACGCATTTGAATGCGTCTATCGACAGAATAAAAAATTGCAAATACAACTCCAGTCTTTGTCTGCATAATGTAAAGCAATATTATACGAGAGAATATGAAGTGGCTAAGGAAATGGCATCTCTGACAAAAGAGCATTTGGGAATAGAGTTGCCAGAAGAGGAAGTTGGATTTATTGCTATGTATTTAAAAGCCACTACCAATAAAGATGTTTATGATACAGCTACAATTGGAATCGTTGTTGTGTCACATGGAAATGTTGCACAGGGAATGGTAAGTGTAGCGAATCGGTTTTTAGGTGTTGATTTAGTTAAGGCTGTTGAGATGTCATTGGATGAAAAAATTGAAATTGCATTTAAGAGAACACTGGAGGCTGTAATGGAGGTAGATCAGGGGAAAGGCGTTTTGCTGTTGGTTGATATGGGTTCATTGGATACATTTGGAAATCAGATTACTTTGCAGACAGGTATAGCAATACGGACAATTACCAGAACGGATACCTTAATGGTGATTGATGCTGTTCGAAAAATTTTATTGCCGGAAAATAATTTGGATATGGTGGCAGATTCTTTAACAAAAGAAAAAATTATTAAAATATCTCATTTGGATAAAAATAGAACAAAATCCAATTATGCCATAATTTGCTTTTGTTTAACAGGAGAAGGCGTCGCTCAGTATATTGCAAATATAATCAAAAAAAAGGTTTTACGAATATGCAATACAATAAATATAATACCAATAGGGATACTAGATACAGTAACAATAAAAGAACAGATTGATGAGATTATGCAAAATTCAAATATCCTTATAATTGTTGGTTCGATCAATGAACGATATCATGATATCCCTTTTATTTCTGCGGCAGAGGTGATACAGAATGGACCACAAAAACTGATTGAAATGGTGCAAACCCGATATGAAGCAAGTCAGATGTACCTGGATAATGCTTTTTCTAAAGTTTTCAATAAGGAGCTTATTGAAATAAATGAAGAGGTGAAAAGTAAAAAAGAGGCATTGGTTTTATTGGTAAATAAACTTGTGGATAAAAGTTATGTGACCGAGAATTATATAAAAGGTGTTATGGCAAGGGAAAAGATGGGCTCCACTGTAATAAATAACTGTTTGGCTATACCTCATGGATATGGGGAAGACATTATTAAATCTGGTATAGGGATTTTGGTCTTGAAAAAAGCCATTGAGTGGGAATCAGGGATAATGATTTCTTTGATATTTATGCTGGCACTGAATGAACAGTCACAAAATGAGTTTCAGCGAGTTTATAGAATTATTAGTAATTTAGATATTATTTCGCAAATAGAAAAAGCAGAAAATGTAGATGCCGTTTTTCATTTGTTGGAAAATGCCTGATTTTTTAGTGCAGTTGGTGCATAAAACCTCTTTTTAAGAATAAGTTAGGGAATGCTTGTCGAAATTGTTTTATAAATGTTATGGGAGCATGTGATTGTCTATGCTAGCAAAAATAAATCTAATCAACAAGCGTTTATATGGGCACAATGAGGCTAAGCAGATCAGTTTAATCTCGATTATGCCTTATGTTGCCAAAACATACGTGACTAATAATATTAGCGAATATATTTGGTGGGAAATAAAAACTTGTGCCGGAAGGATAATAAAATGGTTTTATAATACATGTTGGGGTAAGCAAAAAACAAGTTGCTTACCCCAACATATTTTTTTGTACGAAAGTAGAGAATAAAGTGAATAATTCGTTTACAATTAAAGTTACCACACACTAACCGATGGGGAAACCTTTCTATTATAAATGTTACACAAAATTCGATAATGGTTCAATTGCCTCGCAAATTTCACGTTTGTCCATCCTGCGGACAGCGAACATAAAAAGTTCATGATTATCGTCTGCAAAAAATAAAACATCTTCCATTACTCCATAAACCTTATGATTTATACCTACACAAACAATGCTATATCTGTCCGTATTGCTCAAAAATTTTTTGAAGCCACTCTTTTCTTATTGAAATATCAACGAGTAAAGACTTTATTAAAACAGTTTATCATTTCTCAATTTGCACAAGTGACGTCTGCTTCTGCGATTACGTTATTTGATACTTAGATACCACGGCAAAGATATTTAGTAGCCTCTTCCTCTGGTATTGGTTTACTAATAAAATATCCTTGTACACAATCACAATTACATTCAATCAAGAAATTATATTGTGCTTCTATTTCAACACCTTCTGCTATTACCTTTAAGTTCAGTGCATGAGCCATTTCAATAATGGATTTTACAATAATGGATTGATGCGAATCAACGAGAATACGATCAATGAAACTTTTATCAAGCTTTAAAGTCTCAACTGGTAAAAGCTGTAGATAGCTGAGTGATGAATAACCGGTGCCAAAATCATCAAGAGAAAGACGAACTCCCATCGCTTTTATTTTTTCGAGTTTCTCAACCCCTTCGTCGAAGGACTGTAATAAAGTACTTTCCGTTATTTCGATTTCAAGTTGACACGGTTCTATACCGGCATCAAAAATTGCTTGATGGACAATCTCAATAAAATTGTCAGTAGCCAATTGATTTGGTGATACATTAGCTGCTACAGAACAATTTTTAAAACCTATATCAGCCAAACGCCGTGCATAGCGACAGGTTTCACGCAGTACCCATTCTCCTATGGAATAGATGAGTCCACTTTGTTCAGCTATTGGTATGAAGCGACTGGGCAAAACTATACCATGTTCTGGACTAGTCCAACGCAGCAGAGCTTCAAATCCGATAATGCTACTGTTTTGTATGTTTACTTGTGGTTGATAATGCAGAGATAATTCGCCATTTTTTAGTGCATTTCGCAAACTATTTGTAAGTACGACTCTCTCATATACATCTTCTTGCATACTGTCCTCATAGAATTTCCAATGATTTTTGCCAGTTTTTTTAGCAACATACATGGCAGTGTCGGCATTTTTAAGAATCTCTTCAAATGTATTACCATTTTCCGGGTACATTATAATACCAATACTAGCTGACAGCTGAACCGATATTTCTCTGAGTTGATAGGTCATATTGAGTAAATTGATCATTTTATCTGCAATTTTTTTTACTTGGTTACGATCCTGTTCATTCGGGAATAAAACGATAAATTCATCGCCCCCAATACGCGCTATAAATGCATCGGGACCAGCTCCATCCGTAATGATTTCGCCAGCGCGTATAATGATATCATCACCATAAGTGTGCCCAAAAGTATCATTCACTATCTTAAAATCATCTAAATCAATAAACATAGCAGCACCAGCGGCTTTTTTTCCGTCTACGGCAGTTAATTCTCTTTCTAATTTTTCCTTGAGATTATACCTATTCGGCAAATCAGTCAACCCATCATAATAAGCGCTATGCCTAATTTGCGCACGAGTTTCAGCTTTTTCGAAAGCGATGGAGGCAAAATCACCGTATTGTTGCCAGACATCTAGTTCTTGCTTTTTTTCGTAATGAATCTGATCTGCCCACGCAGCAACTAATACTCCGATTACTTGATCCTTCCGTTTTAAAGGCACCATAAGAACACTCTTGATTTTGTCCAAAACAGTATTGCTCAATTTATCAGGATACTGGAAATAATCTTCTACATACATAAGTTTACCAGAGGAATAAGCAGCAACATACATGCCTTTATCGGTCGGAAGCTCTTTGCCTATCAAACTTTCAAATATCCCCTTCGCACAATCAAGATGCAACGTATTTTGCACATCGTTCGCTAGGGCAATGTAGCCATTCGTTACCCGTAAAAGATCTAGTGCATCGTTTAAAATCATTGGAAGAAGTAATTTTTCATCATCAGCATGCACTAAAATACTTGTTGTGACAGCGTATTGATGTTCCCGTAAGATTAATTCTCTTTCAGTATTTATTCGCTCAGCTACTTCTTTCTCCAGCTTTGTATTTGTAAAACTCAGCTCTTCGTTCATTGCTAACATTTCCTCGTTCATAGCAGTTAGCTCCTCATTGGCGGCAGATACCTGTATTTCTAATTGTGTGCGCTCGTTAATTTCTTCTTCCAAGCTGGCATTTAGTTCCTGTAACTCTGTATGGGTAGATAAAATTTTTTGCTGGGCGTTTAGCAGCTGTCTTTTCTGTTTCATAATTGCATCCATTAAAAAAAGCAGTAGGATTATAGCAATTAATATATTCACAATAAAAATATTTTTTACGGGTGCCAAAGCAAGATTCTTATTTTCAACGCTGACAATTGCCCAATTATCAGATGTACCGGGAAGTTTAATGGAATAGTAAGAAGCGAGCATTCGATTACCAGCTAAATCGGTATACTCATCCGTACCGGATTCGCCTTGAAGTACTTTTTCTATAATCTGCGTCAGTTTTTTTGGCACAGCGATATCTTTATCTTCCAATTTTTGATTGCCATTTTCTATAATAGGATTTCCATCGACATCTTTTACTAGCAGCGTTTTTTTAGCGGTTTTGTAATTATACATTTCTTGCATCTGTGTGGAGTCTGGATGTGCGATAATCGTGCCATTTCCGTCCAAAATGTAGGTAATTATGTTATTGTCATTGCTAAATCGTTTAATATAGTCTTGGAGCATATCTAATTTTAAATCTGTAGCAAAAATGCCAACATAGTTATTCTCATTGTAAATCGGGAAATATATCGATGTAATAGCATAATTCGTAGCCAGCGTTGTGCCTAACGTATAATAAGAAGAGCTGACAAATGTATTTTTGTCAGTCAGTATTTTTTTAAACCACCAGCGTTCTGCTTTATTAATACTATCTCCTCGTATAATAAGTTTTGTAAGCAGATATCCGCCAACTTACAAAGCTTATTTTTTTATTTCAAGTACTTCATTAGGAACTCCTGATGCTACAATAGATTTTAGTGATCTGTAGCAAAGGTTAC
>Ga0302200_10002164_pt1 | contig 17568 bp, 18 predicted proteins | sample II_Bog_N3_1_FD_194585 | JGI IMG/M metagenome (GOLD analysis project Ga0302200, IMG submission 194585) | Peat permafrost microbial communities from Stordalen Mire near Abisko, Sweden - II_Bog_N3_1 | ecosystem: Environmental > Terrestrial > Soil > Wetlands > Peat | place: Sweden: Abisko... | reverse complement strand
GTTCATCAGCCGTATCAGGGCCAAAAAGGGTTAAATTTATTAATCTCAGTTCATTTTTCGGAGGATGTTTAATGCGCAAATTTGTATCAACAAAACACAAATTATCATGAGCAACAGAATAAATATGGGCAAGGTTGACCCATCCGCCTATAAAGCAATGTTCGAACTGGAAAACTATTGGAAAACAACCAACATTAGCCAACTGCATCAGGAAATGATCCGTACCCGCGCCTCTCAAATTAATGGCTGTGCCTACTGCATTGACATGCACACCCGCGATGCCCGCAAGGCCGGTGAAACCGAACGCCGCCTTTACGCCCTTAACGCCTGGCGCGAAACACCATTCTTTACCGAAGAAGAAAGGGCAATATTAGCTTTAACCGAAGCTGTAACCCTCATCACCAAAGGCGTGCCCGATGAAATATACCAGCAAGCCGTTAAGGTATTAGGTGAGCAAATAACAGCCCAGGTAATTATGGGCACCGCCATCATCAACGCCTGGAACCGCATCGGTATCAGCACCGGGATGCAACCAGCTTTGTGAAAGAGTCGAGAATAAAGATGTAAGAGTCAGGAAGCTTCATTAAAAGAATAGAAGAGCCAGAAACCAGATAATTTTTCATCCTGATTCCTGGCTCTTCATTCTTGATTCTTTCTCGAGTCTTGAATCCTGACTCTTGACTCTATTATAAGCTGTTCAGCCAACTCACCAGCTCATCACGGGTTTTACCGGTTTTTTGCTGAAGTTTGCCCAGCGTTTCGTCGTCTTTGCCTTCCTCATGTATCAGGTCGTCATCAGTTAAATCGCCGTAGGCTTGTTTTATTTTACCCTTCAACTCGTTCCAGGTTCCTCTTAATTTTAAATCACTCATGATGTTTTTATGTTAGATGTATGATAATAACATACCACTGCTGAGTTTGGTTTTAATTATAGGATGTAATAGTAAATCCATAATTTTTACTGAAATTTAATTTATGCAGATTTCACTCAACATCATTGACTTTTTAATGCTGGCACTGGTGCTCCAAGGTTTTGTATTATCCGCGTTATTGCTTTATTCATCTAAAAAAATAAAAAGCAACCGCTGGCTGGCAGCATTAATATTCATTGTTTCCAGTTCAACATTATCAATGGAACTCGACTACTCGGGCGTTACAGACAAGCATGAATGGTTGATGCTGAGCATGCTGCATTTTAATATGGCAGCAGGGCCAATTATTTATTTCTATACCAAAAGCATAATTTTTACAGGCAATAAATTAACATGGAATAGCTGGCTCAACTTTTCGCCTATAATACTCGAACTAAAATATCAGGTTATTTATCTGCTCTATATCACCGGCATATTGTCAATCCCGTTTATTCAAAACATCTATTTTCTGCCATCAGTACAGCATACATTATTTGGGCCATTTCCATTTACTACCATTGCGGCTTTTATTTCATTAGTGGTATATTCCATTATTACCTATTTTATGATAATGAAGTATCAAAGAAATGCCTCATTATCACAATTAAAAATGCAGGACATAAAATGGGTAAAAATCCTGCTGAACTTTACATTCGCTTTTGCAACACTTTGGTTGTTATCAATCATCGTAGCCTTAATTAATCCGGGCATAATTTTCAACCCATTAGATCACTATATTTTATATATTCCTGCTATTTTATTCGTTTATTTTTTGGGGATGGCTGCTTATCGCCGGCAAAATAAAATGTCTGTTATCGAGTTGGCAGAATATACCTCGAAACCTGCAAAAATATTTTTCACACCAGCCGAAGTACTGCAATATCATGAACGGCTTATCTTACTTATGATTAATGAGGAAGTATTTTTAAACCCACTGTTAAAGGTAGATGATGTAGCCACAATGCTTTCCATTTCCGAAAAAGCATTGTCAAATCTTTTAAATCAACACATTGGTAAAAGCTTTAATGATTTTGTGAATGAATACAGGGTTGATGAAGCCAAAAAAAGATTGTCCGATGCATCATATAACAACTTTACCATAGCAGCCATCGCGTTCGATTGCGGCTTTAATTCACTAGCTACTTTTCAGCGGGTGTTTAAGCAGGTTACGGGTACTACACCCAGCAAGTATCAAAACCATATCTCTTACTCTCAATTATCTGTAAAATAATACTCAAATCCCGATTTGAGTAGGCAGCAGCAGGCATACGGGTTTAATTTGCTTCTATTAACCAATTACACAAAAACACATGAAGTACATTTTATTATTATGCTTATTGATAGCCGGACCCCGGTTTATCAGCAATTCCAAAAATCAACAGCAGAATACTTTATCAGTCTATATGGGTAAATACCAGATGACGGTTAGGGGACAAACCGGCTACATCCAGATCTCAATAAAAGATGGCGAGTTGCTCCAAACTGCCTTATGGAGCGGTGAACAACACGCACTCAAACATTTAACGGGCGATAATTTTATTATGCAGGGTAAAGACTGGTCGGTAAAATTTATACGCGATAAGAAAGGAACCGTTGTAAGTGTGCTGGTAATGGGAAGTGATCTGTGGACAAAAGTTAATAATTGATCACATCATGAAAAAAAGATCATTATTATACAAGATCATAACCTGCATAGTTGCAGGGCTGGTTACGGCGGCATTATGGTTATTGATTGGCCGTGGGGCAGCTAATCCGCTATTCCCAAAACCGATAATTTTCACGCTGGTGGGCATCTCGATTTCCGGGATATTAGTTTTACCGTTTATATGGCAATACCTGCAAAAAAACAATGCAGCTGCCGCCGATAAAACCTATGCGTGGCTATATACCATAATCCGCTACGCCGTCGCGCTCGACATATCTATTTTTGGCTGGAAAAAGTTTTTTCACCTGCAATTTATAGTGGCGGACAATATAGCTTCATTACCCATGAACCAGCAAAGCGGCGAAGTACTTACCTGGTTCTATTTCGGCCATTCCTATACCTTTGGCTGCATTGTGGCATCTCTGCAATTACTTGGAAGCGCAATGCTGTTGTTTCGCAAAACCTGGCTTTTGGGTGCCATCATTCTTTTTTCACTGATGCTTAATATCATGTCGGTAGATATTTTTTACCAGATGAACGCCGGGGCATTAAGCCAATCTGTTATCATGACTATCGGACTAATATTTTTAATACTGATAGATTACGATCGCCTGGCAGAATTCTTCTTCAAAGCACAATCCAATATTTTGTCGGTTACTTCGGTTAGGCTAAGCACAAAAACTATCTTTCGTATTGCGGGGATGCTGTTACCCGTTTTATATACCTGGTACCAGGCAACACATTAAGCAGAAAAATGAAAGGCCACGGAATTGTATTTATGGTCTTTCATTTTTAATTGTATTCTAAGTAATACAAGATCTTGATTCCTGATTCTTAACTCTTGATGCTATTCCTCAGTTAGTTTTTGACAATAAGCATAGTTTGAATTTTATAAGTTAAGCTAATAACTTAACTTTACTTTGTGAATAACGCCGAAAGCACTGTTGATACGTTGATTCCCATATTAAAACCCACAGATCAGTTTACTGTATTTGAGCGTAGGGCCTATGCCCGCACAACAATGCCTTATAACAGGCGGGATTTTTATAAAATATCGTTAACATTGGGAACGGGCAGGTTATTTTATGCCGATAAAGGAGTTGAGATAAACAAGCCCGCATTAATATTCTCAAACCCAATGATTCCCTATGCCTGGGAGCCTGTGTCAGAAGAGCAGGATGGCTTTTTTTGCCTGTTTACCGAGCATTTTCTAAAAGCACAACACCAAGAACTTGATTTACAGCACTCGCCGCCTTTTAAAATTGGTTCCGATCCGGTATTTTTTGTTGATGATACTCAACTGGAATATATAAGTACCATTTTCCGGCAAATGATAAAGGAATTCGATTCGGATTATACACACAAGTTCGACCTTTTACGCAATCATGTAAACCTGCTATTACATGAAGCAATGAAAATGCAGCCACTGGTAAACTATTTCAAACATGAAAATGCGGCAGAGCGAATTGCATCCTTATTTCTTAAATTGCTGGACCGGCAGTTTCCTATTGATTCGCCTCAATATACTTTAAAGCTGAAATCCGCAAACGATTATGCGGCGCATTTATCTGTTCATGTAAACCACTTAAACCGTGCAGTTAAAAAGATTACCGGCAAAACTACAACCGAGCATTTAATCAATCGCATCATCAACGAGGCAAAAGCTTTATTAATCAATACCAAATGGAGTATAACTGAAATAGCTTACAGCCTCGGTTATGAATACCCTACTTATTTCAATAATTTCTTCAAAAAACAAACAGGCGTTACACCAGGCAACATAAGGCAGTCGGCAAAAACAGTTTGAATTTATTAGTTTTTTGGTTTGATAATCTTTAACCCGTTGCCAGCTTACCATCTACCTTTGTATGATGGAAAACATTAAAGGCAAAGTAGTAGCAATTACCGGTGCAAGCAGCGGAATAGGAAAAGCAACGGCACTTCTGCTGGCTGAACGTGGAGCAAAAGTAGTATTAGGAGCCCGGAGTGAAGACCGGCTTAAAGAGTTGGTGTTACAAATAGAAAATTCCGGTGGCGAAGCCGCTTATATCATTACTGATGTTAAACAGCGCGACAATTTAACAGCGCTGGTTAACCTGGCTTGCGGGCAGTATGGTAAGCTTGATGTACTCATTAATAATGCAGGTATTGGGCCAATTTCATTGTTTGATGATTTGCGGGTAGAAGATTGGGAAGAGATGATCGATGTAAACTTTAAGGGCACATTATACGGCATTGCAGCAGCGTTGCCTGTATTCCGCAGGCAAGGTTTTGGGCATGTGATCAATGTTATATCCACCGCCGGACTTAAAATTGTACCGCAGCAAGGGGTTTATGCCGCAACTAAAAATGCGGTGCGCACCATCACCGAGGCGCTGCGTCAGGAGGCCGGGGACAAATTGCGTGTAACAGGTATTTCGCCTGGTTTCATCAATACCGATTTTGCAGAATCAATGACCAATCCTGACGTAAAAGCTCAAATTATAGCAACCCGCGATAAAATGGCGATTTCACCAAATGCGATAGCACGGGCAATAGCGTTTGCAATTGAACAACCAGCCGATGTTGATGTAGGTGATATTGTTGTACGACCAACTGCGCAAGGTTAATATAAGTATATCATAGTCAAAAAGGCTTTGGAGTTTAACTCCAAGGCCTTTTTGACTTTTGACTCCCTCTACAACGCTCCTGCCTTTATCTCATCAACCACACCCGGATCTAATAAAGTAGATATATCACCCAAATTAGAAGTATCACCCTCGGCTATCTTTCTTAATATTCTCCTCATAATTTTGCCTGAGCGTGTTTTTGGCAAGCCGGTTACAAATTGGATCTTATCCGGCTTTGCTATCGGACCAATAATACGCGATACCGTCATGATGATATCCTTGCGGGTTATCTCCGCGTCGCCATGCTGGTTAGGGCTTACCACAAAAGCATACACGCCCTGCCCTTTAATATCATGCGGGTAACCTACCACGGCTGATTCAACCACGCTGCTGTGCATATTAATGGCATTCTCTACCTCGGCAGTACCAATACGGTGACCGGATACATTCAGCACATCATCCACACGACCGGTTATACGGTAATAACCATCCTCATCGCGTAAGCAGCCATCACCTGTAAAATACAGGTCGGGATAAGTAGCAAAATAGGTGGTGCGGCAGCGCTCATGATCGCCATAAGTGGTACGCAGCATCCCCGGCCACGGGAATTTGATACATAAGTTTCCACTTACGCCATTGCCTTCAATCACATCGCCTTTCTCATCAACCAAAACAGGTTGCACGCCTGGTAATGGCAGCGTTGCATAACCCGGTTTTAATGGGGTAACATTTGCTATGGGCGATATCATAAAGCCGCCGGTTTCTGTTTGCCACCAGGTATCCACTATCGGGCATTTCTTTTTGCCGATACGCTCATCGAACCAGTGCCAGGCTTCTTCGTTCAATGGCTCACCTACCGACCCTAATTTGGTAAGTGAACTTAAGTCTTTTCCTTTTAATGGCTCATCGCCAAAACTCATTAATGAGCGTATAGCTGTTGGCGCGGTATAAAATATATTAACCTTATATTTATCTATAATTTCCCAAAAACGACCTGCATCCGGCCAGGTTGGCACACCCTCAAACATTACGGTAGTGGCACCTTGCGACAGCGGGCCATACACTATATAGGAGTGCCCGGTGATCCAGCCAATATCAGCCGTACAAAAATAAACCTCGCCCGGTTCGTATTGAAAAGCGTTGGCAAAGGTATAACCAGTATATACCATATAGCCTCCACAGGTATGCACAACGCCCTTAGGTTTGCCTGTTGAGCCGGAAGTATATAGGATGAACAACATATCCTCCGCGTCCATCTCTTCGGCAATACATTCTTTAGCACCTTGTGTTTCTACTTTCTTAATTTCATCCTCCCACCATACATCACGCCCCTTTATCATGGATACCGGCGTGCGCGTATGCGTAAGCACAATTACTCGTTTAACCGATGGGCATCGCACCAGGGCATCGTCAATAACGGTTTTCATCGGGATCTTTTTGTCGCCCCTGGTAGCGCCGTCGGTAGTAATGATGATATTGCATTCCGCGTCCAATATTCTATCAGCAATTGATTGTGCCGAAAAACCACCAAAAACAACCGAGTGGATGGCCCCTATCCTGGCGCAAGCCAAAACTGCTATAGCCAGCTCGGGTACCATTGGCATATATATACATATACGGTCGCCTTTTTTAGCGCCGTTATTTTTTAAAGCGTTAGCAAACTGGCAAACTTTATCATATAGCTGCTTATACGTAAGCACACGGTGATCTTCCTGCGGATCATTCGGCTCCCATATTATGGCAGGCTTATCGCCCATTGTTTCCAAATGGCGGTCGAGGCAGTTTTCGGTAATATTTAACTTTGCACCTTTAAACCACTCTATCTTAGGCTCTCTAAAATTCCAGCTTAATATTTTGTCCCATTTTTTGCGCCATAAAAAGTTGTCGGCAATTTCTTTCCAAAATTGTTCAGGTTGTTCAACACTCTTTTTGTAGGCTATCTCGTACTCAGGAAACGACTTAATTTTCATGATATTGATTATTATAATTGGCGGTGTAAATTAGTAATTTTCCCATATCAAATATACTTTTATGAATATTTTAATAAGTTCACCCATCTTTTTAAAATCAACCAATGAATCTTAATAAATTTCCATTTCTGCTGATCATATTGTGCTTTTTAATACATAAAAATTATGCGCAAAATACCAGGATGCTTTTTCATAAAGGCATTTTACATGGCCAGGTTAAATCCATCAAAGAATATTCTATTAACCCTGATGAACTTGGAAAACCAATCGATAAGGACACAGTTGATAAAGCTATATATACATTTAATGAAAAAGGCGATGAAACTTCGTCACACAGCTATTTGCACAACCCTGCCAGTAAACATTTAATAGCTAATGAAGAACAAGCCTATACAACTGTATATGACAGTAAAGGTAACAGGCTAAAAACATATTGGCATACTCCATTACAAAAAGGCTTCATTAAATATAACGAAAAAGGCAAAATAGCAGCATGCGATGTATATAGCTTTAAAACAAGCGAAAAAAGCGTTAGTAAATACGATGAAAACGGAGATGAAATAGAATTTGATCAATATCTCGATAATGGAACTTTAAAAGATCAAACCATATTGCGAAACTATAGAGATGCAGGCAATGTAATTGAAGTAAGCCAGAATGCAAATGATTCTACCAAGTATAAATTGGTAATTAAATATACTCAAGATGATTACAAGCCTCTTGAAATAGATTGTTATCAGCATAATGGCACTACTGATTATATTATACACTATACCTATGTAACCTTTGATCAGCATGGAAACTGGACAAAGCAAATTACACACTTAGATATGGAATTTAATAAGGCAAAAATCCATAAGGATGTTAGTATTAAATTGCGTGAGATCACTTATTATTGAGGTTTTTAGACCTCTTGCACAGTCTAAAACATCGTTCTCTAAACTATTTTAAAAAAATAATAAAAACGGTGTTGACTATTTCACATAAAATCCTGATATTTGCAAACTCTTTAATAAAGGGATTGAATTAAATCGATTGTCATGTCAAGAATTTGTGATTTAACAGGAAAAGGTTCACTGGTTGGTAACAACGTTTCTAACTCAAACGTAAAAACCAAACGCAGGTTTCACCCAAACTTAAAACTTAAAAGGTTTTATATTCCTGAGGAAGATAGGTGGATAACTTTAAAAGTATCTACATCGGCTGTTAAAACCATTACTAAAAATGGTATAACTGCTTGTATCAATAAGTTTGTAAAAAAAGGATACATTTAATAGGTGTGAATGGTAAGTGGTGAATAGTGGGTAAACTCATTATTTATTGCAGATCCTATCAAACCATAATAATATAAGAAAATGGCTAAAAAAGGCAACAGAGTTCAGGTAATATTAGAGTGTACTGAGCACAAAACTAGCGGTATGCCGGGCATGTCTCGTTACATCACCACTAAGAACAAGAAAAATACAACTGAAAGACTGGAAATGAAGAAATTCAATCCTGTTTTAAGAAAAGTAACAGTTCATAAAGAGATTAAATAATTAATTGATCAGGTAATTTGGTTGATAAGGCTAACGCTAAAATCACTAATTCGCTAACTCAATAATTCAAAAAATAAAATATCATGGCAAAGAAAGTAGTTGCAACCCTGAAAGTAGCTGGTAAAGGCAAAGAATATTCAAAGGTTATTACCATGACTAAGTCACCAAAAACAGGTGCTTATTCATTTAAAGAACAAATCGTACCTAACGATAACGTTAAGGATGCGATTGCCGGAAAATAATAACGGTAACAGTTCTGTTTGATATAGGAAAGCCATCTTGTTTTTACGAGAGGGCTTTTTTTATTGATACGCATTGTGGTTTAATAAAATAACTTTACGTTGATATTTATTAATTTACACATCTGCATATTTGCACATCTGCACATCAATTATGGGATTATTTGATTTTTTTAAGAAAAAGGAAAGCAGCCTGCAGGAACAGGCCGCGTTGGATACCGGTTTGGAAAAAACCAAGGATAACTTTTTTTCAAAGATCACCAAAGTAATAGCCGGTAAATCAACCGTTGATGATGATGTACTTGATGAACTGGAGGAAGTGCTCGTAACATCAGATGTTGGTGTAACCACTACCCTCAAAATAATTGAGCGCATCCAGGCACGCGTACAAGCCGATAAATATGTAAGTACCAGCGAACTGAACGGTTTGCTGCGCGATGAGATCCAGAAACTACTTGCCGAAAATAACAGCAACGATTTCTCCACCTTTGAGTACGGTGCTCATAAGCCTTATGTTATAATGGTGGTTGGCGTAAATGGTGTGGGTAAAACTACAACCATTGGCAAACTGGCCCACAAACTAAAGCAATCGGGCAACCAGGTAGTTTTAGGCGCAGCCGATACTTTCCGTGCAGCGGCAGTCGAACAGATAAAACTTTGGGGTGAGCGTGTGGGTGTAAAGGTTGTGGCGCAAGCCATGGGTTCCGATCCTGCTTCCGTTGCATATGATACCCTGCGTTCGGCAGTATCCAATGGCGATGATGTGGCAATAATTGATACCGCGGGCCGTTTACACAATAAGGTTGGTTTAATGAATGAGCTAACCAAGATCAAGAACGTGATGCAAAAGGTAGTACCTGGCGCGCCGCATGAGATCTTATTGGTGCTGGATGCATCAACAGGCCAAAACGCCATTGAGCAATGCAAACAATTTACCGAAGCAACCGCGGTTAACGCCCTGGCCCTAACCAAACTGGATGGTACAGCCAAAGGCGGCGTAGTAATAGGTATTTCAGATCAGTTTAAAATTCCGGTAAAATATATAGGCGTAGGCGAAGGTGTTGATCATTTACAATTATTTGATCGAAAAGCATTCGTGGATAGCCTGTTTAAGCAATAAAAAATACTAAAAGCGTCATTGCGAGGAACGAAGCAATGACGAGGTGGAAAAAGCGATGAGGACAAAATCAGTACAACCAACAGCAGTAAAAACTAAACCACGTGTAAACGTAGTTACATTAGGCTGTTCAAAAAATATTTACGATTCAGAAGTATTGATGGGCCAGCTGAAAGGCAACGCCTTTGATGTGGTGCACGAGGCTGAAAAAGTAAACAGTAACGATATCATCGTCATCAACACCTGCGGCTTTATTGATAATGCCAAACAGGAATCTATCGATACCATCCTGCAATACAGCGAACTGAAGGAACAAGGCAAAGTTGGAAAAGTAATAGTTACCGGATGCCTTTCCGAGCGTTACAAACCCGAGCTGGAATCAGAGATCACTAATATTGATGCCTATTTCGGCACTAACGACCTGCAAAATCTATTGCAATCCGTAGGCGCTGATTACAAGCACGAGTTGATCGGCGAGCGCATGTTAACCACTCCTTCTCACTTCGCATACTTTAAAATAGCTGAGGGCTGTAACCGCCCATGTTCATTTTGCGCTATCCCTTTAATGAGGGGCAAGCATTTGAGCACGCCGATGGATGAGCTGGTTAAAAATGCCCAGTACTTAGCCAAAAACGGTACTAAAGAATTAATCCTGATAGCGCAGGACCTTACCTATTACGGGTTAGACCTTTACGGTAAACGTAACCTGGATGAACTGCTTCGCCGTTTGTCGGATGTTAACGGTATTGAGTGGATCAGGCTACAATACGCTTATCCTTCCGGTTTCCCGATGGAAATATTGGATGTGATGAACGAGCGCGACAACATCTGCAAATACCTGGATATGCCACTACAGCACATCAGCGATGATATGCTGAAATCAATGCGCCGCGGTATCACCAAACAAAAAACTATCGACCTCGTAAATCAGATTCGTGATAAAGTACCCGGCATTGCCATGCGTACCACCCTGATCACCGGTTACCCCGGCGAAACCCAGCAGGATTTTGAAGAAATGGCACAATGGGTTGAAGATACCCGTTTCGACCGCCTGGGTTGTTTCACCTATTCTCACGAAGAAAAAACACACGCGCATTCATTAATTGATGATGTGCCCGAAGAAGTAAAACAGGACCGTGTTGATGCCATAATGGAAATTCAGCAAGGCATTTCGTTTGATAAGAACCAGGAAAAGATAGGTAATACCTATAAAGTACTCATCGATAAAAAAGATGGTGGTTACTTTATTGGCCGTACTGAGTTCGACTCGCCAGAGGTTGATAACGAGGTTTTAATTGATGCCAGCATTGATTACGCTACCGTTGGCAGCTTTGTTAATGTAAAAATTGATAAGGCCGAAGACTTCGATCTTTATGGACAAATTGTAAAATAATATATATTTATGCTTCATTCCGGCGAATGATTTTACATTTGAACCAATGGAAGCTTCCTGTATTAGCTATAAAGACACCGGGTATTTCTCCCCAACCGTAATAGATTACATCGACGATAAGGTCGATCTCAAGCCTTTTTACAGCTACCGGCCCGATATGAACGGCTTTGCCGAGCTGCTGAAAAACAAAAAAGTTGTAGCCGATCGTGAGATATTAGCAACTGCACTAAGCGAGCAATACGCGAGGATCACTAATTTTGATTGTTCTGTATCAAAATTGGTATTAAATAATATCAATCTGCTAAAAGAGGCAAACACTTACACCATTACTACCGGCCATCAACTAAATATATTTGCCGGCCCGCTATATTTTATCTACAAAATAGTTACCGCCATAAAACTGGCCGGTCAGCTAAAGGAGCAATTTCCCGATAAAAACTTTGTCCCGGTTTACTGGATGGCATCCGAAGATCATGATTTTGCCGAGATCAACTATACTACTATCGGCGGCAAAAAAGTACATTGGTGGTACGAGGCCTCAGGCGCTACGGGGCGTTTAAATCCGGATACCATTCGCCAGGCGCTTAACCAGTACAAAGGCGTTTTGGGATTTGAACAGCACGCCCCAGAACTGGCCGCCATTGTAGAAACCGCCTATTCCAAATTTGATAAACTGGCCGATGCTACCCGTTACATGGTTGATTCCCTGTTCGGCAAATACGGTTTAGTAATTATTGATGCCGACGATCATCGCCTTAAACAGGAGTTTGCTCCCATCATAGCACAGGACATCACGGAGCAAAACAGCTTTAAAAATATCACAGCCACCAACGAGCAATTGCAAGCTTTAGGTGTACACATACAGGTAAACCCACGTGAGATCAATTTCTTCTACCTTAAAGAGCACCTGCGCGAGCGCATAGTTTTTGAGGCTGATACCTACAAAGTTTTAAACTCTGAGGTCAGTTTTACCAAAGAGGAATTATTAGCGGAGATAAACCAATACCCGGAACGCTTCAGTCCAAATGTAGTGATGCGCCCGCTATACCAGGAGTGTATCTTGCCCAACATAGCCTATGTAGGCGGTGGTGCCGAAGTAGTTTATTGGCTGGAGTTGAAATCAAACTTTGAACATTATAAAGTTGATTTTCCAATCCTGATACTCCGCAATTCCGGTTTGGTTATCCGTAAGGAATATGCCTCAAAGATCGCTAAGATGGAGTTATCAGGTGCCGATATCTTCAAAACTACCGATCTGATAAAGAACGACTGGGTAAGAAAACACAGCGAACATAACATTTCCCTAACCGAAGAATGGCGTGAACTTTCAGCCATATTTGAGCGCATAAAACTGCGTTCATTTAAAATTGATGCTACCCTTGCCCCATCAACCGAGGCGGTGCAGGCTCGATTGAAGAAGGCCATAAATAACCTGGAAAAGAAACTGGTAAAAGCAGAAAAGATCAACTACCATACACGTTTAGAGCAGGTAGATAACATAAAAGCTGACCTTTTCCCCAAAAACAGCCTGCAGGAACGTAACGAAAACTTCGGCCTCTTCTACGTAAAATGGGGACAATCGTTCATTGATGAACTCGTGCGCAATTTTGAACCACTTGCTTTTGAATTTACGTTGTTAGCTGAAGAATAGCGAATTTTGCTTAGATTTAAGCAGAATTATTCATAAATGCGTAGCCAGGTTACTAAACATCACATCCAACAAATAGACTATATACGCGCATTTGCTTCATTAGCTGTTGCCCTATTTCACATGGGCGGTAAAACATTACCTATTTTAAATTACGGGTGGCTCGGGGTAGATATGTTTTTCTTATTATCCGGTTTTATTATCTGCTGGTCAATACCTTCCAATTATAATTTAAAAAAAGCTGGGAAATTCATTACTAAACGAATTTTACGTATTGAACCACCGTATATTATATCAATAGTATTAGCAATTGTTTCGCATTACATATTCACAAAAAACTATATCCCCGATTGGACGAATGTGCTTTTTCATTTAGCGTACATCAACACCTTTTTAAATTATCCAACCTTAAATCCAGTTTATTGGACTTTAGCCATTGAGTTTCAGTTTTATATTTTCATCGCATTATTTTTTCCTATCCTAATAAAAAAATGGAGCCCGGTGCTATTGGTCATTCTATGCGTTGCTACTATATGGATAACCCCATCAGTAACAACCTTAATAACTGTATTTCCTTTATTTGCTATTGGTATAATCTACTTCCTCTATAAAAAGCAGCATTTACAATTAAAAGAAGCGTTAATATATGGCGCGGTAATAACCGGTGTAAGTTTTTTTAAAGTAGGGCTGGCGCAAACTGTTGCAGCAATTGTAGCTTTAATTATATTAACCCTCCCATTAAAAAGCAATCGAATAGTAAGCTTCTTCTCAAAAATATCTTTTTCATTGTACCTTACTCATGATATTATTGGCAGTAGTTTGGTAGTTTATTTAGGAACCAAATTGCCAAAAACTGTGTTTTTTAAAGGAATTGAATTTTTGACGGGGATTGTGGTAAGCATTGTTTTCGCCTACTTATTTTACAAGCTTATTGAAGAACCTTCATTACGATTTTCAAAACGAATTAGCTATTCACCGCCATCCAATTCTTCAGTTTCCGCTATGGCTACTGCTTCACTTCCAGTACAAAATTAAGTCATGCATCATTGGGCTATTTTAAACATTCATTGTCTTGATTACAGAGAAAAGCTAATCAAGGCACATTAAAGCTGCGGGCTATTTATCATCAGGATATGTGAGAATACAACAGGTATTGGAATTATTAAAAAAACTTGAGTAGCTAAACCGCCATTGAATAAATAATTACTATATCTTTATTTTTTTAGTCGGGAATTCTCTGCGGTATTTATTAAAAATGAAGTTATTCCATTTAAAACAGCCATCATTTATTCTGCAAGTACTGCTGGCAATGACCTGTTTTTTCACGGCATGTACTAAAAAAAACATCACACCTATTACTACCCGATACAACGTAACCGGCGGTACAGGCACAACAGGCATTGATACCAATAAAGCCGATTCAACAGCATCTTTCAATGCCCCTACCGCGCTGGCCCTGGATGCGGCAGGCAATATTTACGTAGCCGATTATGGCAATAACCTCATCCGTAAAATAAGTACAACGGGTGTGGTTAGCACAGTGGCAGGCAATGGCAACCAGGGTTCATTAAACGGCCAGGGCACAGCATCATCATTTAACGGGCCAACCGGATTAGCTGTAGATGCCCCAGGTAATATTTTTGTAGCTGATAATAATAATAACCAGATCCGTGAGATCAGCGCTGCCGGATTAGTAAGCACAGTTGCCGGAAGCGACAGTATAGGCGCTGTTGATGGCATTGGGGCAGCCGCCTATTTTTTCGGCCCAACGGGTGTAGCCGTTGATGCGTCCGACAATCTGTATGTAACAGATGCGGGTAATAACCTTATTCGCAAAATTGTGGTTTCAACAGGCGCAGTGAGTACACTTGCAGGTAATGCCAACCCCGGCGCAGGTAACGGCAAATTACTTTCGTCATCGTTCTATAACCCCACGGGTATTGCGCTTGATGCCAGCGGCAATATTTATGTAGCCGATCTACTCAACAACCTCATCCGCGAAATTCAACCACATGCCGATACCGTATTTACCCTCGCCGGTAATGCAGATACCACGGCATCCATAAACGGCACAGGCACAGCCGCGGCTTTCTATTATCCCAACAGCGTAGCTGTTGATGCATCAGGCAACGTGTATGTAAGCGAGTACATAAGTAATATTATACGCAAAATAACGCCCGGCGGCGTGGTCACCACCTTTGCGGGCAGCGGCGCGGCTGGCCAGGCAGATAGTACGGGTACAAAAGCAACCTTCAACGGCCCATCCGGACTGGCAATTGATGCGGCAGGTAATTTATATGTAGCCGATACTTATAATAATGTGATCCGTAAAATAACACCCGCGGGCGTAGTAAGTACCATAGCTGGCAATGGTATAGCAGGGGCAACAAACGGCCAGGCATTATCGCTGAAAAGGCACCTTAACCTCCATGTTGCGCATAAGCTCACTGCCCGGTCACTTTCAAGCATCCTCATAAAAAAACAAAGGCATTAATATTCTCCCCCAACCCTCTTTACCGCTTGCGGTAGAGAGGGTCGACCAGCGTAGCGTAGTCGGGGTGAGTAAACGAAGCGCGAAAAGAGATCTGCACCATAGTTCCTCTCTTGAGATGGGGTAGTCGTGTTTTATACGTTAATTAAACTAATCACTGATCATCCTATCTCTAATCGCTCTAATTTGGGCGTTACCTGCGGCCCGTGCTATTCGCTCATACGCCTGCAGGCCTTAAGCCCGGCCTGCACTGAGGCCCTCGGTTGGCCGGTATCCGCTTCTATCACTACGCAAAATCTATCACAAAGCACTAACTTCAGTCTACGACTGAAGCCTACAGATCATGAAAGTTTGTAACTTTCATGATTTCTCCATAACCACTATATTTGCCAGCATGGTTATTACCCAATCCGCTTTACGCAACTTTACCCAAAATATTTTCCTGGCAATGGGCTGTAGCCCCGAACATGCCACTTTAGCAGCCGATGTATTATTGCTGGCTGATCTCCGCGGAATAGATTCACATGGCGTAGCACGCTTAACCGGCTACGTACGCTTGTGGGAAAAACAACGCATCAATGCTACTCCTGATATAAAAATAGTCCACGAAACGCCTACGACCGCAACCATCGATGGCGATGCTGGCCTGGGCCTGGTAGTCGCCCCGTTTGCTATGAAAGTGGCTATTGAAAAGGCGGAAAAATATGGTTCGGGATGGGTATCGGTACGCAACTCCAACCATTTTGGTATCGCGGGTTACCACGCTTTAATGGCGGTGGAAAAAGACATGATCGGTTTCGCCATGACGAATGCCAGTCCACTTGTAGCGCCTACCTTCTCTAACGAACGCATGTTGGGTACTAACCCTATGTGCTATGCATTCCCGGCAGGTAAATATCCACCTGTTATTGTTGATATGGCGACCTCAGCGGCCGCGAATGGCAAACTGGAGATAGCCCAACGCCTGGGCAAACAAGTACCTGAAGGCTGGATCCAGGATAAGCAAGGCAACTACACTACCGACCCGCATGCACTAAAAACAGGTGGCTCATTGTTGCCACTGGGCAGCGACAGGGACCACGGCAGTCATAAAGGTTTTGGTTTAAGCGCTACGGTTGATATCCTTTCGGCAGTATTATCAGGTGCTAACTATGGCCCATGGGTACCGCCATTTGTAGCGTTTCTTGATCCATCTGACAATCCCGTTGGCAAAGGTATAGGCCATTTTGTAGGCGCCATGCGGGTTGATGGTTTCCGACCGGTTGATGAGTTTAAAGCCAATATGGATAACTGGGTGAGCCGCTTTAAGTCAGCCACCCCCATAGATCCAGCCCAAAAAGTAATTATTCCGGGTGAACCTGAACTTGAAGCCGAAACCAACAGACGAAAAAATGGCATCCCACTGGTTGATGCCGTAGCTAATGATTTGGATGACCTGGCGAAGAAATTGGGGGTTGAGGGGCTTACATTCTCTTAAAGCGTCATTGCGGAACGAAGCAATCCCTAACTATACAAAGCGGCTCTGCTAATCGGGGATTGCTTCGTTCCTTCAATGACGCTTGGTTATATTAGGCATAATCTCCCTATCTACTACAAATCCTCAGCAATAAACAAAAATGGCTGCTCAAATTGCAGGCTAAAAAAACCATCGTGTGTAGTTTTAAAGCGGTTACCTTCTATATTTTCTAATCCGCTGAAATGAAAATGCTGTGGTTCTGATAATAACTCAATTACCTCCCCTGCAGGTTTCCATTTGCTGAAACCAGAGTTTACTGCATATATTTTCTTATCAGCATAAAAAATCACCAGGTTTATTTTATCGATGTAAAAAAGGTAATCCTTTAGTTGCAGGTCATCTGTTACAATATTTACAGCCGGGTAATTATAGGTTACCAGGTATTTCATGGCGGCTTCGGCTAAAGTATCATTACCGGCGGGCATCAGTTTTATATCTGATTGCAGGCTTTCATCAATCTCATTGGCTATTACCCAATCTATTTTAATACC